>Ga0207664_10000774_pt1 | contig 21597 bp, 20 predicted proteins | sample LARL83metaG_FD_184349 | JGI IMG/M metagenome (GOLD analysis project Ga0207664, IMG submission 184349) | Corn, switchgrass and miscanthus rhizosphere microbial communities from Kellogg Biological Station, Michigan, USA - LAR L8-3 metaG... | ecosystem: Host-associated > Plants > Roots >... | reverse complement strand
CACTCCTGACGGGTCATTCAGCCCGTACCCCTCCTGCCTCCGCCCTCCGCTTCGCGGTCGGACCTCATGAATGTAAATCTGATGCCCCTCTAGGGGCTCTGGGCGTCACATTCATGCCCCGCGGCCGCGTGCCTGCTCGCCGTGCTGACGCTGACCGTGTTGGCGGTCATGATGGCGGCGATGGCGAGCCAGCCGGCCGGCCCGGGTGACTGGCCAAGGACGACCAGGCCGGTCAGCGCCGCGAACACGGGGTTGACGCTCATGAACACGCCGAAGAACCGGGCCGGGACCCGCCGCAGCGCCAGCGTGTCGGCGACCATGGGCACGGCCGAGCACAGCAGGCCGGCCGTGGCCGCCCGGCCCAGCGCGGCCGCCGTGAGCGGGTGGCTGGCAAGCGCCCAGATACCGACGGGGACATACAGCAGGGCGGACAGGCCGGCCGCCGCCGCCGGTCCCTGCGAGCCCGGCAGCCGTGCCCCGGCAACCCGGTTCACCAGGATGTACCCGGCCCAGCAGGCGGCGGCCAGCAAGGCCAGCAGGATCCCGGCGTAGTCCGTGCTCGGCTGCGGCCTGGCCAGGACGGCGACCGCGGCCCCGGCGAGCAGGGCACAGCCGAGGTCGATGGCGCGGCGTGAGGCCAGCAGGGCCACCGACAACGGGCCGAGGAACTCCAGGGTCACCGCCAGGCCCAGCCCGATCCGGTCGACCGCCGCATACAGCGACAGGTTCATGGTGCCGAAGATCAGGGCCAGCGCCAGCACCGGGCGCCATTGGCCGGGGGTGAACGAGGTGAACCTCGGCCGCGCGGTGGCCAGCAGCAGGGCACCGGCGACCCACTGGCGTACCGCCACCACCCCCACGGGCCCCAGCACCGGGAAGGCCAGCGCGGCGGTCGCCGCACCCCACTGGTTGGACGCGGCGCTGCCGGTCATCAGCGCGACGCCGGTGAGCCGGCCGTGCCGCCCGGTGGCAGCACCGCCGGCCGGGGCGGGCCGCGGCCGCGCGCGTGTCGAGAGGGTCATGGCAGGAGCATGCGCCGGTCCGACCCATACGCAAAATGCATGAATCAACACAGCTATACGCTTTGGTTATGGATCTGGAGTTGCGGCACCTGCGCTGCCTGGTCGCGATCGTGGACTCGGGAACCTTCACCGATGCCGCCATCGAACTGGGCATCTCGCAGGCGGCCGTGTCACGCAACCTCATGGCGCTCGAACAGGCCCTCGGCGTCCGGTTGCTGCACCGCACCAGCCGCAGCATCACCCCGACCACCGCTGGCGTGCACGTCCTCGCCCAGGCGCGGCAGATTCTCGCCGCGGCCGTCAACCTGGTCGCCGAGGCGACCACCGGGCATACCACGCTGCGCGTCGGCCATGCGTGGTCGGCCATGGGCCGGCACACCCGCGAGTTCCAGCGCCGCTGGGCCACCCGCTATCCCGGCGTCGAACTGCACCTGATCCGCACGAACTCCCCCACCGGCGGCCTGGCCGAGGGCCTGTGCGACATCGCGGTGCTGCGCACCGCCGCCGACAGCAAGCGCTTCGCCAGCGCCATCGTGGGCTACGAACGGCGCTATTGCGCCCTCGCGGCCGACGACCCCTGGGCCAGGCGGCGCTCCCTCAGGATGGACGAGATACCCCAGCGCACCTTGCTGATCGACCGGCGCACCGGGACCACCACCCCGGACCTGTGGCCAGCGGAGAGCCAGCCCCGCGTCCGGGACACCCGCGACATCGACGACTGGCTCGCGATCGTCGCGGCCGGTGGCGGCATCGGCATCACCCCCGAAGGCACCACGGCCCAGTACCGGCGGGACGGCGTTGTCTTCCGGCCGCTGCGCGACGCCCCGCCGATCGCCGTGCAGGTGATCTGGCGGCGCCACGACCCGCATCCGTCCACGCATGCCGCCATCGCCCTGCTGACCGAGCTGTACCGCCGCCCGGCGTGACGTGCGGACAACCCAGCCTGTGATCCGACGACTGATCCGCGATGCTTGCAGGTAGCGTCGCCTTTTGTTACTGAATGAGACGCAATTTCACCTTATGTGGATAATTGCGGTAGCGGGCGGCCAGGCATCGGATATTCCTGAGTTGGGACGACCGGGCTTTTCCGTCAAGATTCCTTATACGTCACTAAGTGGACGCGGAGATGTTCCGCCAAGTTTGCTTGTGGTGGGCGCGGCCAGCCGGGACGATATGGGAGCGATGGTCGTCAAGCATCACGGACCGGGACTCTGGCGGCAGGAGTGTCGATGATCAGGTGGAAGGCAAAGTTAACATTCGGGGCCGCAGTCACCGCACTCTCGCTGGCCGGGTTCATCCTGAGCCCCGCCAACGGCTCGGTCGCCGACGTCACCCAGCTGCATCCGGCGACGGGCGTCGGCTCGTGCACCCTCAAGAACCCTCATCCCAAGCTCGCCGTGCGCAAGCTGGATAAGCGCGTACAGACGTACCGGCCCGACAACTATGACTGCGACGGCGCTGAGTTCGCCAAGCCTGGCGTCCAGTTCCAGCGATTCCCGCAGCCGCGCAACTACCACATCACCAACCGGAAGGTGGTCCGGCTGGTCCGTGTGTGCCAGCTCAGTACCTGCAGCATGCAGCGTCGGACGGTATGGGAGCCGACCCAGGCGATCAACCCGCTGGCCCCGTACTTCCCGCCGTTCACGCACTTCGTGCTCCTGCTGCGGGAGAATCACACGTTCGACGACTATCTGGGTGACTGCGCCACCACCATCCAGGCCGGCTGCATGGGCCAGGTGGAGAGCACGAATCACATCAGTCAGGTGCCCGATCTCCACGCGCTTGCCAAGCAGTACGCGCTGATGGACGCCTACAGCACCGGCACGCAGCCGCCGAGCGGCCCCAACCACTGGTGGCTGTTCACCGGCCAGTCGTCCTCCAGTTCGCAGCAGCAGTCCTACCCGACCGCCACCGGAACGGAGTTCGACCGCTTCCTAGGCAGTGACACGGGGCCGGCCGGGGAAGGCACCAACCCATGCACAGCGCAGACAGGCACGGGGACCGGCAGCAGCCCATACACGTTCGTCATGAACGGGGACTTCTACTGGATGCTCAACAGCGGCAGCGGGTACTGGCGCAATCCGGCCACCAACAAGCTTGAGGTGCTGCCGGTGGACCGCCCGGGAACGACCGTCCCGGACGAATTGCACTACAACGAATACACCTGCAGCGGCACCAACATCCCCGACCAGACCGTCGGGAACGACTTCCTGAGCTTTGTGTCCGCGCACGGCTTGCCGGCGTACTCCTACGTCGAGCTCTTCAACGACCATCCAGGCAGTTTCCAGGACATCCCGACGAACGACTCCGTGACCAAGCAGATCGTCGACTCGATCATGAACAACTCGTCCTATAAGGACAACACGGTCATTGTGATCTCGGAGGACGACACCCAGAACGGCAACAATGGCCCGGACCATATCAGCAACACCTATCGCGTGCCGACCGTTGTCGTGGCCTCGCCGCTGTACATGAAACAGGGCTACATCACGCACGTCGCGTACTCGGCCAGCAACACGCTGGCCGTGATGGAACGCGTCATGGAGAATGTCCACCCGGGCATCATCGACCCGAACGACAGCCTCGGCCTCTCGACGTTCCCCATGACGACCGCGGACCAGGCCGCCTTGGCCGACCCCTTCGAGGCCCTGTGGGCCCAAGGCTCCGTCCCGCTCACGGCCACGGCTTCCGGCACGCCAACGTCGGGCAACGCTCCGCTCAACGTGTCGTTCACCGGCTCGGCCTCGGGCGGAACGGCCCCCTATACCTATAGCTGGAACTTCGGCGACGGATCCGCGGTGAGCACGACCCAGAACCCCACCCATACCTACAGCGCGGCCGGGACCTACACAGCGACGCTTACGGTCAAGGACGGTGCCGCTCCGGCCAATACCGCCACCTCGACCGTGACCGTAAAGGTCAGCGCCGTCGGCAGCCCGCTCAGCGCGACCGCGAGCGCACTGCCAACCTCCGGCCAGGTCCCGCTCAACGTGTCGTTCACCGGCTCGGCCTCGGGCGGAACACCGCCCTACTCCTATAGCTGGAACTTCGGCGACGGGTCCGCGGTGAGCACGGCCCAGAACCCCACCCACACCTACAGCAACGCCGGAAACTACACCGCGACGCTCACGGTCACCGACAGCGCCTCTCCGGCCAACACGGCCAGCTCGACTGTCTCGATCACCGCCACGCCCATCGCTGGAACGCCCCCAGGACCGCCTACCGGGCTGACCGGAAGCCCAGGCAACGGCCAGGTCTCGCTGAGCTGGACGGCTCCTGCGAACAACGGCGGCGTCCAGATCTCGAGCTACCGCGTGTACCGCGGCACGACCAGCGGCGGCGAGACGCTGGTGACAACCGGCGGATGCAGCGGCCTGGGTGCCGTGACCTCGTGCACGGACACCGGCCTCACCAACGGCCAGAAGTACTACTACGAGGTCAGTGCCGTGAACGCCCTCGGCGAAGGCAACAAGAGCAACGAGGCCACGGCCACGCCCACATCCGGGAGCTGTGCGGCATCGCAGTTGCTCGGTAACCCAGGCTTCGAAACCGGGACGGCGGCACCGTGGTCGGCGAGCTCCGGCGTGATCAACACCAACACCCAGGAACCGCCACACAGCGGCTCGTGGGACGCCTGGCTGGACGGTTATGGAAGCACGCACACCGACACGCTGTCGCAGACGGTCACGCTGCCGGCTGGGTGCTCTACCTACAACCTCGGTTTCTGGTTGCACATCGACACGGCGGAGACCACCACGACCACGAAATACGACACGCTGAAGGTGCAGCTACTCAACAGTTCCGGCACGGTGCTGTCCACGCTGCACACCTACTCCAACCTCGACCACAACACCGGGTACACCAAACACAGCTTCTCGCTGAGCGGCTACGCCGGGCAGACCATCACGCTGAAGTTCACCGGCAGCGAAGACTACGAACTGCAGACCTCATTCGTCATCGATGACACCGCGATCAACGTGAGCTAACTCAAGATCCGCGAGCTGACCGCGCGAGGCGCTAGTAGCAGTACCCGGAGTGGATGACCAGGCCGTGCGGGCTGAACTCGCGGGCGGTCAGGGGGCGGGATGGTGAAGCCGACCGTGGCCGTCACGCTCGTCCCGTGCGGCGTCGGTGCGCCCGCCGCTTCGTATTGGAACCATTAACGGTATTGTTCTCAATTGTGATGCCAATCAGTGGATGCGGCTAAGGGGCATGGCATGGAGAGCATCGAAGAGTTCGCGACGCAGCAGTTGGCCGCCTGGGAGGTCCCCGGCTGCGCCATCGCGGCCGTCAAGGACGGGACCGTGGTGCTGGCCCGCGGATGGGGCAAGCGCGACCTGGCCGCGGACCTGCCGGTCACCCCCGACACGCTGTTCGCCATCGGGTCAACCACGAAGGCGTTCACCGTGTCGACGGTCGGCGCGCTCGTGGAGGACGGGCTCCTCGACTGGGACCGCCCGCTCCGCGACTACCTGCCCGGACTGCGGCTGCACGACCCCGTGGTGACCGATCGCGTGACCATCCTCGACCTGCTGTCCCACCGGTCCGGCCTGCCGCGCCACGACCTGGCCTGGCTGGGTCACCCGGACCTGCCCCGCGCCGAACTGGTCCGCCGCCTGCGATTCCTGCCGCTGAGCAGGGATCTGCGCCAGAGCTTCCAGTACTGCAACCTCGGCTACACGCTGGCAGGACACGCCGTCGATGTGCTGTCGGCCACGCCCTGGGAGGACTATCTGCGGTCCCGGCTGCTGGCGCCGCTCGGGATGGACCGCTCGAACCTGTCCGTCGACGAAATGAACGCCGACGCTGATCATGCCAGTGCCTACGAACGGCGCGAGGGCGTGGTCGTGCCCGTGCCCGCACGGGCGGTGACGGCCATGGCGCCGGCGGGCGCGATCAACTCCTGCGCGGCCGACATGGCGAGGTGGCTGCTGGCACAACTGGGCGGGGGGCAGCTGGACGGCAAGGCCGTCATGTCGGCCGACACGGTGACGCGCCAGCGCACGCCGCACATGCTGATGCCGGAGGACCGGACCTTCCCCGCCTCCACCCGCTACGCCTATGGGCTCGGGTGGATGATCGGCCGCTACCGCGAGCACCGGCTCGCCGAGCACGCCGGCGGCATCGACGGGTTCCTGACAGAGTGCATGCTGCTGCCCGACGACGGCATCGGGGTGGTCGTGCTGACGAACACCTCCTCAAGCGCGATGGCACCGGTGCTCGCCTACCGGGTGCTCGATGAACTGCTCGGCCTCGAGCCGATCGACTGGTTCTCCGCCTTCAAGCCCCGCTTCGACGCAGCCCTCGCCGGGAGCCGGGAAGCGCGCGGCGCCCGCCACGTGGTCGCCGACGCACCGCGGCCCAGGCCCCTGGACGCCTACGCCGGCGAGTACGAGCATCCCGGCTACGGCACCCTCACCATCACCGTGGCGGGAGACGCACTCAAGCCCCGCCTCGGCACGATGGACCTGAGCCTCGCGCATCGCCATTACGACACGTTCGACCTGGACTGGCACGAGCTCGGCGACCAGTCCTATCCTTTCCCCCTCATGTTTGCTTCCGACCCCGACGGCGACATCACGGGGCTCACCGTGCCCTTCGAGCCGGCCGTGGAACCGCTGCGGTTCGACCGGCTGCCCGACACCCAGGCACGGGACCCCGAGGTGCTCCGCCGGCTGTGCGGCACCTACACCATGGGCCCTATCGAGATAACGGTCGCCCAGAAGTCGGCCCGGGTGCTCACCGTCGCCGCGCCGGGCGCGCCGCCCTTCGAACTGCGAGCGGGACGGGGCCTGCGCTTCGAGGTGCCCGGCCAGCCCGGCATCACCGTCGAGTTCGAGCTGGACGAGACCGGCGCGGTGGCCCGCCTGGTAGCGCAGCCACTGGGGATATTCCTCCCTAAGACCTGAGCGCGGTCCCGGCTCGGCACCGCACCCGCTCACGCGTGCGCGCCGGCCGTCACGGTGCCCACCGTCAGCGTCGCCGCCGCCTCCATGACCGCACCCACCAGATCCACCTCGTCGCCGAGCTGCCGGCGTTGCGCCACGGTCAGCTCGCGCAGCGGTTCCACGGTGATGGCGAGCCTGCGGCCGGAACGCCGCTGGTGCCACACCCCGCCGACCACGCCGTCGACGAGCAGCACCGGGTAGTTCCCGGCCTGCCCCGCCGGGGTGAGCGCGCGGGCGGCGGCCGCGCCCGGGTACAGCCGTTCCCTGGGCTGGCCCGCGACGACGTAGGAGTCGAAGTACGGCAGCAGCCGGATCCCACGGTGCGGCCGGGACGGCGCCGCGGTGTCGCCGACCACGGCCCACCCCGGCACGCCGTCGGTGTCGACGCGCTCCAGTTCGCCCGCCAGCGTGCCGAACAGCCCGGCGGCGTGCCGCGGCGGGATGTTGAGCCACCTGGCGAAGTGCTGCGGTGTGGCCGGGCCGTAGGCGTACAGGTAGCGCGTGACGAGCGTGCGCAGCGCGGCGTCACCGCCGGCGGGGCGGAAGCCGGGCAGCCAGCGCCGCGGATGGGTGTAGGTCACCTTCCGGCCCCGGTCCGGCCCGAAACACAGCATCCCGCGGTGCGCGGCCGTGCTGGTGAGCTGGCGCCAGCGCGGCCACATGCCCTGGAACGCCGCCATCGTCGGCTCCACGGCCCACGGCCCGGCCCGGTCCCCGAGCGCCTCGGTCAGCTCGTCGACGGTCAGTTCGGTGCCCGCCAGCACGTCACCGATCGCCGCGATGACCTCGTCCGCCTGCTCGGGAGTGAACCGGACCCCCTCCGGATGCGCGGGCACCGACGACGGCAGGGCCGACAGCGCACCCGTCCACATCGGCAGGTCGGCGGCGGGCAGCAGGTGGATGGTGCCGCGCGGGCCGAACGTCTTGACCAGGGTGCGCTCCACCCAGAGCGCGCGCTGCACGTCGGTACGGGTCGCCCCGGCGATGCGCCGCCCGATCGACAGTTCCGCCGCGCTGAGCACCTGGGCGTGCGCCCCGCACAGCACCCCGGCGACGCCGGCCGGTCCCAGGTCCGCGGCCGGTGCCGCCAGCGCGTGCCTGGCCATCCGCCTGGCCGTGACGCCGCTCCAGGTCAGGTCGGCCGCGCGGGCCGGCTCGCCGGTCGTCACCCGACGGTCTCCGGCAGCCCCGGTGGCCGGCCCTCGAGCGCAGCCAGCCGGAGTTCGAGCTGGTCGACCCGGTGCCGGAGGATCTCGAGCTGTGCCTGGTCGGCCAGCCGCCGTTCCGCGGTGCGGCGCAGCCGCGGCGAGGCCTCGGCGCGGGCGGCGACCATGGCGAGCGGCACGAGCCGCTGCGGGCCGTGCGGGCCGTCGGCCAGCCGGGACGGGATCTGCCCGGTCCGGTACCAGCTGCGCAGCGCGGCGCGGGAAACCCCGGTGTCGGCCGCCGCGCGCTCCAGCGTGACCCAGTCCGAGCCCGCAAGGGACGCGTTCAGCTCGAGTTCGAGTTCCCAGTCGTCGAGCCGGTCTTCCCAGTCCATGGCGGGCGAACCTCCGCACGGTCGTCGTTATGACCCTATTAATAGCATGGTATTGACATGCTTAGCGGGAGTGCCGGACGCTAACTCTCATGTTTGAGCGATTCACCAGCCGCGCGCGCCACGTCGTCGTCCTGGCCCAGGAAGAGGCCCGGCGGCTGCGCCATAACTACATCGGCACCGAGCACCTCCTGCTCGGGCTGCTCGGCGAGCCCGACGGGGTCGCCGGGCGCGTCCTGGCGGGCTTCGGCATGTCGCTGGAGTCCACCCGCCGCGAGGTCACGGCCGTCGTCAGCGCCGGCACCACCGCCCCCAGCGGGCACATACCGTTCACCCCCCGGGCGAAGAAGACCCTTGAGCTAGCGCTGCGGGAGGCCCTGCAACTGCATCACAACTACATCGGCACCGAGCACATCCTGCTCGGCCTGATGCGGGAGGGCGAGGGCGTCGCCGCGCAGATCCTGCAGCAGCACGCCGACCTCCAGGCGATCCGCACGGCGGTGATCGACCTGGTGCCCGCGGCCAGCGCCGAAACGAGCGGGCGGGGCAGGCGGTGGCTGCGCCGGCGCGGCGGCGCCGGTCTTGCCGAGCAGGGCACGTCCGCCGGGCAGGCGGAGCTGAACGCCACCCCCGCCGCTGACACCACCCTCAGCGAGGCCGCCCGCCTGGCCGGCACGCACCCTGTGGGCTCGCATCACCTGCTGCTGGCCGCGCTCACCGACCCGGACACAGCGGCGGCCCGTGCGCTGGCGGCTCTCGGCGTCGACCTGGACCAGGCCAAGGAGGCGCTGCGCAGCGCGGACGTCACCGGCACCAGCGACGAACTGCCCGAGGAGGCCGGCCGCCGCCAGATGCTGATCCAGGTGTCCGGCGAGCGGCTCACCATCGAGGCGGCCGACCCGGCGATCATCGAGGCCGGCCAGGCTGCGGTCAAGGCGCTCGGTGACCAGGCCAGCCCGCCCGGCACGATCCGCGGCGACCTGCCCGCGAGCGCCAGCCTGAGCACGGTCTGGCAGGCGCTGCACGACAGTCTGCAGGCCATCCAGCGGCAGGCGGCAGCGCCCGCCGACGCCCCGGGCAGCCCCGGCGAGCCGGGCGACCCCGGCACCGAGGCGGCCTGAACGCCTCACCCGCGCCCCGCCGCCGCGCGGAACCCACGGTCCATGATGGCCTTATGAGCGAGCTTGACGTCATCATCATCCACATCCGCGCCGAGCAGGCCGCCGAGTACGAGCGCCTGTTCGCCGAGCACGAACTGCCGCGCTGGCGCGATTACAAGGCGCGGGGCGCGTTCCTGTCCGCCCGGATCTCCCGGGTCGCCTTCGGCACCGACGACCGCAAGGACGTGGTCAAATACGCCATCGCGGTCGAGGTCCCCGATCATGCCGCGCACAGCGAGCACGACGCCGATCCGGGGTTCCAGGAGTTCAACCGGCTCGCCGACATGCTGCAGCCGGAAGGCCCCCTGGTCTACGGCGGAGAGCTGCTGCACGGGGTCTGAGCCGCGTGCCGCGCGGCTGGCCGGCAGCGGCTCCTGGCGGTCGCCGGCTCGGGTGACCGCCAGGAGCCAGGTCAAATATCGCGGCGGTACGCTCCCCGTGGCGGACGGGCAGGCCTCGTCACCGGGTCTCGTAACGCAGGTGGACCGCGCCGTCGCCGTGGATTGTCTCGATGCAGCGCAGGCCGGCCTGAGCCGTGCCGAACAGCCGCATCCCGCGGCCGAGCAGCGCCGGCACGACGTGCAGCACGACCTCGTCGACCAGCCCGGCGGCCAGCGCCTGCTGTGCGATGCTGACGCCGCCCGCCAGCAGCACGTCCTTGCCGCCGGCCACCGCACGGGCCTGCTTCACGGCGGCCTCGATGCCGTCGGTCACGAACGTGTAGCTGGTGCCGCCGCTCTTGTCGATCCGCTCCTGGCCACGGTGGGTCACGACGAACACCGGGGCGTGGAACGGCGGGTTCTCACCCCAGTGCGGGTAGCCGTAGTCGAACATGGTGCGGCCGACGATCTGCGGGCCAACCCGGGCGAAGTTGTCCGCCCACACCTGGGAGTCCAGGGAGTCCGCGCCGCCCTCCTGGCCCTGCTGCTCGCGCCAGCTCCGCAGCGGGAACACCCAGCCCGCGATGGTTTCCCAGAGCGCCATACCGTCCGCGTCAGCGGACTCGGGAGCCGCTATGCCGTCCAGTGACGTCGACATATTCAGGATTACCTTGGTCATCTCCGGTTCCTCCCGGCCGGGGCGCTTGGCGCGCCCGCTCGGCCCTGGGTCGGAGCGGACCCTCACGTCTCTACATCGCGGGGGGAAGTTTTCTCACTCGGCCAGCCTGGCCGCGCGGCCGGTCAGGTACCGGCGCTCGGGAAGGCTGGTCGTGCGGCGGGCGGCCTCCCGGTAGCTCGCCACCGCGCCCCGGGCATCGCCGGACATCTCGAGCAGATGCGCCCGGGTCGCGTGCAGCCGGTGGTGACCCGCCAGCCGGCGATCGGATTCCAGCTCGCGGAGCAGTTCAAGCCCGGGTGCCGGGCCGGCCACCATCGCGACCGCGACCGCCCGGTTGAGGCTGACCATCGGGCCGGGCGCGAGCTGCTCGAGCAGCTCGTAGAGCCCGAGTATTTGCGGCCAGTCGGTGGTGTCGACGGACTTCGCCTCGTCATGCACCGCGGCGATCGCGGCCTGCACCTGGTAGGGGCCGACCGGGCCGGCCGGGAGCGCGGCACTGACCAGCGCCAGGCCCTCGGCGATCTTGGCCGAGTCCCACAGGCTCCGGTCCTGCTCGTCGAGGGGGATCAGGCTCCCGTCCGGGCCGGTCCTGGCGGCCCGGCGGGCGTCGGTCAGCAGCATGAGCGCGAGCAGGCCGGTGACCTCGGCGTCGGCGGGCAGCAGCCGGTGCAGCCAGCGGGTGAGCCTGATCGCCTCGCCGGACAGCTCCGGCGCGGTCAGGCCGGTGCCCGCCGTGGCCGTGTATCCCTCGTTGAAGATCAGGTAGAGGACGTGCAGCACGATGCCGAGCCGCGCCGGGCGCTCGGCCGAGCCCGGCATCTCGAACCGGGCGCCGCTGGCCCTGATGGCCTCCTTGGCGCGGCTGATCCGCTGGGCCATGGTGGCCTCGGGTACCAGAAACGCGGCGGCGATCTGGGCCGTGCTCAGGCCGCCGACCGCGCGCAGCGTCAGTGCGATCTGGCTGGGCCCCGACAGCGCCGGGTGACAGCACAGGAACAGCAGGGTGAGGCTGTCGTCGTGGTCCGCGCCAGGCCGGCGCGGCTGCTCCAGCGGTGCGGCGGCGGCCGCGTCCTCCTGCTCCCGCCGTCGGCGGGCATGCTCGCTGCGGACGTCGTCAATCAGGCGGCGCGAGGCGACGGTGAGCAGCCAGCCCTTCGGGCTGCCCGGCACCCCGCGGACCGGCCAGGACGTCACCGCCTCCAGCATCGCCTCCTGCACCGCGTCCTCGCAGGCGCCGAACCGGCCGTAGCGGCGCACCAGCGCGCCAAGCACCTCGGGCGCAAGCCCGCGCAGCAGCTCCCCGATGTCCCGCGCACCCGGCGCGGACTGCGCACCCGGCGCACCGGTCATTGGTCGGCGGCGGACTCATGCAAGACCGGCCACAGCTCCACGGGCTCGCCGTCCGCGAACGGCATGTCCGCCGCGATCTGCTCCGCGCGCTCCTGGCCGTCGCAGTCCAGCAGCCAGAAGCTCGCCATGTACTCCTTGGTCTCCAGGTAGGGCCCGTCGGTGACGGCGGGCAGGCCGTTCACGCGGCGGACCAGCTTCGCCTGCGCCGCATCGGCCAGCCCGTACGAACCGAGCAGTTCGCCGGTCTGACGGTACTTCGCGTTGAACGCCTCCTGCCTGGCGATCGCGTCGGCCCAGGCGTCGGCGGGCATCGACTCCCACTTCTCCTGGTTGCCATAGATCATCAGCAGGTACTTCACGCGATCCCTCTTCTCAGTCGGCGCTCCGCTGCAGCTGCCACGCCGCTTCGAAGGCGTCCGCGATGGCACCGGGATCGCCGGTGGCGAGGTCGGCAACGACCATCATGTGCTTGCGGTACCGGCCAGGGACGCTGAACGTGCCCGGAAACCGCCGGAGCAGCGAATCGCGGTAGTCGAATTCGGCACGGATCACCAGGTGCACATCGTCGAGCTGGCGCGCGACCAGCCTGCCGTGGTACCGCCACTCGGTCAGCCCATGCCGCGTGGTGGAGCGCACCCCGGTCAGCCCTGCGGCCAGGAGAGCGACCTCTGTCATGTCCACCGACGCGCGCCTTCAGCCGGCCAGGGCGGGGCGCAGGGACCGCGCGGCGTAGCCGATCCGCGCGGCGCTGGCCGCCATGGCGACCGCCAGCACCCAGGTCAGCGGCACCCCGGCGAGTGCCACGCTGGCGATCAGCGAGGCGTCGAGCGCGATGATGCCGAGGAATCCCGCGGCGCCCGTGCGGGCCGCCAGGCGGTAGCGCCTGCCGAGCGCGGAGGTGGCGAGCAGGGCGATCACGGCGGCGAGCGTCGCACCGGCCAGCACGCGGGCCGGCAGCGGCACGGCCCAGGACCGGCTGGTGAGCAGCACCGCGATCCAGCAGGCGCCGACGGCCGGCCCGATGCCGAGCAGCCTGCGGGCGGCGCGCCGGGCCGGGTTCACCCGGGCGAAGCCGGCCACGATCACCTGCGGCTCGCCGAACTCCGCCACCGCGGACCGCGCCGCGAGGTCGGGGGCCAGGCCCTGGCGGAGGTAGGACCGGTGCGTCTCGGTCAGGCCGTCGGCCAGTTCCTCGACTATCGAGGCGGGCAATTGCGCCGCCAGGACGGCCAGGTAGCTGCTGATCAGGCGGGGCTCGGGCATGGCCTGCCCTCCAGCGCGGCCGTCACCATGGCCGAGAAGTCCTGCCAGTCCGCCCGCCCGCCCGACAGTGCCCGGTCCCCCGCCGGGGTCAGCCGGTACTCGCGCCGCCGGCGCCCGGCCACCACCGACCAGGAACCGGTGATCAGCCCGGCCTGCTCCAGCCGCCGCAGCGCCGGGTAGATCGTCCCGGTCGGCAGGTCCAGCCTCCCGCCGGTGCTCTGCCGCAGCGCCTCGATCACCGCGTAACCGTGCTGCGGGCCGCCTTCCAGGGCCGCGAGCAGCATCGCGTCCAGGTGGCCCTTCAGCTCCTCGGCCCTCATAGGTAGCAACACTACATTAAGGGCTTCCGGCCAGGCAATCAGAAGGGTAGTGTGGCTATAGGTAGGAACGCTATATATGGGGCAACACGGACGGAGCGTGAGCGACCATGGCCCGCACGCTGAGCCTTGTCATTCGCAATCTGCTGTTCACCGTGGCGGTACCTGGCCTGGGGGGTGTCTGGGTGCCGTGGCGGATCTTGACACGTGACGGGCGCACGCCGGTCGCGGTCGCATGGGAGGCGACCGCGGTCATCGCGGCCGGGATCGCCTTGTACGCGTGGTGTACCTGGAACTTCGCCGCGGTGGGCGGCGGCACCCCGGGGCCGTGGGACGCACCGCGGCGAGTGGTCGCGACCGGGCCCCACCGGTGGGTGCGCAACCCCATCTACATCGCCGCGCTGCTGGTCGTGCTGGGGCAGGCATGGCTGTTCATGTCCCTGCCGGTGCTGGCCTACGCGGGCGCCATGGCGCTGTGCTGCCACCTGTTCGTCATCGGCTACGAGGAGCCGACGCTGCGGCGCCGCTTCGGCAGCGCCTACCTGGAGTACCGGCGCACGGTCCCCCGCTGGATCCCGCGACCGCCGCGCCGTGCGGTGCGGGCGGCCGCGGGGCACGCCGCGCCAGCCGGGCCGGACGCCGTGCACGGCGAGGTGGGCAGATGAGCCTGGCCGTGGCCGCTGCGGCCGGAGCCGGGGTTCACCAGCACCGGCGACCGGGCCGACTCGATGGCGATGTCGGTGCTCACCAGGGTTGCGCTGCTTTGTTATGCCGCCAACATCTACCTGGTGCGGCTCCCCGGCCCGCCCGGCCCGCGCGGCTGAACCGGGCCCGGAGTGCTCAGCGCCCGGCGGCCCGGGCCAGCGACTGCTCCGCCTGGGCCGCTAGGGCGCCGACCAGGTCGGCCGCGGGCACCAGGTCGGTGATGAGGTCGATCGCCGCGCTGGCCCACACCGGCGTCGGCGGCAGCTTGCCGCGCTCCACCTCATCCTGGTAGGCCCGCAGGGCACCGGCGTCGGCGGCCAGTTCCTCGTCCCGGCCGCGCCACCGGTCGAGGAACGGATGGCCGAGGGTGCGGGCCGGGTACTTCGACGGCCACGGAGCGCCCCTGGCGATATCCAGGACCGTGTTGCGCTCGGTGTCCTCGCCGAGCCCCTCGAGGATCGCCTTGGTGATCGCGGGCGGGACGAGCGCTTCGGGAGTCGCCTGGAACCGGGTCCCGATGAGCGCCCCCGCCGCCCCGAGGACCAGGGCCGCCGCCACCCCCCGCCCGTCGGCGATCCCGCCCGCGGCCAGCACCGGCGTGGGCGCCGCAAGGTCGGCCACGATCGGGACGAACGGCAGCGTCGGCCTCCCCCGGCCGCCGCTATGCCCGCCGGCCTCGGTCCCCTGCGCCACGATGACATCGGCGCCGGCGTCCAGCGCCTGGCTGGCCTCGTCGAGGTCGGTGACCTGGATGATCAGCGCCGCCCCGGCCTGCCGGATGGGCTCGATGAACGGCCCGGGGTCGCCGAAGGACAGCATGACCGCCCGTGGCCGGTAGGCCAGCGCGAACTCCACCAAGCCGACATCGGCCGACCAGCTCTGGAAGCCAACGCCCCAGGGCTTGGCGGTACCTTCGGCGACGATCGGCAGCTCGCGGGCCAGCCAGTCCCGGTCCCCCCGGCCAGCGCCGAGCAGACCGAGGCCGCCGCCGTTGGAAACCGCCGCCGCCAGGGCACCCCCGGCGGAGAAGCCCATCGGCGCCAGGGCGATGGGGTGCCGCACGCCGAAGTACTCCGTGAACGGTGTGCGCAACGTCATAACTGCCATCATTGCCGGGGCGCGGCCGCGGCCTGGCCTCGCGTGCCGGCTTAGTCGTGCTCGCGGGTCCAGTGCGGTCGGCGGAACAGGCGGCCGAGTATGTCGTGGAAGCTGTGCCCGGTGTCCTCCAGGGCATCGACCCGGTACACCGGCGGCCCTTCGGGCGGCGGCAACTGGCTGGCCTGACTGTCGTCCAGGCTGCTCTGGATGTGGCTGCGGGTGATCTCGCGCACCTGGTCGGCGTCGATGAACCGCAGGCCCGCGTGCGTGGCGATGACGATCCCGTCGAAGACGTCGAGTTCCGGTATCTCCAGCACGTGCTCCAGGGTGCCGATCTGCGCGCCCGAGCTGCTCAGCACCGGCGTACCGGGTACTGCCGCCTTGTACGAAATCGCCGTGTCATCAGCCATGCGGCACCTCGTCTCTAGTGGGCGCGACGGCGCAGCAGGAACGGTATCAGCGCCGATTCGAGCTGCACCCGCAGGTTCATCTTGCTGTCGCCTTCCCGGCGCTCGGCGAAATGGATGGGCAACTCGACGATCTTCAGGCCGTGCCGGACCGACCGGAAGTTCATCTCGACCTGGAAGCTGTAGCCGTTGCTGCGGATGCTGGCCACGTCGATGGCTTCCAGGGCGGAGCTGCGCCAGATCTTGAAGCCCGCGGTGACGTCGCGGATGCCGAGCCGCAGCAGCGCACGGACGTAGTAGTTGGCAAAGCCGGACAGCGCCCGGCGGTGCCACGACCACTCGCTCGCCAGGCTGGCACCGGCCACGTACCTGGAGCCGATCACCACGTCGGCGGAGGCGGACAGCAGGGTGCCGAGCATCTGCGGCAGGTACCTCGGCGCGTGCGACAGGTCGCTGTCCATCTGCACCACGAACTCGGTACCCCCGGCGATGGCCTGGGTCATCCCGTCCACGTAGGCGCGGCCGAGGCCCTGCTTGCCTGGTCGGTGCACGACGGTGATCCGTGCCTCGCCATACTCGGCGGCAAGCTGGTCGGCGACGCGCCCGGTGCCGTCGGGCGAGTTGTCGTCGGCCACCAGTACCCGCAGCCCGGACAGGGGCAGGGCGAGCAGTTCGGCGACGATCACCGGCAGATTGGCGGCCTCGTTGTAGGTAGGCAGCACGACGGTGACGGCCGCGGAGCGCCACGGCTCGGGCAGTTCCACTACCTGCTCGGCAGGCGCTTGGAGCACCTGAGGCGCCATCGTCATCCCTCCGCCGCTGGCCCGGGCCGCGAGATCCGGCACCGGATGACGCGAGCCACGCTTTGCGTACGGTACCCGATCAAACTTGAGCCGCGCCTGAACCGAGCGAGCCTTGGCTGCCGAACACCTATAAGGCTGCGGAAACGGACACGCATCTTAACTGTAACGAAACTACGAGGCAGGGTATTGATGCACGCCTCGCCGCGCTGATGACGCTCGCGAAGGCGGGCAGGCCTCATGGTGCAGCGGCGAGGACTGGATACAGGGAGGTGCCTGGTGAAGGCGATTGTGGTGACGGATGAGGCTGCGGGAACGGCCGGGATGACGCTGGTGGAGCGGCCCGAGCCGCCGGCAGCTATAAACGACGTCGTCGTTGAGGTTCATGCGTCGGGATTCGTCCCGACTGAGCTGGCGTGGCCTTCGACCTGGACCGATCGCCGCGACCGTGACCGAACACCGTCGATCCCTGGGCACGAGCTGGCCGGAGTGGTCACCGCCCTCGGCTATGGCACGACGGGGCTGTCAGTGGGACAGCGGGTGTTCGGCCTCACGGACTGGCATCGCGACGGCACCCTGGCGGAGTATGTGGCCGTCGAGGCACGCAACCTCGCGCCGCTGCCGGGCGACGTCGACTTCACGGTGGGCGCGAGCCTGCCGATTTCGGGGCTGACCGCGTGGCAGGGACTGTTCGAGCACGGCCGCCTTCAGGCGGGGCAAAGCGTGCTCGTGCACGGCGCGGCCGGTGCAGTCGGGTCGATGGTGACGCAGCTCGCGCGTGAGTTCGGCGCGTACGTCATCGGCACCGGACGCGCCGCCGACCGTCAGAAGACGCTCGACTTCGGCGCGATGGAGTTCGTCGACCTTGAGAACGACGCGCTGGAAGACGCCGGCGGAGTCGACCTGGTTTTCGATGTCATCGGCGGCGACATCCAGGAGCGGTCCGCCGGTCTGGTTCGAGCCGGGGGAACCCTGGTGACCATCGTCGGACCGACCGAGGCGCGCCCCGCCGACGGCCTGGCGGTCGATTTCGTTGTGGAGTCCGATCGTGCCCAACTGGGTGAGGTCGTGCAGCGGGTGCGTGACGGACGACTGCGGACGAACATCGGCAACGTCGCGACCCTCGACGATGCCGTCGCCGCCCTCAACCCGGCCGAGCGACGCAAGGGGAAGACGATCATCAGCGTTCGTCCCTGAGGACTCGGGGACAGCGACCGGTCCTGCTTGCGAACCCCCGACGGGCAGCGAGCGCCATCACCTGCTGGCGACGCCTCCACAACATCCCAAACTGTTAGGAGTTCTAAGGAAGGTAAGCCTTGCCTTCATGCTCAGCTGTCGCTAGGGTCCCGATGTCCCCTGCCGTCACGGGACTCATCGCTGCGATGCAGCACGAAGGAGGCAAGTCATGAAACCTGCCCGATTGTGGGCCCTGACCGGGTCCATTGGGCTGGCCGTGTCATTCGCGGCAGCGGCACCCGCTGCCGCGGCCACACACCCGGCACCGCCGTCGGGCCGCGTGGCCCTGCACGGGTCGCTGACCCCTGCCAGGGAACGCGCCCACCCGGCGGGAAGCGTCGCGGCAAAGAGCACGGTTCGCTTCGACCTCGCGCTCGCGCTGCGTAACGCCACCGGCGCCCAGGCCTTCGTGCGCCAGGTCTCCAGCCCGGGCTCGCGGCTCTACCGTCACTACCTGACCGACGCCCAGTGGGTGGCCCGGTTCGGGCCGACCGCGGCCTCGGTGGCGAAGGCCCAGTCCTGGCTGCGCCAGGAGGGCTTCTCCGTCGGCGCGGTAGCCAAGGACCGGCTGTTCGTGTCCGCCAGCGGAACCGCAGCGGCCGTCGGGCGCGCGTTCGGTGTGCAGCTCGGCTACTACCACGTGAACGGCCATACCGTGCGGCTGGCCAAGGGCACGATGACGATCCCGTCGTCGCTGGCTGGCGCCGTCTCTGGCACGCTCGGCATCAACCAGTACGTGGAAACGACCAGCCTCGCCCGCACCCCGGCCGGCAAGGCGGGCACACCGGCTCAGCAGCCGCCGCCGCCAGCGGGATTCCGCAACCCCCAGCCGTGCTCGGCCTTCTGGGGACAGAAGACTGACACCACGGACTCCGGCCAGCTCTACGCGCCGTTCACCCATCCGCTGCCCTACGACATCTGCGGCTACAAGCCGGCCCAGCTGCGCGGCGCGTACGGGCTGAACAAGTCCGTGGCCAGCGGCAACAACGGCAAAGGCGTGACGATCGCGATCGTTGACGCGTACGACTCGCCCACCCTGCTGGCCGACGCGCAGCAGTACTTCAGAATGAACGATCCCGCCCACCCGGTGCTGTCGTCCAAGTTCATCAACATAAGCACCCCCCCGATCGCGTCCGAAGAGGCTGAATGCGGCGCCAGCGGCTGGTTCGCCGAGCAGGCGCTCGACGTCGAGTCCTCGCACGCCATGGCGCCGGGAGCCACCCAGCTCTACGTGGGAGCGGCGAGCTGCTTCGACTCGGACCTGCTCGCTGCGCTGACCACCGCGGTCACCAGCGGCGCCTCCGTGGTCAGCGACTCCTGGGGTGACGTGGCTGGTGACCTCCTGGAGGATGCGGCCGCCAAGACCGCGTTCGACAACACGTTCATGCTCGCGGCCTCGACCGGCGTCAGCGTCCTGTTCTCCAGCGGAGACGACGGCGACAACTTCGCCGACTTCGGGCTGACCGCGCCGGACTACCCGCCGAGCAGCCCGTTCGTGACCGCGGTCGGCGGGACCACCCTCGAGGTCAACTCCCGCGATGCCCGTCAGGCCGAGTACGGGTGGTCCACCGCCAAGCAGACGCTGTGCGGGCCGGTGGCCGCAAGGAACTGTGGCTCCGCGACCACGCCGGAGGGCAGCCTCGCCTGGCAGGCCGGCGGCGGCGGCGGTACGAGCTACACCTACACCCAGCCGTTCTACCAGGCGGGGGTCGTGCCGAACGCGCTCGCACTGCGCAACCAGGCGCTGTTCGGGCCCATCCCGCTGCGGGTCGAGCCGGACATCTCGATGGACGCCGACGCCCAGAGCGGGATGCTGATCGGCCTGACCCAGACGTTCCCCTCGGGCGTCCGGTACGGCCAGTTCAAGGAGGGCGGCACGAGCCTTGCCTCCCCGCTGCTGGCCGGCGTGATCGCGGATGTCGATCAGGCCGCGGGCGCGCCGATCGGGTTCCTCAACCCGGCCATTTACAAGGCCTCGACGAGGACCCCGTCGGCGTTCAGGGACATCATGCCGCCGGCGAATCCGAACTCGGCGGCCGTGGTCCGCGTTGACTACGCGAACACGGTCAACAGCACGGACGGGTTCGTCGTCAGCGCCCGGGCGATCAACTACGCGGGGCCGGAGACCTTCTGCGACTCCACGGGCAACTGCGCGACGCGCAACGTGACCCTGACCGCCGGTCCGGGTTTCGACGGCCTCACCGGCATCGGCTCGGTCGGCAACACCTTCATCCGCACCATGTCCAGGTTCTGATCGACTAGTTCTGATCCGCGTTTCTGGCGGGGGTGCCCGGCGCACCCCCGCCAGAAGCGTGCACGGCCTCCGTTGCTTGCCGGGTATCCGGCTCGTGCCTGGCCGGTGCCGCCATGGACGTCCCAACAAATGGTCAAGCGCGCCCTCACCAGATGGCCAGGCACTCTTGCGGTGCCGTTCACCAGCAGGCCCACCGGAGCGGGTCTCGTGGTCAGCTTCCCTCGGCACGCTGATCACGTTCATTTCCGCGGACCGGCGAGCGGGCCGGTGAAAGGGGCGTCCCATGATCCTGACGGCGCGGCGTGCCGTGACGGCGTTCGTGGCTCTGGCCGTCCCGGCGAGCCTGGTGCTCGCCGGACCGGCGGCCACGGCATCTCCTGGCGGGGCGCCTCCGCAGCCGGGCTTCTCCGTGCAGCAGGTAGTCAACGGCATGAAGCTGCACCACCACTACACGGTGTCCGGGACGCGCAAGACCGAACCGCTGTCCCAGCCCGACGACCTCACCCACTTCGGCGACTTCCTGTTCGCCGCCTTCCAGAACGGCGTCGGCTCACAGGGCGAGCCGAGCAGCGACGGCAACACCAACAGCACGGTCGTCGAGTTCACCCCGTCGGGCCACGTGCTCCGGCAGTGGGACATCAAGGGCAAGTGCGACGGCCTGACCGCCGACCCGGTGCTGCGCAGGCTCATCGCCACGGTGAACGAGGACGCCAACTCCAGCCTGTACACCATCGACCCGGTGGCCAGGACCGGCGGCATCCAGCACTACGCCTACAACGAGCCGCTGCCGCACCACGGCGGCACCGATGCCATCACGATCTACCAGGGGCAGATCTTCATCAGCGCCTCGGCACCCGGCACCACCGGCGCGCCTGCCCCGCAGCCGGGCTACCCGGCCGTCTATTCGGTCGCACTCGGCGCGAACCACGTCGCCACCGTCACCCCACTTTTCCGCGACGAAGCCCACGCCACCGTCGCGAACATTGGCACCAGCCACGGGACGAAGGTGAAGCTGGCGCTCACCGACCCGGACTCCAACTTCGCGGTCCCGTGGGGCGCACCCCGGTTCGCCGGTGACTTCGAGCTGACCAGCCAGGGTGACAAGCAGCAGATCTACGCGCAACCCCGCGATGGTGCGCTACGACTGCTCGTGCTGAACCTGTCCCAGTCGGTGGACGACACGGCGTGGATAACAGGGGACGGGCAACTCTTCGCGGCCGACCACGACGGTGACACCGTCGACCGGGTCGACGGCGATTTCGAGGCCGGCTCGATCTTCGTCGCGGTCACCCCGTGCGACGCGGGCAACGCCCCGCCGGCCTGCCCCGCGCCCGGGTTCCCGCCGAACTACCTCGGCACGCTCGGCCCGTGGACCGGCCACGTGAGCAAGGTCGCGCTGTCCGGGCCTCGGCTGGAGCCGCAGGGCCTCCTTTCCTGCCCG
>Ga0207664_10000773_pt1 | contig 21611 bp, 23 predicted proteins | sample LARL83metaG_FD_184349 | JGI IMG/M metagenome (GOLD analysis project Ga0207664, IMG submission 184349) | Corn, switchgrass and miscanthus rhizosphere microbial communities from Kellogg Biological Station, Michigan, USA - LAR L8-3 metaG... | ecosystem: Host-associated > Plants > Roots >... | reverse complement strand
CGCCGGCGACGGTCGCGAGCACGACGTCGTTGACGGTGCCGCCGAGCACGTTCTTGATCGCCTTGATGCGGTCGAGCTCCTCCTCGGCCCACGTGAAGCGCCGGTGTGGGCCGATCGGCACGTTGAGCGGGCTCGGCGGCGCGCTGCGCGCGCCCGGCAGCGCGAAGGACCCGACCGCCGCCAGGTCGCCGAACAGCTCTCTGGCGACGCGGCGCGGGCGCGTCACGGCCGCGCGCATGCCGCGGGCGATCTCGGCCGGGACGGTTGCGCGCTCCAGCAGCGCGTCGGCGAGCAGCTGCGCGCTGCTGGGCAGCGGGCGCGGCACCCACGGCTGTTCGGGCGCGGGCGTCGGCGCCGGCTCGCGCGTGACGTCGAACAGCACCGTGGTGATGTCGACGCCGGAGATGCCGTCGACGAGCGCGTGGTGCGTCTTGCCGAGGATCGCGAAGCGGCCGTCTTCGAGCCCCTCGACGAGCCACAGCTCCCACAGCGGCTTGTTGCGGTCGAGCTGCTGGGAGAAGGCCCGGCCGGCGAGGTGCTTGAGCTGCTCGTCGCTGCCGGGCGGCGGCAGCGCGTGGTGCTGGACGTGGTAGCGCACGTTGAAGTGCGGGTCGTCGACCCACACCGGGCGGCCTTGGCCGAAGGGGACGAACGCGAGCCGCTGGCGATAGCGCGGCACGAGGTGCAGGCGCGACTCGACGTGCGCGACGAGCTCGTCGTGCGTCGGCGGCGGCCCCTCGAACACCATGCACGAGGCGACGTGCATGTGGGTCGAGGCGTCGTGCTCGAGGTGCAGGAAGGAGCTGTCGAGCCCCGTCAGGCGGTTGCGGTTGGCTACGCAGCCATTGTGGCAGCCCGGCCAAGTGTGCGATCGAGCACAGAGCAGCCCGCGGCGGTTCGTGTATCCTGCCGTGGTCATCGACTTGCCGAATCGTCGCTGCCCGGTGCAGCGGCGAGCGGGGGAACCAGTGCCGAGCGTGCGTGCGAACCGCTCGGCTGGGGCGAATCGACGGCTGTTGCCGTCGTAGCGCCATCGCGCAGGTTGCGCTGGTCACTCAATCGAACGAGTGAGTTTTGCGCAATCGAGGCGGTGCCGCGAGCCCGACAGCTAACCCCGTAGGCGCGGTCGAACCGAAGGAGGCATCTCCTGTTGCGCCTGCGAAACGCGGGTCGCATCGCGCCGCGGCATGCCGTGGTCGGTGCGCTCGTGCTTGGACTCAACCTGCCCGTCACGGGACCGACCCTGGCGTTCGCGAGGAGCGCGCCCGCGCCAGGATCGTCCGCCGTCCTGCCGCCTCCGACGCTGCGGGACGCCAGCCTGCGGCTGGGCCAGCGCGCCGACGTGCGCGGCCGCTTCCCGTCCGCCGACGCCGGACGGTCCGTCACGCTGCAGTACGCCTCACGCGGGGCGCGCTGGCGTCCGCTCGCGACGACCGTCGTGGCGCCGGACGGCCGCTACCGCTTCGTCGTGCGGCTGCGCCGCTCCGGCGCGCTGCGCGTCGCATTGCTGCCTGAAGGCGGTGCCGCCGCCGCGGGCCTCGCGGCGCCCGGGATGCTGCCGGCCAGCCGGGCGCTGCGCGTCGCCGTCGCCGGGCGCCTCGTCGTCGGCGCGCGCGGCTTGGAGCTGCACGTCGGCGCGGCCGGGCGGATCCGCGGCACGCTGCTGCCGCGCACGCGCGGGCGCCTCGTGCTGCTGGAGGCCGCGAGCGGCGGGCGCTGGCACGTCGTGGCGCGGGCGCGCACGCGCCCCAACGGCCACTTCTCGGCGCGTGTGGCGACGCATGCGGCGGGCGAGCAGCGCCTGCGCGTGCGCTTCGCCGGCGACGCCGGCAACGCCGCGGCGCGCGCGGGCGCCGGGACGCTGCGCGCGTTCCGTGCGACGCTCGCGTCGTGGTACGACCTCTACGGCGGCGCGCTCGCATGCGGGGGGACGCTCGAGCCGGGGACGATGGGCGTCGCGAACAAGACGCTCCCGTGCGGCACGCGCGTGACGCTGCGCTACGGCGGACGCGAGGTGACCGTGCCGGTGGTCGACCGCGGCCCGTACGTCGGCGGCCGCGAATGGGACCTGACGGGCGCCACGGCGCGCGCGCTCGGGTTCGACGGCGTCGGGGTCGTCTGGAGCACGCGGTAGCGCCTCGGGGGACCCGCCTCCGGTGGCCACGGGGCCACCTCCGGCACCCCTGGCGAACGTCCGTTCGCACATCCGGCCGGCCGGCGGCGTACCCTCGCGCAAGCAGATGCCCGAGGGTCCGCCACCGGCCGCGCCGAAGCGCGTCATCGCGCACCTCGACTGCGACGCGTTCTACGCCTCCGTCGAGCTGCTGCGCCGCCCCGAGCTGCGCGGCAAGGCGGTGATCGTCGCCGGCTCCGGCCCGCGCGCGGTCGTCACGACCGCCTCCTACGAGGCGCGCAGATACGGCGTCGGCTCGGCGATGCCCGCCTCGCAGGCGCGCCGCCTGTGCCCGCACGCGATCGTGCTGCCGCCCGACTTCGACGCCTACCGCGCCAAGTCGCGCGAGGTGTGGGAGATCGTCGCCGAGCGGCTCGGGCCGCTCCAGCACCTCGGCCTCGACGAGGCCTACGCCGACCTGACCGGGACGGAGAAGCCGCTGCGGGTGCTGCGCGAGCTGGTCGCCACCGTGCTGGAGCGGACCGGCATCTCGCTGTCGGTCGGCGTGGCGCCGAATCGCCTGATCGCGAAGATCTGCTCCGACCTCGGCAAGCCGCGCGGCTTCGTCGCGATGGGACGCGAGGAGGCGGCGCAGCGCTTCGCCGGCGATCCGCCGAGCCGCCTGCCGGGGATCGGGCCGAAGACCGCCGAGCGCCTGCGCGCGCTCGGGATCGAGACGATCGGCGCGTTGCAGCAGATCCCCGAGCTGGAGCTGGCGAGGCGCCTCGGCGCGCGCCACGGCCGTGAGCTGCACCGCAGGGCGTGGTTCCACGACGACTCGCCGGTCAGCACCGATCGCGTGCTGAAGTCGCGTTCGAACGAGCGCACCTTCGACGAGGACATCGCCTCGCTCGCCGAGCTGGAGGAGGTGCTGCGCCGCCTCGCGCGAGAGCTGTGCGAGGGGCTCGCGGCGCGCCGCAGGCGCGGACGGACGGTCGGCATCAAGGTGCGGCTCGACGACTGGACCAACGTGACGCGCGCCCGCACGCTCGAGGCGCCCACCAACGACGTCGAGACGGTCACCGCGATCGCGCTCGAGCTGCTGCGCGCCTACGCGCCGCCGCGGCCGGTGCGGCTGCTCGGCGTGCGGATGGCGTCGTTCGAGGGCGAGGGCGAGGCGGTGGCCGACGCGGCCTCGAGCGACCAGCTCGCGCTGCCGCTCGACGCCGCCGGACCGATCGCCCGGTGACGAGGGTCGTCCTGTCCTGGTGTCGTTCCAAGGCACCAGGACAGGACGACGGCGCTCAGTAGAGCGCCGCGGCGAGCCTGCGCCGCACGTCGCGCGCGAGCGGGTGCTCGACGCCGAGCTCGTCGAGCACGCCGACGACGACCTTGCGGATCTCGTCTCTGGCGCCGTCGGCGCTCGGCAGCGCCCCGATCAGCAGGTCGAGCGCGCGCTCGTGCTGGCCCGCGTCGAGCGCCGCGAACGCGTCGGAGAGGTCGGGCGTGCCGGCGCGCTGGAGCCGGATCCGCGCCGCGAGGCCAGCGCCGCCGAAGTCGCCGGGCGCGCGCTCGAGCAGCTCGAGCGCCTCGTCGTCCTCGCCGCGCGCGTGCAGCAGCCGGGCGAGCGGCACGAGCGCGTCGGCGCGGTTGGGCTCCGTCGCGAGCACCTGCCGCAGCGACGCCTCGTCGCCGGCCGCCACGAGCGCGTCGGCCTCGGACGGGACGAGGGCGTCGAGGAAGCGCTCGACCTGCGCTCTCGGCTGCGCGCCGACGAACTCCGCCACCACGCGGCCGTCGCTGAACGCCTTCACGGCGGGGATGCCCTGGATCCCGAAGGCGCGCGAGATCGTCGGGTTGGCGTCGGTGTCGAGCTTCGCGAGCGCGACCTTGCCCGCGCGCGCGGTGACGGCCTGCTCGAGGATCGGGCCGAGCTGACGGCACGGCCCGCACCACTCGGCCCAGAAGTCGACGACGACGGGCATCGTGCGCGAGCGCTCGAGCACCTGGACCTCGAAGTCCTGCTCGGTGACGTCGAAGATCATGTGCACTGAGGGTAGTGATACGACTCCGGCGATGAGCGAGCGGATCGTGGAGCGGGACGGCGTCGGGCTGGCTGTCGCGGAGGCCGGACCCGCCGACGGCGCCCCCGTCGTGCTGCTGCACGGGTTGACCGCGACGCGCCGCTACGTCGTGATGGGCTCGAAGGCGCTCGAGCGCGGCGGGCGTCGCGTCGTCGCCTACGACGCGCGCGGCCACGGCCGCTCGACGCCGGCGCCCGCCTACCGCTACGAGGACCTCGCCGAGGACCTGCTCGCGGTGCTCGACGCGTGCGGGATCGAGCGGGCGGTGCTGGCGGGCGCCTCGATGGGTGCGCACACGCTGCTGCGCGTTGCGCTGCGGGCGCCTGAGCGCGTGGCTGGGATCGTCGCGATCACGCCCGCGTTCGACCCCGACGTGCCAGCGGATCTCGAGCGCTGGGACGAGCTGGCGCACGGCCTGCGGCGCGGCGGCATCGAGGGCTTCGTCGAGGCCTACCGCGTCGAGGACGAGGTGCCGGCGGGATGGGTCGAGACCGTGCGGACGGTGCTGCGCCAGCGGATGGCGCAGCACGAGCAGCTCGCGGCGGTCGCCGACGCGCTCCAGCAGGTGCCGCGCTCGCAGCCGTTCGGGGCGCTCGCCGAGCTGGGCGCGATCGCCGTGCCGGCCGTCGTCGTCGCGAGCCGCGACGAGGCCGATCCCGGCCATCCGCTGGCCGTCGGCGAGGCCTACGCCGCCGCGATCCCCGGCGCACGCCTCGTCGTCGAGGAGCCCGGCAGATCACCGCTCGCCTGGCAAGGCGGCCAGCTCTCGCGCGTGATCGCGGAGCTGGCGGCGCTGGCGCGATGAGCGTCGACTTTTGCCCGCTGAGCGGGAACAATCTGACGCTCATCGTCGGATGAGCGCGCGCGACCTGCATCTCCTGCCGTCTGACCTGCCGGTGCCGGAGGACGACGGGGCGGCGGACCACCTGCCGGGGATGCGGCTGCCGGCGCTCGCGCTGCCGTCGACGGGTGGCGGGACGGTCGAGCTGACGGTGGCCGCGGCGCAGGCCGGCGCGCTCGTGCTCTACGTCTACCCGCGCACGGGCGTGCCCGGCCAGCCCTCCCCGGACGGCTGGGACGCGATCCCGGGCGCGCGCGGCTGCACGCCGCAGAGCTGCGCGTTCCGCGACCACCATGCCGAGCTGGGCGCGCTCGGCGCCGAGGTGATCGGCCTCAGCGCGCAGCCGGCGGCGGAGCAGGCGGAGTTCGCGGCACGCGAGCACATCCCGTTCGCGCTGCTGAGCGATCCGGGGCTGGAGCTGGCGGCCGTCCTGCGGCTGCCGACGTTCGAGGCCGGCGGGATGCGGCTCTACAAGCGGATCACGCTGATCGCCGCCGCCGACGGCACGATCGCGAAGGCCTTCTATCCCGTCTTCCCGCCCGATCGCAACGCCGCGGAGGTGGTCGGCTGGCTGCGCGAGCGGCGCTGAGCGCTGCCATCATCCAGCCGCATGGCCGACGATCCGTTCGACGGCGCGATCGAGCACGAGGCACAGCTGCGCGAGCACTACGAGCAGCCGCTCGAGCGCGCGGTGCGCAAGGAGCTGACGCACCTCGACGAGATGGCGCGGCGGCTGATCGCGGTCTCGCCGCTGGTGGTCGTCGCCAGCCACGACGAGGTCGGCCGCTGCGACGCGACCCCGCGCGGCGGCCAGCCCGGCTTCGTGACGGTCCTGGACGACGACCATCTCGCGATCCCGGACGCGACCGGCAACAACCGACTCGACACGTTGCGGAACATCGTGGCCACCGGCCACGCCGGCGTGATCTTCGTGATCCCCGGCCGCGACCAGACGCTGCGCGTCAACGGCGCCGCGCGCATCACCGCCCGACCGGATGTGCTCGGGCGCCTCACGCCCGTCGGCAAGCCGCCGAAGACCGCGATCGTCGTGCGCGCCGACGAGGTCTACGCGCACTGCCCGAAGGCGTTCGTGCGCTCGAACCTCTGGAACCCGGCGAGCTGGCCGGCCGCGGAGGACCAGCCGACGCCGGCCGAGGTCTCGCACGCGCACCTGCGCGATCCCGCGCTCACCGTCGCCGACGTCGAGCGCCAGCAGGCGGAGAGCCTGCGCACGCGGTTGGCGTAGCGGCGGCCAAGACCGGAAAGACGGTCTCCAACGACGCCGACACGGAGGATTGCGATGCACAAGGTGAGGACGGGAGCGGACGACGTCCACGCGACCGCGTACGCCGGGCGGTGGGTCGATCGGCCGGTGCCGAAGTTCGCGATCCCGGCGCAGGGGATGAGCGCCGACGCCGCCTACTGCCTCGTGCACGACGAGCTGAACCTCGACGGCAACCCGGCGCTCAACCTCGCCTCGTTCGTGACCCCGTGGATGGAGCCGCAGGCGCAGTCGCTCGCCGCCGAGACGCTCGGCAAGAACATGATCGACCAGGACGAGTACCCGCAGACGGAGGCGATCCACGAGCGCGTCGTGACGATGGTCGGCCGCCTCTTCCACGCGCCGCACGACGCCGAGCCCGTCGGCACCGCGACGATCGGCTCCTCGGAGGCGATCATGCTCGCGATGCTCGCGCACCGGCAGTCGTGGCGCGACCGCCGTGCCGCCGCCGGCCTGCCGTCTGACAGACCCAACCTCGTGATCGGCGCCGACGTGCACACCTGCTGGGAGAAGTTCACCCGCTACTTCGACGTCGAGCCGCGCGTCGTGCCGATGACGGAGGACTCGTTCACGCTCAGCGCCGCCGACGTCGAGGCGCACGTCGACGAGCACACGATCGCCGTCGGCGGCCTGCTGTGCACCACCTTCACCGGCCAGATCGACCAGCTCGCCGAGATCGACGCGCTGCTGCAGCGGCTCAGAGCCGAGAACGGCTGGCACATCCCGCTGCACATCGACGCCGCCAGCGGCGGCTTCCTCGCGCCGTTCACGCGCCCCGACCTCGCGTGGGACTTCCGCTTGAGAAGCGTGCGCTCGATCAACGTCTCAAACCACAAGTTCGGGCTCGTCTACCCGGGCATGGGGACGGTCGTCTTCCGCGACAGAGCGGACCTGCCCGAGGAGCTGGTCTTCCACATCAACTACCTCGGCGGCGACATGCCGAACTACTCGCTGAACTTCTCGCGGCCGAGCAACAGCGTGATCCTCCAGTACTACAACTTCCTGCGCCTCGGCAGAGAGGGCTATGCGCGGATCGCGCAGGCGACCGTCGAGAACGCGCAGGCGCTCACCGAGGGCCTGCTTGAGACGGGCGCGTTCGAGGCGCTGCACGACCGCAGAAGCTTCCCGGTCGTCGTCGTGCGCGCGAAGGACCCTGAGCGCCACGACGTCTACCGCCTCTCCGACCGCCTGCGCGAGCGCGGCTGGATCGTGCCCGCCTACTCGATGCCGCCCAACGCCGAGCATGTCGAGGTGCTGCGGATGGTCGTGAAGGAGAGCTTCAGCCGCGACATGGTCGACCTGCTGCTCGCCGACGTGCGCCGCGCGCTCGCGAACGGGTCGAGCAGCTCGCGCGAGCAGGCGCCGCCGAAGGGCGCCAGAGCGCACCCCGTCTGCTGAGTGCGCACCCGCATCTGCCTATGCAATGCTTAGGCAGATGGCGGATCGAACCCTGACGATCGGCGAGGCCGCGAGCGCGCTGGGCGTGAGCCCGGACACGCTGCGGCGCTGGGATCGCGCGGGCAGACTGAGAACCGTGCGCGACGAGCGCAACCGCCGGCGCGTGCCGCGCGCGGAGGTCGAGCGCCTCAGCGCGCGCCCGCGCCGCCACCGCACCGCGGACCGATTCTCGGCGCGCAACCGCTTCAGCGGGGTCGTGCGCTCGGTCGAGGTCGACGGCGTGATGGCGCTCGTCGAGCTGGAGGCCGGGCCGTTCCTGGTGACCGCCGCGATCACGCGCGACTCCGTCGAGGAGCTGGGGCTCGCACCGGGCGTCGCCGCGACGGCGACGGTGAAGGCGACCTCCGTGATGATCGACCGACGGGAGCGAGCGTGAGGAGGCGTCTGGCGGCGGGGCTCGCGGCGGTGGCCGCGGCGGCGGCGATGACGGCGTGCGGCAGCTCGGGCGGCGCCACGAGCACGAGCGGCGGGGGAGACCTCGTCGTCTCGGCGGCGTCCTCGCTCACCGGCGCCTTCACGCAGCTCGGCAGATCGTTCGACGGCGGCGCGGTGCGCTTCTCGTTCGCCGGCTCCGACCAGCTCGCCGCGCAGATCCGCCAGGGCGTGAAGCCCGACGTCTTCGCCGCCGCCAATACGAGGCTTCCGCAAGCCCTCCACAGCGCCGGCCTCCTCGGCAGACCGGTCGTCTTCGCCGGCAACCGCCTCGTGCTCGCGGTCCCCGCCGGCAGCACGAAGGTCCGCGGCGTCGCCGACCTCGCCAAGCCCGGCGTGACGATCGCGATCGGCTCCGCGAGCGTGCCGATCGGCGCTTACACGCGCACCGTGCTCGCCCGGCTGGGGGCGGCGCGTGCTCGCGCCGTGCTCGCGAACGTGCGCTCGGAGGAGCCCGACGTGAAGGGCATCGTCGGCAAGCTGGCCGAGGGCGCGGTCGACGCCGGCTTCGTCTACGTCACCGACGTCGACGCGACGAACGGGAAGCTGCGCGCGATCGAGCTGCCGGTCGCCTTGCAGCCGAGCGTCGCCTACGGCGTCGCGATCGTCACCGGCGCGCCGCACCCGCGGGCGGCGCGCCGCTTCGTCGCCGCGCTGCTGCACGGGGCCGGCGCGGCCCAGCTGCGCGCGGCCGGCTTCGAGCCGCCGCCCGCCGGCGCGAGATGAGGCGCGGGGCCTGGTTCCCCGCGCTGCTGACGGCGGCGCTGGCGCTGACGCTGACGTTCCTGACGCTGCCGGTGCTCGCGATCTTCGTGCACCGCAGCCCGGGCGAGCTGGTCTCGAAGCTCGGCGACCCGGCGGCGCGCGACGCGCTGCGCCTGAGCGTGGAGACGACGACGATCGCGGTCGCCGTCATCGCGCTCGTCGGGACGCCGGCCGCCTATCTGCTCGCCACGCGCGCGTTCCGCGGTCGCGCGCTCGTCGTGACGCTGCTGGAGCTGCCGCTCGTGCTGCCGCCGGCGGTCGCGGGGATCGGGCTGCTCGCGGCGCTCGGCCCGAGCGGCCTGCTCGGCGGCGTCCTGCGCGACAGCGGGATCCAGCTCGTGCTGCGGACCGCCGGCGTCGTGGTCGCGCTGATCTTCGTCTCCGCGCCGTTCCACCTGCGTGCGGCGCAGAGCGCGTTCGGTGCCGTCGAGGTGAGCTGGCGCGAGGCCTCGCGCACGCTCGGGGCGGGGGAGGCGCGGACGTTCGCGCGCGTCGTCGTGCCGGCGGCGGCGCCGGGCCTGATCGCCGGGCTCGCGCTCGCCTGGGGCCGCGCGCTCGGCGAGTTCGGCGCGACGCTGATGTTCGCCGGCTCCTTCCAGGGGATCACGCAGACGGCGCCGCTCGCGATCTACGCCGACTTCGCGACCGACTTCGACGGGGCGCTCGCGCTCTCGGCCGTCCTCGTCGCGGTCGCCGGCGCTCTGCTGCTGTCGACCAAGCTGCTCGTGGGCGATGCTCTCGCTCGCGCTTGAGGCGCGCGTCGGGACGCTCGAGCTGGCCGTCGAGCTGGAGGTCCCCGCGGGCGGCTGCCTGGCCCTCGCCGGGCCCTCGGGAGCGGGGAAGACGAGCGTTCTGCGCGCGGTCGCCGGCCTGCTGCGTCCGGCGCGCGGGCGCGTCGCCTGCGGCGGGGAGACGTGGCTCGACGCGGCTGCCGGCGTCGATCTCCCGCCCGAGCGGCGGCGCTGCGGCTACGTCTTCCAGGATTACGCGTTGTTCGGCCACCTGAGCGCGTGGCGCAACGTCGCCTACGGGCTGCGCGGCGTGCCGCGCGCGCGCCGGCGCGACGACGCGCTGGCGCTGCTGGAGCGCTTCGGCGTCGCCCAGCTCGCGGACGCGCGGCCGCCGACGCTCTCGGGTGGGGAGCGTCAGCGCGTCGCGCTCGCGCGGGCGCTCGCCGCTCGCCCTCGCGCGCTGCTGCTCGACGAGCCGCTCGCGGCGCTCGACGCGCGCAGCGCCGCTGCCGCCGCGCGCGAGCTGGGGAGCGTGCTGCGCGAGCTGGAGGCGCCGGCGATCCTCGTCACGCACGACTTCGCCGAGGCTGCGCTGCTGGGCGACGCCGTCGCCGTGCTCGACGCCGGCCGGATCGTGCAGCGCGGCAGTCCCGCCGAGCTGGCGGCCGCGCCGGCGTCCTCGTTCGTCGCCGATCTCACCGGCGCGGTCGTGCTGCGCGGCCGCGCGCGCGTCGGCGAGGACGGGCTCACGCGCGTCGCGCTCGACGGCGGCGGCGAGGTCGTCGCGACGGCCCCGGCGAGCGGCGAGGTGGCGGTCGCGGTCCATCCGTGGGAGATCGCGCTCGAGCCGGCCGGCACGGCGGCCGCCGGCTCCGCGCGCAACCGCCTCGACGTCGAGGTGCTGTCCGTCACCGAGGTCGGCAACCGCGTGCGCGTGGGACTGGCCGCGCCGCAACCGCTCGCCGCCGAGCTGACCGGCGCCTCGGCGGCGCAGCTGGGGCTCGCGCCCGGCGTGCGCGCGATCGCGAGCTGGAAGGCGGCTGCGACGCGCGTGGTGCCGCGCTGAGCGCGAGCGGCTCTCTCGGGGCTCCGCACGTTGCCGCGTGAACGGAGCCCCGAGACAGTCGCTCAGCGTCTCGCGCTCGCGCGCGCCGCGCGCACGGCGCCTTCGACCGAGTGCGTGCGCACGAGCGCGTCGCGCAGCGCCTCGATCTCGGCGCGCTTGAAGCGCGCCGTCTGCGACATCTCACCGCCGACGTCATGGGGGAAGGCGAGCCGTTGCGCCCACCGCTCCAACGCGGCCGGCGGGATCCCGAGCAGCGCGGCGGCCTCCGCGCAGGTGAGGTCCTCGACCTCCTCGTGCCAGGCGTAGGTTGTCGCGTAGCCGCTCACGGCTGTCACCGTAAACGAGCGTTGGTCCATGTGCCAAGGCGAAACATGAATAAAAACCGCCAGAACCTCCACGAAACATGAATGAGTCACCGGAATGCACCGTTTCACCGTTCAAGGAACGGTGACGTGTGGGTCAACGAGCGATGTGACATCGACAGCCGTCACGACCGGAGGCGGCCGGCGCTGCGCGTACGCGTGGTGCGTGGCAGGCGCTACCGTCGGGTAGCCACCCGAACGCAAGCGAACGAGGAGGAGCGATGACGGCGGATCCGCGCTACGAGCAGCAGGAGACCGACGCCGCCGCGGCCGAGGCGGCGAGGATCGGCGGAACCGCGGGCGACGAGGACCTCGATCCGGCCCTGCGCCCGGTGATCGAGGCCGGCGGCGGCGAGGCCGAGGGCTTCGAGCAGGCCGAGGAGGCGCTCGTGGAGCACGCGAGCCACGGCGACCAGCAGTCGGCGCACGCGATCCTGCACGATCAGGGCCGCGACGAGCAGGGCGAGGCCGCGGAGGGCGGCGAGGCCGACCACGAGCGCAGCAGCGAGCGCGGCGACGACTGGTGAGGTCAGCCGCCGGCGATCAGACTGCGCGGTCGCTCAGCCGGCCTCGACCGCGGCCGGGTCGTCGACGATCTCGAGACGACCGTCGAGGCGCGTCATCTCGATGATGCGCTGAACCGTGTCCGAGCCGCGTACGACGACGAGGCGGCGGCCCTGCTCGCGGGCCCGGCTGTCGGCCGCGACGATCACCCGCAGGCCGGTCGAGTCCATGAAGGCAAGCTGACGCAGGTCGAGCACGAGCGTGGCGGGGGCATCGCGCTCGATCCGCTCGAGCTCGCGCTCGACGCGGGTCGCTCCGGCGATGTCCAGCTCGCCCGTCAGGGCGAGGCGAACCGTCTCGCCGGCTGTCTCTGTCGTCAGCTCGAGGAGCTCCATGGCGTCAGAGCCACGATAGCGGCTCCGCGACCGCCGCTGTCGGCAAGCGACGACAGCGGCAGGCAAGGGGGGTGGCTCTCAGGCGAGCCCCTCGGCCTCGTACTCGCGCAGGTAGCCCTCGAACAGGCGGCGGTGGCCCTCCTCGTCATGGAGGATCTCGATCACCATGTCCTGCGTGACCCAGTCGACGCCGTCGGTCACCTCGATGATGCGGTTGTAGTGCTCGATCGCGCCCGTCTCGGCCTCGATCACGCCGCGGATCACGTGCACGATGTCCGTCTGGTGCTCGGGTGGCTGCAGATAGGACTGCTCGGCCGTGAAGTCGAGCGTGCCGGGCACGACGCCGTACAGCTCCTTGATCCGCCGCGCGAAGCGCTGTGCGTGGCCGAGCTCCTCCTGGATGTCGCCCTCGAGCGACTCGACGATCTCCTGCGCGCGCACGCCGTCCGGGTTGACCGAGTTGGCGAGGTAGCTCATGACCGTCTCGAGCTCCATCCAGTACGCCTTTCTCAGCAGCTCGACGATCTCCTCGCGCTTCTGCGCGCTCTCGTCGGAGAGGATGCCCTGCGAGCTGGAGCGGACGGTCATCTGATGCGCCTCCATCGAGTCGGGGGTCTCGTCGAGGGCAATACCCGGCCGAGGGCACAGGAAACGCTCGCCGCCGTCGCGCCGACGCCGTGCTTACTCGGGCGCTCTCGGTCCCCGCACCGCGGGCGCCATCGGCGGCCGCCGCAGCCGCGGCGCGACGGCGTCCGTCGCGCGGCGCTCCCACAGCTCGATGATCTCGGACAGCGGCAGCTGCAGGCCGCGCTCCAGCTTCAGCAGCACGCGAAAGGTCGGATTGATCTCGCCGCGCTCGATCGCGCCGACGTAGTTGCGGTGGAGGCCGGCGCGATCGCCGAGCTCCTCCTGCGAGAGTCCGCGCCGCGCGCGCAGCTCGCGAACGGCCCGTCCGAGCCGCGCGTGATCGGGGGAGTGCGTGTCGGGCTTCATCGTGCCCGGCAGTGTCCAGCGCGGAGGCGGTGTGGTCTACAGCACGTGTGCTGTAAACGTCACCAACTATCGGGCCCAGTTGATAATTGGCAACTCGTGTATTGGGCCGCCGCTATGCGTCTATGGCAATCTACCCACGACAGACTGCCGCGCGCCAGCCGGTTCATCCGCGGCCGAGCCTCCTCGCGTGCCAGGAGCGGGTAGAACTGCGCCGTGGATCCGCTTGCGCCCCTGCACCTGCTCGACCGCGTCCAGCGGCGGCGCACGGCGCTCGGGTTCCCGCTGGGCGTGCTGAAGAAGTACTCCGACGATCACGCCGGACAGCTCGCCGCGCTGATGGCCTGGTACGGCTTCTTCTCGCTGCTGCCGCTGCTGCTCGTGCTCGTGACGGTGCTCGGCTACCTGCTGAGAGGCGACCATCGGCTCTACGAGCAGGTCGTCGGCTCGGCGGTCGGCAAGTTCCCGGTGATCGGAGCCGACCTGAAGGTCGACGCGCTGCACGGCAGCGCGGCGGCGCTCGTCATCGGCCTGCTCGCCGCGATCTGGGCAGGGCTCGGCGTCACGCTCGCCGGTCAGCGCGCGATGGACGACGTCTGGAACGTGCCGCGCCGGATGCGCCGCGACTTCTTCAGCTCGCGCGCCCGTGGGCTCGTGATCCTCGTCGTGCTCGGGCTCGCCAACGTCGTCGCCACGACGGCCGTCGGCCTGATCCTCGCGGGGCTCGGCGGGACGACGTTCAAGGTCCTCGGCGCGCTGGCGTCGGCGCTGCTGAACCTCGGGCTCTTCTGGGCCGCCTTCCGCCTCTTCACGACCGACGACGTGCCGACGCGAGATCTGTGGCCCGGGATCCTGGTCGCGGCCGTCGGCTGGACCGCGCTGCAGGCGCTCGGCGGCATCTACGTCAGCCATGTCGTGGGCAGAGCCAGGCAGACCTACGGCTTCTTCGCGATCGTCATCGGCCTGCTGACCTGGCTCTACCTCGGCGCCCAGCTGCTGCTCTACGCCGCCGAGGCGAACGTCGTGCGGGCACGACGGCTGTGGCCCCGCAGCCTGTTCGACCCCGCCACCGCGGCGGACGTGCGGGCACTGCGCGCCGTGGCGCGCGTCGAGGAGCGGCGCGAGGGCGAGCACGTCGAGGTGACCTTCGAGTCGCGCGAGTAAGAACGCGCAAAGCGGAAACACCTCCTCATAGCAACGAGGAGGATTGTCATGCAGGTGCGCGCAGGACTCGCGGTCGCGGCGGTCATAGCTGCGCTCGCGACGGTCGTCGCCGGCTGCGGCGGCGGCGGAAGCACGACGAGCGGCGGCACAGGGTCGTCGAGCGGCGGCAGACAGGGCGGCACGGCGACCGTGCTGATGGGCACCGCGCCCGACTACCTCGACCCGCAGCTCACCTACACGTCGCAGGGCTTCGAGCCGACGTGGATCAGCTACACCGGGCTGTTGACGTATCAGCACGCGAACGGCACCGCCGGCGGCGTGCTGATCCCGGGCCTGGCGACGGCGCTGCCGACGATCTCGGCCGACGGCAAGACCTACGCCCTGACGCTCCGCAGAGGACTCGTCTACTCGGACGGGAGAGCGGTGAGAGCCGGCGACTTCGCCTACTCGATCGAGCGCGCGATCAAGCTCAACTGGGGCGGCAAGTCGTTCTTCACCAACTACATCGCCGGCGCCTCGGCGTACGACACCGGCAGAGCCGGGTCGATCTCCGGGATCACGACCGACGACGCCAGCGGCAGAATCACGATCAGACTGACGCAGGCCTACGGCGCGTTCTCCAACGTGCTCGGCTTCCCGGCCGCGGCGCTCGTCCCGACCGGCACGCCGATGAAGAACCTCACGACGAGCCCGCCGCCCGGCGTCGGGGCGTATATGATCACCTCCTCGACGCCGAACCGCGGCTTCACGCTCCAGCGAAACCCGCGCTTCGCGAGACTCGGGATCCCCAACATCCCGACGGGCCACCTCGACACGGTCCAGGTGAAGATCGTCTCCAACACGCAGTCGGAGGCGCAGCAGGTGCTGAGCAACCAGGCGGACGTGTTCGACCCCGGCGACACGCTGCCGCCGTCGCTGCTGCCGCAGATCCAGAGCCAGGCGAGGGACCGCTTCGCGCGCGAGCCGATCCCGTCCACCTTCTACTTCTTCATGAACACGACGAAGGCGCCGTTCGACAATCCGGCGGCGCGCCAGGCGGTCAACTACGCGATCGACCGCAGCGCCATGGAGCGCCTCGCGAGCGGCTTCCTGAAGCCCGGCTGCTTCTTCCTGCCGGAGGGGATCGTCGGGCACCCGACGAGCACCTGCCCGTACGGCGAATCGCCGAACCTCGCGAGAGCCCGGCAGCTCGTGAGATCCGCCGGCCTCGCCGGCACGCCGGTGACGGTGTGGGGCGAGCAGCGCAGCCCGCGCCGCGAGTACGTCGACTACTACACCGACCTGCTGAACAAGATCGGCTTCAGAGCGACCGAGAAGATCATCGCCGACACCGTCTACTTCCCGACGATCGGCAACGCGAAGACCGACCCGCAGACCGGCTTCGCGGACTGGATCCAGGACTTCCCGAACCCGTCGGACTTCTACCTGCTGATGGACGCGCGCTCGATCCAGCCGACGAACAACGAGAACTTCAGCAAGGTCAACGACCCGAGAATCCAGAGAGAGCTCATCAGACTCAACCCGGTCCCGGCGACGAGACTCGACACGGTCGCCGGCGACTGGAGAGCGCTGGACGAGTACACCGCCAGACAGGCCTACGTCGTGGTCTACGGCTCCGAGAGCATGCCGAAGTTCTTCTCCACCCGGCTGAACTTCGGTGCGGCCGTCTTCAACCCGACGTACCTGAACGACTGGTCGACCTTCCAGCTGAAGTAGGGGAGATGGCGACCGTCGACTCGACCGTCCGCGCCGGGGCCCCAGTGGCTCCCGGCGCGGATGTCGGCCCGCCCGCCCCGGCGGGCGTCGGCCCGTACCGCCTCGGCCTGCGGCGGCTGCGGCGCAACAAGGCGGCGCTCGCGTTCGGTCTGCTGTTCCTCGTCATCGTCGTGCTGTGCCTGTGCGCGCCGATCTACGCGAACGACGTCGCGCACACCGGCCCGAACGCCAATCACGTCACCGACACGGTGAAGGTCGGCGGCGTCACGAAGGACGTCGTCGGGCCGACCGGCGAGCCGATCGGCCCGACGTGGCAGGGGCGCTTCTTCCTCGGCGCCGACCAGAACGGCCGCGACATCGCCGTGCGGCTGCTCTACGGCGGGCGCAACTCGCTCGAGGTGGGCGCGATCGCGACGCTCATCACGATGACGCTGGCGACGCTCGTCGGGATCGTCGCGGGCTTCTTCCGCGGCTTCGTCGACGGCGTGCTGGCGCGCATCCTCGACCTGATCTGGGCCTATCCGGTGGTGCTGCTGGGAATCGCGCTCGGCACCTCGCTCGCGCTCGGCGGCATCTCGCTCGGGCCGCTGCACCTGCAGGGCAACTCGCTGCTGGTGCCGGCGCTGATCATCGGCGTCGTCTACATCCCGTACGTCGCCAAGCCGATCCGCGGGCAGGTGCTCGGGCTGCGCGAGCAGGAGTTCGTCGACGCCGCGCGCGTGGGCGGGGCGGGGCCGCTGCGGATCATGTGGAGCGAGATCCTGCCGAACGTCTCCTCGACGATCGTCGTCTTCGTCCCGCTGATGGTCGCCAACGCGATCCTGCTGGAGGCGGCGCTGTCCTACCTCGGCGCGGGCGTGCAGCCGTTGAACCCGTCGTGGGGGACGATGATCTCCGACGGCATCCGGCTGATCCCGAGCGCGATGCACCTGACGTTCGTGCCCGGGATCATGCTCGTGCTCGCCGTGCTCGGCATCAACGTGTTCGGCGACGGCGTGCGCGACGCGCTCGACCCGCGCGCGAAGGTGCGCCTCGAGGAGCACGCCGAGGAGGCGTCGCGATGACGCGCTTCGTCGTGCGCCGCCTGATCTCGATGGTGCTCGTGCTGTTCGCGATCTCCGTGCTGACGTTCCTGATCTTCCAGGCGATCCCGAACGGCGACCCGGCCGCGCGTCTGGCCGGCCGCACCTCGACGCCGGAGACGGTCGCGGCGATCCGCAAGTCGTGGGGCTTCGACCAGCCGATCTACGAGCAGTACCTCACGACGATGAAGAAGATCCTCAGCGGCGAGGTGATCTCCTATGCGCAGCAGGTCAACGTGCTGCACGAGATCGAGCAGGACCTGCCGGCGACGCTCTCGCTCGCGATCGGGGCGGGGATCATCTGGCTTGCGCTCGGCGTGCTGTTCGGCCTCCTGAGCGCGATGCGCGCCGGCCGCTTCAGCGACCGCGCGCTGACGGTGCTCGCGCTGATCGGCGTCTCCACGCCGGTCTTCCTGCTCGGCGCGGTCGCGCTCTACTTCCTCGCGTTCAAGGCCTCGATCTTCCCGAACGGGGGGTACGTGCCGCTCACCCAGGACCCGCTGCAGTGGCTCTACCACATGATCTTGCCCTGGCTGGTGCTGAGCGTGCTGTTCATCGGCATCTACTCGCGCGTGCTGCGCTCGAGCCTGCTCGACACGATGCATGAGGACTACGTGCGCACCGCGCGCGCGAAGGGGATCTCGGAGCGGCGCGTGCTGCTGCGCCACGTGCTGCGCAACTCGCTGATCCCGATCGTCTCGCTGTGGTCGCTCGACTTCGCGGCCGTGATCGGCGGCGGCGCGATCCTGACCGAGTCGGTCTTCAACCTGCACGGCGTCGGCCAGTACGCCGCCGACTCGATCGCGCAGCTCGACGTGCCGCCGGTGATGGTGATCGTGATGCTCGGCGCGTTCTTCGTCGTGGTGCTCAGCGCGGTCACCGACGTGGTCTTCGCGCTGCTCGACCCGCGGATCCGCTTGACGGGACGATGAGCGACCACCTGCTCACCGTCGAGGAGCTGCGCGTCGCCTTCCGCACCGAGGAGGGCGTCGTGCAGGCGGTCGACGGCGTCTCCTTCCACGTCGACGCCGGCGAGGTGCTCGCGATCGTCGGCGAGTCCGGCTGCGGCAAGTCCGTCACCGGCATGACGTTGATGGGGCTGACGCGCTCGCCGAACGCGCGCTTCGACGGGCGCGTGCGGTGGGGCGAGCAGGAGCTGCTCGGCGCCTCCGACGAGGCGCTGCGGCGCATCCGCGGGGCGGAGATCGCGATGGTCTTCCAGGACCCGATGACGGCGCTCAACCCGGTGCAGCGGATCGGGAAGCAGGTCGCCGAGCAGGTTCGGGCTCACACCGACCTCGAACAGGGCGCGGCGCTCGAGCGCGCACGGGAGCTGCTCGAGCGCGTGGGGATCCCGCGCGCGGGCGATCGCCTGCGCGCCTACCCGCACGAGCTGTCCGGCGGCATGCGCCAGCGCGTGATGATCGCGATGGCGCTCTCGTGCGATCCGCGGCTGCTGATCGCCGACGAGCCGACGACGGCGCTCGACGTGACGATCCAGGCGCAGATCCTCGAGGAGGTGCGGACGCTGCGCGCCGAGACGAACGCCGGCGTCATCCTCATCACGCACGACCTCGGCGTGGTGGCCGACGTCGCCGATCGCGTCGTCGTGATGTACGCCGGGCAGATCGTCGAGGAGGGGACGCTCGACGAGCTCTTCTACGACCCGCGGCATCCGTACACGTGGGGGCTGCTCGGCTCGATCGCGCGCGTCGACCGGCCGCGCCCCGCGCGTCTGCCGGCGATCGCGGGCGCGCCGCCGTCGCTGCTGGCGCCGCCGCGGGGCTGCCGCTTCGGGCCGCGCTGCCCGCACCGCTTCGAGCAGTGCGCGGAGCTGCCCGCGCTGGAGGCGAGAGACGGATCCGAGCCGTCCCATCTCGACCGCTGCTGGCTCACGCCGGAGGAGAAGCGCGCGAAGCGCCAGGTCGGCGGGCAGATCGGGCTGGAGGCCGCATGACGCCGCTGCTGGAGGTCGAGCACCTCGTCGTCGAGTTCCCGATCAAGCGCGGCGTGCTGTTCGACCGCACGGTGGGGCGCGTGCATGCCGTCTCCGACGTCTCGCTGACGCTCGCGGAGGGGGAGACGCTCGGCGTCGTCGGCGAGTCCGGTTGCGGCAAGACGACGCTCGCGCGGGCGATCGCGCGCCTGCTCGACGCGACCGACGGCACGATCCGCTTTCGCGGCCGCGACATCACGCACGCCGGCCGGCGCGAGCTCCAGCCGGTGCGCCGCGAGCTGCAGATGGTCTTCCAGGACCCGCAGTCCTCGCTCAACCCGCGCAAGCGCGTCGGCCAGATCGTCGGCGCGCCGCTGCGGCTGCGCAAGGACGCCGGCGAGCGCGAGCGCGAGCGCGACGTCGGCGCGCGCGTGCGCGAGCTGCTCGAGCGGGTGGGCTTGAGCGCCGAGCACGTCAACCGCTTCCCGCACGAGTTCTCCGGCGGCCAGCGCCAGCGCATCGGGATCGCCCGCGCGCTCGCGACCGAGCCGCGCCTGATCCTGCTCGACGAGCCGGTCTCCGCGCTCGACGTCTCGGTCCAGGCGCAGGTCGTCAACCTGCTCGACGACCTGCAGGACGACCTCGGGCTCGGCTACGTCTTCGTGGCGCACGACCTCTCCGTCGTGCGGCACGTCTCCGACCGCATCGCCGTCATGTACCTCGGCAAGATCGTCGAGTCGGCGTCCGCGGAGGCGCTGTACGCCAAGCCGATCCACCCGTACACCGCGGCGCTGCTCGACGCGATCCCGGTTCCCGACCCGCAGGAGAACCGCGCGCGCGAGCGACGCGTCGTACGCGGCGAGCCGCCCAACCCGATCGACCCGCCGAGCGGCTGCCGCTTCCGCACCCGCTGCCCGCGCGCGAGCGAGGTCTGCGCGCGCGTGGAGCCGCCGCTGGTCGCCTATCCCGGCGGGCATCTCGCGGCCTGCCACCATCCGCTCGGCGTCACGGACGAGGAGCTCGCGGCGGCGCGGCGCTCCCCGCTGAGCCCGGCGAGCGCGGGGGAGGAGCTGCCGGACGCCCTCGCCGCGCAAGGTTAGGAAGCTCCAAGGCCGTCGGAGACGTGCGCTACCTTGCGCCAGCCCGTGCGTTAGGACCGGCAGAGCCCGCACATCCCCGACCACCACGGGCTCGAACCCGGTCGCGCCGCGCCGCGCGCGGCATCCCAGTCAGTCTGAAGGAGGACGCGTTCGTGCGCCATCGGATCCTGCTCGTCGTCGTGACCCTGATCGCTCTGCTGCTGCCCGCCGCGGGCGCCGGCGCCAGCCACAGCCAGTTCACGATGATCGAGGCGCCGACGGAGGTGCTGTTCAGCGGCTCGCCCGACGCCGGCCTGAGCACGATCCAGGACCTCGGCGCGACCGCGATCCGCATCCAGATGAACTGGAGTCTCGTGGCGCCGAGCGCGGGCTCCTCGCACGCGCCGTCGTTCAACCAGAGCGACCCGAACGCCTACCCGGCCGCCAACTGGGCGCGCTACGACGCGGCGATCGCGGGCGCGCGGGCGCGCGGGCTGCGCGTCTACCTGACGATCACCGGTGCGGCGCCGAAGTGGGCGACGGCCAAGCACGACGGGCTCACGAGCCCGAGCGCGTCGGCCTTCGGGAGGTTCGCCACCGCCGTCGGACGCCGCTATGGGTCGGCGATCTCGTGGTGGTCGATCTGGAACGAGCCGAACCTCGGCAAGCTGCTCAAGCCGATCAAGGGCCTGCAGAGCGCGAAGGTCTATCGCCAGCTCTACCTGCAGGCGTACAGCGGGCTGCGCAGCGCGCGCATCACCGCCCCGATCCTGATCGGCGAGCTGGCGCCGATCGGCAACTCGTTCCCGAGCATCGGCACGATCCACCCGCTGCAGTTCCTGCGCGCGGTGCTGTGCCTCGACAGTCGCTGGCACAAGTCCCGCTCGTGCGCGCGCGTCCCGACGCAGGGCCTCGCGATGCACCCCTACACGACGCAGTTCGGCCCGTTCTTCCACCCGCTGAACCCCGACGACGTGACGATCGGCGTGATCTCGCGCGCCGTCGCCGCCGTCGACCGCGCCGCGCGCGCGGGCGCGCTGCCGGCGCACCTGCCGGTCTATGTGAGCGAGTTCGGCGTCCAGAGCTACCCCGACCGGTTGGTCGGCGTGCCGCTGTCGACGCAGTCCGACTACCGCTCGATCGGCGAGCACATGGCCTGGAGCAACGGACGCGTCGCGGGCTTCTCGCAGTACCTGCTGCGCGACGACATCTCGGTCGGCGGCGCGACCGGGCGCTTCCAGTCCGGGCTCTTCCTCTACGCCGGCGACAAGCCGAAGCCGTCCTACTACGGCTTCCGGCTGCCGCTCGTCGTGAGCAGGGGCCACGGCAGCCGCGTGGCGCTGTGGGGCCTTGTGCGCCCCGCGCACGGCCGCGCCGGCACGCTGACGATCCAGGTCGCCGACCGCGGGCACCACGGTTGGGTCAAGTACGCCACGCAGCGCTACGGCGGCAGCGGCTACTGGACGCGCAGCGCGAGCACGAAGCCCGGCCGCCAGTGGCGCGTCGTGTGGACCGACCCCGCGACCGGCAAGGTCTGGGACGGCTCCGCGACCCTGGCACGCTGACGCGGCGCTAACGTGCGGCGCCCATGGGCGCCGCACGCGACCGCCG
>Ga0207664_10000772_pt1 | contig 21627 bp, 18 predicted proteins | sample LARL83metaG_FD_184349 | JGI IMG/M metagenome (GOLD analysis project Ga0207664, IMG submission 184349) | Corn, switchgrass and miscanthus rhizosphere microbial communities from Kellogg Biological Station, Michigan, USA - LAR L8-3 metaG... | ecosystem: Host-associated > Plants > Roots >... | reverse complement strand
CGCGAGCGGCGTATCCTCGTCGAAAGCAATGGCCAGGCTCACCGATTCCAGTGCGGCCAGCACCGCGATGCGGTCGTCGAGCGAATTGATTGGCCGGTCGCCGCCCTTGCCCAGTCGGCGCGCCGACGCGTCGCTGTTGACGCCGACGACCAGCGAGGCCCCGAGCCTGCGCGCATGGTCGAGGTAGGTGACATGGCCGCGATGCAGAATGTCGAAAACGCCGTTGGTGAAGACCATCGGCCGCTGCAGCGCCGCGATCTGCCGCGCACGGATTTCGGCCGTGGCGATCTTGGCGGCGAAGCGCGGCGCCTCCGCGAGCCGGTCGGACGAAGCGCTCAACTGATGTATTCGAACACCTTGACGACGCGCTCGACGCCGCTGGTCGTGCGGGCAATGTCGGCCGCGGCATCGCCCTCGTCGCGCCGCACGATGCCCATCAGATAGACGACGCTGCGCTCGGTGACGACCTTGACGTGGTTGATCTGGAACTTGTTGTGGGCCTCGACGAATCGTGCCTTGACCTTCGAGGTGATGAATGTGTCGTTGGTACGCGCCGAAAGTCTGCTGGTCGGGCCGATGACGAGCTCGTTCTGCACGATGCGCACTTTCGGCATCGAGCGCACGATCTGCGCCACATCGTTCCGAGTGGCCTCGGTTGGCACCTCGCCGGTCAGGAGCGCGATGCCGTTGTAGCTGGTGACGTTGACATGGATGTCGCTTTTCAGGCGATCGGCGATCTGCGCGATCGCCTTGTCCTCGATGAACTCGTCGTCGAGCTGCGCGCCGGTCGTCCTCCGGTCGGTGGCGATCTGCGCGCTCGCCGCGACGCCGGTGATCGCCAGCGGAATGCAGCCGTTGAGCAGCGTTGCGCCGGCCGCGAGCGACATCGTCGCCGCAATTCGCATGATGGTATCGAACCTTTTCATGATTCCTCTCGTTTCCCCGGGGGCTCAGCTCTCTTCGCCGAGCAGGTTGGTATCGATCGCATCGCACAGGCAGTGTATCGTCAACAGGTGTACTTCCTGGATCCGCGCGGTGACCGAATGCGGCACGCAGAGGTGGACATCGACGCCGGTGAGGAGTTCACCGATGCGGCCGCCGCCCCTGCCGGTCAGCGCGATGACGCGCATTTCGCGCTCGTGCGCGGCATCGATCGCCAGCGCGACGTTGGCCGAGTTGCCGGAGGTCGACAGCGCCAGCAGGACGTCGCCGGTGCGTCCCAGCGCCCGCACCTGCTTGGCGAACACCTGGCTGAAGTCGTAGTCGTTGGCGACCGCGGTCAGGATCGAGGTATCGGTCGCCAGCGACAGCGCCGGCAGCTCGGGCCGCTCGCGTTCGAAGCGGCCGACCATCTCGGCGGCGAAATGCTGGGCGTCGGATGCCGAGCCCCCGTTGCCGCAGGCAAGGATCTTGCCGTCCGCCAGCAGGCAATCGGTCATCAGGCCCGCCGCGCGCGCGATCAGCGGCGCCATCGCGTCGACCGCGGCAAGCTTGAGCTCGGCACTGTCGGCGAAATGCGCGCGGATGCGATGCGTAGTGTCCATCGGTCCGGGGCATTGTAGCAACTTGGCCCCGCGGGGCGTCAGTTCGCGTCGATATCGACCAGCCACTCGATCCGGGCCGCATCCAGTGCTGGCATCAGTATGGCGTCGAAACGGCAGGGCGGCTCGCGGCGCGCCGGTTTTAGCCCACTCAAATAGTGCGCTGCGGCGAAGCTGAGCCGTTTTTTCTTCGCTGCAGTGATGCTCTCCGCCGCGCCGCCGAACGCCGCGTCGCTGCGCAGCCGCACTTCGACGAAGATCAGCGTTTCGCCGTCGCTGGCGATCAGGTCGATCTCACCTCCGCGACAGCGGTAGTTGCGCGCGACGATCGAAAGCCCCTGCGCCAGCAGGAACTCGGCCGCCAGCGCTTCCGCCGCCGCGCCGCGATTCATCGCTTCATCGGGCGGGCGATTCGGACAGCACACGCCCGTCGTGGATCGTCATCACGCGGCCCTCGCGGGCGAAGGTCCGCGACGGCAGCAGCGACAGGTGACCGGTCGCGCCGTCGAGCTCGATCCGATCGGGCGGCGTCGGCTCGGCCAGCATCTGCGCCAGCGCGAACGCATCGATGCCCAGCGCGTAGAGGCGCTCGAGCACCGGGTCGTCGTAATCGGCGCGCGGCAAGCCGGCGAAGGCGGGATTGTCGGGCTCGGCAAGCCAGGGCACCTCGATGTAGCGGACGTTTTCCAGGTCGTAGAGCATCTGCGCCGACAGACCGTCGGTGATCTGGCTGCTGGCATAGACGCGGCCGCGCAGGAACGACTTCGCCAGCGCCGCGTCGTTGGCGTCGACCGCCAGCAGGATCGCATCGATCGGCTGCGTGGCAAGCGCGCGGCGCAGCGCGCCCAGTTGCTCCGGGTTGGCGTCGAACCGGTATTCGCGCGGCGCCGTGCCGCCTTCGCGCCGCCATGCGGCGACGAACGCCTGACTGAACCGCCGCTGAAACGGGGCGTCGCTGCCCACGACGGCGATCGTGTTGACTCCCTCTGCGCGGGCGACCCGCATCAACAGTGCGGCGTCCTGCTCGACGGCCAGCGTCAAGGCGTAGACGCCGGCAGGCAGCGGCGCCGTTTCGTCAGCCTGGTTCAACGCGAGCATCCGCGGCCGCAGCGGCGACATTGCGAAGACGGTCTTTAGGTCGTCGCGCGTCAACGGCCCGACGGCGAGCGCAACGCCGCTTTGCACCGCCGCGGCGAATGCGGGCAGCACGCCGTCGTCGCCATGGCCGATGACCTGGACGCGCGCACTGGCTCCGGCGCGCGCGGCGGCGGCGACGAAGCCCGCCTTCACGGCGGCCGCGGCGCGACCATAGGTCGGCGACTCGAGCGGCAGGATCAACGCGATGGTGTTCCCGGCGGCGCGTGCGATCGCAGATGGCACCGCCGGTGGCGGCGTTGGGGCAGGCGTCGCCGCAAAGGGCGGTGGCGGCACCAGCGGCGGCGGAATGCTTTCGATCACCGGCGGCGCCGACGGCGCCGCGCTTGGCGGCAGGGGCGCGCGGCCCGACAATGGCGGCGTGACCGCGCACGCGGTGACGCCGAGCGCTATGGCGGCGAGCGCCGCCGCGCGCAGCCATGCCGGCAATCGGGCCATCGAAAGGACGTCGACCATGAGCAGAGGGGAGCCGTTGCCGGCGTTGGAGCGGACATTATATGTGGTGGCAACACCGATCGGTAACCTGCGCGACCTGACGCTGCGCGCGCTCGACGTGCTGGGTCAGGTCGACGTGATCGCCGCCGAGGACACGCGCGTCAGCGCCGGGCTGCTCGCGCACTACGGCGTTCGCGCGCGGCTGGTTTCGCTGCACGAACACAATGAGCACAAGCGCGCCGCCGCCATCATCGACGTGCTGTCGTCCGGCAAGCGCGTCGCGCTGATCACCGATGCCGGCACGCCGGCCATCAGCGATCCGGGTGCGGCGCTGGTGCGCGCCGTTTCCGCGGCAGGCTTTGCGGTCGTGCCGATCCCCGGCCCGTCGGCGGTGACGGCGGCGCTTTCGGCAGCGGGCATGGCGACACCGCAGTGGCTCTTCCTGGGATTCCTGCCCGCCGCGGCCGGTGCGCGGCGCACCGCGCTCGAACGCGTGCGCGACCTGCCGTACGCGCTGGTCCTGTACGAAGCTCCGCATCGCGTTGCGGCGACGGTGGCGGCGCTTGCCGCCGCGCTCGGTCCGCAGCGCGAGATCGTCATCGCGCGGGAGCTCACCAAACGCTTCGAATCGCTGCATCGTTGCGCGCTGGCCGAGGCGTCCGACTGGCTCGCGGCCGACGCCGACCGGATCCGCGGCGAGTTCGTGCTGATCGTCGCCGCGCCGGACGATGAAGGCGCGGAAAACGAGGCGGCCGCCCACGACACCTTGCTCAAGCCGCTGCTCGCCGAGCTGCCGCTGGCCCAGGCGGTGCGCATCGCGGTCGCGCAATCGGGCGCGGCGCGCAATCGCCTCTATCAGCGCGCGCTGGCGTTGCAGAAAGTCAAGTCGACACCGTAGCGACGAAATCCACGATTGCTGCCAGCGTCGCTTCCGGCTGATCGCGATGCGGCGAATGGCGGCAGTCGGCAAGCTCGAGCCGCGCCACTGTGCCGCCGGCCTGGCGCTCGATCGCGTCGAGCTGCGCTGCGCTTCCGTATTCGTCGTCACGGCCCTGGATCAGCAGCAGCGGGCAGCGCACGCCGGGGAGGCATCCCTCGATGTTCCAGCCGCGAAACGCCGGCGCGAGCCAGATGTCGTTCCAGCCGCGAAACGCGGCGTCGGGATCGGCATGGCGGCGCGCCAGCTTTTCGCGCAGGTCGGTGGTCTCGTATTGGCGCCGCACTTCGTCGATGCTCGCGATCGACATGTCCTCGACGAACACGTGCGGCGCCAGCGCCACCAGCGCGCGCACCGGGCGCTTGCCCGAACCGGCGTGCAACAGCGCGATCGATGCGCCATCGCTGTGCCCGATCAATATCGGATCCGCGATCCCGAGGCGGTCGAGCAGCGCGGGCAGGACCGTGAGCGCTTCGACATGCATGTAGTCGGGTGCGCGCGGCAGCGCGGCCGGCGACGAGCGCCCGTAACCGGCCCGCGAATAGACGAGCGCGGCACAGCCGGTCGCCGCCGCTACGCGCGCGGGAAAGTCTTTCCACAGCGCGACCGAGCCCAGCCCTTCGTGCAAGAAGACCAGCGTCGGTGCGGCCTTCGCGCCGCTGACGCGCACGCATTCCAGCCGGTGGCCGGCGACGTCGATGAATCGCGCCCGCGCCATCGATCGAGGCTAGACGCCCAGATGCTGCTCGCGCAGGCCCCGCTGCGCCGCGAGCTCGGCAGGTGACCCGTCGAATACCTTTCTTCCCTTGACCAGGATCACGCAGCGATCGGCGAGCTCGGCCAGCATCGCGAAATGCTTGTCGACGATGACGGTGGCGATGCCGCCGTCGCGGATCGTGCGTATCGTCCGCCAGATCGTCGTCGCGATCAGCGGCGCCAGCCCCTCGGTCGCCTCGTCGAGGATCAACAGGCGCGGATTGGTCAGCAGCGCGCGGCCGATCGTCAGCATCTGCTGCTCGCCGCCGGACAGCTGGTTGCCTCGGTGCGCGAACCGCGCGGCAAGTGCGGGGAATGTCGCCATCACGCGTTCGAACGTCCAGCCGTTGCCGCCGGTGGCCGGCCGCGCGGCGACCAGCAGGTTCTCGCGCACGGACAGCGTCGGGAATATGCCGCGGTTGTCCGGCACGAACGCGATGCCGAGACGCGCGATCCTGTGCGGCGCCATAGCGGTCGCGCTTACCCCATCGATCTCCACTTCGCCGGTGCGCGACTTGAGCAAGCCCAGCATCGAGCGCAGCAAGGTCGTCTTGCCCATGCCGTTTCGACCCATCAAGGCGACTACTTCGCCGGCGCCAATCGAGAAATCGACGCCCTGCAGCACGTGACTGCTGCCGTAGTAGCTGTGCAGATTGCGTGCTTCGAGCAGCGACGCGGCCATCAGAGCGCACTCACCGCTTCGGTGCCCAGGTAGGCGCGCTGCACGTCGGCGTTGGCGCGGATCGCCTCCGGCGGGCCACTGGCCAGTATCCGGCCGTTGACCATCACCGTCAGCCGGTCGGCCAGCGCGAACACCGCGTCCATGTCGTGTTCGACCAGCAGGATCGCATGGTCGCCCGCAAGTCGCTCGAGCAGTGCGACGATGTGCTTGGATTCCTCCGGGCCCATGCCGGCGAGAGGCTCGTCGAGCAACAACACCGCCGGGTGCGTGGCGAGCGCCATCGCGATCTCCAGCGCGCGCCGCTCGCCGTGCGACAGCGCGGCCGCCGCGATGCCCGAGCGTCCGGCGAGCCCGACGATGGCGAGCGCCGCTTCCGCGGCGGCATTCCAGTCGGCGTAGCGCTCGGCGGGCCTGAACCAGCGATTGAAATTCCTGTGGTGGGACTGCGCGGCGAGCCGGCAATTTTCGAACGTTGAAAAGGCGGCGAAGACGTTGGTGTGCTGGAATGATCGGGCGACGCCGTGCTGGGCGATGCGGTGCGATGGCCAACGCGTGATGTCCAGCGCGCCCAGGCGGATCGTGCCGGTCGACGGCGAGAGATCACCGGAAAGGAGGTTGATCAACGTGGACTTGCCGGCGCCATTCGGGCCGATGACCGCATGGACGCTCTGTGGCGTCAGCGCCAGGGTGACATCGTCGACGGCGACCAGACCCCCGAAGCGGCGGCCGAGCCCCGTCGCAACGAGCACCGGCTCAGTCACGTTCGTCCTCCGCGCGCGGCAAGCGCGGCTTCATCCGCAGCTGGTGCAGGCCGATCAGGCCCTGCGGCAGCAGCAGCACCGCGGCGACGATGAAAACGCCCATCAACAGCTGCCAGTGCTTGGTCAGCGCCGAGAACCATTCCTGCAACAGCACATAGGAGAACGCGCCGAGAACCGCCCCGAGCAGCGTGCCCATCCCGCCCAGGATCAGCATCATCAGTACGGTCCCCGACTGATGCCAGGCCATCATCTCGGGGTTGACGTAGCCCTCCTTCGCCGCGGCGAGGTAGCCGGCGAGCCCGGCGATCGTTCCCGCCAGCACGAACGCGGCGAGCTTGTAGCGCAGGGTCGCGAAGCCGAGCGCACGCATCCGATGCTCGTTCGCCTTGATGCCCTGCAGCGCCCGTCCGAACGGCGAGCGCAGGATGATCGCGAGCAGCGCGAAGACGACGGCGAGCGCGGCAAGCACGAAATAATAGAAATGCAGATCGTTGGCCAGATCCACGCCCGGCACCAGCGCGTCGGGGCGGGTATTGACGTAGATGCCGTCGGAGCCGCCCGCGATGCGCGTATCGTGAAAGAAGTAGTACGCCATCTGGGCGAACGCGAGCGTCACCATGATGAAGTACACGCCCGAGGTGCGCAGCACCAGCGCACCGACGAGCAGCGCGGCCGCGGCGCTGGCCGCCAGCGCCAGCGGCAAGGTCAGCCAGACGTTCGCCGGATCGGCGGCCGGCGAGACGAGCGCGTAGGTATACGCGGCGATTCCGAAATACGCGGCGTGGCCCAGGCTGACGAGTCCCGTATAGCCGACCAGGAGGTCGAGCGAGAGCGCGAAAATCGACAGGATCATGATCTTGGTGACGAGCTGCAGATAGAACTTCTCGGCCACCGCGGGAAACAGCAGCAGCAGGATCGCGGCGAGGATCAGCCACGGCAGCAGGCTGCGCTTCATGCCGGATCCCGCGCGTCAGCCGCGCGATCGTGCCCGGGCTCACGCACGGCCGAAGAGCCCCAGCGGACGGAACAGCAGAACGACCGCCATCAACAGGTAGACGGCGATGCTCGCATAGTCGGGGAAAAGCACCTTGCCGAACGTATCGGCAAAGCCGATCAGCAGCGCCGCGATCAGCGCGCCCTTGAGCGAGCCGATGCCACCGATGACGACGATGACGAAACAGACGATCAGCACCTGGCTGCCCATGCCGGGAAACACCGACGACACGGGGGCGGCGATCATGCCGGCGAAGGCCGCCAATGCGACGCCCGCGGCGAAGACCAGCGCGTGGATCCAGCGGATGTCGAGGCCCAGCGACGTCGCCATTTCCGGATTCGATGCCGCGGCCCGGATCATCATGCCGAAACGCGTCTTCTGTATCGTCACGTACATCAACGCGGCAAGCGCCAGACAGACCGCCGAGATGAACAGCCGATACACCGGATACGAAAGCGTGTCGGTCAGCGGCAGCGACGCGGCGAGCGCGGCAGGAATCGCCACGCTGTGCACATCGTCGCCGACGACGATGCTGCGCAACTCCTCGAAAACGAGGATCAGTCCGAAGGTCAGAAGGACCTGGTACAAATGATCGCGGCGGTACAGGCGGCTGATCAGCGCCCATTCGAGGACCAGGCCCAGCGCGGCCGAAACGACGATGCCCAGCGGTATCGCCAGCCAGAGGCTTCCGGTCAGCGACGACAGCGTGAACGCGAGGTAGGCCCCGATCATGTAGAAGCTGCCGTGGGCGAGATTGATGACGCCCATGATGCCGAAGATCAGCGTCAGCCCGCTCGCGACCAGGAACAGCAGCAGGCCGTATTGCACGCTATTGAGGATCTGTATCAGCCATTCCACGGCACGGGTCCCCGCGTCACGCAGCGACGCACAGCCTGCACAAAAAAGAAGCGGGGACGACTGCCCCCGCCGGAACAGCGCGCGAGCAAGTGCTAGACAGCGGCCATCCTGCAGCCGCGCGCCGGGTCTTCCAGCGCTTTCCAGGCTATGCCGATTACCTGATTCGCATTGCCCTCGACGCGGCGCAGGTAGATATCCTGGATCGGATTGTGCGCCTTCGACATCGTCCAGGGCCCTCGCGGGCTGTCGATCTTGACCTTTTCCAGCGCGCCGTACAACGCCTTCCTGTCGCCGAAACTGCCCTTGACCGCGTTGAGGCCGCCGTGGAGCAGCAGTGCGGCGTCGTAACCCTGCACGGCATAGACGTCGGCCTGGATGCCGTACTTCTTGCCGTAGTTGTAGCGGAATTGCTTGTTTTTCGGGTTCTCGATTCCGTCGCCGTAATGCAGCGTCGTCAGCAAGCCTTGTGCGGACGCACCCTGCGCCTCGAGCGTGCCGTCGGTGAGGAAGCCCGAGCCGTACAGCGGGATTTTTTCCTTGAGGCCCGCTGCCGCGTAATCCTTGGTGAACTTGACCGCGCCGCCGCCGGCGAAAAAGACGAACACGGCATCGGGCTTGAGCGAGGCAATCTCGGTGATGAACGGCTGGAACTCGACGTTCGGGAACGGCAGGTACATTTCCTTGACGATAGCCCCGCCGGCCTTGGTGAACGCCTCCTTGAAGCTTTCGATCGACTCCTCGCCGGCGCCGTATTTCCAGGTCAGCGTGACAACCTTGCGATGGCCCTTGTCGTACATCACCTTGCCCATCGGGTGCGCCGGCTGCCAGTTGGAGAACGACGTGCGGAAAATGTTCGGCGCGCACTGGCCGCCGGTGGCGGCGTTGGCGCCCGCGTTCGGGATGATCAGCAACGTTCCGTTGTCGCGGGCGACCTTGACCATCGCCATCACGACGCCCGAATGCACGGTGCCGATCAGGACGTCGACCTTGTCGCGCTGGACGAGCTTGTTCGCGTTGTCGGTCGCCTTCGACGGCTCCGACTCGTCGTCGACGGTGAAGTACTCGATCGCACGCCCGCCGACCATGCCGCCGCTTTCCTCGACCGCGAGATTGAAGCCCTGCGTGATCGCCGTGCCGAGCGCCGCGTACGTTCCCGTATACGGCAGCATCATGCCGACCCTGAGCTTGGCGGTCTGCGCGCGCGCGATCGATGGCGTGAGACCGCCGATCGCTGCGGCCGATGCAAGAAGTCCTGCCTGCTGGATGAACTGGCGCCGGTCTGTCATGGGGTTCTCCTCCGAGGTTTTGATCTTGTCGGCGCTGCGATGGTAGCAGCGGGTTGGCATTCCGTCATGTGCTGGTGCCCTGAGCGGGGGTGCGCAGCTTGAAACGCTGGATCTTGCCGGTCGCGGTCTTCGGCAGATCGGTGACGAATTCGATCCAGCGCGGATATTTGAACGGCGCGAGCAGCGTCTTGACGTGATCCTGCAGCGCCGCGGCAAGCGCGGGTCCCGCAGCGTGGCCGGGCTTGAGCACAACAAAGGCTTTCGGCTTGATCAGCTCGCTCGCATCGGCGCAGCCGACGACGGCGGCTTCGAGGACCGCCTCGTGCGTCGCCAACGCGGCCTCGACCTCGAACGGCGACACGTACACGCCCCCGACCTTGAGCATGTCGTCGGTCCGGCCGCAGTAGACGTAGCGACCGTCGGCATCGACGATGTATTTGTCGCCGCTGCGGGTCCAGGGCCCGAGAAACGTCGCCAGGCTCTTGGCGCGATTGTTCCAGTAATACGGCGAGCTCGTCGGTCCGCTGACCTGGAGCTCACCGATCTCGCCGGTCGCGACCAGGTGGCCTTGCTCGTCGACGACGCGCAGATCGTAGCCGGGCACCGCCCGGCCGGTCGTGCCGTAGCAGACGTCATCGGGACGATTGGACAGGAAGATATGCAGCATCTCGGTCGAGCCCAGGCCGTCGAGGATGTCGACGCCGGTTTTGTCGCGCCAGCGCTTGCCGAGGTCCGCCGGCAGCGCCTCGCCGGCGGAGACGCAGCGGCGCAGCGCGAGCCGATCACGCGCCGGAAAGTCGGCGCTGGCGAGCATCGCCGCGTACAGCGTCGGCACGCCGTAGAAAATCGTCGGCCGCTCGGCGACCAGACGCTTGAACACTGCCGCCGGCGTCGGCCGCTCGGCCATCAACACGCTGGTCGCGCCGACCGCGAGCGGAAAAGTCAGCGCGTTGCCAAGGCCGTAGGCGAAGAAGAGCTTGGCCGCGGAGAACACCACATCGTCCGGTGCGATGCCCAGCACTGGGCGCGCGTACAGCTCCGCGGTGTGGATCAGATCAGAATGCAGATGCACGGCACCTTTAGGGCTGCCGGTCGATCCCGACGAGTACAGCCAGAAGCAGACGTCGTCCGCGGTCGTGGCCGCGACGGGCGCATCGGCCGACTCGGCTGCGATCCAAGCGCTGAAGTCCAGCGTGCCGTCGACGGCGGCGCCGGAGACGATGACGTGCTCGAGGGCGTCGAGCCGCGCGGCCGCGGGCGCGATCGCCGCCGCCAGCGGCGCAGAGATGACGACGGCCCGCGCCCGGCTGTCGGCGAGCAGATATTCGTAGTCGGCGCCAGTCAGCAGCGTATTGCAGGGGATCGGGACGATGCCGGCGCGTATTGCGCCGAGGAATGCCGTCGGAAAGTCGATGCTGTCGTGCAGCAGCAGGACAACCCGATCCTCGGTGCGCAGGCCCAGGCGTTTCCAGGCATTGGCGCAGCGATTGACGCGCTGCGCGAGCTCGCCGTACGAATAGCGTCCGGCATCGTCGATGAACGCGATGTGGCCGGCGCGGCCGGCGGCGAGATTGCGCTCGACCAGGTCGGCGGCGGCGTTGTAAACGCGGGGAATGCTAAGACGCGGCGGCGACGCCGAATGATCTGCCTCGGCAAAGGCAGGCGTCCGGACGGTCATGATCGCGTTGAGGGAAAGCGGGACTGGCGATTGTGGCGGCGCATGCCGGCCCCGTCAATCGCCGCCGTGGCGCGTCGCCTGCGCCGTCACTGCGGCGCCGGCTACCGGCGCGTCGAGCGCGGCGCGCACCTGCCGCAGCCATTCCGGAAACCATTCCAGCGCCACGTCTTCGGGCAGCGTGCCGCCGCTGGCATTGTGCTGCATCACCTCGCCGATACGCCGCGCGCCGCGCGCCGCCAGGACTTCGTCGAAGCGCCTGCCGCCGAAACAGTAGGTTCCCACGTGCGTGCTGTCACCGAGCGCGAACACGCCGTACTGCACGTGCGCCAGCGAGTCGCGGGATGCGCACAGATCGGCATAGAAGGCCTTGGCGTTGTCGGGCACGTCGCCCTGCCCGTAGGTCGACGTGCAGATCAGGAATACTCCCGCCCGCTCGAATACGCGCCGATCGAGCGCATCCATGAAAATGACGTCGATATCGAGTTGCGGGCCGGCAAAGGCCAGCTCGATTTCCTGTGCGACCAGCTGCGCGGTGCCGGTCATCGTGCCGACCAGGATGTTGACGTTCAGCATCGGGGGAGGCTTGTCATGGGGACGGTGATGAACTATAGTACATATATTGAGATTGAGATGCAATAAAATGCATTTTCGCATCAACCTCGGCGGCCGCAAGACCCGCCCGGCGCACCGGCGATGAGCACAGTCGCGCCGGCGCGCACGGCACCGACGGCGGCATCCGGCCGCGACGCGGATGCCGCCTATCTCACTGCCATCGGCGAGCGCGTGCGCGAAATCCGCGCGCGCCGGGGGATGTCGCGGCGCACGCTGGCGCAGGATTCGGGCGTGTCCGAACGTTATCTGGCGTCACTGGAATCGGGTCGCGGCAACGTCTCGATCCTCTTGCTGAAGCAGATCGCGCAGGCGATCGACGTGCCGGTCGAGCAGCTGACGCGAAACGGCCCGCAGGCGCCGACCGAGGTCGCGCTGCTGATGCAATGGCTGTCGCGGCTGTCCGCGCCGGAAATCCGCCGCGCGACCGAGACGCTGCATCGCGCGTTCGGCGCCGGCGGACACGAACGAAAGCGCCGGATCGCGCTGATCGGCCTGCGCGGCGCCGGCAAGACGACGCTGGGCAAACGCCTCGCGGCCAGGCGCCGCGTGCCGTTCATCGAGCTCGACCGCGAAATCGAGCAGGCGGCCGGCGCATCGCTGGCGGAGCTCTTCCTGCTTTACGGCCTCCCGGCGTATCGCCGACACGAACGGCGCGCGCTCGAGGCTTTATTGCTCCGCGACGAGGCGATGGTGATCGCGACCGGCGGCAGCATCGTCTCGGAGCCCGAGACGTTCGATCTGCTGCTGTCGAACTGCCGCGTCGTATGGCTCAAGGCCAAGCCGGAAGAGCACATGGCGCGCGTCGTCGCGCAGGGCGACCAGCGCCCGATGGCCGGGAGCACCGAGGCGATGGAAGATCTGAAGCGCATCCTCGCCGGACGCGAGCTTCTGTACCGCAAGGCCGACGCGATCGTCGACACGTCCGGCAAGACCGTCGCGCAGAGTCTCAAGCTGCTCGAGCAGGCCGCCGTCGCCGAGGCCCCGAGACGCCTGGGCTGACAGCGATGATCACTTTCGACACCCACCCCGATCATTATGCGCATTGGCGCATGAAGATCGACGGCGCGGTCGCGACGCTGGTTCTCGACGTCGACGAGGATCGCGGCCTCAAGCCGGGCTACAAGCTCAAGCTCAATTCGTACGATCTTGGCGTCGATATCGAGCTGGCCGACGCGCTGCAGCGGCTGCGCTTCGAGCATCCCGACGTGCATTGCCTGGTGATCACCAGCGGCAAGGAGCGCATGTTCTGCTCGGGCGCCAACATCTACATGCTGGGGGCCTCGTCGCATGCCTGGAAGGTCAACTTCTGCAAGTTCACCAACGAAACGCGCAACGCCATCGAGGACGCGAGTCTCTACTCGGGCTTGAAGTCGATCGCCGCGCTGAACGGCACGACGGCCGGCGGCGGCTACGAGCTGGCGCTGGCCTGCGACGAAATCCTGATGATCGACGACCGATCTTCGACCGTCAGCCTGCCCGAAGTCCCGCTGCTGGCGGTGCTTCCCGGCACCGGCGGACTGACGCGGTTGACGGACAAGAGAAAGCTCCGTCGCGATCTTGCCGACGTTTTTTGCACGACGATCGAAGGTGTGCGCGCCGATCGCGCCAAGGCCTGGGGACTGGTCGACGCGATCGCGACGCCGAGCGCGTTCGCCGAGACGCTCTCGCGCCGCACGAAGGAGGTCGCCGCGGTCGCCGCCCACGGCGGCGACGCTGCGCCGGCGCGCGGCATCGTGCTGACGCCGTTGGAGAGAACGGTCGACGAGTCCCGTATCCAATACCCGAACCTCGAGGTCGATCTGGATCGCGCCGCCCGCGTCGCGACGTTCACGTTGCACGCGCCGTCGGGTCCGACACCCGACGAGGTCGAAGCGATCATTGCGCGCGGTGCCGACTGGTGGCCGCTGGCGCTCGCGCGCGAGCTCGACGACGCCATGCTGCTGCTGCGCACCAACGAGCTCGACATCGGCGCCTGGGTGATGCGGACCGCGGGCGATCCCTCGACGGTCCTGGCCGTCGATGCGACGCTGGCGGCGCACGCCGGACACTGGCTGGTGCGCGAGACGACGGGCCTGTGGCGGCGCACCCTGTCACGGCTCGACGTGTCGGCGCGTTCCGTATTCGCGCTGATCGATCGCGGCTCGTGCTTTGCCGGGACCCTGCTGGAGCTGGCACTCGCGGCCGACCGCAGCTACATGCTGGCGCTTCCCGAGGAGCGCGACGCCGAGCCGGCGATCGCACTGTCGATGCAGAATTTCGGCGCCTACCCGATGTGCAACGGACGCACCCGGCTGGCCAATCGTTTCGCGGCGGACTCGCGCGCACCCGAGAACGTCGGCGTGATGCTGCGCTCGGAGTCCGCGCGCGACGCCGGACTGGTGACGTTCACACCGGACGATTTGGACTGGGACGACGAGATCCGGCTGGCGCTCGAGGAACGCGCCAGCCTTTCTCCCGATGCGCTCTCCGGCATGGAGGCCAGCCTGCGCTTTTCCGGACCCGAGACGATGCATGCCCGCATCTTCGGCCGGTTGGCGGCTTGGCAGAACTGGGTTTTCCAGCGTCCGAACGCCGTGGGCAAGGACGGCGCGCTGAAGCTGTTCGGCAGTGGCACGCGCGCCAAATTCGACTGGGAGCGAGTCTAGGTTCGGGCGGCGAGCAGCGGAAGCGATCATGGCGATCAACTACAGTGAGAAGATTCCGAACAACGTCAATCTGACCGGCGACCGAACGCTGCAGCGCGCGCTCGAGCATTGGCAGCCGAAGTTTCTGGAATGGTGGCGGACGATGGGACCTTCGGACTTCGCGGCCGCCGACATTTATCTGCGCACCGCGGTCGGCGTCGATGCCGCCGGTTGGGCGAGCTATGGCCAGGTGCGCATGCCCGACTACCGCTGGGGCATATTTCTCGCCGACGCGGACCCGGCACGCACGATCGGCTTCGGCGACCATATGGGCGAACCGGCGTGGCAGCAGGTGCCCGGCGAATACCGCTCGCCGCTGCGGCGGCTGATCGTCACCCAGGGCGACACCGAGCCGGCGTCGGTCGAGCAGCAGCGCCTGCTCGGCCATTCCTGTCCGTCGCTCTACGATCTGCGCAACCTGTTCCAGATCAACGTCGAGGAAGGCCGCCACCTGTGGGCGATGGTCTACCTGCTGCACGCGTATTTCGGCCGCGATGGGCGAGAGGAAGCCGAGGAGCTGCTCGAGCGCCATTCCGGTGACGCCGACAAGCCGCGGATCCTGGGCACGTTCAACGAGCCGGTGACCGACTGGCTGTCGTTTTTCATGTTCACCTATTTCACCGACCGCGACGGCAAATACCAGCTCAAGAGCCTCGCCGAGTCGGCGTTCGACCCGCTGGCGCGGACGACGCGATTCATGCTGACCGAGGAGGCGCACCACATGTTCGTCGGCGAAACCGGCCTGTCGCGCGTGATCAAGCGCGCTCTGGAGGTGATGACCGAGCTTCGCACCGACGATCCTGCTGCGGTGCGCAACGCCGGAGCGATCGACCTGCCGACGTTCCAGCGCTATCTCAATTTCTGGTTTTCCTCCTCGCTCGACTTGTTCGGATCGGAAGTATCGTCGAACGCCGCGTCGAGCTTCGCCACGGGACTCAAGGGCCGGCCCGACGAATCGCAGTACGAAGATCATCGCTGCGTCCATGTTGCGTTCCAGCTCGCGCAGCCCGATGCGGCGCGCGGCATCGCGACCGAAAGCATTCCGCTGCGCAATGCGATGAACGAAGTGCTGCGAACTTCTTACGTGCGCGACTGCGAGCTCGGACTCAAGCGCTGGAATCGCCAGCTCGAGCGCGCGGGTACCGCCCAGCGCCTGAAGCTGCCGTCGCCGCGCTTTCACCGCGCGATCGGCGTCTGGGCCGGCGTGCACTGCGATCCGGACGGCGCGCTCGTCGACGAGAGCGAATTTCGCCGGCGCGAAGGCGAATGGCTCCCGACCGAGGGCGACCGCGCTTTTGTCCAAAGCCTGATGCAACAGGTCATCGCGCCGGGCAGGATGGCCGGCTGGATCGCGCCGCCCGAGCGCGGCATCAACAGTCTCCCGATCGAGTACGACTACGTGCGGCTGTAGACAAGCGGAAGCGGGGGCCTGGCGCTATCGAAGCGAAAAGGATCCGCGGTGCATGGCGTCCCGCGAAGGGCCCGGAGCAAGGCAGCGCGAAGGGCGAGGAGTGCGTCGGTAAGCGCCGCCCGCCCCGGGCAAGGGCAATCGAGCAATAGCCGTGCCAAGCGGTCTTCTGCGCGCGTCGGTCGTGATTTGCCGCGCCGGAGCGCAGCGGCAGCGACGCGCCGCGGCACTTGAAGCGCCGCGGCCCGACATTTCTAAGCTTGCGGCTGTGGCGTCGCTTCGCCGACTGCGGTTGCCGCAGCCTTGTGATGGTCTGCAGCAAGCAACATGTACACCGCAGGAACGACGAATAAGGTGAACAGCGTTCCGATCGACATCCCGGTGAATATCACCAGCCCCATCGCGTGACGGCCTGCGGCGCCCGCGCCGGCGGCGATCACCAGCGGCACGACGCCCAGCACCATCGCCGCGGTCGTCATCAGGATCGGCCGCAACCGAACGGCCGCGGCTTCCTCGATCGCCTCGCGCTTGCTTTTTCCCGCGCGTTGCAGCTGATTGGCGAACTGCACGATCAGGATGCCGTGCTTGCTGATCAGGCCCATCAGCGTGACCAGTCCCACTTGCGTATAGATGTTGAGCGTCGCCAGACCGAGGTTTATGAAGATCAGCGCGCCGAACAGCGCCAGCGGGACCGACACCAGGATGACGATCGGATCGCGGAAGCTTTCGAATTGCGCCGACAGGGCGAGGAACACGATGATGACCGCGAACAGCAGCGTGACCACGAAGCCGCCGGACTCCTGCACGAACTGGCGTGAGACGCCCGAGTAATCGTACGAGTAGCCGCTGGGCGCCACCTGCTGCAGCGTCGTGCGCATGAAATCGAGCACCTGGTTCTGCGACACCGCCGGCGAATAGACGCCGAAGATCGTCGCCGAATTGAGCTGCTGGAAGCGCGCGATGCCCTCAGGCACTACCTCGGTCTTCTGCGTCGCCACCGTCGATGCCGGCACCAGCGAGCCGTCGGCGGTGCGGATGTGATAGTCGAGCACCTGGTTGGCGTTCAAGCGATTTTCCTGCAGCACCTGCGGTATCACCTTGTACGAATGGCCGGCGATCGAGAAGTAGTTGACGTAGCCGCCGCCCAGCGCCGCGCCGAGCGCGGCGCCGACGTCCTGCTGCGTCATCCCCAGCGTCGCCACCAGGTCCCGGTTGACCTGGACCGTCGTCTGCGGCTTGTCGACCTTGAGATCGGTGTCGACGTAGAAGAACATGCCGCTCGCCTGGGCCTTGGCGAGCACCGCCTGCGCCACGTCGTTGAGCTTCTGATAGGGCTCGGTCGTCTTGATGACGAACTGCATCGGCAAGCCCTGCGAGCCCGGCAGCGACGGAAACTGAAACGCCGCGACCCGGGCGCCGGCGATGCCGTTCCACTTCTGCTGCAGCTCCTGCTGCAGTTCCGTGGCGCTCTTGCTGCGCTTGTCCCAGGTCTTGAACAGCACGCCGCCGAACGCCTGGTTGGTCGTCGGAAACCCGGTGATCTGGAAGATCTGGTCGTACTCCGGAATCGACTTCGCGATGTCGAACACCTGTTTTGAATAGACTTCCATTTGCTGCGAAGTCGCATTCGGCGGCCCGATGACCTGCATCAGCACGATGCCCTGATCCTCGGTCGGCGCAAGCTCCGACTTCGACGTCATGAACAGGTAGACGACGCCCCCGAGCAGGATCACGCCCATGACGATCGGTACCGCCCACGTGTCGAGCGTGCCATGCAATCGCCGCTGGTAGCCATGATGCAGGCGATCGAATTGCCGGTCGATGAAGCGCACGAAGCGTCCGCTTTCCTGCTCGCTGCGGAAAAAGCGCGACGTCATCATCGGCGAGAGCGTCAGCGCCACGATGCCCGACACCGTGACGGCGCCGGCAAGGGTGAAGGCGAATTCGGTGAACAGCGCACCGGTCAGGCCGCCCTGGAAGCCGATCGGAACGTAGACCGCGACCAGGACGATCGTCATCGCGATAATCGGGCCGCCGAGCTCGCGGGCAGCGACCAAGGCAGCCTGAAGCGGCGATTTGCCTTCCTCCTTCATGTGCCGGTCGACGTTCTCGACGACGATGATCGCATCGTCGACGACCAGGCCGATCGCCAGCACCAGCGCCAGCAAGGTCAAGAGGTTGATCGAGTAACCGAGCGCCAGCATGACGAAAAACGCGCCGATCAGCGACAGCGGCATCGCGATCAAGGGGACGATGACGGCGCGGAAGCTGCCGAGGAAAAGGAAGATGACGAGTGCGACGATCACCAGCGACTCGACCAGTGTCTTGACGACTTCGCTGATCGAGCTCCGGATGAACGTCGTCGAATCGTAGACGATGTCTCCGGTGATACCGTTGGGCATCTCGGCCTGGATCTGCGGAAAAACGTCGCGCACGCGCTTGACCACGTCGAGCACGTTGGCGTCGGGCGCGACCTTGATGCCGATGAACACCGAGTTGCGCCCGCCGAACGCCGTCGAGAAGTCGTAGTTTTCCGCGCCCAGGCTCACCGTCGCCACGTCCTCGAGGCGCACGATCGCGCCGTCCTTCTGCTTGACCACCAGCTTCTTGAACTCGTCTACCGAGTGAAGGCTCGTGGCGGCGGTCAGATCGACGCTGACCATCTGGCCCTTGGTCGTGCCCAGCGCCGCCAGATAGTTGTTGTTGCCCAGCGCGGTGCGCACGTCGGTCGCCGTGACGCCGTAGGCGGCCATCCGGGCCGGGTCGAGCCAGGCCCGCAGCGCGAACGTGCGCGCGCCGAGGATTTCGGCGACCTGGACGCCCTCGATCGAATCCAGCTTCGGCTTGACCACGCGCACCAGATAGTCGGTGACGTTGTTGTTGGGCAGCGACTCGCCGAAAAAGCCCATGTACATCGCGTCGATCTGCTGGCCGACCTGCACATTGAGGACCGGCTGCTGCGCCTCGGGCGGCAGCTGGTTGCGCACCGAGTTGACCTGCGTGTTGATCTCGGTCAACGCGCGGTTGGCGTCGTAATTGAGCCGCAACGTCGCGGTAATCGACGAGACACCCGACGTGCTGGTCGATGACAGGTAATCGATTCCCTGCGCCTGCGCGATCGCGCCTTCGAGCGGCTGGGTGATGAATCCTGCGACGGTCGCCGCATCGGCGCCGTAGTAGGCGGTGGTGACGGTGACCACCGCGTTCTGCGTCTTCGGATACTGCCTGACCGGGAGGCCGACCAGCGATCGGATGCCGAGGACCAGGATCAGCAGGCTGATCGTCGTCGCAAGCACCGGCTTGCGGATAAAAAGATCGGTGAAATTCATTATTTTTCCTGCACGGTCGGATTCGGATTGTTCGTCGGCTGGACTGAATTGTCGATGACCACCGGCGTCCCGTTCTTGAGCTTCACCTGCCCGCTGGTGACGACCTGCGTGCCCGGCTCGATGCCCTTCAGGATCGCCACCTGGTCGCCGCGGGTCGGTCCTGTGGTCACGAAGACCTGCTGCGCGATGAGTTCGGCGTTGCCCTTGGCGTCCTTCTTGTCGGAAGCCTTGACCACAAATACGGTGTCGCCGTAGGGATTGAAGGTGATCGCCGTCTGCGGCAGCGTGAGGTAGCGCTGGGGCTCGCCCTCATCGACCTTGACGTTGGCGAACATGCCGGGCAGGAGTTCTCGCTTCGCGTTCGGCACCGTCGCCTCGATCTGCACGTTGCGCGTCGCAGGATCGATCTTGGGATTGATCGCATTGATCTTCCCTGCGAAGGTCTGGCCTGGATAAGCGTCACTGGTCAAAGTGACCCGCTGGCCGACGGCGACCTGGGGCAGCTGCTGCTGCGGGACGTTGAAGTCGACGTAGATCGGATCGATCGTCTGCAGCGTGACCAGCTTGTCCGCCGGGTTCAGGTATTGCCCAGGATTGACGGTGCTGATGCCCAGCTTCCCGGCGAACGGCGCCCGCAGCGTTTTCTTGCGGATCAGCGCCGCCTGCTGCGCGACCAGCGCGCGCTTGCTCTTCAGGTCGCCCGCATCGGCATCGACCTGGGCCTTGCTGGCGACTTCCGCGGCGAGCAGCTGCTTGTCGCGCTCGTACACGGTTGCGGCAAGATCGGCGGCGGCCTGCAGCGAATTGAGCTGCGCGTTCTCGCTGTCGGCATTCAGCTGGGCCAGCACTTGCCCGGCTTTGACCTCATCGCCGGACTTGAACTGGATGCTGCTCACCAGGCCGGCCACTTCGGTCGTGACATCGACCCCCCGGATCGCGCGCATCGTTCCGATGGCGGAAATTTGCGGCTGCCATTGCTGGTAATCGACCTTGGTGGTGCTGACCGTCGCCGGCGGCACGGGGGCCGACGCCATGTATTTTTGCATCATGTAGCCCTTGAACATATTGAAGCCCACGATGCCGCCGAGCAGAACTCCGACGAGTATCAGCATGATGATCATGCGTTTCTTCATTGCAGACTTCATCGCAGACTTCTCCGATCGAATGTTCGAATAGGAACCGGTTGGGAACGCAGTCGCACCGGCTTCGCTTCAGGCGGGCGGCGCAGCGGCGGCGCCGTTCCACCAGCCGCCGCCCAGGGCCTGGAACAGCGCCGCGGTGTCGGCGTAGCGCGCGGCCTGCGCCTGGACGAGCGCGAGCCGCGCCTGCTGGTATTGCCTTTGCGCGTCGAGCAGGGCGATATAGTTGGCGGCGCCGAGCTGGAACTGGCGCTGCGTCAGGTTGAGCGTGTCGCGGGCGAGCAGCTCGGCATCGGATTGCGCCTTCAGCGTGCGGGCGTCGGCGTCGAGCGCGCGCAAGGCATCGGCCACGTTTTGAAACGCGAGCAGCACTGTCTGCCGATACTGCGCCGCCGCCTGATCGTAGGCGGCGACGGCGGCGCGGCGCTTGTGCTCGAGCTCGCCGGCGTGAAACAGCGGCTGCAGCAGGCCGGCACCGATGCTCCACACGCTCGGGCCGGCGAAAAGGCTATGCAGTTGCGTCGCCTGGACGCCAAAGCTGCCCGACAGCGTGACTTGCGGATACTGATTTGCCGTGGCGACGCCGATTTGCGCGCTGGCCTGATGCAGCAGGGCCTCCGCGGCGCGAATGTCGGGCCGCTGCCGCGCCAGCGCGGAGGGCAGCGTCAGCGGCAGCTCCTGCGGCAAGGTCATGCCAGCAAGATCGAACGTCGGAATACCGCCCTCGCTGGGCAGCCGGCCGGCAAGGGCCGCGAGCTGGTGGCGAGTCTGCGCGAGCTGGTGCTCGAGCGGCGGCAGCAATGCCTCGGTCTGCGCCGCTTGCGATTGCTGCGCCACCAGGTTCAGCCGCGCGATCGCGCCGAGCTCGAACTGGCGCCGCACCAGTTCGAGCTGCTTGTTCTGCGCTTCGATGATGTCGCGCGTCGCGTCGATCTGCGCCCGCAACGATGCTTCTCTGACGGCTGCGGTGACGATGTTCGACGTCAGCGCGAGGTGAGCGGCGGCAAGCTGATAATCCTGATAGTCCACCAGCGATTGCAACGCTTCGAGCTCGCGCCGGTTGCCGCCGGCGACGTCGAGCGCGTACGACACGTTGACCGACGCGTTGTACAGATTGAATATCGTCGTACCGGTACCGGGCTGGCCGAAGGCGGCGCCGGAAACCTTTTCGCGCGTCGCGCCCAGGTTGCCGTCGACCTTCGGATACAGAAGCGCGCCGGTCTGCGCCGCCAGGTTTTCGCGCGCGACCCGCAGCGCTGCCTCGGCTGCGGTGAGGTTGGGGCTGTCGGCGATCGCCTGGCGCACCAGCCGATCGAGCGGGTCGGAATGGAACAGTGCCCACCATTGCGAAGGCAGATCCTGCCCCGGCACG
>Ga0207664_10000771_pt1 | contig 21685 bp, 24 predicted proteins | sample LARL83metaG_FD_184349 | JGI IMG/M metagenome (GOLD analysis project Ga0207664, IMG submission 184349) | Corn, switchgrass and miscanthus rhizosphere microbial communities from Kellogg Biological Station, Michigan, USA - LAR L8-3 metaG... | ecosystem: Host-associated > Plants > Roots >... | reverse complement strand
GCCCGTACTACAGCTCGATGGGCGAGATGGCGCTGCGGCTGGACCAGGCGGGCGCGGATGGCCTGGTGTTGTTCAACCGGTTCCTGCACACCGACATCGACCCGGAACGGCTGGCCGTGACGGGCGGTCTCGGGCTGTCCAGCCCCGTGGACGCACGGCTGCCCCGGACCTGGATCGCGCATCTGGCGGGCCGGGTCAGCGCGTCGCTGGCCGCCAGCGGCGGGGTGGAAGACGCCGGCGACGTGGCGGCTTACCTGCTGGCCGGGGCGGACGTGGTGATGACCACATCCGCGCTGCTGCGGCACCACGCGGAATACGCGATGGTGCTGCTCGGCGGGCTGACCGGCTGGATGGCCCGGAAGGGGTACCCGAGCCTGGGCGAGGCCCGCGGCCTGCTCGCCACCTCCGGCCCGGCTGCGGCGGCCCGGGAACGGGCCGGCTACGTCAGGTCGCTGCGCGCCGCTGATCGCGGCGAGCGGTCCTGGTGACGCCGGGCGGGAGGTGGTGGTGGAGCAGGATCCGGCGTGCGGTCATGCCTCGGTGGCGGCCACCGCAGCGGCGGCCTTGACCGGCTGGGCCGCTGGGTTGGGCCGGGGCACGATCAGGGCCGGCCGGGTGGACATGTGCAGCAGGCGGGTGGCCACGCTGCCCAGTGGCATCCGGGGCAGGTCGGTGCGGCTGGTCGAGCCCAGCACGATCAGGCGTGCATCGTGGTGTTCCGCTGCCGCCAGGATCGCGGCGGCGATGTGCCCGATATGCGTTTTGCGGATCTCGGCCCCGGCGCTGACGCCGTGCGCGGTCAGGTTGGCCACGACCGCGTTCACCACGCCTTCGCCTTCGCCGTCCGAGCAGTCCACCTGAAGCCGGCCGAACCGGCCGACCGCGTACTCGTGCACGTGCAGCACGATGACGTGGTCACCGGTGCCCTGGGCCAGCTCCCGAGCCATGGCTGACGCGGCCGAGACATGGCGGGCTGGATCGTCGCCGGGCGCGGCGTCGACAGCCAGCAAAATGTCCTTGCTCATCGGATCCTCCATTGCACCCGTGATGAGTGCCCGCTTTCTGCGGGCATTTTCAGTTTCCGCCCGGCAGGAGTTCGCCGGCAGAGAGCTTGGTCATGGCCGCAGGGGACCTTCGGCATGGATGCTGACTGCGGCGTGCCCGGCTGGTGTTCAGGTCGTGACGATGGTGCCGGCCTCCTGGCGGAGCAGCGGCTCAGCGTCGGTGAGCTGCCCAATCGCGGCCATTTTCCCGCCCGCGGCCACGAAGCGGCAGGCGGCCTCGATCTTCGGGCCCATGGAGCCGGCCGGAAATGGGCGGGCGCGCAATTCACCGGGCGAGGCCTGGTGGATCGGCCTGGCCTGCGGGGTGCCGAATGCGTCCTGTACCGCTGCGACATCGGTCAACAGCAGGAGCGCGTCGGCGCCGAGGGCCTGGGCCAGCAGGGCGGCGGTCAGGTCCTTGTCGACGACCGCCTCCACGCCGCGCAACTGCCCGCTGGCGGTGCGCACGACCGGCACTCCGCCACCACCTGAGCAGATGACGATCACGCCGCTGGTGTGCAGCTGGCGGATGACGGGGAGGTCGAGCAGTTCGGCCGGTTCGGGAGATGGGACGATCCGCCGCCACCAGGTGCCGTCTTTCCCGATATCCCATCCGTGGGCCGTGGCGAGCCGGCGGGCGTGCGGTTCGTCGTACACCGGCCCGACCAGTTTCGACGGGCTGGCGAAGGCCGGGTCCGCGGCGCTGACCAGGGTCTGGCTGACCAGGCAGGCGACCTCCCGGCCGGGCACCGCGTTGCGCAGCGCCTGCGCCAGCCAGTAGCCGATCATGCCCTGGGTCTGCGCGCCCAGCGTGTCGAACGGGTAGGGGTGGGCCAGCGCCGGGTCACCGGCGCTCTCGATGGCCAGCATGCCGACCTGGGGGCCGTTGCCGTGGGTGATGACCAGATCGTGCGACCGGCCCAGCGGGGCAAGGGCGGCCGCGGCCTTCTGGACGTGCGCCTCCTGGATGTCGCATTCGGCTGGCTCGCCCCGCTCCAGCAGGGCATTGCCGCCGAGCGCGGCCACGATTCTCATGCCGGCCCGCCCATCGTGGCGATCATCAGGGCCTTGATTGTGTACAGCCGGTTCTCCGCCTGATCGAACACGACGGATGCTGGTGACTCGAAGACGTCCTCGGTCACTTCCAGTGCGTCCAGGCCGTGGCGGGCGTAGATCTGCTGCTCCATCGCGCGCTCCTTGATAGGTAATACCCAGCTCATCACAGCGTGCGATGCCCCCGCCGTCACATGGACCCATGACCCGGAGCCGGGCCCGAACGGCACGCGGCGGCGGCCGGAGCGTCCGGCGGCCCGCGGGGGGCCGAACGTCCCGGTGATCCGGGCCGGTCAGCCGGTGCCTGGCTGATGGGTGCTGGCCATGCTGGAGGCACGAACTGGGCCCGGGGAGGCGAGCCCGGGACACAGACGAACCCAGAGACAGGTGCCGTGATGAAGGCGAACGTTGGTGACCTGCTGGTCGTACCCGGCCGGGAAAGCCGCACCGGCCTGGTCATCCGCGTCCTGGGGCCGGACGGGGCCCCGCCGTACGTCATCAAGTGGCTGCGCGATGGGCACATCGCCATGGTGACCCCCGGCCAGTACGCCCGGATCCTCCCGCCCGCCGATGACGGTCCTGGCCGGGCAGACCTGGCGGCCCTATGATCAGCATCGTGCCCACCATGGGTCCCCGGAGGGAGGCGGCCGGCGTGGAGTCGCCCGAGCCGCATCTGCTCCTGCCGGATCTGCGGCTCGACGAGTTGCTGTCCGAGCTTCAGGGCCGGCTGCAAGGTGTGCTGGCCACGCGCGACCGGGTGCACGCCCTGCTGGAGGCGGTTGTCGCCATAGGCAGCAATCTGCAGCTGGAGGCCGTGCTGCGGCGGATCGTCGGGGCGGCGGTCACCCTGGTCGACGCCCGGTACGGCGCGCTCGGTGTCATCGACAAGGACGGCCGGCTGGCCGACTTCATCCCGGTCGGCGTGGACGAGGCAACGATCACCCGGATTGACCACTGGCCGGAAGGCCGCGGGCTGCTGGGCCTGCTGATCACCGATCCTCGTGCGCTGCGGCTGGCTGACATCGCGAGCCACCCGCAGTCATCCGGCTTCCCGGACGGGCACCCGCCAATGAAAACGTTCCTGGGCGTGCCGATCCGGATCCGCGACGAGGTCTACGGCAACCTCTACCTGACCGAAAAGCGCGGCGGGGCCGCGTTCGACGAGGAAGACGAGATCCTGGTGACCGCGCTGTCCTCGGCGGCCGGCGTGGCCATCGAGAACGCCCGGCTGTTCGACGAGGCGCACCGGCAGCAGCAGTGGCTGGAGGCCAGTTCCGAGGTAACCCGCAGACTGCTGGGGGGCACCGCGGTTGATGACGTGCTCAGCTTCGTGACGCAGCAGACCCTGGAGATGACCGCGGCCGATCTGGTCGTGCTCGCCCTGCCCAGCGAGGACCGCCAGCACCTGACGATCAGCCACGCGGCGGGGGCGGGCGCGAAGATCGCGCTGGGCCTGCGGCTGCCCTCCGGGGCGTCCATCTCGGGCAGGGTACTGGCCAGCGGCCAGCCCATCACGGTGGACGACTTCCGCCATGACCCGCGGGCCTCGACGGCGGCCAGGGAGACCCTGGAGCTGGGGCCCGCGATCCTGCTGCCGCTCGGTGACGCGCGCAACGTCCGCGGCGTGCTCACCGTCGGCCGTGCGGCTGGGTCGATGCCGTTGCCACGGGCGGCCATGGACCTGGCCATGACGTTCGCGGGGCAGGCTGGGATCGCGCTGGAGCTGGCGGAACGCCGGGAGGACGCCGAACGGCTCACGGTCTTCGAGGACCGCGACCGGATCGCCCGCGACCTGCATGATCAGGTCATCCAGCGGCTCTACGCCAGCGGCATGAAGCTGCAGGGCACTATCCCGCTGATCACCCGCCCGCTGGTCGGGGAACGGGTGAGCAGCGTCGTTGACGACCTAGACCAGACGATCACCGACATCCGGGCGGCCATCTTCAGCCTGCAGGCCCGCGGGCGGGACCTGCCTGGCCTGCGGGCCAAGATCAGGGAAGTGGTTGACGACATGACCGGGGCGCACGGCATGACTTCCTCGCTCCGGCTCGGCGACCAGCTGGACTATGAGGTTCCCGGGGAGATCGGCGAGCACATGCTGAACGCGCTGCGCGAGGCGCTGTCGAATGCCGCCCGGCACGGTCAGGCCAGGCACGTCGATATCGGCGTCAGCGTGGGCAGCGAGCTGGTCCTGGTGGTCAGCGACAACGGCAGTGGCATCAAGGACACCTCCCGCCGCAGCGGGCTGGCCAACCTGGCCCGGCGGGCCGAGCAGTATGGTGGCGCGCTCACCGTCGGCCCGGCCAGCGGCGGCGGGACGGAGCTGCGCTGGCAGGTCCCGCTGCCCGAGACGGCCTGACCGCCGCCCGGCTCAGTGGCCTGGCTGCGGCGGGTGCGGAATGCCCTGGTCCTCGAATACCCGGGCCGCGTAGGCGGCGGCCTGAGTCCGGCGCTCCATGCCCAGCTTGGCGAACAGGGCCGATACATAGTTCTTGACCGTCTTCTCGGCGAGGAAGAGGCGCTGGCCGATCTGCCGGTTGGTCAGGCCCTCGCCGATCAGCTCCAGGATCTTCTTTTCCTGCTCGGTGAGCCCGGCCAGCGGATCGGAGCGGGTCGCCTGGTCACGCATCCGCTTCATCACCCGGCTGGCCGCCTCCGGGTCCAGCATGGACTCACCCGAGGCCACCGTGCGGACCGCGCCGACCAGATCGGTGCCCCGGATCTGCTTGAGCACGTAGCCAGCGGCGCCGGCCATGATCGCGTCGAACAGCGCGTCGTCGTCGCCGAAGGAGGTGAGCATGAGGCAGGCTACCTGGGGCATCTTGGACCGGATCTCACGGCACACGCTGACGCCATTCCCGTCCGGCAGGCGCACATCCAGTACGGCCACATCCGGCTTCAGCGCGGGGATCCGGGCCAGGGCCGATTCAGCGGTGCCCGCCTCACCAACGACCACGATGTCCGGCTCGGCTTCCAGTAGCTCCCTAACGCCGCGCCGGACGATCTCATGATCGTCGAGCAGGAACACGCCGATCCGCCGCTGAGCCGGCGCTGACTGGTCCATGGGCTGCTTCTCCTCACATCGCGTGACCATCGGAAAGCACCCGTGTGGCTGATCCTCGGTAACGGTGGGTTAACCCTAGATGCACGAACTTCACCTGGGCACGGGACCATAGTCCCGGGCCATCGGGGCGTACGGCATAGATCCGCCTGCGGACCGGGCTGAGTGCCGCCCCAGCCGCCGCAGGTAAGGGTCGGCGGGCTGGGACCAATGGCCCCCTGGAAGGGGGCGAAGGCCGTTGGCCAGCGGCCGGGCGGGCCCTGGATCCTGAAGGTGACTGAGGGGAAAGGGCAATTGAGGCAGAGCCGCTCGCCCACGTATCGCTGCCGGGCGGCTTATGAGAGGAGACCTCGATGCCGGTCCGGGTAGGAATCAACGGCTTCGGGCGAGTCGGCCGTGCGTTCGTGCGGCGTGCCCTGGACTGGGAAGACCTGGCGGTCGTGGCCATCAATGACCTCACCGACGCGCGGACCCTGGCGCATCTGCTGGAGTTCGATTCCACCTATGGGCGGCTGGGACGCACCGTGGCCTACGGCCCGGACTCGATCACCGTGGACGGGGTGCCCATGAAGGTGCTGTCGCACCAGGATCCGGCCGCGATCAACTGGGCTGAGGTGGGGGTTGACTTGGTCATCGAGTCCACCGGCAAGTTCCGGGCCCGCGACGACGCCGCCCTCCACCTCAAGGGGGGCGCCCGCAAGGTGCTGATCTCCGCGCCGGGCAAGGGTGCCGACCTGACTGTCGTGGTCGGGGTCAATCAAGGCGACTATGACCCCGGCCGGCATGATGTGATCTCGGCTGCCTCGTGCACCACGAACTGCGTGGTGCCGATGGTGAAAGTGCTGAACGACGCGTTCGGCCTGGTCAAAGGCTTGATGACGACGATTCATGCGTACACAGGTGACCAGATGCTGCTCGATGGCCCGCACAAGGACCTGCGCCGGGCCCGCAGCGCCGCGGTCAGCATCGTGCCGACCAGCACCGGCGCCGCCCGCACCACCGGGGTGGTCATCCCGGAACTGGCCGGGCGGCTGGACGGCGTGGCGGTCCGGGTCCCGGTCGAGGATGGCTCGCTCACCGACCTGACGGCCATGCTGCACCGTGAGGTGACCGCGGCCGAGGTGAACCTGGCCTTCGAGCAGGCGGCCGCGGGCGGCCTGGCGGGCGTGCTGCACTACAGCACCGACGCGCTGGTCTCCCGCGACATCATTGGGCAGCCGGCCTCCTGCGTGTTCGACTCCGGTCTGACCCAGGCCGCTGGCGATCTGGTGAAGGTATTCGGCTGGTACGACAACGAGTGGGGCTACACCTGCCGGCTCGTCGACCTGGCTGCCCTCATCGCCGCCCGGCTCTAGCCGGACGGCCCGGCGAGGAGACGGACATGACACGCCTGCCGATCATCGTGGGGACAGATGGCTCGGAGCCGTCCCTGCGGGCCGTTGACTGGGCGGCGCGGGAGGCCGCGGCCCGCGGCCTGCCGCTGCGTATCGTGTCCGTCCCCGAGCTGCCCGCGCGGATGTCCGCCCACCATGCACGCGCGCTGAGCAGCGCGGCGGAGCGGGCGGCCGCGCAGCAGCCGGGCCTGGCCATTGACCCCAGGCTGCTGCCCGGCCATCCCGCGCAGGTCCTGATGGAAAGCTCCACGGACGCCACCATGCTGGTCGTCGGGTCCTGGGGTGCCGGGGCGCTGTCCGCCAGGTTCCTCGGCTCGGTCAGCCAGGACGTGGCCACCCGCGCCTGCTGCCCGGTCGTCGTGGTCCGCGACCACTATCTCCCGGCACGTCGGGAGATAGTGGTCGGCATCGGCGATCTGGACCAGGCCGGGCGGGCGCTGGAATTCGCCTTCGAAGCAGCGGCGCTGCGCGACGCGGCCGTGGTCGCCGTGCACGCCTGGTCGTGGTACCTGCCCACCACCGGCCGGCTGGCCAGTATGGACGCAGCGGAGCGGGCGGCGGCGCACACCTGCTGCCTGTCAGCGGACATCTCAGCCCAGCTGGGCGACGTGGTCGGCCGCTGGCGGGACAAGTACCCCGGAGTACAGGCCGAGGTGCAGCTCCCCCGCGGCCTGCCGGGCCGGGCGCTCACGGCCGCCTCCACCCGTGCTGACCTCGTAGTACTCGGGCGGTGGCCGACACAGCGGCCCAGTTCCGGGGTGCGGTCGGTGACCCACACGGTGCTGCATCACGCGCACGCCCCCGTCGCGGTCACCGCACCCGATCTGGTGCCCGGGGTGAGCTCGGCCCTGACTGCCGCCACCCGCGGTCCACGGTGAGCCCGCCAGAGGCGTGAGGTGCGAAAGTCCCGCACGGGCGGGAGATTCGGCCCTACCCCCTGGGTGGGCCAGGTTCCATGCTGGGATCAGGAGGGAGGCCCGCGATGAGCACGAGCCGGATGCCGCACCTGAGCTGGCCCGCCCGGATGGCGCGCGGGCTGTGGCCCGACCGGAACCCGCTCCGGCGCCCGTCCGACCGGGCGGAAGCCGGACTGCTGGCCGTGCTGATCGTGGCCTTCCTGGTGGCCGCGCCGTTCCTCGCGCTCGCCGCCTGGCGGGTGACGGTCAGCGTCACCTTCACCATCGTGGATGCCCAGCACGCTGGCTGGCGTCAGGTCTCCGCCGTGCTGCTGACCGACGCGCCCACCTCTGGCTACTACGATCCCCCGGTGCGGGCCGCCTGGACCGCGCCCGATGGCGCGCGGCGGCAGGGAACGGTGTACCCAGACCCAGGCGCCCGGGCCGGCACGGCCACGCCCATCTGGGTCACCGCGGCCGGGCGGCAGATGGCCTGGCCGATGACGCCATCCCAGGCCGGCGGCCAGGCTGGCGTCATCGCCGGCCTCGTGGTCGCGTCCTGGGGGATGGTCCTCTGGGGAGCTGGGCTGTTCGGCCGGTACCTGATCGATGCCCGCCGGATGGCCGCCTTGGACGCCGAATTGCAGGCCGTCCAGCTCAGCGGGCCGGCTGGGGCTAGCCCCTGAAAGGGATGAGATAGATGGGTGACTTCTTCCACATCATCGCGGCGGGCCCAGCTTTCTTCGTGAGCTCGTGGGTGCTGATGATCTTCGCCGGGATAGTCGGGACCGACGTCGGTATCCGCCCGTTCGGCTATGTCACGTCGATGGTGGTCACCATCGCGCTGTGGCTGACGCTGGCCCCCGCGGCCGGCGCGATCGCGCGCACGGTGCGGAAGAAGAATTGATCCGGGCGCCGCTACCCTGAAGGTGGAGCGGGGGTTGGTGCCATGCGGGAAGGCCCGGTGGAACGCATGCGTGAGCCTGAGGCGACCGCCGGCAAACTCGATGAGCTGGTCACGCCCGTCGGCGAGCCGGAGAACGCCGTCTTCGTCGACAACGCGCGGCTGGTCCGGTGGGCAGGCCCGGCCTTCGCGCTGTTTTCGCTGGCTTTGCTGCCCTGGACCGCATACCTGGCGTACTCGCTTCCGTCCCGGCAGGTCTCCCCGCACTACGCGATCGCGTGGGCCGGCTTCGACGTCATCTTGCTGGTGGTGCTGGCGGGAACCGCCTACTTCGCACTCCGGCGGTCCCGGTACCTCGCGACGGCCGCGGCCTCGGCGGCCACCTTGCTGGTGGTGGACGCATGGTTCGATATCACGACATCGCCACCGGGCGGGCAGCTCATGGAGGCGATAGTGCTGGCGGTGCTCGTTGAGCTCCCGCTGGCGTCGCTGTGCGTGTGGCTGAGCCATCACACTCAGCAACTGTGCGAACGCCGGATAGTCCTGCTGGTCCGGCGGCCGCTGGCATCACGGGGCCGTTCAGCGCGCCCGCCGCGGCCTGGCTGACGAGCGCGCTGGGCCTGGCGCTAGAGCCGGAGCAATGTCCGGGCGGTACCGAGGCGGAGCCCGGCGGAGAACAGTTTGGTCCCCAGCGTGGCATTGAGGGCCTTGGCCGCGACCGAGGTCAGCTTGAGGCCAATCCCGGTGGCGGTGAGGCTGTGCTGGCAGGCCGCGAGCTTGGCGTGGGACAGATCGAGGTGGAACAGCGCCACCCGGGCCCGCGGATTGCCGTTGACGATCCCGGTCAGGTCAGCGCGGTTCAGGTCGATGGTGAACCGGCTCACCTTGATCTTCTTGCCGTTGTTCTTGTTCACGAACAAGATCCCGCCCCGGTGAGAGATCTTGCCGCCGAGCGGGCTGAGGGTCACCCGGCCCCCGGCCACCGGGAAGGTGAAGCGAACCGTCGGCCCGCTCTTGCCCGGCCGCACCGATTCGCGCCCCGGCCAGGTCGCGCGCGGCACGATGCCGTTCTTCAGCAGCGCCGCCGCGATACCAGGCGCTGTGCTGACTGTGGTTACCCCGCCCCGCACCTCAGCCCCGGTAGCGGCCTGGACCGCCGCAGGGCGGGCCGGTGCCGCTGATGCCGCTGTCGCCGCCGGGCCAGCCAGCAGGCCGGTCACGGCCGTAGCTGCCGCTAGATACCTGAACCCCCGCATGTTCTTCTCCTCTCCGGCCCGCTGCCGCGTAGTCCGTCAAGATTCTGTCGAAAGTTTGTCTAAGGGGAAGCTATGATTGAGCCACCGACTATGTCAAATGTTTGTAGAGGATCTGTATAGTGGCCGTTATGGAAACCGCGGCTGGCCGGCCGCTGCTGCGCATCGGGGAGCTGAGCCGGCGCGTGGGGGTCAGCGATCATCTGCTGCGCGCCTGGGAGAGCCGCTACGGCCTGCTGCATCCGGTGCGCTCGCCGGGTGGCTTCCGGCTGTACTCCGCGGCGGACGAGTCGCGCGTCCGCATGATGCAGGACCAGCTGGCTGAAGGCTTGTCCGCGGCCGAGGCGGCCCGGGCGGTGCTTGGCGCGGGCGCCGGAGGCGTTGCGGCGCCGGCCCGGAGCCCGGTGCCGGCTGGTTCCGCCGCTGTCCTCCGGCAGGCTCTCGATGCCTTCGACGAGCCGGGCGCCCAGGCGGCCCTGGACCGGCTGCTCGCCGACCTGTCGGTGCCGGCCGTCTTGCGGGATGTCGTGCTGCCCTATCTCGCTGACCTGGGTGAGCGCTGGCAGGGCGGGACGGCCACCATCGCCGCGGAGCATTTTGCCACCCATGTCATCCGGGGCCGGCTGGCCGGCCTGGCCCGCGGCTGGGGCGGCGGGCACGGGCCGCGGGCCCTGCTCGCTTGCCCGCCCGGGGAACTGCACGACCTGGCGCTCATGATGTTCGGCATCGTGCTGCACGGCACCGGGTGGCGGATCGACTACCTGGGCACCAATACCCCCATGGGGGAGCTAGCCCGGGCCGCCGGGGAGTCAGGTCCTGATCTGGTCGTCCTCGCCGCTGCCCGGCCGCAGGTCCTGAAGCCGCTGCGGGCGGAACTCGCCTCGGTGGCCCGGCGCGCCCCGCTCGCCCTGGCCGGGGCCGGGGCCACGCCACAGACCGCAACCGCGGCGGGGGCGGCGCTGCTGACCGGTGATCCGGTGACCGAGGCCGAGACGGCCGGGTGGCCGCGGTGAAGGTGCTCGTGGCCGGCGCGTCGGGATTCGTCGGCGGGCGGCTCGGCCCGGCGCTCGCCCGGGCCGGGCACGACGTCGTGGCGATGACCCGCAACCCCGCTGGGTACACCGGCGCCGGACGGCCGGTCTACGGGGACGTCCAGGATCGCGCCACGCTGGGCAGCGCGCTGGCTGGCTGCGGGGCCGCCTACTACCTCGTGCATTCACTCAGCGATCCGGATTACGAGCGCAAGGATGCCGCTGCCGCCGTGGCGTTCGGCCACGCGGCGGCCCGGGCCGGCCTGGACCGCATCATCTATCTCGGTGGTCTTGGTGATGACAGCGACACGCTCTCGCCCCATCTGCACAGCCGCCGTCTGGTCGAGAAGCTGCTGGGCTCGGCCGGTGTCCCGGTGACCGTCATCCGGGCCGGGATCATCGTCGGGCATGGCGGTATTTCCTGGGAGCTGACGCGGCAGCTCGTTGAGCACCTGCCCGCGATGATCACGCCCCGCTGGGTCACCACCCGCACCCAGCCGATCGCGGTGGACGACGTCGTGCGCTACCTGCTCGGGGTGCTGGCGCTGCCGCAGACCGCCGGCCGGGTCTTCGAGATCGGCGGACCCGAGATCCTCCAGTACGTCAGCATGCTGCGCCGCGTCGCCGCCATCGAGGGCCGGCCGCTGCCTATCCTGCCGGTACCGCTGCTCAGCCCCCGGCTGTCGTCGCTGTGGCTGACGCTGGTCACCGACGTGGACACGGCCACCGGCCGGGCGCTGGTCGACTCGATGACCAACGAAGTCATCGTGCGGGATCAGTCGATCCGCGGCCTGATCCCGTTCGAGCCCATGTCTTACGACGACGCCGTGCGCGCCGCGCTCAGCGAACGCCGCCAGGCCACGAGCGGCGGCCGGTGACCACCCGCCGCCTGGCCCGGTGGCGGCACCGCGCCGCCCCGGCCCGGCGTGGCTGGGAGCTGGCCGGCGCCGGCGTCGGCGGCGCCGCGCTGCTCGGCATCTCGCTGTCCACCAGGCCCGGCTCGCCGCAGTTCTACGCGCTGACCATGGGCCTGGCTGGCACCTGGGCCACGGGCGCGGCCGCTTCCGGGTCCGTGTCCCCAGGCCGGCCGGGTCGCCAGCATCACGCCGGCCTGGTCGTGGCGCCCGTGCTCACCGGCGTGGCCGCTTTCGGGCTGTTCTATGGCGCCGCCCGGCTGGCCCGGCACATTCCCCCGCTCAACCGGGCCGTCGCGGGCGTCCTGCACTATGCCGATGGCGGCTCGGCGCCCCTGGTGATGCTCACCGCGGGCACCAACGCGGTCGCCGAGGAACTGTTCTTCCGCGGCGCGCTCTGGTCGGCCGTGCAGGACTCCCATCCCCTGGTCACGACCACGATCGCCTACACCGCGGCCACGGCGGCCACCCGTAACCCCGCCCTCGTCCTGGCCGGCGCCGTGACCAGCGTGCTCTTCGGGCTTCAGCGCCGCGCCTCCGGCGGCGTCCTGGCCCCCTCGCTCGCCCACCTCACCTGGTCCCTCCTCATGCTGCGTTACCTCCCGCCGCTGTTCCGGGCGCCCCCGCCGGATGGTCCGCCGGCGCGGCCGTAGGGTTGGATCGATCTACGGGACACGGCCTAGCTGCGCTGGCACGAGGCAGGGAGCACTGATGCAGGCGATCATGGTCAGCGAATTCGGCGGCCCCGGGGTACTGCAGGCTGGCCAGGCGCCGATGCCACGGCCGGGCCCGGGCGAGGTGCTGGTCCGGGTGCTCGCCGCCGGGGTCGGCCCGTGGGACGCCAGCCTCCGGAAGGGTGGCTGGACCGGCGGCCTGCCGTACATCCCGGGCGGCGAGTTCGCGGGCGTGATCGAGGGTGACACCGGCGCTGACGCTGGTTTCGACGACGGGGCGCCGGTGTACGGCTACCCGGGCCTGACCGGGTGTTACGCGCAGTACGTGACCTGCCCCGCCGAGCAGCTGGCGCCCATTCCCGCCGGGCTGCCCACGGTCGACGCGGCGGCCACCCCGATCGACGCGCTGACCGCGGAGCAAGGGCTGACCGACGTGCTGGCGCTCGGCGCCGGAGACCAGGTCCTGATCACCGCGGGCGCGGGCGGGGTGGGTCATTTCGCGGTGCAGCTCGCCCGGATCCTCGGAGCTGAGGTCATCGCCACCGCCAGCCCGCAGCACCACGAGTTCCTGCACCGGCTGGGGGCGGCCGTTGTCCTCGATCACACCAAGCCTGACTGGCCCGATCAGGCCCGGGAGGTGACCAGCGGGGGAGCGGGCCGGGTGCTGGCCTGCGCGGCGCCCACCCTGGCTGGCGCGGCCCGCGCGGCCCGCGACGGGGCACTGATCGCCACCCCGGTGCACGCCGAGTTTCCGGACCAGGACCGGGTCCGCTGGCAGGCATACAACGGCCAGCCGAGAGGAAGCCGCCTGATCCGGATGGCGCCCTGGTTCGACGACGGCTCGCTGTCAGTCACCGTGCAGGCCCGCTACTCCTGGCACGACGCCGCACGGGCGCATGAGGTGGTGGAGCAAGGCCACACCCAGGGCAAGCTGGTACTGATCGTGGATGACGACCTCGCGGCCGGCCTCGGGGTCTGATCCGGTGGCCGGCCCCGGATCGGAGATCGAGGAACTCGCGCGGGACCGTCTCGGCTTCCCGCGGCTGCGGCCCGGGCAGCTGGCTGCGGCGCAGGCGCTGGCCGGCGGGCGCGATGCGCTGGCGGTGCTGCCGACCGGGGGCGGGAAGTCGGCGATCTACGAACTGGCCGGGCTGCTGCGGGCCGGGCCAACCGTGGTGGTGTCACCGCTGATCGCGCTGCAAGATGACCAGCTCGCTCACTTGCAGACGGCTGGCCTGCAGGCGATCGTGCTGAACTCCCAGCAGTCGGCCGGTGCCCGCGCCGCGGCGCTGCTCGCCTCGTGCGACTCCGGCACGTTCGTGTTCCTGTCGCCGGAGCAGCTGGCCAACGGGGAGACCCGGGAAACGCTGCGGCGCGCCCGGCCGGGGCTGTTCGCCGTAGACGAGGCGCACCTGATCAGCCAGTGGGGACATGACTTCCGGCCCGATTACATGCGCCTCGGCGCACAGGCCGAGGCGGTCGGCGCGCCGGTCCGGCTGGCGCTGACCGCGACCGCCGCGCCGCCGGTGCGGCAGGAGATCATCCGGCGGCTCGGGCTGCGCGATCCAGTGGTGGTGCTGGGCGACTTCGACCGGCCGCAGCTGTACCTGTCCGCACGCCATGTGCGGACCACTCCGGACAAAGAGAGCGAGCTGGTCCAGGCGGCCCGCGAATTCACCGGCCCGGGGATCGTCTATGCCGCCACCCGCGCAGGCGCGCAGGCCGCACGGGACGCCCTGGCGTCGGCCGGCGAGCGGGTGACGCTGTATCACGCCGGGCTTCCGGCACGGCAGCGCCACGAGGCGATGACGGCGTTCCTGGACGGCCAGGACCGGGTCATCGCGGCCACCGTCGCGTTCGGCATGGGGATCGACAAGCCGGACGTCCGGTGGGTGCTGCACGTTGACCCGCCGCCTTCGCTGGATTCGTACTACCAGGAGATCGGGCGGGCCGGCCGGGACAGCCAGCCCTCCCAGGTGCGGCTGCTCTACCGCTACGACGACTTCGAGCGGGCGCGTCACCTGATGGCCAGGGGGGTCGCTGGCGCGGCCGTGGCGCGGGCCGCGGCCGCGCTCGCCGCGGGCCAGCCGGTCGAGCCGGGCGAACGGCAGCAGACAGCGGCCCTGACCCGGCTGGCTGACCTGGGTGCGGCGGCCTGGCAGGCGGATGGGGATGTCCGGTGGACCGGGGCGATGACCGTAGCCGCCGCGCTGGGCGCATCAGAGACGGAAACCGGCCGCGAGGATGAGGTGGAGCGGTCCCGGCTGACGATGATGCGCCGCTACGCGGAGCAAACCGGCTGCCGCCGGTCGTTCCTGCTGACCTACTTCGGGCAGGACTACCCCGGCCCGTGCGGGAACTGCGACAACGACCTCGGGCCGGCGGCCCCCACGCCTACCGGGGTCCCGTTCCCCGTGGGCACGCGCGTGCAGAGTGAGCGCTGGGGCCCGGGCACGGTACAGCGTTACGACGGCGACCAGGTCACCGTGCTGTTCGACGAGCACGGCTACCGCGAGATGTTCCTGCCGGTCGTCCTCGACCGCGGCCTGCTGCGGCCGGCCTAGAGCACGGACCGGACCAACCATGCCGTGCCGCGAGCATCGTGGCGTCTGTCATCAGGAGATGGGATGAGCTCGGAAGAGGCGCGCAGCGACCGGCCTGCACATCCATGGGTATCGGCGGGGGAGGCCGGGTCCGCTTCGCCATTGGCGGGGTATTCCTCAGCGACTGGTCCGAGGGCTCTGGACGGGCAGGCCATTCACCTTCGAAGGAAGCTATTGCCAGGTAAGCAATGCGACGCCGCCGATGGCCAGCCGGCCGGCCCGCTCGCGGAGCAGGCGCGGGTCGAGCTCATACCCGGCCAGCAAGAACAGGAACCCGAGCCCGACATTGGCCAGCAGCTTGATGCTGCCGGTGTCGGCCAGGCCGAGGACGTGCGGGCCGATCAGGACGCCGGCCAGGATCAGCACGACCACCTGGGGAATGCGCGGCCCGGGCAATGCGGCCACGATGATCGGTGCTAGCGCCGCCACCACCGTTACCGCCAGCAAGGCCTGGAGGCCGTCCATCCCCGCAATCCCCCCACCCCGAGCGCAGCCCGTTACCCACGTTCCCGGAAAAACTAGGAACAATTCTTTTCTGGGATGAACAATCAGGCCGGGGCGGCCCCCTGCCTGCCGCTACGGCCAGACCGAAGATAAAGATGGTGCCAGGCACGCCAACGGGGAAGCAGGTGGGTTTCGTGGCCGAGAATCCGGACCGGGCCAGCACGCTGGAGCAGGCGCGTGCCCATCTTCGGCGCGCTGATCCCGTGCTGGCGGGGCTCATCGACGAACGGCCAGCGTTTGACCCGCGGGCGTGGCTGGCCCAGCTGCCCGTGATGGATCTGTACGGTGCCCTGCTGTTCCAGGTCACCGGGCAGCAGCTGTCTGTCGCCTCGACCCGCCGGATCCTGGCCCGCATCGAGGCCCTGTTCGGCGGCCGGCTGCCCGCGCCCGCCGAACTGCTGGCCGTCGATCCCGCCCAGCTCCGCGCGGCCGGGCTGTCGTGGCGGAAGATCAGCACGCTCCGCGACCTAGCCGGGCGGCTAACCGACGGGCGGCTGGACGCGGACGTGCTGAGCACCCGGCCCGACGACGAGATCCTGGCCGAGCTCACCGCCATTCCGGGGATTGGCCCGTGGACGGTGCAGGGTGCCATGCTCATCGCGCTGGGCCGGGAAGACGTGGTACTGCCGGGCGACCTTGCCCTCCGTAAGGCGGCGCAGGCCGCCTACCGGCTCGATCACCTGCCGTCCCAGCAAGAGGTCCTGGACATTGCCGAGAAATGGCGGCCCTACCGCAGTCTGGCCACCAGCTACCTGTTTTCCGCGGCCTTTGAGCCGGCCCCGGCTCAGGCCAGCAGGGTGCCCCCGCGTCATTCGTCGCCCGGGACCCCGTAGCTCGGTGCGGCCGTGGGGTCGAGGGCGCGCTGGACGTAGGCCGCCTCGTGCGGCTGCCATACCGCCCACAGGCGGGCCAGCTCGGCGACTGGATCGTCGTGCCAGTCCACCCGCAGATCAGTGACCGGCCAGGTCACCTCGTCCACGACCAGCAGCCCGGCCGAGCGCACTGGCCCTTCCTCGCCACCCGCGGCCGCCCCAGCGCGCAGGGTGTCGAGGAGCCGCCCGGCCAGCGGGTCCTGGGACCGCCGCTCAAAGGCCGCCGTCATGGCCGCGGTGACCTGCTCGCTGCCGAGCAGGTTGCCCGCGGCCAGGCAGTCCGTTCCGGCCCGGGTGCTGTGCCGGCCGAGCGTGCGGGCCCCGCAGAACGAAGCGGTCCGGCCGGCCGCATCGATGACCGCGAGCTGGCGGTACTCGGCGTGCGGCGACCCGCTCATCACCTCGTCCAGGGCACCGGCGGCCGGGCGCCCGAGCGCCAGGAGATCGAGTACCCGCGGCCCCAGCGCGGGGTCGGTGACGTTCTGGGTGGCGACGGCGCCCACCCCAGCGCGCGCCCAGGCGCAGCGCGCGGCCACGGCCGGGCTCGACGAGCTCACCACCAGGCCGAGCATCCCGGTCCGCGCGCAGCGGCCGACCAGCGAGAACGTCATGGCCTGACCGCGACCGCGGTCACTTCCACCAGCCACTCCGGCCGGGCCAGGGCCTGCACGACGAGGCCGGTGAAGCAGGGATACACCCCGGCCAGCCGCTCGCCGAGCACGCCGTAGACCGGCTCGCGGTAGCGGATGTCGGTCAGGTACACGTCGCAGGTGACGATGTGCTCCAGCCGCGCGCCCGCCTCACCGAGCAGCAGCTCGATGTTGTCCATGACCTTGCTGGCCTGGCCGGCTGGATTCCCGATCGCGACCGACTCGCCGGTATCCAGGTCCTGGGCCACCTGACCGCGGAGATAGACGGTACAGCCCGCCACCACCGCCTGGCAGAGGTCATTGGACAGGCGCTGCTCCGGGTACGTGCGGGCGGTGTTGAACGGGCGGATCCGCCGGTGCCCGCCGACCGTGATCGGCTCGGTCATCCCGGGTCTCCCTCCGGTCGCGCGGGCGCCCCGAGCCCGGCGGACTTGCTCATCCGCTCGACGGCCGGGCCGAAGTCGTAGTTGTTGTACACCGCGAGCAGGTGGGAGAACGCCGGCGACTGGGCGAACAGCTGGAAGGTCAGCCGGTGGCCCGCGTAGTCGGAATTGAGCAGGTCATGGGCGTAGGCAAGCATCTTGCGCCGGTCCTCGGCCTCGATGTCGCCGACCCGGAAGTACTTGGCCAGCCAGTCCCGGGTTCCGGGCGCCCGGAACGCCGCCGCGCTGGGCACCAGGCTGACCTGGCAGCCGCACAGATCGCGGACCAGGTGCATCATCTCGGGCAGCTGCGCGCAGGCGTGCACCCGCCCGGTGTAGAGCAGTGCCTGGTTGGGCATCAGCAGGCCGCCCGGGCTCGGCTCAGCCAGCTCGATCGACGCGGTCAGGTGCGCGGCGATGCCCTCGCGGTAGCACGCGAGCTGTGCGATCTTCTCCCGCACGCCCTGGTGCATCTTCACCCCGGTCTGCTGGGCGTTGGCGTAGGCCAGGCCAAGCAGCAGGTCGGCGAGGCGGAGGTGGCGGTGGACAAAGGCGTACATGCTGTACCGGTGCAGCGTCGCCCGGATGAAGGCGGCGGCCCGGGTGTGCCGGTAGAAGAACACGTTCTCCCAGGGGATCTCCACGTCGTCAAAGACGATCATGGTGTCCACCTCATCGAAGCGGTTGCTGAGCGGGTAGTCGTCCGCGGCCAGCCGCCCGGCAAACCCGGACCGGCAGATGTGCCGCATGCCGGGCGCGCCCATGTCGGCCAGGAAGCCGACCGCGTACTCGGACAGGGCGTCGTTGCCCCAGTCGCCGATAGTCGGCTTGACGAACGCCTGGTTGGCGTAGGCGGCCGCGGTCTCGAATTTGGCCCCGCGGACCACGATGCCGTTGTCCGTCTCCCGGACCACGTGCAGCAGGACGTCGGGGTCCTGGTCCCGCGGGTGCCTGCTCCGGTCGCCCTTGGGGTCGGTGTTGGCCGAGACGTGGAACGGGTCGGCCAGCGCCGCCCGGCGGACGTGGTTACGGATGTTGGCCGAGAACGTGGGATCGATCTCGTTGAGCACGTCCTGGCCGTCGTACAGCGACCACATCTCGCCGACGGTCTCGTCACCGACGCGGGTGACCACGCCGCCGATGTCGTCGAGGACGGTCTCCACGGCCGCGTGCTTGGCGTGCCAGTCCTCCTTGGCCAGCGGCGGCTTGCCGCCGGTCGCGCAGGTCTCGCCGGTCTCCTCGTCCCGGTACGTCATGGCCGCCGCGGCGGCGGGCTCGTGGGCCAGGTCGTAGATCCGCGCCCGCACGTCGATGATCGGCTTGAACGCGGGGTGGCTGGTGACGTCCTTGACCTGCTCGCCGTCGATCCATACCTCGCGGCCGTCCGCCAGGGACTGCCGGTACTCCTCGCCGGTCCTGATCACGGTGCTTCCTTCACGTTGCTGGTGCCGGGTGCGGTGCGCCGGCCGGGTCCGCATGGAGCTGGGTGACCTCGCGCCGGAAGGGCACCACGTCGTTGCCCGGCAGGCCGGCGCCGAACTCTTCCGCGTAGCGGCGGCCCGACCAGACCGCGGCGGCGATGGTGCCTGGGGCCCACGCGTCGCCGATCGCGCGGACCGAGGCGAGGTGGCCCCGCTGCTGGCGCTCGGTCAGCTGCCGGAACAGGTCCTCGTTAGGCAACCTGGCGGTCACCATGACGACGCAGTCCGCGGCGGCCTCGCTCAGCTGGCCGGTGTAGGTGCTGGCCAGCGTTACCTTGCCGGTGCCGACCGCGGTGAGCGCGGTGCTGGTGCGCAGTGTGACGCCGGCCAGCAGCAGCCGGCGCTGGATCTTGCCGACTTCCATCGTGTTGACCGTCCAGGCCGACACCTGGGCGGCGGGCGTGACGATCTCGACGTCGAAGCCTTCGCCCCGCAGCAGTTCGGCGAGGACGCCGCCCAGGTAGTAGTGGTCGTCGTCGTACACCACCACCCGGCCGCCCGTCGGCCGCCGCCCGGCCATGATGTCGTCGGGGGTGAGCAGGTCGGCGCCGGGTTCGACCGGGATCGGCTGGGTGTGCCAGCGGGCGACACCGTCCCGCCGCCAGGTCGCGCCGGTGGCCACGGCCACGTGCTGGAACCCGAACTCCACGATGTCGTCGGCGGTCATCCGGCTCTCCCGGTAGACCTCGACATTGGGCATCGTCCCGATCGCCTGCTCGCGGTAGTCGAGTACCCGCACCCAGGCGGCCAGGCCGGGCAGCTGCGACTCCCGGGCGACGCGGCCGCCCAGCTCGCGCGTGGCCTCCGCGAGCACGACCTGGTAGCCGCGCACCCCCAGGGCCCGCGCGGCCTCCAGCCCGGCGGGCCCGGCCCCGGCGACCAGGATGCGCTCGTCCGAGTCGCGTGGCCGGATCCGCTCCGGGTGCCAGCCGCGGCGGAACTCCTCGCCCATGCTCGGGTTCTGCGTGCACCGGATCGGCGACATGGTGAAGTCGCCGGACACGCAGATGTTGCAGCCGATGCACTCGCGGATCGCCGCCAGCTGGCCGGTGCGGATCTTCTCGGGCAGGAACGGGTCGGCGATCGACGGCCGGGCGGCGCCGATGAGGTCGAGGATGCCGCTCCTGATCTGGCGGACCATGGTGTCGGGCGAGGTGAACCGGCCGACGCCGACCACCGGCTTGCTGGTCAGCTGCTTCAGCCCGGCGACGCAGGCTTCCTGCTCGCCTTCGGGGCCGAAGCGGGAGGTGTTCGAGTCGGCCTCCCAGGTGCCCAGCACGAAGTCCCACAGGTCGGGCAGTTCGCCGAGCTCGCCCAGGATGTCCTCGATGTGCCCGCGGCCGAGGCCGGCCTCGCCGAGTCCTTCCTCGACCGTGATCCGGCAGGCCACGGCGGCGCGGCCGTCGGCGACTTCCCGGGTGTCCTCGAGAATCTCCCGCAGCAGCCGCATCCGGTTGCGGGCGTTGCCACCGTACTCGTCGGTGCGCTGGTTGAAGCGCGGTGAGAGGAAGTGCTCGATGCCGCCGAACGAGTGCCCGGCATAGACGTAGACGAGGTCGTAGCCGGCCTGCATCGAGCGGGTCACGGCGTTGCGGTGCCAGCGGCGCAGGTCGGCGATGTCCTGCTTGCTCATCATCCGCGCCTGCACCGGGTCGTAGCCGTAGCTGGCCACCGGCAGGTGATGTGGCCCCAGCGGCGTCTCCCGGCTGTACAGGTTCGGTGCGTTCATCCCGTTGTGGCACAGCTCGATCCCGGCCAGCCCGCCACCGTCATGGATCGCGGCGGCGATCAGCGCCAGGGCCGGCAGGTCCTGGTCGTCCCAGATCCGCAGCTCGATGAACGGTGTGATGTCCGAGGTCGGGTGGATCTCCACCTGCTCGGTGCACACCACCGCCCAGCCGCCCTCGGCCTTGACCTTGCGCAGTGCGGCCTCGGCGCTCGGGTCGCGGTAGCCCATCCCGTTGCAGTGCGGCACCTGGAAGAAGCGGTTCCTGGTGACCAGCGGGCCGATGGCGACCGGTTCGAAGAGGATGTCGTACGGCGCGGGCGGCGGGCCCGGCGCCGGGGTGGGGCTGAGCGCTCCTGGTCCGTGTTCGCTCATCCCTGGCACCTTTCTTTGCGGTTGAGAGCAAAATATAATTGGGAGCCAGGGCGTGTCCAGGGGGCAGCCCACGTTTCGCAGCATCCGGCAGCCGGAGAGGGTGGGGCCATGGCGCGGAAGAAGGACCAGGCCGCGCGCAGGCAGCAGCTCGTGTCGGCCACGCTCGAGCTCATCGCCGACCGCGGCATCGAGGCGCTCACCCTGGCCGCGATCGCCGACCGGGCCGGCGTCTCGCACCGCCTGGTCGCCTACTACTACGCCGACCTGGAGTCCCTGGTGCACGAGGCGCACGGGGCCGCCGCTGAGCGCTACTACTGGGCCCGGCTGCAGGCCCTCGACCAGGTGGCCGGCCCGGAGCAGCGGCTGCTGCAGCTGATCCGCTCCGGGCTGCCGAGGCAGCAGGACCGCCGGCTGAGCCAGGTGCTCAACGAGCTGAGTGTCAGTGCCAGCCGCAGTCTGGTGCACGCCCGGCTGGTGTCGCAGCTGTTCGACCGCGAGGTCTCCCTCTACCTTTCCGTGCTGCAGGACGGCGAGGCCGCCGGGGTTTTCCGGCTCAGCCAGCCGGCCCTGACCCTGGCCCGCAACTTCGTCGCCCTGGAGGACGCCTACGGGTTCCACCTGCTGGCCAGGGAGTCCCCGGTCGGCGCGGCCACCGCGCTGGACGCGCTCACCGGCTACGCCCGGACCGCCACCGGCGCCACGCTGCTCAGCCCCGCGTGACCGGACGGGGCAGGTGGGTCAGGTGCTCAGGACCGACGGCGCGGGCGTCAAGGCCACCCCGGCCAGCGGCTGAGCGGCCCGCCAGGGCCGGTCACGATCTGCGGTTTTT
>Ga0207664_10000770_pt1 | contig 21696 bp, 20 predicted proteins | sample LARL83metaG_FD_184349 | JGI IMG/M metagenome (GOLD analysis project Ga0207664, IMG submission 184349) | Corn, switchgrass and miscanthus rhizosphere microbial communities from Kellogg Biological Station, Michigan, USA - LAR L8-3 metaG... | ecosystem: Host-associated > Plants > Roots >... | reverse complement strand
CGATGCTTACCGTCACTCTCGCGCGTCGAGTTCTTCACTCACGAATTTCTCTTCGTGAGTGACGGCTCGCCACGCACTCGTCATATCCCGGGCGACGGAAGCCTTGGCCCTCTTCGCACGTGTTGCTTGAGGACGTTTCTGGTTCGCGGTTGCGATTCCCCAATGCAGTTGGAATCGGCGGCGCCGGGCCTTCTCAATACTTTTCTGGAATCCAGCGATAGGGCCAGTTAGGGGCTTTGTAGCTTTTCGGTCCCTGCCGCTTCGGTAATTTGACTTTCTCGCGCGGGATCTTTTTCCACGGCACCACACTGAGCAGATGAGCAATGCAGTTGAGACGGGCTCGTTCCTTGTCATTCGACTGGACGACGTACCAGGGAGACTGCGGTGTGTCTGTCGCTTCAAACATCGCGTCTCGGGCACGCGAATAGTCGTACCAGCGGCTGTGAGACTCGAGATCCATGGGGCTGAGTTTCCACTGCCGCATCGGGTCCTCAATGCGTTTCAGGAATCTCTGGTGCTGCTCGTTCTCGCCTACTTCAAACCAATACTTGACAAGAATGATGCCATTATTCTTAAGCAGACCTTCGAAATTGGGACAGTAGCGAAGAAAGGTCTCGTATTGCTTCTCGGTACAAAAGCCCATTACGTGTTCAACGAGAGCTCGGTTGTACCAACTCCGGTCGAAAATTATGATCTCACCGGCGGCGGGCATCTCCTTTATATATCGCTGGACGTACATCTGCGATTTGTCACGTTCTGTTGGAGCCGGCAGGGCTACGTGATGGAACACTCTCGGACTGACGCGCTCCATGATGCGATGGATCACTCCGCCCTTTCCAGCTGCGTCGCGTCCCTCGAATACAACTACAATCCTAGACCCGGTGGCTTTGACCCATTCCTGCATCTCGACGAGCTTCGTCTGAAGTTTTCGCAGTTCCCTCGCATACTCTTTGCCCGGAAGCTTGCTTTTTTCCTTGGCGCCGTCATCATTATTATCCGTCTGTCTTGGCATCATTGGCTCCGTTCGTGGTGCGTCGCGGTTCGCATGAGCCGCCCGTTGGGTAATTCTGCGGTTTACGCGACCGTGACGGAACTGAGTCTTTTGTCAGGTCAGCAATAATCCGCACCATACCGCCCGGCTGCTATCAGTCAGGAAGTTCCGCGCTGCCGACTGAGTCTGTCCACCGGGGCCGGATTCAACTTCAAGAAACGTAACTCCGTGGCGGATGAGGTGATCTGGGGGGCGGCCCCCGCCCAACGATCATGCGCTCGCGCTCGCAGGGCGGCGCTGAAAAATCCCGCCAAAAATGGTCATGGGAATATTAGTGAGCGTCACGGCAACCCCACTGCGAGATTCGAGGGCAGGGTGTTCGGGAAATATTTCGTCGGCGTAAGGCAGGCTTTATTGTTGCAACGGGACTCTTTCACGAGCCGCAATAGCGAGCAATTTCATCGCTGTAACTAGTGACAGTTCCTGCGCTAAGGTAACACTCCTAACATGTCCCAAGTCGTTCAGCAAGTGTCGCGAACCGTACTTCGCTGACGCTTCATGTAGAAACATGTCGTAGCGACTGTGGACAACACAAGACGGAGGACGAAGATGAAACGAGTTCTGTTTGCTCTGATGGTTGGACTCGCGATGATTGGGGGCTCTTCCTTTGCTCAGGACGTGCGATACAACTTTGATCAGAATACCGATTTCTCCAAGTTCAAGACCTACAAATGGGTGGAGATGAAAGATGCCACAAAGGTCAGCGACCTGGTGGACAAGCAGATCAAGGCGGCGGTGGAGTCACAGTTAGCCACCAAGGGGTTAACGAAAGTCGACGACGACAAAGCAGATCTTTTTGTCGGATACCAAGCTAATGTCGGCCAAGAAAAACAATTCACCTCCTACAGTTCAGACTGGGGCTATGGCGGCGGATGGTACCGCGGCGGTTGGTATGGTGGCGGAGGGGGAATGAGCACAACCCAGGGGCAAACTTCCACGATCTACACGGGTCAACTGGCACTGGACATGTACGATTCGGCAAACCATGACTTGGTGTGGCGAGGTGTAGGAAGCAAAACCATCGACACAAAGGCAAAGCCAGAAAAGCAGCAGAAGAACCTGACCAAGGCCGTGACAAAAATGCTGAAAAACTATCCCCCGCAGAAGAAGCAGTAGGGATGCATCAAAGTCCGAGGCAACATTCGGGGAGGGCAAGTGCGCGCTCCAAGACTCGTTCAAATCATGAGAGACAATTCCGATGCCATGGCTAATGAACTTGTCACCAGGATCAGAGCCTCAGCGGAGTGTAGTGCTCTGCTAATCCATGTTCCCGAAAGTGAGCAGAAACAATATGCGCGTGAGATTTACCAGGATTTGATTGAGTGGCTTGGGGATCAAAGGGATTCCGTCCTTGAGCAGCGATACTTGGCTCTCGGGAGGCGCCGATCTGGTCAAGGAGTTCCAGCGAGTCATCTCTTCTGCGCCGTGACCATTGCTCATCACCATCTCTGGCATTACGTGGAACAGGAGTGCCTGCACGAAGATCCGGTCGAATTTGTGGGCGGCGTCATGTTGCTTCGCTCATTAAGCGAGTTCTTTGACCGTGTCGTCCGTTGTGCGCTCATGGGGTACGAGCTAGCGGAGAACGAATCTGCAGCCCTAGGTTTTCTGGGGCGAAAGCGGTCTGCATGAGGACTCAAACACGAATGCGCGGGCTGATCAGATTCGTTGGGCGCTTCAGAAGCATGTTCGGAGTCTCATGTGGAAGTCTGCTCCTGATGTTTGCACTTGCCCTTACTGCCAGCGGGGGCAGCGGCAATTCGGCGAGCGCCACCTCCAATCAATCTTCTATTGATGGTGGGCACGATGTGAATTCATCGGAGGCTGCTTCCGAGCCCGAAGAACACGGGTTGTCACCCAAGGCAGTTGAAATCGCGCGTCCGCTGGGTTTTCCAATTACGAACTCTATGCTGGTCAGCTGGATTGTAGCTCTCGGGCTGATCGTGTTTGCACAGGCGGCTACACGAGATATGAAACTCGTCCCAACAAGGTTGCAAAACTTCATCGAGTGGCTGGTTGAAGGGATGCACAAGTTCATGGCCGAAATGTTAGGGAGCTTAGCTGACCGGACATTCTGGTTCTTTGGGACAATTTTCCTCTTCATTCTCGCGGCAAATTGGGTCGGATTGATTCCAGGTGTCGGTTCTATCGGTTGGGGTTACAACACATCTCACGGATTCGTAATCAGCCAACCATTGCTTCGCGGCGCTAACGCCGACGTCAATATGACCCTTGCGATGGCTTTGATCTTCTTCGCCTGTTGGGTCGTTTGGTCATTCCAGGAAGTGGGGCCACTTGGATTCCTGAAGGAGTTGTTTGCACCCAAGGGAGAAAGCGAAGGTGTGCTCAGGGTCTTGATGGTGGTTGTATTCTTCGCGGCCGGCTGTCTGGAAGTCATATCGATCCTTTTTCGTCCGATCTCTTTGAGTTTTCGTCTCTACGGAAATATTTTCGCCGGCGAGAATTTGCTGGAGGCCATGAGCAAGCTGGTACCGGGTTTTGGCTGGTTAGTGCCGATTCCTTTCTATTTTCTGGAGTTGCTCATGGGCCTGGTCCAGGCTCTGGTTTTTACGTTGCTGACAGCCGTCTTCACAATGCTCATGTGCCAACACGAAGGTGAGGCCTCGGCTGCTGCACACGGTTAGGTCACTAAAACACTTCCGGCGACGACCGATCTTTGGCTAGCCGACTACAACGAAAGGAAAAACGTATGAATGGAAATATCCATGTGGGTCTGGCGGCGTTAGGAGCAGCAATCGGCGTTGGTCTTATCGGGATGAAAGCTTCGGATGCCGTGGGACGCAATCCCGTCGCTTCTACAAAGATTATGGTCCAGGCCATTCTGGCCATTGCTTTCGCCGAGGCGATCGTCTTTTACGCACTGTTCCTGGTTAAGTAGAGGTTCGCCTTGCAGCATTTCTGAACGAAATCGATGGATGCGTAAATCGAGTGTGATCTTATGAATGCTATGGTTTTGCTGGCCCAAGCTGTTCCGGAAAGCCAGGTCCAGAAGATCGCGAGCACGTTTGGAGTGGACTGGCCTCATCTTGTTGCGCAGATCATAAGCTTTGGCATTGTGTGTTTGCTTCTTCACCGGTTTGCCTACAAGCCTGTCCTGCAGGTGTTGGATCAGCGGCGCCTACAGATTGCACAAGGAGTTGCTGATCGGGAGAAGATCAAGGCGGAGTTGGAACAGGCCGAGGCAGAGCGCAAGAAAATTATGATGCAGGCCGATGCCAAGGCGACACAGGTAATTGAGGAAGCACACTCGGCCGCTTCACGGCTCGTGGAACGGGAAATGCAGAAAGCAGTTGCCACGGCGGAGCAAGTTATCGCGAAGTCGCGGGAAGCTGCATCGCGGGAGCACGAACGCATGCTCGGAGAGCTCAAGCAAGAGATCGGAACGCTTGTGGTCCAGGCTACGTCAACCGTTACCCGCAAAATCCTAACGCCTGAAGACCAACAACGCATGGCGGAGGAGACAGTGAGCCAGTTCGGCCGAGCAGCATAGAACGTCCAATTTAAGAGATCAACTATGTCGAGGACTCAAGTGAGGCGGCAATCGAAGCTCTTGTTCCGCTGGTGCTTGGTGGACGGGAAACTCGACGAACACCGTGCTCGGGAAGTTGTGAGGCATGTATTGGAATCCAGGCGCCGCGGATATCTCGACGTGGTGGGCGAATTCACGCGCTTGATGAAGCTTGAGCATGCCAGGCACACCGCCAAAGTGGAAAGCGCTACACCGTTGCGGCCCGATCTGCAGGCTCGCCTCCGAGGAAGCTTGGAGTCGGCTTACGGCGAAGGGATGAGCACTGAATTCCTCGAAAACACGGACTTGATCGGTGGAATGCGCATTCGAGTAGCAAACGACGTATATGACGGCAGCGTGAGATTCCGGCTAACCGCACTTGCTGCCAGCTTTGGTATCAGAAACGAGTAGGGAACATGGTTGGATCTGATTGTGACGTTCAATATCTCGTTTCACGGATAGGAGCAATAGCGATATGGCGAACCTATTAGATGAACTGGAATCTCAAATTGCAGGAATCAAAACCGCGACATCACGACAGAATGTTGGAGTCATCCGCGAGGTTGGCGATGGAGTGGCTCTCGTAGAAGGTCTCAGCGATGCGATGCTTAACGAGATGCTTGACTTAGGCCATGGGATCACTGGCCTTGCCTTGAACCTCGAGGAGAATGACGTCGGGGTCATCGTACTCGGAGACTACACAGTGCTCCAGGAGGGCGACGAAGTCCGCACGACGGGCAAGTTGCTGCAAGTACCAGTTGGTATGGGGTTACTCGGGCGGGTGGTGAATACCCTCGGAGAACCCGTGGATGGAAAAGGACCGGTAAAGAGTGACACCTTCTATCCCGTGGAACGCATGGCCCCCGGCATCATTCGACGGCGCGCGGTAAACCAGCCAGTGCAGACAGGGATTATGGCGATCGATGCCATGATCCCAATCGGGCGTGGTCAGAGGGAATTGATCATTGGCGATCGATCCACCGGCAAGACCACGATCTGTATCGATGCGATTATCAGTCAGGCTCGCCTGAATAATGCCGCCAAAAGCTCCGGAGACAAAGATTATCGCCCACTTTACTGCATTTATGTCGCCATCGGTCAAAAGCAGTCAAACATAGCTCGCATCATTTCCGTGCTTGAGCAAGAGGAGGCGATGCCTTACACGATCGTCGTCGCCTCGCCCGCCTCCGATTCCGCGACCAACCAGTACCTCGCGCCGTTTGCCGGAGCCGCCATCGGCGAGTGGTTCATGGATCACGGAATGGATGCACTGATTATCTACGACGACTTGTCCAAGCACGCGGTCGCTTATCGGCAAGTCTCCCTCGTGCTCAAGAGACCGTCGGGCCGTGAAGCATATCCGGGTGATGTCTTCTACCTTCACAGCCGCCTGCTCGAACGAGCAGCTCGGGTTGGGGAGAAATACGGAAACGGTTCACTGACCGCACTGCCGATTATTGAAACGCAGGCGGGCGATGTTTCCGCATACATCCCGACAAATGTTATCTCAATCACAGATGGCCAAATCTATCTGGAAACGGATCTGTTTTATCAAGGGATGAGACCAGCCATTTCGGTCGGGCTATCAGTTTCACGCGTGGGATCTGCGGCCCAGCTTAAAGCCACGAAACAAGTCGCAGGGCAACTCAAGGGCGATCTCGCACAGTTTCGTGAGCTGGCAGCATTCGCGCAATTTGGATCGGAGTTGGACGCCAAGACTCAGGCACAGATCGACCGCGGGAAACGAATCATGGAAGTTTTTAAACAACCCCAGTACAGCCCAATTCCGGTGGAAATTCAGGTAGCCGTAATTTGGGCGGTGCAAAACGGATATGTGGATGACGTAGCGGTAGACCGGGTGAAGGAGTTCCAGCTCAAGCTGACGGAATTCTTGAGCACCCGCAAAGCGGATTTGCTGCAGAAGATCGTATCCGAAAAAGCACTCAGCCCCGCCTTGTCAACCGAGCTGAAAGCTGCCAACGACCAGTTCAAAGAAACCTGGAAATGAGCTGAGGTATGAGCATCACACTGCAGGCCCGTAGGTTCTCCGACTGACGAATGGAAGCGAGCGAAGATGAACAGCCCACGTGATTTGCGGCGAAGGATCCGATCCGTTACCGGCACTGCACAAATTACGAAAGCCATGCAGATGGTGGCGGCTTCCAAGATGCGTCGGGCTCAACAATCAGCTCTGGCAGGCCGGCCTTTTGTGCAATTGATCTACCGCATCCAGCGCGAGGCGACGAGTCACCTGGGTGAGTTCAGCCATCCCTTGCTGGAAGTGCGGAAAGTCAACAAGCGAGCAGTAATACTGGTCGCGGCTGACAAGGGTCTTTGCGGTGCTCTGAATACGAATCTCTTCCGGCTCGCGGCTGAGTTTAACCCCGAGACGACAATGTTCATCACCGCCGGGCGCAAGGCCGCACAGTTCGTCGCACGCACTCGCCGGCAGCTCGTCGCAGAGTTCAATTACGCAGACACGCCACGATTTCCCGAGGCAAGGGCGATCTCCGCGTTTGCCCGGGACCTCTTTCTGAAGCGGGAAGTAGACCAGATTCAGATCATCGCCACCCGCTTCGAAAATACCCTGACACAATATCCGCTCTGTCTTGAGTTTCTCCCGGTCGGCGAAATCAAAGCTATGAAGATTCCTGGTGCGAGGCCGGAAGCGGAGTTGGGAGCTGACATCACGGAATCTCTGTTTGAACCCAGTCCACAAGCTGTCCTGCAGTACCTCTTGTCGCACTACCTGGACATCTATGTCTATCAGGTCATGATGAATGCCAAGGCCAGTGAGCTAAGTGCTCGCATGGTTTCGATGAAGAATGCCACTGACAATGCTGAGAATCTGATTCGGGATCTAACCTTGGAATACAACAAGCTGAGACAGGGGAACATCACCAGGGAATTGCTTGAAATTGCGGGCGGTCAATCTGAGTGAGGAAAACTATGTTGCAAGAGACTTTAGAGCGAACCACGAATGCGCCGAGGGGAAAGATCGTGAAGGTCCTCGGACCAGTCGTCGACATCGAATTTCCCGAGGCCTTGCCCGGAATCTACAACGCCGTAACCTGCGATTACAAAATCAACGGTGAGCCGATTACTGCCACCCTCGAGGTGCAGCAACATCTCGGTGACAGATGGGTTCGCGCAGTTTCCATGTCCGGAACGGAAGGTCTCAAACGAGGATTTGAGGTAGCTGACACGGGCAAGCCTATCTCAATGCCGGTGGGAGACGCAGTCATGGGGCGGGTATTCGATGTGACCGGGAATCCGGTGGATGAGCTTGGACCTGTCCATGCGGAAAAGTACTATCCCATCCACCGGGCGTCGCCTCCCCTCGTCGAGCAATCCACTTCAGCTCAGGTTTTGATGACCGGAATTAAAGTCATTGATCTGATCTGTCCCTTCATGAAGGGTGGGAAGGTTGGAGCCTTTGGTGGTGCCGGTGTAGGCAAGACCGTGGTGATCATGGAGTTAATTAACAACATCGCCAAACTACACGGCGGCGTCTCTGTATTCGCCGGTGTCGGCGAGCGTACTCGCGAGGGAAGTGATCTATATCGAGAAATGTCCGAAGCCGGCGTAATCCGTCTGGATGATCTTTCAAAATCAAAGATCGCTCTTGTCTATGGGCAAATGAACGAACCGCCAGGCGCTCGCCTGCGAGTTGCTTTGGCGGGCCTCGCTATTACTGAGTACTTCCGGGATGAGAAGGGCCAGGATGTTCTACTCTTCATCGACAACATCTTTCGCTTTTCGCAAGCTGGCTCTGAAGTATCAGCGTTGCTGGGACGAACCGCCAGTGCAGTCGGATACCAACCAACGCTGGCTGCTGAAATGGGTGCACTGCAGGAACGGATCACGTCCACGAACAAAGGATCCATCACCTCGTTTCAGGCGGTATATGTCCCCGCAGACGATTTGACGGATCCAGCTCCCGCAACCACCTTTGCACACTTGGACGCGACGATCGTTCTCGAGCGCTCCATCGCCGAATTGGGCATTTACCCGGCGGTTGATCCGCTGGCGTCGACGTCGCGTGCTCTGACGCCAGAAATTGTAGGGCAGGAACATTACGACGTTTCCCGTGGTGTACAGAAGGTCCTGCAAAGGTTCAAGGATCTTCAGGACATCATCGCCATCCTGGGCATGGATGAACTTTCTCCGGAAGACAAGTTGACGGTGTTCCGGGCGCGCAAGATTCAGCGTTTCCTGAGCCAGCCATTCAGTGTCGCCCAGGTGTTCACAGGTCGCGAGGGCAAACAGGTGCCCGTGGCTGAGACAGTTCGCGGTTTTAAAGAAATCCTTGAAGGCAAGCACGATGACGTGCCGGAAGGAAATTTCTACATGAAAGGCCCGATCGAAGAGATCAGGCAAAGTTGACAATTCAGTTCGGCGGACGAAACCCGTCTTGCCTCCTAGGTGCATAAGGCCATGTCTACTACCATCAAGTTGGAAATAGCGACGCCGGAAGCCATGGTGTACAGCGATGAAGTGGAAATGGTGACGATCCCCGGAGTCGAAGGCCAGATGGGAGTTCTGCCGCAGCACACCCGGATGATGACCTACCTGGTTCCGGGAGAGATGATCGTCCGCAAAGACGGGAAGGACACCTACCTCGCCGTGGGCGATGGGCTGGTTGAGGTGACGAACACCCGCATTTCCATCGCAACGAATATGGCGATTGAAGCTGGAAAAATTGATGCGGCGGCAGCTGAGGAAGCGCGGCGGTGCGCCGCTGCGCGGCTCCGGGAAAAGCTGTCAGCGGAAGAGGTTGCCTCGGTAAACGCCTCGTTGACACGCGCAGTCGCCCAGCTCCATGTAAAGCGTCGGCGGCATTAAGTTATTCGCTGGGTACAGCGGACGCGTCCAAACACCAAGGGTCTCTATCTCAGACCCTATTGGCAGATTTAAACCTCAACTAAGTACATCGGTTGACGGGCTAACTACCATTTCCTACGGCTCCGAATCGTTTGTAAGTTGAACCTCCCCGGTCCCATCGTAAACCCAGTGCTTGCCGCTGGTAGTTATGAGTGTTGCTGCTAGTCATCGATTTCCGGGCCAAGAGTAACTGCGAAATCTGCCCCTGGATCCGACAACTTTCTAGAGTTGGACTAAATGTCTTGCTAGGAATTCCAAGCTGTAAGTCTTGCCAGTAGTCGCATCCTCCTCAAACGTTAAAAATAGGTGCATACATTCTTGGGCGCGAAGGCTGGAAAGAGGTAAATCGCGGCTATCGCGCCGATCGCGAGAATGAATTTCAGCATAGTCATCCGACGACGCACGGGAGGAATAAAGATGAATAGAGCGAAAGGAATCTACTTGGCAGCGGTAGTGATGCTGTTCGGGTTGACGGCTTCGGCCCAGGAGTTTCCGAGGTTCGAAGTGGGGGCGGATTACTCGTTTATCCGCTTCAACCCAAATGCTGCTTATACCAACGGCCACAGCCTGAACGGCGGTGGCGGTACGCTTGTCGTAAACATCAACGAATACCTCGGCATTAAGATGGATCTGCAGGGGTACCAAAGCAACACGAGCACGTTCAGTATTCCAGCGAATCCGGTCTTCCCCGGAGGAGCGACGGGCAAGGTTTCCGGTGACGTATTTACATACACGTTTGGCCCGCAGATTAAGGTAAGAGCGCACGGCATACAGCCGTTTGGGCATCTTTTGTTTGGCGCGGCACACAGCAATGTGTACGCCAATGCGTTCAAACAGATTTGCCAACCGATTGCCGGAACCTGCTCGTTCACTAAGAGTCCCGCCGAAGATGGATTCGCCATGATATTTGGCGGTGGCGTCGATATTCCGTTGGGGCACGTAATCTCGTTCAGGCCAGCGGAGGCTGATTACATTTTGACCCATTTTACGAACCAGTTCGCGAACTCGAACCAGAACAATTTCCGCTATTCGGCTGGTTTGGTTTTCAGCTTAGGGCATACCACGTACTAGGAATGGTGTGCTTCTAGCCAAAGGTCTCCTCAAGATTTCGCGAATTTGCCCGGTGGAGGATTGGTGAGATCGACTCGGATGACGGTGAACCCGGATAGGGCGGTTGTTGTCGGAAGTGTGGGACGTGGCTCGAACACTGAGTGCAACATCCGCCCAATGCCAACGAAGGCCGGTAGTTGAAAGGGGAATTGCAGCAAGAGAGAGCCAATCGTTGACGCTGGGCGACTAAAGCCAAGAGCGCATCGAGGTCTCGGAAGGCACTGAGTGCGAAGGGCATTCAGGTGTGGTAGTATGCCTGCGTGTTGCTGGGGTGAATACGGCAATGGCGCAGAAAAGCTTTGAATTCAACCTCTTAACCGCTATCAGCCTTTATGTTGTTCTTTTTGCAGGCCCTCAAGCCCTGTCACAATCAACAGTCCTTCAGACTGAGTCCGCACACGTAATCGACACAGCTCTGAATGCGAATTCTGCGGACAGGCACACGCACCTGGACTCACTTCGAGTGTCGGTAGACCTGGTGCTTGTTCCGGTCACCGTTACCGACGACTTGAACCGCCCTCAGACGAATCTAGCTCGCGAGAATTTCGCTGTTTATGAAGGTGACCGGCCGCAACAGATCCGATATTTCTCGGCGGAGGACTCTCCAATTTCAGTGGGTCTCCTTCTGGACGTCAGCGCGAGCATGCAGGACAAGATCGACACGGAGCGCACAGCGGTTGAGCAATTCTTCAAGAATGCGAATCCGGAGGATGATTACTTCGTTATCACCTTCAACAACCAGCCGCGCGTCTTGTCTGATGTGACTCGGTCGACGTCGGGAATCGAAACCGAGCTGGGGTTGGTGCAGCCCAGCGGCTCCACTGCCTTGTTGGATGCCGTGTACTTGGGAGTGTCTAAGCTGCGCCAGGCGCAGTATCCGCGACGTGCTCTCGTGATCATCAGCGACGGGGCAGACAATGCCAGCCGCTATAAGCTGAACGAGATTAAGAGCATAGTGGCCGAATCGGACGTGATGGTTTACGCCATCGGAATTTTCGGAACGGGCCCGTTTAAGACTTTTGAAGAGGCCATGGGGAAACGGTGGTTGAGTACCATGACCGACGTCACCGGAGGACACACCACCACCGTAAAGGACCTGTCAAGGCTTCCCGAAGAATGCGCACTTCTGAGCCGCGAACTTCGCACCCAATACATGCTGGGGTACCATCCTTCTGAAGCTGTATCCGATGGGAAGTGGCACAAGATCAAGATCCGCGTCACAAATCCTACCGATGCTGAACCCTTCCGCTCCTTCTATAGGAAAGGCTATTTCGCGTCGCGGCCTTGAGCGGCGGTGGACGCTCGCTGCGACATTACCTAACTCGAGCGACCAGGATACCAACTCTGAACATTAGCGAATCCGTCCGGATTCGATCCCTTTCCAGCTAAAGCTCTTTCGAGGACGCACGGACCCCTCTCGTTTCGACGTAGATACACCGACAGAGTTTCGCACCTTTCCCTGTACTGTGCGCTGTACGTCTGACACAGTTGACAGTATTTCCGGTGGCGTCATAGCCGTAGTGTTGGAGCACGAACCCAGCGTCGAATTCGAGGTGTGTATGCGTAAGCTCGCCATAATTTTTCTAATGTGGGTTGTACCCGTCGCCAGTCCTGGCCAAACCACTTCTTCCAAGTACCAGCCAGGAACAATAATGTCGGCTGTGCGTCACGAGGGCGGCGACAAAGGGTTGGTCCAATACGACGTGTCAGTTCGGATCGATAGCACCGTTTATTCGGTGCTATACACTCCTCCCAACGGCGCAAATCTTGTGGAGCATTCTGTCGGCCGCGAGTTTTTGTTTCGCGTCGGCGCAAACACCCTGACGTTCCCGGAGAGATTCGGCACCAACACCGAGTTACCGATCCTAGCAACAAAGGAACTCCCGCCAGAGCCAGCTCTTGACTGGTCAAAAGCACCTGGCCAGTACTTCGTCATGAAGATGAAAAATCTCTCGACGAGTTTGAATTTGAGCGATGAACAGCAGGCGAAAATAAAGTCTATCGCCGAACAAGAGTCCGCTGAAGCCGGGAACGTGATCTTCACGCCCGTTGTTTCGCGCAAAGAGAGACTGAGCCAGTGGGAAAAGATAGTTCGCTCGTCTGATGGGAAGATGAAACCTATCCTCACCGAAGATCAGTGGAGGAAGCTGCAAGAAATGCGCAAAGACCAAAAGCGGGAGTTAAAGGATTTGATCGCGAAGCTCGAGAGTCAAGAGCAGAAGTGAGTCCCGCGCAAGGTTAGCGGCTGCCCGCCCGATTCATACCCGGCACAATTTTATGTTCGATGACACCCCTTGGGTGATAAAGGCACAGCCGAGTAAGTCTGATCCCTTGAAGCCGGCCTCGTCATTTTCACAACACGGGCGCCCGCTTGTCTCTTGCTCTGAAGCAAGCGAATTCAAGTTCCAACATCGTCGAAGCGCCTCGATGTTTTTGACCTGGCGGCATGAGCTTCGTGTTCTGAACCTCTGATCGAAAACGGCTTGCGGAGACCCGACTTGTCGGAGGCAAGGTAGAGCGTTTGAGAAGGAAAAGCAAAGCCTGTCCCAGCTTCATGAGCAATATCCATGATGCGAAAAAGCAATTCCTCCTGTAACTCAAGAAAGTCATTCCAGTCGTGAGCAGAGGTGTAAGCAAAAATGTCTACGTCGAGTGAGAAAGGCCCGAATCGGATAAAACGGACACGAACCGTGGCCGGGTCGACATTGGGGTGCTGCAACAATTCACGAACGCCCGTCAAGAATGAGTGCAGCTGCGGTGTGGTGGTTTCGTAACGTAGCGCAATCAAGGGATGAAACCAGAACTTGTCTCTAGCCGAGATTGTCTCCAGCCTCATATTCGCGATCTGGCCGTTGGGCAGACTCACCACAGTGCGATCAAGAGTGCGAATACGGGTTGAGCGAAGCCCAACACTCTCTACGGTGCCCTGAGCATCGCCAAGGTTCAAGAAGTCTCCGACTCGTACTGCGTCGTCAGCAATGAGCGACACACCCGCGATCACGTTTTCGAGTGTCTTTTGCGCTGCCAGAGCAATTGCAATACCGCCGACTCCGAGACCTGCCAAAGCGGCAGTGAGATTTATGCCGAAATGGTGAAGGCAGAAAATCACGCCTCCAAAGAGCAGCAATCCATCCATCAAGCGGCGGAAGAGACGCAATACCGACGCTGATCCACTGACGCCTTGACGATGTCGGAGAACGTAACTTTCGGCTAAGCCGGTCAATAAAAGCAACCAACAGACGCATGCGACGACTACGATAAGCAGGGCGACCGTGGACCAAAACTGTCGCGCCAACAGAGGCAGAGCTACGCTCCCGATTACGAGCTTGATTACGATGGCAACTAGGAGAAGGCGGGAAGGTATCCTCAGGATCCTCGGGTTCTTCAAGGCGGCATTGTGAGTCGCGCGCCGCCGCAGAGCACCGATCGACCAGGAAAGAGCCCGACTCAATAGTCCCGTTGCCACGTACAAGAGCGGCATACCGATAAACAGTGCCAGCCATTCGAACAGTGGAATTTCACCCAGACGAATGCTCACCATGAATTCAGGCAGGAACTGTTCTAACGGCGGTGTAGTGAGCTCTTGAAAGACATCGGGAATAGAGGGCAGAGTTTGTCTGGAAAAAAGCCATACTTTTCCTGCTTTTCCTCGATCTACTCGCTCAACCATGATGTTGAGCTCGCCACGGGCCGTTTCGATTGTCCCAACTAGATCCTCATCGGGCCGGAGAGGATCAGGAATGGAACCCTCAGGCTTGTCGCTGATTTGGTTGATGCGAGCTGGAAGACGGCGGTCCAGCACCGTAGCGAGCTGGCGTCCTAAGAGGGCAGCCTCAGCACCGCGTAGAGGTGTGTTCAGATATAGGGCGGCGACTTCTGCATTGTTCTTTTTTGCCGCACTCAGAAATCCCAGCACCGTTCCTCTCGGCGTGGAGCGTCCGAGTGTGTCCTGAGGTGTTTCGGGCTTGAGTACGGCTGGCGCAGTCTTCTCAGTTTCAGTTTGTGCCCAGCTCATCCGCGGCAAAAGCAACAGGGCGAGCGCGACGGCGAGGGTGGTGCCGCGCCACTGGTAGCGATTTGACGCTCGCATGAGATTCTTCACCAGAATGTTTGTCTCCCTCCCACCGGCGGCGGTGATCGGTCATTTAGGGGAACGTCCAAGAGGACACGAACTTCCCTGCGTATGATGCAAACGGTAAAAGCCATGCAGAACCTGTAAAACTGGCAGTAGTGACAGAAGGCTAACTGGCCTCTAAGAACGCCCGGCGGTATGCTCCTTCGCTGGAAGGTCGGGCTCGGGAGCTCGATGGCGCCATTGAACGATTCCGCGATTGACTTGGGCAATGATTCAAACGGTTGCAAGCATTCGCCTACCAGGCACAACACTACGGATCTCATGAGGGCCAACTGACATTCATTACAGGTTCAAGACCCCGGTGCTCTCTTCTAACCTGTTCAAGGTGTGACTAGCGGAGCACGACACCCGATCTGGCAATAAACACTCCGGGCACGACGTGAGCGCTCATGAAAATCAGAAGAATCGTCTCAAGCCTCGCTGTAATTGTGGTTATATGCGGTCTGGCAAATGCGAAGGACTCGCCTGACCAGAAGAGGGAAAAGACTCGCAAGATGGCAGTAGAGACTCTGAATGATCTTTACAAGGTTCAGCCTATGGCACAAGGCGGGATCCAAAAGTCTGCCGGGTACGCGGTGTTCAACAACATTGGGACGAACGTGCTGCTGCTAAGCACTGCACGCGGCGCAGGAATAGCCGTTAACTCCAAGACCAAGCAGGAAACTTTCATGAAGATGATTTCGGCGGGAGCCGGACTAGGACTCGGAGTGAAGGGATATCGCGTGGTCTTCGTCTTTAAGAACGATCAAGCGCTTGCCCGATTCCTCGATTCTGGATGGTCGGGTTCCGCGCAGACCGACGCTGCCGCGAAAGCAGGCGAGAAGGGCAATGCGTTCTCGGGGGCCGTTGAGGTTGCCCCGGATGTTTGGGTCTACCAAATCACCAAGAATGGTCTCGCACTGCAGTTGACCCTGCAGGGGACGAAGTATTACAAGGATGACGACCTCAACAAACCGTAGGCACGGATCACCAGGTTGCTTCCCCCCTGTGCGAGGCACGGCATGATTCGACGGGAAGCGACGACGGTCCCATGGAGTTTCTTGTAAGAGGAATCCGGTGCGAGACAGCGAAACAGAGACAACAGTCCCTGCGACTCTTGACGGGTTTCAGAGGATGGAGTTATTCAATCCCTGACAAATCGTGGAGTTCTGTCACTGAGCAGTCCCAAATTTCGGAACACCGATGACCGCCATCCATCATCAAGACGTGTAAGCGCCTGCGTCGATGATCTGCACTGTAGGAATTGCTCCCGAAGGTCCCTGTGAGCCGAGGGGCTATTAAAACTCTGGCCACAACCTCTCACTTCTATCAGGCACAACGACATCATCTGCTAGTTCTCGTCCCAGCGGCCGCAGTGATTCACTTGTGATTCAGAAAATCGGCAAGAGAGTACCGCGAGGAGTTTCGAGATGCGGCAAACACATCGGGTACCTTCCGGCGATTCGGCGAAGTTTGATGCGTTCAGTGGTAACGGGCTAGTTCGCAACCGGGATTTTCTTCCTATCGCGTTTGCTTTCATGAGGAAAGCAAATTTGAATTGGCGAGGCGCCCGTTTCTGGATGGCTGGCTCGTTCAGCAGAACCGGAATGCTCGCCGTACTCTTTTTTCTGTTCTCAATTCCGATCACCGCGCAGGATTTACCTACGCTAAGACCAGGGCACATTAGCATCACGCCTCTGGTTGGCTATCGCACAAGTTTGGGTTTGCCCACTCAAGGAACGACCGGAAGCACACCGAAGCTGTCTCTTGATTCGAGCCTGGCATACGGGTTCGTTGTTGGTTTCCGTATCCGTAACGAGGATCTCATCGAATTCCAATGGCTGAGAGAGAGTACGTACGCTCGAGTCCAGCAGGCTAACGTCACTCTTCCGACCACCCGCGCCACGGTGGATCAGTTTCATGTCGATTTCAGCCACGAGTATGTGATGCCACATGAAGGCGATCGGCTGAGACCATACATGGTCGGCAGCGTAGGAGCAACGAACATCTTCAGTGGATCAAGTTTCAGTTCTGCTCATATTTCCGTCGGGATCGGCAGTGGTATCAAATTCTTCGTGAGCAGACACGTGGGGTTTCGAATGCAGGCTGAGTGGTTGCCGATGTTTGTCTCATCTCAGCGACCAATTCCTTGTGGCACCGCGTGCGTCGTCAACGTTGGCGGAATAGCCTCACAGGCGGAAGTCATATTCGGACCCATAATCAAATTCTAAGCGCTCATATTACGACCGGAGAGACAGGGCAGCGCAGCAGACCGGTCGTGAACGTCATCGGAAATAAGCGGCAGAATGCTCGTCGCGGATTTGCTCTTGAACGTCCAGCCCTTCGGTGCCTTCAAAACTAACCAGCGGATATGGGCAAAGGATGTGTATTGGATTCAATTGCGCAATTTCATTCCAAAGCTGCTCGAGCCTCAGCGCCGCTTCCGCACTGCCTTGGGAACATAGGACGGGCGCACATTCTCCGCAGAGAACAATACGGTTGTGTTCTTTCCTAAACGCTTTCGCGGCCATTTGAATAATGCTTCCTGCGATCTTCTGAAATCGATTGCGTTCGGGCAAGCCCTTTACCATAAACGAATCCAGCAATTGAGTCGGATCTAAAGAGATGTACCGTCCCTCTTCAATCAGTGCAGGGACGTTCACTCCCATCGCTTGCAAGCGGTGGACGAGGGCCTCTCGGTTAGAGTTCGTCACAGCAACAACCGTTACATCTCCGGAATTGAGAGCGGACCCCAAGAACTGGGCGACTATTTCGAGGAATGACGATTGGTCAGAATAGAAAACAACCTCGTGTAGACTCGGTGAGTGCGGCTTCTGCGCGACCGTCGAAATCTTCGAATCCGGAACGCGCCCGTCGGTAGTTCGAACTACGTCTTGACCTGCAAATCTGCCGCCGATGAAGTATTTTCCGGCAAGAACCGCGTCCACAGCGGCTGATAGCTCTCTGCCGGCATCGGTCTTGACCACGTAGCCTGATGCGCCGACTCTGAACGCTTCCCGTACTATATCAGCGGCAGATTCCTGGCTCACAAATATCAATTGGGAACGGGGCGAGAGAAGTTTGATCCGCCGAGCTGCTTCAATTCCGTTCAGGCCGGGGAGTCCGATGTCCATCAGAATAAGGTCGGGCTGCAGTTCGCCTGCTTTCTCGATGGCTTGCAGACCGTCGCTAACTTCGGCGATGAATTGGATCTGTGGATTGCTTCGCAGCATTGACGAGAGGATCTTTCGAAACGGCGCAAAGTCCTCCACGACAAGAACATTGAGCACTACGCCTCCCTTTGTGCTTCCAATTTGGCGGACTTGGAGATTTGCGGTCATGCAACCTAAGAGAATGGCATAGGGATGGCCCACGGGTCGTTGCGCGTGGGCAATATTCGAAGTTGAGAAATGGAAATGTCCGGTGAGGTTTGAGCAATTCCGTCACCAGACGATTTTTGCGATCAAGAATCCGATCAAAATTGAGGATACGGTGGCCACCAATCCTGGAAGCATAAAGCTGTGATTCAGAACGTATCTGCCGATTTTGGTAGTGCCAGTCTGGTCGAAGGAAATGGCCGCAAGCAAAGTTGCATAGGTGGGCAAAAAGAAATAACCGTTCACGGCAGGGAAGAGGGCGATCAGAACAGGAGAACTTAGTCCCAGCGCGATTCCCACAGGCACGAGTGTGATGATGGTGGCCGCCTGGCTGGCCAGCAGGATGGACAAGGCAAAAAGCCCCAGACCAAAAACCCAGGAATGTTGTTGAACAACTCCGGAAACACTGTTGATGAGAAATTGCTTGTTGCCCTCAAAGAAAGAGGATCCCAGCCAGCCAAGCCCTGCGATCGATATCAGTGCGACAACACCGGCACTCATGATAGTTCCCTTGACCGTCGCGACCGGAGACGCGCCACAAAAAAGCATGTTGATTCCGGCGGCCGCGAGCATGATCATCATGATCGCGGGAGCCATTTCGACTTGTTCGATATGTTCACCTGCTGCGAGCAACACTGAATGGGTTGGGCGCAGCGACGGGAACAAGCCGAGAACCACTACTAGAACTGCAGCGCTTCCGAATACGAGAACCGAGCCCCTTGCCCGCATGAGCTCTGTTCCCTGAAGGGCGGGCCGTGTCTCAGGAACTTCAATCGTTCCTTTTGCAAGTCGATCTTTATAGATAGGATCATCGCCAAGTTCTGGCCCTTTCCACATCACGGAAAGTGCTCCCAGCAACGAACCTAGGAAGGTCGAAGGGATCGCAATCAGCAGGATGGTTTGAAGATGTACTCCTACTGGACTCAGAAGGCCCAACAAGGCCACCGTTGCCGCGGAGATTGGCGAAGCTGTGATCGCTTGTTGAGAAGCGATGGTTGAAATGGAGAGTGGGCGTTCGGGACGAACACCAGCGTTTCTCGAGACCTCCGCAATCACAGGCAAGAGCGCGTAAATAATATGACCGGTGCCGGCCGCCAAAGTGAAGACGTACGCGATGACAGGAGCTACCAGAGTGATGCCGGCGGGCCAGATACGCAGCGCACGATCGGCGACGATGATCAGATAGTCCAGACCACGCGCTGCCTGCATAGTGGCTGCGGCCGTTATCACCGCAAGGATCATGCCGAGAACTGTGCGCGGCGGCATTCCCGGCGGAAGTCCGAAGATAAAAACCAAAACAATGAGTCCGAGACTTGCGATTGTCCCTAGAGCGATGCCCCCCAAACGAGCACCGACGAAAATACACGCAAGGACGATCAGCAATTCGAGCCAGATCATGACACCACCGAACTAGCGAATAACGGAGCCCGTCATCGTCTTTGGATCAAGCACGTTGCTGATCTGTTCTTCCGAGAGCAAGTTCTTCTCGCGTACGAGTTCGACAATACCCTTTCCGGTCTTCAGGGCCTCGGCCGCAAGCTCGTTCGTGGTGTCGTAGCCGAGCAATGGATTCAACGCAGTGACGACTCCAATGCTGTGCTCCACGTATCTGCGACATGTGTCTTGATTCGCCGTAATGTCTTCCACACAATGCCGCCGGAGAGTGTCGGCTGCGTTCATGAACATGGTCTGCGATTCGAGGATGCAGTAAGCGATAATAGGTTCCATGACATTGAGTTGAAGTTGCCCTGCTTCGGCAGCCAGGGTCACCGCCAGATCGTTTGCAATAACCTTGAAGCAGACTTGGTTCACTACCTCGGGAATGACTGGGTTCACCTTGCCGGGCATAATGCTGGATCCGGGCTGCATCGGCGGGAGATTGATCTCATTCAGGCCGGTCCGCGGTCCGGAGGAGAGGAGTCGCAGGTCGTTGCAGATTTTCGAAAGCTTGATTGCCAGGCTTTTTAGTGCTGATGAGAAGAGCACAAAAGGCTGCGTGTCTTGGGTCGCCTCCACTAGATCCACTGCCAGTCGGATGGGTTTGCCCGTGACCTGCGCGAGATGGTCGGCGCACCGTTGCCCATAACCGGCAGGTGCGTTCAGCCCTGTTCCGATGGCAGTGCCACCCATGTTAACTTCGTAGAGCACAGTTTCGATCCGTTCCAGAGCGTAAATCTCGTTATCCACACTCTCGGCGAATGCGTGGAATTCCTGCCCCAAGGTCATGGGTACAGCGTCTTGCAGTTGCGTGCGTCCCATCTTGATAACGTCGCTAAATTCTTTCCCTTTGTTGTGCAATGCAGCTACCAGTTTGCGTAGTTCTGCAACCAGCTTTTCGTTGAGCAGGAAGATGGCTATGTGGAGGGCCGTAGGATACGCATCATTGGTGGATTGCGAGCAGTTCACGTGGTTGTGTGGGTCGCAATGCTCATACTGACCTTTGCTAAAGCCCATGAACTCCAGAGCGCGGTTCGCGATCACCTCGTTGGCTGCCATGTTCGTCGAGGTGCCAGCCCCACCTTGGATAACATCCACCTTGAACTGATCATGCAAACGTCCATTAATGATCTCCTGGCAGGCTCCTTCGATGCCATGCAGGATGCTCTCTTGAAATTGCTGGCACTCGTAATTCGCGCGCGCAGCAGCTAGCTTTACGATGGCTAAGGCTCGAATCAGATCCGGATACTGAGAAATCGGAACGCCGGAGATGTGAAAGTTTTCCAGAGCACGTGCAGTCTGCACACCATAGTAAGCCTCATCTGGAATAGCTCTTTCCCCAAGCAGATCGTGCTCAATACGCATATTGGCCTCCGTCGCTTCGTGGTCCGATATCAACCACCGTAATGACACGGTTATTAGCGTCCAACTGTCAGAACTCTCAGCTTGATCTGCCTCGACAAAGCTTCAGGCTAACGGGAGCGCCACGCCTCTCTGGAAGAAGACTCAGTTCTCAAAACGTGGATTTCTTGGCAGGTTGTAATTGGTGAGAACTGCGGGTCAGTTCTGATGGACGCACCGCTGCAATTGCTCCTGGCGGGTTTCAAAGTTTCCTGTTGCCACTTGAGACACGTCCCGCCAGCGCCGCTGAACATCGCCCGACTTCGCAGTCTCCACCTGAAGGGTTCAGAGGAGATCGTATGAAACGGCAATACAGGGCTGTTTTGCTGCTGGTCGTGGTTCTTCCAGTTGTAGAGGCGCGGTTATCCTTCGCCCAGACCAGGAAGCTTCCCAACGTTGTCATTTTGGCAACTGGGGGAACGATCGCGGGAGCAGGAGCGAGTGGCACTCAGGCGGCCTACACTTCCGGCGCCGTCGGCATCGACACAATGATTGCCGCGGTTCCAGGCATCAGGGATCTCGCCAATATCAAGGGTGAACAGATATCGAGTGTAGGCTCGCAGGATATGACCTTCGCAATCATGCTCACGCTTGCGAAGCGCATTAACACCTTGCTGGCACAGAATGACGTCAACGGAATCGTTGTCACTCACGGCACCGACACGATGGAAGAGAGCGCGTATTTTCTCAACCTGGTGGTAAAAAGCGACAAGCCCGTTGTTCTGGTTGGTTCCATGCGGCCATCAACTGCTCTGAGTGCAGACGGGCCGCTGAACTTGTTCAACGCAGTGGG
>Ga0207664_10000769_pt1 | contig 21713 bp, 20 predicted proteins | sample LARL83metaG_FD_184349 | JGI IMG/M metagenome (GOLD analysis project Ga0207664, IMG submission 184349) | Corn, switchgrass and miscanthus rhizosphere microbial communities from Kellogg Biological Station, Michigan, USA - LAR L8-3 metaG... | ecosystem: Host-associated > Plants > Roots >... | reverse complement strand
GGTTAGTGCTCCAGATAAGAAAACTGTCTTCAGCGACGACGTTCGGCAGGACCCATATCCCACGTACGCTCGCTTGCACGAAGAAGGGCCGTTGCATTACCTGGATGTCGACGGCAAATGGGCAGTCTGGTCGATCTTCAGCCACGCCGAGTGCTCCTCCATCGCCAAAGACCCGCGTCTTTCCGCCAAACGCGCGAAGCAGATGTTACTGTCTCTGCCACTCAGCCGCCAGGCCGAGTTCAGCGAGCTCGCGCGTATGTTGGGCTTGTGGCTTATCTTCATGGATCCGCCGGAGCACACCCGGCTGCGCAAGCTTCTTAACAAAGGATTCTCCGCCGCCGCAGTGGAAGCCTTGCGCCCGCAAGCCGAGGCCATCGTGGATCGCATGCTGAAGCCGCTGGAGAACGGCTCGGAAGTCGATCTCATGAGCGAGTTTGCGAACCCTATGCCGGTGCGTATCATCTCGGAACTGCTCGGAGTTCCTCAGGCGCTGCATGGCACCTTCGTCGAGGCATCACGAGCGATTGCCGTATTTCGCGGCAATCCGAACCGCACGGTGGAGGAGGCCCGCGCGGCGCAAGATGCGCTCATCGAGCTAACCGAGTTCTTCAAGAAAACCGTCGCGGAACGAAGACGCAACAAAGGCACCGACCTGATAAGCCTCCTGATCGACATTGAGGAGGAAGGCGAAGTGCTGACCGAGGAAGAACTCTACGCGCAATGTATCGCGCTGCTTTTCGCAGGGCATGAGACGACTCGCAATCTGATCGGCAATGGAATGTACACGCTCCTCAAGAATCCGGACCAGATGGCGGAACTGCGGGAGAAGCCTGAGATCATCCGCTCAGCGGTAGAAGAGCTGCTGCGTTATGAAAGCCCGGTACAGTTCACGGCTCGCGTGCTGAAAGAGGACATCGAAGTGTGCGGCCAGCCCATACGAAAGGGATGGACGGTCCTATGCATGCTCGGAGCGGCGAACCGCGATCCAAAGCAGTTTAAGGATCCCGATCGCTTGGATCTGAAAAGGCTCAACAACCAACATTTGGCGTTCAGTGCAGGTCTGCATTTTTGCATCGGAGCTCAACTTGCTCGTCTAGAGGGGCAGATTGCAATCATGAATCTGGTGCAGCGCTTTCCAAAGATGAAACTCGCTGGGCCGCGACCGGAGTGGGCTGCGACCTTCGGGTTCAGGGGTTTGAAGAGCCTTCCAATCATTATGTGAGATTCTCCGGCGCTAGAGCGGCACTTCAATCAGACTTGGCCCGTCGCTCTCGAATCCTTTTCGCAGAACTCGAGCAAACTCTCCAAGGGAAGTGACTCGCTCACTCGGGACCCCCATCCCTTTTCCCAAATGCACCCAGTCGAGATCGGGATGGCCGATTTCGAACATCTCCAGGGCGCGCGGGCCCGGCTCTCCCACGCCCAGATACGAAAACTCGCGCTTGAGGACGGCGTAGCTGCGGTTGGCGAAAACCACCGTGGTTACGTCTAGGCCCTCCCGGGCCATCGTCCACAGCGCTTGCAGGGTGTACATGCTGCTGCCATCGGCGCTTAGGCACAACACCTTCCTGTCCTGACAAGCGACGGCCGCACCCACTGCCAGCGGCAAGGCAATCCCGATCGACCCTCCAGTATTTCCCAGCCAGTCATGTGGCGGAGCTCCCTTTGTCGCCGCCATCATTCCCCTTCCTGACGTCATCGACTCATCCACTACGATCGCGTTCTCAGGGAGAAGTGCGCCTATGACAGCGGCAAGACCAGGCAGAGTAATATCGCCGTCCGGCAATGCCGGACGCCCAGCCCGTTGCCCCGATGGTTGTGGTTGGTGCAACGAGAGGGCCTGTGTCAGAGCTGCCAGCGCACCGACAAGGTCTTCGCCGGCGGCGGCCAGCGTGTGAATCTTGCATTCAGGCGATGTGAAGGCGCTGTTCTTCCCGGGATACGCAAAATATGCGATAGGAGCCGGGGCTCCAACGAGAATGAGCTGACGGAACTCCTTGAACTGATCAATTCCCTGCTCGAGCACGTACGCAACCCGGTCGACCGCAGGCAGCCCAGTTCCACGTTCGAGACGAGTCACTGGATACGGCGCGAAGAGTTTGGCTCCAGTTGCGGCCGAAATGCGTCCCGCGACAGCGAGCCCTTCTCCGTACAGGCCGTTGCCAGACAGCAGAATCGCAGTTTGCTGCCCTGACTGGAGCATGGCTGCAGCCTGCTCAATCGACTGCGTACTGGGCAAGGGCGCTCGAGGTAGCTCGTCGAGTGCGCCGACTCGCCCGCCATCGCTCCAGGCAACATCGGCGGGTATGATCAGCGTGGCGATTTGCCCAGGCGCGATCCGAGCAGCCATGATTGCGTCAACGGCATCACTGCCGACCTCGGACGAAGCGGACGATGTACGCAGCCACTTGGAATAAGGCCGCGCAATCCCTTCGATGTCGGAGGTAAGGGGCGTGTCGTGACGCAGATGATAAGTTGCATGCTGGCCCACGACGCTGACGATGGGAACCTGTGCCCGGCTGGCGTTATGCAGATTGGCGAGGCCGTTGCCCAGACCCGGACCGAGATGAAGGAGCGTACACGCCGGCTTCTGGCTCATCCGGGCGTATCCGTCGGCGGCGCCGGTCACAACTCCTTCAAAGAGACCGAGCACGCAGCGCATCTCCGGAGTCTTGTCCAAAGCTGCGACGATATGTATTTCCGACGTGCCCGGGTTAGCGAAGCAGGTATCGACACGCCCGGCCACTAGCGTGCGAATCAGACTTTCTGCGCCGTTGATCTGCTTCAGGCGGATCCTTTCGTTTCTGCTGGAATCGATTTCGAAACTCAATACGTCTCAGCCGCTGCCTGATTCATTGTCGCAGATGATGTGCCCGTGCGATTCTGTCCAGACTGATTTGGCGGCGCGGAGTCGCTAACAGGCCACTTGCCATTCTCGCTCAGGGCAAGTACCGCAAAAGCTGTTGCGGCGTCTGTCATGAAGGGACGAGCGACAGAGGACGGAGCCCGCTGCTTAGTTAGCGATGTCGAAGGCCAAGAACCATCGGCTGGGCTCTGGTGGCTCGCCAGCCACGACAGACCACGCTTCACGCTCCGATCCTGCGGAGTCATCCCCGCCTCTTGCAGGACAAACGTGATCAACCCTGTTGCGTACCCATCACTCCCCGAGTTCTGGCGGGTCCAATCTGACCGTAAGCGCCTTCTAAGGATGGAATGCCAGCTCCAACCTGCGGGCCACGCGTCTGACGAAAGCGCCCAACCTCCATCGGATTGCTGCTTCTCCCTGAACTCTCGAATCAGCGCCTTCTGTTGTTCGGAGTCAAGAAGTCCGGGCAGCTTTGTCGACGCCCACAAGAGATCGACCCGGTTCATCATCGATTGCTTGTCAGCATTTCTCTTTAAGTAGTCACGCAATAGATTCAAGTTTGTCTGTATGCCCCTGGACGATCGATAGTCTTCAGGAGCAACGCCGGTCGCAATCGCCGCGAGCGCCGCGCCGAAATAAGAGGAATCGTCCGCTTCCCATGGCTCCATCCCAAACTGTAGCCACGACCAGGCGCCTTTCGCCTCGCCTGCCGAAAGCTGCAGAGCCCACATGTTGTTGAATGCTGTCCGCGTAGCGTCGTTGAGCTTCCCACTTTGAGCGTCATTGCTCGCAAGGACGAGCGCATTGAGAACCGATTCGGTCCCACGAGATTCCGCCGGCTTCCCGTTGCCGTACCCTTCGTCGGTATAGTAAGGGGCGACTTGGCTCCAAAGAAGCACGCGCTTCGTGACGTTCTCGAGGATCTTCCGTTCGTCATCGGACACTGCATGTTCTCCGGCCGCCCTGCGGAGAGCAGGCCTCGAAAGAACGTAGGGCATCACCGTGTGACACGACACGCAGAACGTCCCATGATCGCGGGCGGCTCCGGGCCAAGCCATCCAATTAACCTCTCGTTGATCCAGGTAAGCGGCGGCAGACTTTGGATTCCAAGTATCGGAGACGCGTGTTTGGGGACGCGAGCAGGAGACGAAAGACGCGGCCGCGAAGCACAGCGGCAGAATCCAAGCCTGTCTGAGTTCAGCCTGCACGAACCGTGATCCTCCTTCGCGACACCATGTGCGTTTTGAAGACGGAGAATAGCGATCAGCCACCGGGACTCAGGTCTTGACGCTGGCGCCGCCCAACATCGAAGAATCTCTCACAATCGAGGATTGCAAGCAACTAGGCGACGCCTGCGGGGCGCAGCGAGATGATGTGCGGGGAGGTACCCACTCCTCAGGGAATGGGAAGAGCCCCTGACTCTGATTTTTGAAGCCGCCCCTGCCACAACTTCTTCAGCTTTTGGAGGACAGAACTCTTGGCTAGTAACCTTCTGCCCGCAAGGTCAAGCAACGAAGCGGCGGATCTGAGGAAATTCAACTTTAGTCCGTTCAACGATGGGGCGTAGAGATACAGCGGCCCATCCTGCCGCGAACGATTACAGATGACCTTCTTATACTGCCGATCTCCCCATCCAAGATCCACCCGAGTCGTAGTGTAGCCGGGATCGAAGCATTCTTCGATGCTATGCATGAGAACCAATAAGCCCGGCGAGTACTTCCCAAATTGCGGATCAAATCCCATAAAATTCCCATGAAACGTGTTTTTGTATTGCTTACCAATAAAGTACGCACAAGGGTTCTCATCGAGATAAAGCACACATCCTCTCAATCCTCCTTGGTGAGCCGCGATTCGCAGAGCTTCCAGGGTTTCGACGTCAGGCCGGAACCCGACACCGAGTACTCTTTGATAGGTTTTCGCCGAAATCTTCTCGACTTCCTGGGCCAACTCCTTGACTTCGTCCTCGTGACGGTAACAGTGAACGTGTGCTTTCCCTGAGAAGTCGTCGGCCAGCCGTTTTTCATGGCGGCGTATTTCGTGCCTGTTTTTCCGTGAGATCCCTTGGAGAAATTCCTTGAAGCTCCCAGGGAGTTCAAGCCACCTGTGTTCACGAATAGGCGAGAAGTGCCCTCGACGGATAGGACCGAATTCCGCTCTCACAGCTTTGTGTAGGCTCGAGTTTGGTATCGCTCGGCTCAACTCGGCGCAGTCCGCCTCGCCGTGATCAAGGCTTTGCCTTAGCCCCCGCATCAACAATTGGAGGTTCTCCTGAGAGAGATCCCCGAATAGTCCTCCTTGAAGGAAAAATAGCTGGCTCACGCTAGGTTTAAAGAGAGTTGCATATCCCACCTTCAATTCTAATCGTCGGCGCTCCAATCGTCCGACGAGAATGCAGTCCGGATTGCCCTCCCGGTATACAACCATGACGTGCGGGCGCACAAAGTCTGGCCTGCAGTGTGCCGACACGAGGTAAAAGTCGAGGTCGGCATTTGGATCGTCGCACCACAAGGTCCATATTTCTCTCAACTCTTCAAGTTCCGCGAGTGTGCGAAATACGCGAACGATTGGCGAATTATCTTTGAGCCGAGCTTCGGGGGGATACGTTTCGAAACGTTGTTGCTCGCACGTCGCATCCAAAACACTACTGGCCGGCAGTTCCATCGGGTCCTTCTGACCGAGTCGGGATGAAGGGGCGGGGGAAAGCCCTTCAGGGGAGGAATACAGTCGATCTACTCAGTCATTATCCGTTAGACTCCAGCACCCGTCTGTGATTGCAATCACTCCGATTTCCATCTCGGCTGGCAAACCGGAGGTCACTTTTCGTAGATTTCTATCGGCAGGTTGTCAGGATCTCGGAAGAAGGCAAAGCGCTTGTTCGTATGCTCGTCCACCCGCACGCGCTCCACGTCTACGCCTTTGGCCATCAACTCTCGTGCCGTTTCTTGAACATCGTCCACCACGAAAGCAATATGGCGTAGACCACACGCTTCGGGAGACGACACTCGCTCCGGCGGATCAGGAAATGAGAACAGCTCGATCTGATACATCTCCCCGAGTTTCAAGTCCAACTTAAAGGATCTGCGCTCCGCGCGATAGATTTCCTGAATGACCTCTAGGCCGAGGGTCTCCACATAAAAACGCTTCGACCTCGCGTAATCGGAGCAGATGATGGCGATGTGATGGATGCGGTTGAACATTTTCGATCGAAGGCCTTTGCCCGCAGGAGTAGCAGTCGTGTGACAAATTCCAAAACTAACATCAAGGCGATTCCGCCACCGTTTGTGCGTCACCTTTTCTCAGGACCCACAGCACCGCGAGAATTGCCAGCAACGCGAGGCTGAGGAAGAGGATTCCTCCGTTGCGATGCAACCGTCCCTCAAGGTAGCCAGAGTCGACGCGAGTCGCAAGTTCCGCGATGGTGAAAATGCGGACCGCATTTTTCGCGACCGACAGGGGAATCGCAACCAGAACGAGCAGGCTCTTGCGCCACCAGGACCGCAGAAAGAGATGGGCCAAAATTAACGTAATTACCATCAACATCGTGCTCGACCGGATGCTGCTGCACTCACGCGTCACTTCAATTTGTAGTCCGGGGATAAACAACAAGACGCCGTCGCGCGTCACCGGTACCCGAGCAGCATGGAACAGCATGCCCGCCGCCACGGCAGACTGACGTTGCAGGAACTCAGTGATCCAGTTCAACGCATGATTGGGAAAAGGCACGACTAGAAAAAGGAAACACAATGGGAAGAGCAGAGACCGGAAAGCCTCCACGCCAAAGCAGACGATCACACTCCCAAACCACCAGATCACGAGCGCGAACATGCTCATCGACACGTTGCTGCCCGCCGACAGATGCAAAACATTCCAACCAGTGAAACTCTGCAACAGCAAGGCTACACCCAACAAAATCGTGCCGAACCAAGCTCTGGTCCGCGACCTTACAGGGCGTCGCTTGATCTGGTCGTAAATCAGAGCAACACTGAGAGGCACAATCAGCAGAATGTAGGTGTGAGCTTCACTGTTCAGACCGAGTTCCAAGGTTGTGGCGAGGGATCTCCACCACATCGCAAGCGACCCGGCAAGGAGGGCAACAAATTCGAGATGTATGGCGTGGTTGCGGATGTTATCGAAACCTGCGAATGAGGATTGACTCACAATAGATCACGAAACTCGATAACAGTCGTTACGTTACGACACCTGAATTAACGCGTCAATGACACTTTCGTGGCAAATCCAGGTCAGTGATCCCCGTGGCTACACGGCCGCTGCAAAGCGCTGGAACACCGCCAACATTGGTCAACTGTGCATCCTGGCGTGGCAGGCCATGCAGAGGGTGATCAAGTTTTCCTCTGAATCATTTCCCAAATGGCTGCGAAATTTCTTGTGGTGGACCTCCAGATTCGACATGGCGCCGCACGATTGACAGCGCCAACCGTCGCGACGCAACACCTGTTGCCGAAGACTCTGATATGCGATGGGGTCAAGCCGCAAGCGGATGCTTTTTGGACGAGCCTCAGTCACGACGCTTTCTCAGGTAGGCTCTCGAGGAAGGCTTGCTTCTCGTCTTCCGGGAGGAACCGATAGAATCTCTCCATCGAAAACAGCAAGGTTCCCGGGTCTCCGTTGTCTAAGTTCGCTCCTGCCAGAAAATCTGCACAGATCATTTCCAGGCAATAGCCTCGGGAACGGTCGCTTCCCAGCATGAGCGCCGCAGTTTCGATGGCGCGTTCAATCACCGGCATCTGGCTCTGGTACAGTTTGAAGTAGACAATCTCCCACGGCTCTGTTATTTTTCCGGTCAGTTCGCGCTCGACCGCCTGCTGGAAATCCTCCTTCGACAACTGACGCGCTTTGTGCAACCAGGTTGCACAATCGAAGTCCTGCCCGTCCCGCCGAGCAAGTTTGGCAAGCTCGAGTCCTTTCGTCCACCCCACCTTCGTCAACTCCTTTCTCGCATGCGGTGGTAAATGCTCGTGGATCGACATGAGGTAGTACGCCTTCCGCCGTGAGTCCGGGAATCTCCGCTCCAGGAATTTGTCAAACGATCCTACATTGTCCAGTCTCCAGTACTGTCCCGCCCTCACCTCGCATAGGTAGCGCCCAAGCTCAACGAACTTGGTATCGCGCTCCATCTCTTTCCGCTGTTCCCAAGCCAGGATTTCGTCGATCTTCCCGAGAACGAAAAGGGCACGTCGACGATTGAACTTTGGCGGCATAGGCGGATTCTTAGTAATTAAGCTCGTCAAGCCAACCATAGTCTTCTGCTCCTGGTCGCCGTACGAGGGCGCCTTCGGCAAGGTCCTGCCGACCGAGACAAAGTCCCACGTACGGGCAGTTGCTACACGGGTTCTGAGGAAAACGAATGCCGCTGTGGGGAAGAAACTCAGCGGACTCAATTCTGCGGATGGTGTTTTCTACAAGGCAGCCGAACTCCTGTCGCTGTTTGTCAGTGATGGTGGTTCGCAGGTACTGAATGTCCACCAGTCTTTTGCGAACGAATACGATCTGAGCAACTTCGGAAATGCCCGTCATCCATGAATAGCAGACCAGCTGGGGATCAAGCGCCAACAATCCCTCTGGCTGCTCGGGATAACGGCTTGATGAGGTCTTCCATTCCAACAGACAGGGTGTTCGGTCCAGTTCTCCGATCCCATCAACATACGCGACAAAATCGCTTTTTCCGATCGGCCTTGTGAATTTGATCTGCATGTTGCTGCGCGGCTGGTCAATCTGGATGCGGTTGTCCTGGCAGAAGCGGATGAGGAGCATAATGCCTTGCTCGAGCATCCGATCCCAAGTGTCACTGTGCGAGAACTGCAGAGCCTGATCTTTGCAGGCGGACCACTCGCGAAAGAGAACATCACCGGGATCTTCCCGCAGAAAGTAGGCGCCCAAAGCTTGCTCGAATGCTCGGCCGAACAGCATGGCCGCACGAGTGTCCTTCTCCTTCCAGCCATCGAGGTAGCGATGGCGATATCGCCGGGGACAAGTCAGGTATTGGCTGATCTGGGTGTAGCTGTAGGTCATCAGGCCACCTGCGGGCTATCCAAATTGGCGGGCGATAGCTCGTCCCAGCGGCCCGCCGGAGCAAAGCCGTCGAACCGGAGCAAAGAATTGCCATTGAAAACGATGCGGCTGATCTTGACTACACCCCGCAGGCCGACGAGCTGGCTCTCGTCAACTTCATCCCGCTCCAGCAGTTCGGCGTCGTAGCCGAAATCCCGCAGGAACCAGTTCAGCTTCCAGAGCGCCTTCGGATTGCAGTAGATGCGGCTCGAAACGATGTGATCGGCAAACCGTGCCGGCTCCAGGACGGCTAAATCCAGCGTGTAGTAGGGCTTTTGCGCCTGTCGCCGAAACTTCGCGGTTTGTACACGAACAAGGAAGATGCCATCTGGGATCTGATCGTCAGCACAACGATCGGCCGCACGCAATCCGGTAATCTGGCGTTTCATGCGGCACCTTCTTTTTGGCTGGGATAGCTGTTGAGCAGGCAGAGCAGAGCGTTGCGGTCCTTTTCTGCCCAGTCAGCAAGGTGGGCGACGAAGTTCTCGACCTGCTCCCGAGTTGCATCGCGAAGGGTCTTCACGGCGCAAAAATCAGTCGCGTAAGCCTTGACCAGGTTGGGATCGAGCGCATGTTGACGAATGACCTGGCAGAGCTGGTCACGAACGGTTCGCCCTCCGCCATTTCCATTCGTAGGCTGGGGAGGCAGTTTCTTGGTTTCCTTTAACGGTTGTGGCGGCTCGGCGAGAGATCCGATCTCTTCGACCGAGCAGATGCCGATGCCATAGGCCTTGCGCAGTGCACGATTCACTGCGCGTGTCTCGGCCACCCGCATCTCGGCGCCTTGGACGAGAAACGAAACATTGGAGGGGTCGGCATCGCCATAGCCGACGAAAGTCTTTGACGGTGACTTGTGAACAGTGGCCCTAAAGACCCACCGTCTCGCTGAAGCGTCCGTTATGTGTTGCTCAATATTTGTTTCTATTCCACAACATCTCCTTTGGTGGGCTATTCGTAACAAGCCGGAATGGCTTACGTACCACTTCCCATCGATGCACAGCAGTTCACCTCTGCGAATTGAGAGACTCAACATTGCTGTGAGGTCACGAAGAATCGCGAGTTGCGTTCTTGTGAGTCCTGGGTAGAGTCGTTTCGCGACTAAAACGTTCTGGCGTAACAACATTCCTGCGCGAGTGTGTTTCAAGGCTGTCTCCATGTGATTCATAGTGTATCACATAGATAAATAGTGTTTCATTTAAAAACTCAATGAATCCTGCTATTTTTTCTGGTGGATTATGACGGAACCAAGAGCTACGTTGCTGGTTCGAGTTTCGGTCAGTCTTAAGGCACGATTGGCTGAGCTCGCAAAGCTCGAACGACGTTCCCTAAGCAAGCAGGTGGAACTTTTGCTGGAACGTTGCCTTGAAATTGCTGATCCAGAACGCCCAACCGCCAAACGGCCAGAGAGAAGCCATCCTCGAAAACCCTAATCACAACGGCGAAAATGGTGTTATTTTGCATGTGTAATTCTGAGCCCGCCACCGCATCTGATGGCATAAATAGACAGGTTTCGTGAATCACGTTCTCCATGTTGTGGGTGCCCGCCCGAATTTCGTAAAGGCGGCGCCAGTGCTCCGCGCCATCCGTCGAGGCATCACAAAACAGACGCTGGTCCATACCGGGCAGCACTATGACCGGAACATGTCAGAAGTGTTCTTCTCGCAGCTTGAGATTCCAGAGCCTGACGTCAACCTAGAGGTGGGCTCGGGCAGCCATGCCTGGCAGACCGCGGAGATCATGCGGAGCTTCGAACCTGTCATTCTTGAGCGAAAACCCGATCTTGTGCTGGTATATGGTGACGTCAATTCCACGGTTGCCGCCGCTTTGGTTTGTGCCAAATTGCTGGTCCCGGTAGGCCACGTCGAAGCCGGGCTTCGTTCCTTTGATCGCACCATGCCTGAAGAAATTAATCGTATCGTCACCGATCGCCTATCCGATCTGCTATTCACCCCCTCCGAAGACGGCGATTTGAACCTGAAAGCTGAGGGCGTGCCACATGAGCATATCCACCGGGTCGGGAATGTGATGATCGACTCTCTGATACAACTCTTGCCGGCCGCCAGAAACTTCCCAAGAAAAGGATGGCCGGAGCGATTCGCTCTGGTTACATTACATCGGCCTTCAAATGTAGATGACAGCGCAAATCTGCAAAGGATCTTGCATTCGCTCCTGCAAGTGAGCGCACAACTGGACATCATATTTCCTATGCATCCCCGGACGCGTCAGCGCATCACGGATTTTGGAATCAATGTTGAGCGATTGCGTCTCCTGGATCCGATGCCCTACATCGAGTTCCTCTCGCTGCAGAGTAGGGCAGCAGTGGTGATTACCGACTCCGGTGGAATTCAGGAAGAGACGACATATTTAGGCATCCCTTGCCTGACCCTGCGTGCCAATACCGAACGCCCGGTCACCGTTGATTTGGGAACCAACACGCTCGTTGGCGACGACAGCGTCAAGCTGGATTCGGAACTCAGTAACATTTTGGAGGGTAGGGCCAAGAGGGGCGTGATTCCCCCTCTTTGGGACGGTTACGCCGGAGAGAGGATTGCGCAGATCGTTGGCTCATTATAAGTCGTAGGACCGATCGACTCGTCCTTAGGTTCGACGCATGGATGCCTCATTGGCCGCCCTCCGGCAAAGCTGCTCGGGCTAAACCGCGTTGCGTTACCGAAGTAGACGAAGTAACGATACAAAAGGTTTTTTACATCGAAAACTCGAATCTCACCTAAAATTAACCCAGCTGAGTTTCAGCATTTATTTGCAGTTTCTCGCCCACGGAGTGTAAACAGATGGAAGACTACGTCAAGAATGAAGGGATAATCGCTAAGAAGAGGGTTTCAGAGAATCATCCTCCCGCCACGATTTCCCAGAGAAAACTGGATGCCAATCGGCTAAATGCCAAGAAGTCAACCGGCCCGAAGACGCTCAGAGGCAAGGCATACAGTCGACGGAACGCTCTGAAGCACGGGCTGTTCGCGAAGCATTGGCTCGAGTTTTTCATGCTGGGGGAAGATTCCCAAGAATACGATGATCTCTTAAGTGGCCTGGGCGAGCAATACCAGCCGGTCGGAAAAGGGGAAGAATTAGAAGTCGAGCGCATTGCGCAATGCTGGTGGAAGCTCAAGCGCGCAGGGCGGTATGAGATGGCTTCAATCCGTGTCGCGGTGCGGGATGTAGGCGCTAAAGAACTAGCCAGGCAAGCAGAAGATCTTACGATCCGCCACAAAAAAGACGAGGATCTCATTCGCGTGTTGCTGGAACTGATGAGCGAGATCGATGCCACGGAGGAAGTTCCGAAGGATATGAAAGATCGAATTTTCGCAGTTAGGCCAGGTTTTAACTCTCTCTGGCTGACACTAGAAGCGGCAACCGAGGGGATGTTGAAGAGAGTGGGCTCGGGCAAGATATTTCAACAAATGGTCGATGAAGTGAGTCAGGAAGATTGTTCTTTAATATTGAGTTGGTTCACCATAAGGAACGCGATAAAATTCATCGAAGAGGGGCGGCAGTTTAGGACGTCAAACGTACAAGAGGTTGCAATCGCCGAGCACGTCATCCCCAGTAGCAAGGCTCTCGACAAACTCCTTCGCTACGAGACAGCAATCGAGCGAAACCTCAATCGTGCCCAGGATCGACTCGAACGCCTGCAGCGCCGCCGAAGTGGAAAACCCGTTCCACCTCCCCTCAATTTAAAGTTGACTCGATGAACTTACGGCGTTAGGTGCGCGTTCCCGAGTACACTCTGTTTCATTGTCGGAAGCGCCCTGATGGATTTTCCAAACTTCTTCTTGGCCAGCCGCAAGTCGTAATGGCTTTGTAGATTCATCCAAAACTCCGCACTCGTGCCAAAAAAATGAGCGAGGCGCAGAGCCGTGTCGCCCGTGACCGCCCGCGTACCGTTCATAATTTGCGTTACCCGATTCGTCGACACTTTCATTTTCCGCCCTAGCTCGGCAGCGCTCATATCAAGAGCTTGCAGCTCTTTCGCTAGGTGCTTACCTGGATGGATCGCCCTTCGTGCTGAAGAGATGCTCCTCATGAGAGAAAATAATCTCACTCGTTATGCGTTACGTCAAGCATAACAAAGAGAGTTCGCCGAGCGCGCCACAGGTGTTTTTTGCAAAACAAAGCCACCAACTAACGCAATATCAATCACTTACATTTTCAATGAGTACCAAATTGGACTTACTCTCCGAGCGCCTCTTCGATATAGCGCGCGACCGTAGAGGCCAGACTCTCGACTTGGGTCGTGAGCATTTCAAGGTGATTCCCGGGAACGGTCTCGACCTTTAATTCTCTCGCCAAGTGAGCCCAGCAGTCGACCGGATCGTCGGGAACGAACGAGGGAACCGCGGCTCTCACAAATTTTATTTTCCCGTCATAGAACTGCGGACGATAGTTCAACCACGCCCGATCCTGGTATTCGCTGACCCGTTGCATTGCCTGCGCTGCTAATTCAACAGACATAAGTCGGGTTCGGATGAAGGACAGGGCGCGCCGTTTGGCCAGTCGCAACGCCAAGCGCGCTTGTTGCCCAAACGATAAGTGGCTCCGGTGCGGGTAGGAATCCAGCATGACCAGCAGCGCAGTCTTTTCCCCGTCGCCGGACAGTCGCCGGGCTATTTCCAACATCACCAACCCGCCCAGGGAATAGCCAATCAAGAAGTAGGGACCATGTGATTGCACCTGCCGGATCGACGCGAGATGGTATTCGGCCATATCCTCAATTCGATCGTGCGGTTCTTCGAGCCCATCGATTCCTCTCGCTTGCATCCCATAGATCGGAGATGCGATCCGGATGCCCAAGGCAAGCGGCAAGATCCCTAACACGTCGCCCCCCATTCCATGGGTCATAAAAATCGGAGGACTCGCGCTCCCCGCCTTGAGCAGCACGAGGTGCGGTATGCGGGGGTCCTGCTGGCGCACTAGATCCGTCAAAGTGGGCACGGCAGGGGCTGGTTCACCAGAACTCATTTCGCAACATCCGAGTAGCCAAATACAGCCTTCAATTCCAGAAACTCTTCCAGCCCCGCCTCTCCCCATTCTCGCCCGTTGCCCGATTGCTTGTAGCCGCCAAAGCAGCCGGCGAAATCCACCCGCGCATTATTGATGTGTACGTTGCCCGCTCGAATCCTCTTCGCCACCTGCCGTGCTCGCTCAACATTTGCCGAAGTCACAAATCCCGACAGACCATAAGGACTGTCGTTCGCGATCCGCACCGCATCGTCTTCATCCTCATAGGGCAGAATACAGAGCACGGGACCAAAAATTTCTTCCCGCGCAATCGTCATGTCATTGCGCACGTCTGAAAACACAGTTGGCCTGGCAAAATATCCTTTGCTCGTGCCCTCCGGCCGGCCGCTGCCTCCAGTCACCAGCGTTGCTCCCTCGGCAATTCCCTGCTCAATCAACCGCTCGACTTTCTCGAATTGCGCGCGGCTCACCAGCGGGCCCATGGTCGTCTCGTCTTTCCGCGGATCGCCTACCTTCACCGCCTCCGCCTCGCGCTTCGCTGCCGCCGCTGCGTCCGCCATCTTCGATCGCGGCACCAGCATCCGGGTCGGAGCATTGCATGACTGCCCTGTGTTGCGAAAGCATGCCTGCACTCCTTCTTTCACCGCCTTCGCCAAGTCCGCATCCTCCAGAATGATGTGCGCCGATTTTCCGCCAAGCTCCTGCGCAATCCTCTTCACGGTGGGCGCACCGGCCGTCGCCACCGCCACACCGGCTCTCGTCGATCCCGTGAAGGAAATCATCGCCACATCCGGATGCACCGCGAGCGCCGCTCCTACCGTGGAACCCTCTCCGTTCACCAGATTGAAGATGCCCGGCGGAAGCCCCGCTTCGTCGAGAATCCGCGCGAACAGACACGCCGACAGCGGCGCCAGTTCGCTCGGCTTGAGGACCATGGTGCACCCAGCAGCGAGCGCCGGCGCTACCTTGGTCGCGATCTGATTCATCGGCCAGTTCCACGGCGTAATGAGCCCGCATACTCCAATCGCTTCCTTGCGCATCAGAGTCGAGCCCTTCGTCTCTTCAAACTTGAAGTCCCCGAGTACCTTCAACATCTCTGCCAAATGCGCCATGCCTGCCGGAGCCTGCGCCTTCTTCGCCAGCGAGAGCGGAGCACCCATCTCGAGCGAGATCATCTCGGCCATCTCCTCGCTCTTCGCCTTGTAGATCTCGATAATTTTCTTCAGATACGCCAACCGCTGATCCGGAGAAGTTTCCGAATACGATTCAAAGGCTCGTTTCGCGGCCGCGACCGCCCGATCCACATCGGCCGCCGTGCCCAGCGATATCGTGGCGATCGCCTCCTCCGTCGCGGGATTGATGACCACATGGTCGTGAGCTCGCACCGGGTCAACCCACTTCCCCTCAATATAAAACTTGCGGCAATCGATCATAAGGACTCCCAGAGATAAAGATTTTGACGAATAATAATGACGAATAATTCCCCACCAGAAAACTGACTGGACCTGTTCTTAATCATAAACGCCGGAGGGGTCATCGTGGGGCGGGGGACACTCCCACTCCGATAGAATTGCACACAGCACTCGCGAGTCACAATCTCGACCTAGTGACTTCGAGGAGACCTGCTTTGCATTCCCCGATCACAATCCAGTTCCCCTGCGTATACGATCATCCAGAGCCCTTGAACGACGCTTTGGGAACCCGACTCAATCGGCTGCTCCGCTTGCCTACCCCGACCCTCACTATCGCCTGCTCGTTCCTGCTTTTAAGCGCCTGCAGCCGAACTTCATCGCAAAACGCTAGCCCGGAAGCGGCGCAAGCTCCCGCAGCAAAGCAAGCAATTGCCGTCCCACAATTTCCTCGCTGCCCATCCGGTGGCATCCCTGCTCCCTCCGCCCTCGCTGGACATCACAAGGTGACCCTCTCCTGGAAGGCCAGCCTGCCCTCCCCCGCCCATCCAGAAGACAACGCGGTCGGCTACTGTCTGTATCGAAGCCTAAAGAAGCACGTCGCTAAAAAGAATGCCCGTTGCAGTGACTGTGAGCAGGTGAACTCCGTCCCCGTCGTCGGCACGGCTTGCGTCGACGATCTCGTCGCTGACGGTGCTACCTATTATTACGTTTCCACAGCCATCAATTCCCGGGGAACGCTCAGCACCTCGTCCAATGAGGTTCCGGTCTCGATTCCGTCGAGCAAACAAAGCACCGGCCCCGCCTCAGCGGTTTCGTATCCGCTGTGTCGTCAGCCCGCAACAGTGAAGTAAGCGAATGCATCACTCGTAATCACTCCTCTGGTCAGCAAACTTTGTGGGAAAATAGGCGGAGTCGCATCAGGAGGATTCATGCCAGTCGCGCCGAGCACAACCAAGACCTGGACATACTTTGAGGACAACTGGCACGAAGGCAATGTGCCGATCATGGGCCCACGCACCCATGCCGCATGGCTATGCTCCGTGGTCTTTGACGGCGCGCGCTATTTTGAAGGCGTCACGCCCGATCTCGAACTCCATTGTGCCCGCGTGAATGATTCTGCGAAGAAAATGTTCCTCAAGCCCACGGTCTCTGCCGAGACATGGATCAAGCTCGCGCGCGAGGGCATCGCCAAATTCGAGAAGGATGCCGCTCTCTACATTCGTCCCATGTACTGGGCCGAGAAAGAAGGACCATGGGTCCAGGCGCACGATCCGGAATCAACGCGCTGGTGTCTTTCGATCTACGAAGCCCCCATGCGTCCGCCGAAAGGATTCTCCCTCACCCTCTCCCCTTTTCGCCGGCCCACCTTCGACACCATGCCAGTCGACGCCAAAGCCGGATGCCTTTATCCCAACAACGCCCGCGCCCTCTTTCACGCTCACGCCCGCGGCTTCGACAACGCCATCGTCTGCGATGTGCTGGGCAACGTCGCTGAGCTCGCCACCTCCAACGTTTTCATGGCTAAAGGCGGCATCGTGTACACGCCAATTCCCAACGGAACTTTCCTCGCCGGCATCACGCGTCAACGTGTGATCACACTCCTGCGCCACGCCGGCGTTACCGTCATCGAAAAAATTCTCACTTATCAGGAATTTGAATTGGCCGACGAGATCTTCTCTACCGGAAACTACTCCAAGGTCGTCCCCGTCACGCGGATCGAAGGCAATTTCCTTCAGCCCGGCCCCCTCTACACCAAGGCCCGCGAACTCTACTGGTCTTTCGCCCACGCCAGCAAAGAGTGAAGTGTCAAAAGAGTTGCGCAAGACCAATGCGGGGTAGTGGCTCGGGGAGCCACTACCCAATGTCATAAACAATTGCAGCAGTGCCATGAAACTGTTTACGGACGCTGCGACGATGAAAATTACGAATGTGGCCAGGATCGTTTTCTAAACAACCAAATCTTAACCTGCCGCAGGCTGATCACTGTGTTCCGAACGAAAGGGAACACGAACATGGATCGTAGTTCCTGCCATCGGTTTGGATTGAATTTCGACGCTTCCGTTTAGCAAGCGAACCCGTTCCTGCATGCTCGTGAGGCCCAGACCTCGACCTCGAATCGCAGCTTCGACGTCGAAGCCTTTGCCACGATCAGTAACGATGAGATGAATTTCGTTCGGTGCTTCCCGCAACTCCACTTCCATGCGTTTCACGGCGCTGTGCTTGGAGGCATTGTGCAGAGCTTCCTGTAGAACTCGAAAGAGACTAATGCCGATGTCGAACGGCACTACACTGGAAACATCGCTCTTGAAGTCGATTACCATGTTCTGCCGCTCGCCAAATTCCTTGCACCAGCTTCTCATGCCCGAAACGACACCGAGATACTCTAGCTTCGAAGCGTGCAGTTCATGAGACAAGCCTTGGACGTCATTCGAGAGTTCAAGCATCTGGTTTCGAAGTTCTTGCAGACGGTTCTGTGCATCGGACGGATCGTTCTGCAGCCGTTCGAGTTCGACTGCCAACATTGCGACCTGTTGGTTGATGTCGTCGTGAAGCTCTCTCCCGATCCGGGCACGTTCCTGCTCTTGTGACTCAATTAGTTTTCGACTCATACCCGAGAGCGCCTCTTCCATCCGTTTGCGGTGGGTTATGTCCTCCGCGAAGATCACAATCCCTCCGATAATCCCGTTCGACTTCCTCCATGGTTGAACTTCCCACCGAACCCACGTAGTAGTACCGTCTTTGCGATCCCAACGTTCTTCGTCGGCTCGCAATGTTTCTCCTGCAAGACTCCGGCGGTGAACCTCTTTCCAGTGTTCAGGCATATCCGGCAACATGTCGTAATGCGAACGCCCCAGCACCTGCGAACTGTCGATTGAATAATCTGCACACCAGCGGTCGCTCACTTGTAGATAGCGCATGTCGCGGTCGAGCATTGCCACTCCCGCGGGTACGTTCTTGACGAATATTTTCATCAGTTCCTCCCGCGATTGCAGCAATGCCGTTTGCGCTTCTAAAGTATGGTTCAGTTGCAAGAGCGCCTCTTCAGCGCGCTTGCGGTCGGTTACGTCCATACTTGCGCCCACCACGCGCGAGGGTGTGCCCGATACATCCATGAGAGCCTGCCAGCGTCCGGCGATCCAGTGAACGCTTCCGTCAGGCCAAACCACGCGCCATTCTCCAGTCGTCAGTTGTCCCGTTCTTAATGCTGCCTCAACCAATTCGATAGTTCCTGCCCGATCGTCGGGATGAACGAGATTTTCGAAGGCCGCCGTGGTTCCGCCAAATCGGCCCGGCGCCAAACCGTATAGCAACTCCATTTCCGGTGTCCAAGTAACAACTCCCGTCCGAACATTCCGTTCAAAAGATCCGATGCGAGCCGCCTGTTGTGCCAATCGCAGCCGCTCCTCGCTGGCGCGCAGTGCCTCTCCACTTTCGCGCGCCGCCCGCTCCGCCAATTTGTGCTCCTCCACAACAGCGGCCAACACCATGAAAGAACTCGCCGCAACCAGCAAGAAAAGTTGCAACGACAGCACTGTTTTTACGGGAGTTTCGCCTCGGAAAGGACCACGGCCGTGGACGGCCCCTACGATCGACAGGAGGGCGACCAGCACGATCGAACTGCTCGTGCCAGCGATTCCAAACCGCAACGCCGCCCACAACAGAAATGGCACCAGCGAATAAAGCAAGATGGGCTGACTTTCAATGCCGGAAGCCACAAACGTGACATAAGACAATATTGCTAATGCAACAAACATCGATGCTGATTCGAGGTACTGCACCCTCGGCTTCTTCCGTCGCCTGAGCACAATGTCTGCCCAACTCAAGATGGCTGGTGTCAAAGTTAGTAGAGCTAGCGCTTCGGTTAAAAACCCAACCCGCCAGGAATCTCCTCGAAGGGCGCTCGCAGCGACGGTGGCAACCGAGAGAGGTGCGAGAATGACCGCAAAGAATGAATACTTTGCCAGTGACTTGACACTGTTCAGACGTGGAGAGCCGCCGAATACATATGTGACGCCGAGCGCGGCAACGAGTATCTCGGCGAAATCTGCCGCAATGAGGAATCCCGTGGCTCGGATTGGCAGACCTTCCTGCACATCGTAAAGGGCGAACGCCGCAAGCCCGGCTACTAGAATCGCAAGCCAAACTTTGCGCGGAGTGAGTAGTAAAACTGCCACCAGAAAAGCACAGCCTGGCCACAGAGGCCAGATCATCTCCGGTCGCAAAACAAGCTCACCACCTAACCTTGCGGCTGCGTAAGAAAGGATAAATACACCGCAAACCAGGATGACGACATGAAAGGGGGAATCAGGGTGGATTGGCGTCGCCGACGCGGGATTGTGTCGCTTTGTCATAGCAATACGCTTGCGCGTCTGCTGGACGGCAGGCTATCTCTTATCAGGCACCCTGTCAACGTCGCGCCTGGTGCGTGTCGGTGCCATCGAGTTGATCGGCACGTTCGACGATTTCTACGTCAGAGCGGCGTTGTCAGGGCACTGCAGATTCTTACAGTAGGACCATTGGTGGAAGTTGAAATACAATCCTCCGGAAAAACCATTGCACTTCCGTTCCGATTAGCGCTTATGACAAGCGAACCTCCCAAACGAGTACATGGTCTCTCACGGAGCGCGACTAATGCTTCCCTGCGGGAAGCAACCGCCATGGAGAGCGCCCTCGGTATCCGCGACGAATGGTTGCGGCTGGCCGCGCAAGGATCGCAAATGGGGCTGTGGTATTGGAACGAAGTGACCAGCGAATTGTTTTGGGATGCAAAATCCCGCGAGATGTTCGGTGTACCCGCGGAAGGCGAAGTCACTCTGGAAACTTTCTATCGGGCGTTACATCCAGATGACGTCGAGCGGGTTACGAGGACTTGGCGTCATGCCGTCGCGGACAGGCAACCCTACGAGACCGAGTACCGTTCCCGCAGACCGGATGGTACCAGTCGCTGGATTTATGCTCGCGGTAGTGCCTATTACGATGAGACCGCCAAGCCTATTTGCATGGTAGGCGTGGTCTTCGATATCACTGAACGCAGAGAGATTGAACAAGACCGTTTGGATCTTAGTGGGCGTCTCATTAAAGCCCAAGAGGCGGAACGAAGACACCTCGCTCGTGAACTCCACGATGATTTTTGTCAGCGAGTGGCTCTCCTAGCCACGCAATTGCAAATCATTCTTGATGCGGTCGGCAATTCTCGTTCGAAGGTCAGCGAGCGACTCCGTGAACTGTTGAAAACGGTGAACGAGTTCGGAGCCGAGGTTCACTCGCTTTCTCACAGCTTGCACTCGTCGAAGTTAGAGATTTTGGGCTTGTCTCGGAGCGTCAGTTCCTTCTGCCGAGACTTCTCAAAACAGCACAAGATCCAAATTGACTTTCACCAAACAGCTTTGCCTGAACCAATCCCTTTCGAGACCACCCTTTGTCTTTTTCGGGTGGTTCAGGAAGGCCTTCAGAATGTGAATAAACACAGCCGCGCTTCACGCGCCGAGGTTCGTCTAGTCAGCAGCCTCACGGCAATCTCCCTCATGCTGCGCGACAACGGCGTTGGCTTCGACCTCTCACAGAACTATGCATCCAATGGGATCGGAATTTTGAGCATGAAAGAGCGCGCACGCATGCTCAACGGTACACTCGAAATCCGATCGTCACCAATGAAGGGAACGGAGATCACCCTGACGATTCCTCTCAAGAACGTCCACGCGGCAGCCTGACAAAGGCTTAATATCGAATGCTGCGACTCATCGACACGCTCGTCCACTTCGAGGGCACCAGCAACTGTATCCACCACACTAGAACTTGATACTGGCCGTGATCTGAAACGAATAGCCCTGGAATGTTGACCTGTCCTCAAATTCCTTGAAGTACTTGATTCCTACACTCACCTTTCGTTGGGGCAAAATCAACGTCGATCCGAAACCTAGAGCATTCACCCGGTAATGCGCAGAAGAATGGGCAGAAGTGATGTTCGGTCCGGTCTTGTCAGTAAGCTGCCACTGTTCGTAGCCCACCAATCCCACTTGAAGGTTCAGTTCGCGTTGCAATGACAACACATGCGTCAACGAATAGTCGAGGTCCAGGGTGTCGCCCGGATGGATTTGTGTACCCTGCTGCGTCGTATGGACCTCGTACATCTGGAAAGCAGAGACTGCCGTTGTTCTATTTGCGTTGAGGTAGAAAGTCTGGCCAGATGAAAAGGCATGCGTCCAGTAGCCAGAGCCAACATTGTTGCTTGCGCCAAGGTTGAATCTCCCGGAAGGAGCAAGAAATCCGTAGACGGCTCGAATGTCGGCGCGCTTTTTGCGCCAGCCAAGAATGAACGGCTGATAATATGAGTCGGCGAGCCCGCCGCCACCGCTGATTCCCCCCTCAGTGTCCGAGGTGAGCGAGTT
>Ga0207664_10000767_pt1 | contig 21745 bp, 15 predicted proteins | sample LARL83metaG_FD_184349 | JGI IMG/M metagenome (GOLD analysis project Ga0207664, IMG submission 184349) | Corn, switchgrass and miscanthus rhizosphere microbial communities from Kellogg Biological Station, Michigan, USA - LAR L8-3 metaG... | ecosystem: Host-associated > Plants > Roots >... | reverse complement strand
GAAGGCTCCAGGATTGCCATAGTTGTGGGGAGCAGTCAGCTTTGCCGCGAAACGCAGGCGCTCGCCGTAGTGGAACAGCCGCGTGCCGGGAACCTCACCCGCGAGCTTCTGCGGCGCTTGCTTCGCGATTTCGGGATCGGTGCCGAGATCGTAACGCGGACTCGACTTGGAATAGATGTTGAGCCGAACTCCCGCGCGGACCGTCTCGCTGTGTGCAGGGGAGGCGATCTGCTCGGTGACGACGCCAATTCTCTGGCGCCATGATCCTGGAGACTCTTCTTCCAGATTTCCTTCCTCGATCACAACTGCGGTGACGGTAACCTCCTGCCCGTCTCCAAGCCAGACCGGGTTCGACGTTGATCTTTGGACCTGGAGAGCGAGGGGTCCTGCGAGAGCAGCGGCCCCCAGGGCAAACGCGCGCGCAAGCAGAGGCCTGTGATTCAGGAAATAGGTAGCGGCAGCGGCGAAAACCGCGACAGCCAGCGCCCACAACAGGGGCGGTCGCCACAGCACGTTGCCGATGCAGAGTCCTACGGCAAAGGCCAGAGCGGCCCAGAACAATGGCTGGCGCGCAGGGACATCCTCGGGCAGCGGGCGTCCACTTCGATTCGGCTCGGGGATGCTGCGCAACTCCGAGCGGTGGGGCGCCTGGGATGCAAGCGAAGGAGATTGGGAGACGGCCAAAGCTTCAACGGCAGCGCGGACATCTCAGCGGGTCAGGTGAATAACGCTTTCGATGTGGAACGTCTGGGGGAACAGATCGATCAAATGGGCCTCTACCATTTGGTATCCCAGACCCACAAAGGTCCGCAGGTCCCTGGCCAGGGTCGATGGGTCACACGAAACGTAGGTGATTCGCGGAACATCGAGCCGTGCCAGGCTGCGAACCGCGTTCTCCCCCAACCCGCCGCGTGGGGGATCGGCAACCACAAGATCGGGATGAAGTCCCGAAGACTGCGCCAGGTACTTCTCCGTAGTTGCCCGGACTGCCTTCACCTCCTGCCCGCAATTGTGGCGCAGGTCGGCGAGCGAAGTCTGTGACGCTTCGACGGCAATCACCTGTGCAAAACTCCGGGCCAGCACGGCAGAGAAAAGCCCTACGCCTGCGTAAAGATCCAAGGCCAGGTGGCCCGAGGCGCCGGCAGTTGCGAGTTCAACCAGTTCGTCGATGAGGAAGCGGTTTGCCTGGAAGAAGGATCCAGCGCTAACGCGGTACTTATGAGCTTTCGTTTGATACCAGATTTCCGCGCTGCCAAAGTGCGCGAGTGGGGGAGGCTCAGAAACCTGCGTTCCGGATTGGTGGTCAAAGACGGCAACGCCCTTGGCTGAAGGGTGAATTGCCGCGAACTGCTGGGCAATCTCGCGTGCCTTGCGCCGAGGCGTTCCGGGCTGACAATAGAGTTCTACGAGCAACTCGGTGTCGGAAGCATCTGCGAATAGTTCGATCTCGCCAAGGCATGCAGGCACTTTCCCGTCTCTTCCGGCGGCCCAGAGTTGCGCAATGGCCTGATTGATCAGTGGCGAGCTGATGGGACACTGTTCGACCGGCAGCAGATCGTGTGACCTGAATTTGTAATAGCCGACCGCAAACCCGGGCGCAGTTTGCACTCTTAGCCGCGTGCGATTGCGGTAATTCCACTCCGGCGATGGATGTACTTGTAGTTCGCAAGGGAGTTCGATCTTCGCCGTACGCCGCAGCGTCTCGCGGAGCACCTCCGCCTTGATCTTCAACTGGTCGCCGTAACTGGTGTGCTGGTACTGGCATCCGCCGCAGCGTTGAAAGTAAGGACAACCGGGCTGAATGCGGCTGGCAGAGGCCTCGATAACTCGGTCAAGTCGTGCTCGCGCGAATCCTGGCTTTTGCTCGGAAAGTTGAGCCTCGACGGTTTCGCCTTCCAGCACAAATGGCACAAAGACGCTCTTGCCCGGTCCGCGTTCGTCCGCCGCAAGACGGGAGAGACCATCACCGCCGTAAACCAGTTTCTCGATCTTGAGTTGCACTAGTGAATTCTAGTTGAGATTGCGCGATGAGCAGCGAGCCGTGAGCGGTGAGCCGTGAGCGGTGAGCGATGAGCAGCGAGCAAGAGGATGTGCCTACGACCTACGACGTACGACCGACTCACATATAAAACAGACTCAACCTCGGCAGCTTGTATTTCTCCAAAAGCTTTTTGTGCAGGTACTGTTTCTGCAGTTGCTCGATTTGCGGAGCAGTCATCTTGCCGCGGTAGGGCGCGAGTTCGCGGTCGGCTTGCGCGCGTACGGCCACGACGTCCTCATCCGGTACTGCTGCCAGCAACACGGCAAACAACTTCTCCTCCAGTACCGATAATCTGCGCTCGATGTCTTCAAGGCGGGAAGGCGCGGATTTCGTTTGAATTTCCTCAGCGACGCGCTCCAGACTCTCGCTCACATCCCGCGCCACGGTTTCAGGAGAGATTCCCGGCTTCGAAGGAAGTCGTGCAGCCGCCAACTCTGCGGCGCACCGACGAAGAAATCCTGAGATCTTCTCGCCTTCAAATCCCGTCTCATGCGTCGGTTCGGTTGCGACACCAACCGCGGCTTCCTTCATGTCCTCAGCCGCGGCAAGCACCTCTTGCGCGCAGTAGGCAAGACTATTGACCTTCTTCGTCTTCGACGGACGCTGGTCGTAGCGGTCGAATGCCGAATCGATTCCGCGCAACACCGCTTCCAGCGGGATGCCTGCATCCTTCCAGGTTTCGATCAGCGCCCAGTCGAGCGTGGAAAGCAGCAGAATGCCTCCCCGCCGACGCTGGAAGTGTTCTTCGATTTCGGTGAAGTAGTTGAAGTAGTTGTCCACAGAAGACAGCTTCTAGCTGTTAGCTCCTAGCCATTAGCTTACCCATGATCGCGGATTCCTAGCGGTCAAAAACTGGAGACAAAAAAGGGGGGTGCGTCTTTTGCGACCTCAGCGATCTTTGCGGTTCAGTTTGAAGGTTTTCAAAACTACCGCAAAGATCGCAAAGTGCGCAAAGAAGCAGCACACAAATTCTTAGCGGGGTCGAGTGGTTGCTCGCTGCTTCACAGGTTTCTCGGACGGATTTGCGGCATTTCGTTCCCAGAGAATTCGCAGTCCCTGCAAGGTGAGGAACTCATCGACGCTCTGAATGTATTTCGATCCTGATCCAAGCAGCGGGGCTAGACCGCCAGTGGCGATTACTTTTACGTCCCCACCCATTTCGGAGAGTAAACGTTCCAGAACGCCATCCACCAGCCCGAGGTATCCATAGTAGAGTCCCGATTGCAGGCTACCTACGGTTGTCGTCCCGATAATGCGTGCGGGCTTGCGGATATCGACACGCTGCAACCGGGCCGTGCGGCTGAAGAGCGCATCCGCGGAAATGCCAATCCCCGGACAGATCACGCCGCCCTGATACTCGCCTTTCGCCGTTACACAATCGAAGGTGGTTGCTGTACCGAAGTCGACGACGATGCAAGGCCCGCCATACTTCTCGAACGCCGCGACGCCATTCACGATGCGATCAGCGCCAACTTCCGACGGGTTCTCATAGAGCACCGGCATGCCGGTTTTAATTCCCGGCTCGACAAACAGGGGTTTCTGATGGAAGTAGCGCTCGCAGACGCGGCGCAACGTCGAATCCAGCGGCGGCACGACCGACGAGACAATGATGCCGTGAATCTCTTTGGGCTCAAGCCCCTGCATGGAGAAGAGGTTGCGGAAGAGGACTCCGTATTCATCGACCGTTTGGGCACGAAGCGTGGTTACGCGCCAGTTGGCAAGGAGTTTGTCGTAATCGGGCGTAGTACGTGCTTCCGATTTCGCGAAAACTCCGAGCACCGTGTTCGTGTTGCCGACATCGAGAACGAGAAGCATAGTGCCTAGTGACTAGTGGTTAGTGGCTAGTAACAACTTAGAATCCAATGCTCATATTCTGCAACAAATGGGAATCGGGATTGACTAGCAACCAGCCACTAGTCACTAGCAACTAACCTCACGGTTCCGCTGTACACAATGCGCAACCCTTGGTTCGTGCGCACTTTCAAAAAACCGCGCGGATCGAGGCCTTCAGTGACGCCGTTAAATCCGCCATTCTCTTCCAGGTGAACACGACGACCGCGTACCATGGGCGAATTCTGTTCAAACCTCCGCAAAATATCTGCATGCGCGCCTGGAAGGCTCAGTAGCGCGTGATACTCGCGGTGGAGTGATTTTAGCAAAGCCGCACACAGTTCCATCCGCGACCACTCGCTACCCGTCGTGAATTGCAACGAGGTGGCGATCGGTTGCAATTCTTCTGGAAAGCGTGTCTGGTTCACATTGATTCCGATGCCCACCACGATGTGGCGTACACGCGTGGCTTCGGCACTCATTTCGGTGAGGATGCCGCAAAACTTTTTGCCCCCGATCAGCAGATCGTTAGGCCACTTCAAGTCCGGGGGGATTCCGGCACCCATTCCGGAAACGGCCGCATGAACTGCCAGCCCCGCTGCCAGAGACAGAACGAGTACATCCGCCGGCGGCAAAGCCGGGCGCAACACAACCGAACAGTAAATTCCCGTGGATTGCGCGGAGTACCACTTATTGTTGGCGCGACCGCGTCCCGCAGTCTGTTGTTCCGCCAAGAACACACTGCCTTCGGGAGCGCCGGCAGCCGCGGCTTCCATCGCGAGCGTATTCGTCGATCCAGCGCGGTAAAAATGATGCACATGCCCGGCAAAAATCGTGCCGCGCAACATAGGCTCGACAAGCTCGGGAAGAAGAAGGTCGGGAACGGCTGTCAGTTGATATCCACTCGCGGGGCGTCCTGCGATCTCCACGCCCAACTTTCGCAACTGCTGCACCAGGCGCCAGACCTCCGATCGGGTGGCACCGATCTCCTGCGCGAGCTTGGTACCGCTGATGACCAGCGTTGGGTAACTTGTCAGCACCCGCACGATGCGCCCGAGACGAGCATCGGTCTCGAGCGATTGTGGCTTGTAGGGCCTGTTGCGAATTGATCCCCCAGGTTTGATGGCGGCATTATCGGGCAAAGGAGGCCAAAGTACAAACGCCGTGCAATGTGCAAAACCCTGCACTCTTGCAGGGATGCAAGTTCGTAAGTAGATGCGGCGATCTCAGTCAGGAGTCAGCCAGTTATGCGCCGATTTTGTTTCGCTGTATTGGTCTTAATTTCTGCTGTGGCAGCTTACGGCGACAGCATTCCCACTTACAACCTGACCCTGGGCAGCGTCACGTTGACCAACATCACTCTTGGCAGTTCCAACGATCTATTCACTTTTTCCAATGGTCAGGGAGTCCCGATCGGGGGCGTGGATACGTTTCCCCGATTGGGATGAACCCGATCGCGGGCGGCGGCACGGGCAATCCCTTTCTGCTGCTTGGTCTGAATCTGGAGACTGCCAACGTTAATGGCTCAACGCTGTTTCTGTTTGGTTCAGTAAATATCACCGGCCCCGCTTTTACTCTGCCGACTTCTGGGACCACATTCTCTACGACACTGCCGATCTTATTTAACGGCAGTTTTCTTTCGTGTCCCGGCTCATTCGGCCCATTTGGTGGCTGCAATCCGCCGTCGCCGAACTACCTGGGCCAGTTCAACATTAATGGAACAGGTCTTCTCACGCTGAGCTTCACGGGCGTGGCGCTGCAAGGTGGCGGGGTTGTCTGGGCAATTAAGTGGAGCCACTTATACGCTGACCGCAACGCCGGAACCGGCCACCATGGTGCTGCTCGGGACAGGTGCGCTCGCCATCTTTGGCAAGCTGCGTCGGCGCAAGACTTAGTCAAAGCTGTCTAAATCGACAGGGCGGACCATCTCGTCAAGAGATGGTCCTTTATGTTTTGTCCACGATTATCGGCAAAGGTCAATTAGCCGTTTCGTTGAAGTCCGCAGGCACGACCGGATGGCCCAAACCGTATGGACCTTCCGCGTGTACTGTCACGGGCCCCGCCGTCGCTGGCAAGGTGAGAATCACGCTGGCCACACCCGTGCTGTTGGTGACAGCGATAACCTTGTTCCCAGTAAAAGCCTTCTCGGAGCCGACCAATACGTTACCTAGGGAGCCTCCCGTTGCGCTGGTGATCGTAAAGAGTATGCTGGCGCCCGCCGCGGTTCCGCCCGACGAGCCTGGGCTCAAGGTTACGCTGAGATTGGCGGGCAGCGTCGTACCGTGAGTGCCAGTCTGTGCGTCGCCGCCAGACTTGGCGATGGTCGCCGCTGGCTTGCCTACCAGAATCCACCCGCCCTTGCTCGTACCATCGCCGGCAGTGACGCTGAAATGACAGAACCCAGCGCTCGCTGGGGCATTCACGGTGATGTCGCCCGGCGTGCCCACAGCAACCGTCGGGTTGCTCAGGGTAATGCTGCCGCTGTTGCAGGCAGTCGCGCCCTCAAAGCTGTCGAACACCGCGCTATTCAGCAACACAGTAGCGCTGCCGGTTACTAGTACCGGCTTCAGCGAAGCGGTGCCATTTGCTGGAACCATAATGGCGTCGGGATTGAGGTCCCACTCGGAAGCCGGGGCATTTGACGTGGAACCAGTAAGTACCAACAACGTGGCTGAATACGCTGGTACCGTGATCGTTCCAGGCCACGCTTGCGAGGATCCCGCCACAATGCCGTTGGGCGAGGCTTGCGACAGCGTATAGGTTTTTACCTGGGATGGAGTAAAGCCGTTGAAGGAGAAAGTTGCTTGTGCCGTGTTGCTGGGATCCTTGTTCACTACCATTAGAGTCAACGAATTCCCAGCCGGGTTCGTCGCTGCGTACACGCTGAAGAGGTTGGAATTGGCATTGTGTGTCGCCGAGACGGAAATTGGATTGAACATACTCTTTGCGCTGTCGTAGTTGGTGTATAAGAGCAGCGCATTGTAAGCTGCGGTTGTCGGATCGGGTGCTGTCCAACGCGTGGCATAGGTTGCTCGTTCACGCCCCAGGATTCCGTAGGCGTCCGCGTCGGCGAGGGCAGTGGAGAAATCCGCCTCCCCTGCCATGGCAAAATTCCATTCGGTAAACGCCAAAGGTGTGCCGGGGTAGATGGAATTCAGCAATGCCCGTACCCGCGGAATGCGGAACGGCATGTGGTCATTGGGCTGCTCGTTTGTCGCACTCACCCCTCCGAACCACGCTTGGCTGATGTAAGTGGGGTCCCACCAATCGTGGGTATCGGTCAACGCGAGGACACGCTGTTGGCTCAATGTGAGGCCGTTTCCGCTGGTTTCAGGATAAGCGTGGAGATCGAGTACATCGAGGGTGCGCGATCCGTTGATCTGGTCGTTCCAATAAACCTCGTTGATCCACCATGGCATGAAGTCAACATTGGCGTGAGCCTGCTTATCCGGGCTTCCGGCATCGGAATTCCAATATGGCCCCCAGCAACAGCTTACCCATCCAAAACGAACTGCTAGTGGATCCCAGGTACCGAGTTTTCCCGCCTCGGTCAGGTAAATATCACGAAGCTCGTTGTAAGTGGTCTTGTTGGGATGTACATCGAAATGTGTGCCGCCCCAGATATCGATCTCATTGTCCATGTCATAGAAATGGCAGGAACCATTGGAGAAATAGGGGACCGGACATGCTCCCGCGCCGAACGCCGTTGCGAGCGCAGCCGCCCATTGATTGCGGTAGACGCAGTTTCCCGAGGAACAGGTCTGCGTGTTGTCGTCGAGAAGCGGCAAGTAGGCGCGATTGAGTTGCGCAGAGGTAGCGACAAAAGGCGTGGAGCAATCCGCCTTCAAGGCAACAGACGCATCGGTGTTAAATTGGTCCACCTTGCTGGCGCACGCCCCATCCTGCGCTACCGAGTAAGTCCAATGCAAATTCCCGCCTGCTCCTGCAACCTCGGCGTTCTGTGCAACCCAGGGCAACATCACCATTGTCATCAGGGGAGCCGCGCCGTGAGCCTTCACGTCCGTGATCCACTGCGCTGAGTCGCTATCGGTGCAGTTGTTGAACGTGCCAAGGCCGCAGAACGTAAAGTCTTCAAAAAAGTAGTCATTGTCCGCGTTGTAGGTAAACAGCTTCCAGTTGTAGGTCGAAGAAGCATTCCCGCCCCAGCGCACAAAAGGCGTGTTGCTGTTAGAGATGTACGCCGCCGTCGGTGGAAAATTCACCCCATAAACATCTGGGCTGATGAAGTGTCGATCCGTAAGAACATCAACCGTGACGTTCACGGCGGTGGTCGCGGCGGTGGGGGTGGCAGTGGCTTGCGCCGAGTTTCCACTCTGGCCGTACTGATTCTGCGCTGAAACCTGGTAATGGTAGAGTGTCCCGGCGCTCACGGCCGTATCGGTATAGGCGGTCGTCTGCGAACCACCAATTGAGCTGAAGCCGACTCCGTTTGTCGAGCGGAAGATGGTGTATGAGGTCGCACCGGCGCTGGCGTTCCACTGCAGCGTCACTTGACCAACTCCCGCGGTCGCGGTCAGGCCGGTTGGCGTGGCCGGCGGGTTTCCACCTCCTCCGCCTCCCCCTCCATTCCCGCCGTATCCTCCTCCGAAGCTGAAAACAAAACAGTTAATAGGAAAATAAGTGCGCTAGCACTGTATGAAACCCAAGTCCCCTTTTGCATGAACAAAACTCCCCTTTAACGTGAAACCGTGAGATCGTACACTGAATCGATTTTCTTGGGAATGGCGCAATTTGTAATTTTTGGGACGATGGGCTGGCGGGAATTAGGACGAGGCGATCAGGCCGGAACGATTCGCAAGCTCATGTCGACCGCCGGGGCGGAGTGAGTAAGTGCGCCTACAGAGATGAAATCCACGCCTGTTTCAGCATAGGCGCGAACGTTCTCGAGATTGATACCCCCTGACGCTTCGAGCGGAATGCGGCGGTCGGCCCGCGTACAGCGTTCAACAGCAGCGCGAACATCTTGCGGAGTCATGTTATCGAGCAAGATAGCTTCCGCGCCGAATTCGAGCGCCAATTCGAGTTCGGCGAGGTTACGAACCTCCACCTCGATGGGCTGAGTGCCGCGACGATTGCGGTGGGCACGCTCAAGGACATTCTTGAGGCCGCCTGCCAGCGCGATGTGATTGTTCTTGATCAGCACGCCGTCGGAAAGATCGAGGCGGTGATTCTGCCCGCCACCGCAACGGACACCATACTTATCGAGGATACGCAAGCCCGCGACGGTTTTGCGAGTATCCAGGATACGAGCCTTAGTGCCAGATACAGCATCGACGAACTTACGCGTTGCCGTGGCAATTCCACTGAGTCGCTGCAGTAAGTTCAGGATCACGCGCTCACAGGAAAGAATGACGCGCGCATTGTGACGGATGACGGCGATCGGTTGGCCGGTGTGTAGACGCACCCCGTCAAAGATCTCCGGGTGGCTTGTGACTTCGTAATGAGAAACCACTGCGCCATCGAGAGCCGCATAGACTTCCAGAATTCTGGGGATCGCTCCCACACCCGCAAGAATGCATTCCTGCTTTGCCAGCACAGTGCCGATCGCACTCTGCGCGGGATCGATGCAAGCGTAGCTGGTCGCATCGCGCGTAGCCCGATCTTCGAGCAAAGCGTTCTCCAGGATGGCGGTTGTGCGACGGCTATTCCAGTCCATGCTCAGTCGTTGGTCGTTCGTCGTTGGTCGTGCACAAAATCCGTGTCGGGCGGGCGCCCTCGCCCGCCACGCAACTCCAATTACCTTTGACAGCGTCTTAAATCTGTGATCCCGGAGGCACGGCTTCAGCCGTGCCGAACAACGCTCGATATTCGGCGGCTTTAGCCGCTAAGGTCAAGCGTCAGCCCAGTTCATCCAACTTCTTTCTCAGCTTCGCGATCAGAATCTGTAATTCTTCCACTCTTGCGCGGAGTTTGTCCACGACCGGGCCAGGGGCTTTGGCAATAAACTGCTCGTTCCCCAGTTGCCGCTCGCCATTGGCCAGTTCCTTCTCGGCTTTCTCTAATTCTTTCTTGATCTTCTCCCGCTCGGCAGCGACGTCGATCTTTTGCTCATAGATCAGCCGCACATCGAAGCGAGCTGTGTGCCGCACGTTGGGAAGTTTCTCAAGCGAGCAGTCGGCAAATCTCAACTCGTCAGCGTTTGCCAAGCGCTCCAGCGCGCCGCGATTCTGTTCGATCAGGCTGCGGATGTCGGCGTCGGGGGCAAACACCTCAACCGGCACCTTGGCCTTGGTCTCAACCTTAAGTTCGGCACGGAGATTTCGCACGCTGACGATCAGGTCTTGCACGATTGCCATTTGCGCTTCGGCGGCTTTGTCGATTTGCTTCTCATCTGACTGCGGATATGCAGCCAACGCCAACGATCTCTGAGGCGGCTTTCCGTCGTAGATGGCGTGCCAGATCTCGTCGGTGATGAAAGGCATGACAGGATGCAGTAGGCGCACTGAGGCCTCGAACAAGGGAACCAAGTTCGAACAAGCGATCTTTGCGTCGGGCGAGCCCTCCGCCAGCCGCGGCTTAATCAGTTCGATATACCAGTCGCAGAACTCGCCCCAGAAGAAGTCGTAAATTGCGTTCGCAGCTTCGTCAAAGCGATAAGCCGGCAAGGCTTCGTTCACCGCACGTACAACGCTGTTGAATCGCGAGAGGATCCACCGGTCCTCGAGCGTCTGCTTTTGAAATTTCGGAATGCCGGCTTGCTCTCCTGAATGTCGGACAAGAATGTCCGACCCACACGAGCCGATCCGGTCCACATTCATGAACATGAATCGCGCGGCATTCCAGATCTTATTGGCGAAGGCGCGATAGCCTTCCGTCCGGCTCTCGTTGAACGCAATGTCCGTTCCCGGAGATGACATCGCCGCTAGGGTGAAGCGGGTCGCATCGGTGCCGTACTTCTCAATCACCTGAATCGGATCGAGCACGTTGCCCTTAGTCTTCGACATTTTTTGACGCTCGGCGTCGCGGACCAGAGCATGGATGTAGACCTCGCGGTAGGGGACGGAGTCGCGCAGAACGTTATCCGTTGGCTCTTCCAAGCCTTGGCGGGCGGGGGCGCCCGCCCCACACATGAACCAGCAGCCCAGCATGATCATGCGGGCCACCCAGAAGAACAGGATGTCGAATCCCGTGATCAACAGTGACGTCGGATAGAAAACTTCTAAGTCGCGCGTCGGCTCAGGCCAGCCTAGCGCGGTGAATGGTAGCAGTCCGGACGAGAACCAAGTATCCAGGACGTCCGAATCCTGCTTCAGTTCAGTCCCACCGCACTTCGCGCACAACTTCGGTGTTTCGCGCGAAACAATAACCTCGCCGCAGGCGCAGTACCATGCCGGAATCCGGTGTCCCCACCACAACTGGCGCGAGATGCACCAGTCGTGGATGTTCTTCATCCAGTTCAGATAAATGGTGCGGTAGTTCGCTGGGGTGATCTTGATGTAATCCTTCTCGACAACTTCGATCGCGCGGTCCGCCAGCGGCTGGATTTTTATGAACCACTGCATCGAAAGCCGCGGCTCAACAACCGTGCCGCAGCGATCGCACTTGCCCAGCGCGACCGTGTAATCCTTCTCGCCGACGAGGAAGCCCTGCTCGCGCAAATTCTCCAGCACCTCTTTGCGCGCGGCGTAGCGATCCATGCCGGCGAAGCGCCCAGCATTCTCGTTCATGCGGGCGTGCTCGTCCATGACTTCAATGACTGGCAGATTGGCGCGAAGTCCGGCCTCGAAATCATTTGGATCATGGGCCGGCGTGACCTTCACAGCACCGGTGCCAAACTCCGGCTGCGCGAGTTCGTCGGTGATGATCGGGATCTCGCGATTCATCAGCGGCAGCAGAACTTTCTTGCCATGCAGGTGCGTGTAACGCTCATCGCGCTCATTCACCGCGACGGCGGTATCGCCAAGCATGGTTTCCGGGCGCGTGGTCGCAACCGTGATGAACTCGTTGGTCCCGATTACCGGGTAGCGAATCTCCCACAACTTGCCGGGAACTTCCTCGTGCTTGACTTCCAGATCGGAGATTGCCGTCTCGCAGCGCGGGCACCAGTTGACGATGTACTTGCCGCGATAGATCAGGCCTTGCTCATACAGACGGACGAACACCTCGCGGACCGCGCGCGAGAGGTTCTCGTCCATGGTGAAGTACTCGCGGCCCCAGTCGACGGAAGCGCCGAGGCGCCGCATCTGGTCGGTGATCGCGCCGCCGTACTGCTTTTTCCACTCCCAAACCCGCTCGACGAATTTTTCGCGCCCCAGATCACGCCGCTTCACGCCTTCGCTGGCAAGCTGGCGCTCCACCATCATTTGAGTTGCGATGCCCGCGTGATCCGTGCCAGGAAGCCAGAGCGCGATGTAGCCGCGCATGCGGTGCCAGCGCGTGATGATGTCCATCTGCGTCTGGTTGAGCATGTGGCCCATGTGCAGGCGGCCGGTCACGTTCGGTGGCGGAAGCAGAATGGTGAAAACCGGACGCGTGTCGCCTTCGGGCGGAGTGGGGACGGAAAACAGCTTTTCCTTTACCCAGTACTCGGCCCAGCGCGCTTCAATCGCGGCGGGTTCGTACGCTTTTGGCAGGTCGTGCGGCATGAGAAAGCATTCAGCACTCAGCAGCCAGCATTCAGCCGATGAAACTTTGGAGGTACGGGCGTCCTCGCCCCGTACAGTGAGGCAAAGCTCCACGATGCGTTTGACTCCGGCTGATTGCTGGAAGCTGAGTGCTGCTTTCGATCTTATGGGGAGGTGAGAAAAGGGTCAAACGAGACTGAGTTAATCGCGGTCTTATCTCAACGCCATCCCGACTTCCGCCGAGAAATCCATGGGCGCGAACTGCTGCGCGACAAATTTCGGAAACGCTGCCGCGGCAATCATTGCGGCATTGTCGGTGGAGAGGGGACGAGACGGGAAGAATACCGGCAAGCCCTGTTCCGCTGCCGCGCGCTCGAAGGTTTCCCTCAGTTCACCGTTGGCGGCAACTCCGCCAGTCACAAACAGGGTCGCGATGTCATACTCACGAGCCGCGGCAAGAGTCTTGGTGACTAAGTCACCCACGACTGCTCGCTGAAAGGAAGCCACGAGGTCGAGCGTCTGCTTGTCGCAATTCGCGAGATAATCCTCCAGCTTCGGCTTGGGGATCTCAGCCAGTGCTCGGCGCCGCGCCTGGACCGCTGCGGCCAGGTTGTGAGTCTCGACGTAACGCAGGACAGCAGTCTTGATCCCGCTGTAGGAGAAATCGGATCGAGGGTGGATCTCTGGATCGGCGGGCGTCCCCGCCCGCCCAGTACCAAATTCGCGGGGCAAACCCTTCGCCGTTTTCGAAGAGTGGGAAAGGGTTCTCCTGTCAGGATGTTTAATCTGTGCAGGCGGAAACTTCACAGCGTGCGGATCGCCGTGCTTCGACAAACGGTCGATCACGGGACCTCCGGGATATCCCAAGCCAAGCAGTTTCGCCACTTTATCGAAAGCTTCGCCTGCCGCGTCATCTCGCGTGTGGCCGATGTTCTCGTAGGACCAGCTCTCATCCCGCTGCTCAGCCAGATAAAGGTGCGTGTGCCCGCCGGAAACCACCAGAGCCAGCACCGGAAACTGCAGGTCGCGGTTCCCTTTCTGCCGTTCTTCCAGTAGCACCGCATGAATGTGCCCTTCGAGGTGATTGACAGCGATCAGCGGCTTGTCGAGCGCATAGGCAAGTGCCTTGGCGTAGCTGATTCCCACCAGCAGAGATCCCGCGAGCCCGGGTCCTTGCGTGACCGCCAGCGCGTCAATGCTCTCGAATGTCCTGCCCGCTTCTGCCAGCGCCTGCTTGACCACTGGGACAATTGCACGCAAATGCTCGCGGGAAGCGAGTTCGGGCACCACGCCGCCATAAGGCTGGTGCGTGGCGATCTGGGAGGCGACCACGTTCGAGATCATCTGCTCGCCCGAGCGCACCACCGCCGCCGCGGTCTCATCGCAGGAGGACTCAATGCCAAGAATGTATGCGTCAGCCATGCTGTGGTTTCATGATACGAAAAAGCAAAAAGCCCTGCTCTGCGGCAGGGCTGCATCACGTGTTGAGGCAAGCTAGGGAACTGTAACATTCTTGGGAATCTCATCGTCACATCCCTCGACGTCATAGCTGTAGGTCCCGTCCGCCAAAGGATTTTTCAAATGAGTTGCCAGCGTGCCTCCATCTGGAATTGAACCGGTTGTCGGAAGTGGCGGCCCATCTTTGAACGGCCATGTATTAGTACCATCCTGAGTAATGGTACAAGGGCCTCCCGTGTTGTTCGTGAAAGTGACTTTGTTGCCTTGACTGCCATTCCAATCATCGCAAATATCGACTTCGTGGTCCGCCATATTCATCACCTCATGCTTCGCTTGTTATTTGTCTCGTTCGGGGTTCTCGCGTTGCGGGCTGATTCCTGAACTGCTATTTCGAGCTTCCGTGATCGTTCATCGATCGAGCTAGTTTGACGCTTGTGATTTCCCCAGTAGCTGCTGATACCCAGGGTTACTTCCCAAATTACGAAACTCCGGGAGTCCCTTTATCCGGTTGACCGGATAACCTGACTGCACGGCCTTCCCCAACCATTCCACCGCGAGTCCCGTTTCTCCGAGGTTGTTGTATACAGCCGCGGCGTCGAGAAGTATATCCTGATCATTGTTTCCGTGCTGTAGAGCTTGTCCCAGATAGAGTAGGGCCCGGTTTCGATCGCCCAACTCTGAGTAGCAACTAGCCAAACCGCTCAGGACACCAGGGTCGTGTGGATTGACCTTCAGTTCTTCGCCAGCTAATTCAACAGCCTTCTTATAAGCCGATAATGCCTTTTCTTTTTGTCCGAGATATTTGCGGGCGTCTCCGAGATTGCTCCATGTTACATAGTCTGCGGGATTCAGGGTGATTGCTTGCTCGTAAGCTGTTGCCGCATCAGCAAATTCATTCAACCCAAAATAGGCGTTACCAAGGTTGATGTGCGCCGCATAGAAACTCCTTATGGCGATCGATTTTTTCAAGGGAGCAATCGCGTCCTGATAACGTCCTAGGTTGTTGTAGGTGGCACCCAGGTTTACGTAAGCTCCGTAACCTTCCGGAGCAAACTCCACCACTCGTTGGAACACCGCAGCAGCTTTGTCGTATTGACCGTGCCGATAATAGAACGTGCCCAGCGAATTATAGGCAACGCTGCTATTGGGGCGGGCGCTGATGGCCCGCTGGTAGGTTTTCTCCGCTTCATTAATGGCGTCCTGGTGTTCAAAAGCAAGCGCTAGTCCGATGTAAGCCTCTTCGTCGGTCGGATCCAGATCCACTGCCCGCTGATATTCCGCAGCCGCTTCTGCGTAGTTTCCGGTGCCGTCGTTCACCAGCCCGAGGCAAATATGTCCAGCGGTCCCGGCATTGCCGAGTTTTACGGCACTGTCACATTCAGTCTTGGCCAACTTGGTCCACTGTTTCTCTTTTGTTAGCCAGTATTTCCGCCAGTAGGCTTCGCCCAGAACAGCTTTGGCCTGTCCGAAGTTGGGGTCCAGCTTCAGCGCTTCCCCCACCATCACAATCGCATTTTCGACATTCTCTTTTTTGGTGTAGTCGAGCAGATAACCACGCGCCTGCAGGAAGGACTTATACGCCTCAGGATTGTCGGTACCGTGGACGCTCAAGGCGGTCTGCTCTTCCGGGCGAAGGCTCAGCTTGAGAGCTTTCACCGCGCCCTGCGCAATATCGTCTTCCACTCCGAAGGCATCCCCCGCGGGAACGGATATCGAATCTGCACCCACTACGGCGCCGCTTTTTGTATTCACCAGCGAGTAGCGGATGCGCAAGAGTTGCCCGGCATCGTCCAGCTTCACGAGCAATCCCGTATCCGCCCCGAATTGCGCCCGCGCATCCGCTGGCGTGCTGACGCCCCGGTCCTGTGAGTTGCGGGCGGCGATAACTTCCAGCGCCCGGTCTGCCGTAAGGCGGCTCAACTTCGCAGAGATGGAATCCACCAATCCTTGCCCGAGCACAGTAAGCTTGGGATTCCCGTCTACAGGCGCAAATGGGAGCACGGCCAACGTTGTCGAGTGCTCGCTCCCGGCCGAGAGCGCCGGAGCCGCCGGCGCACGCTTCAAAACATTCCTTGCTAGAAACACACTCGCAAGCAGCACGACAACCGCCGCGGCCAGGATTCCCGCAGTCTTTGCGAAAGACTTCCGCCTCACAGTGAAGGCATCAGCGCGCGCAAATACAGGGTCTTGACCGTGCTCGACTCGTCGCAAGTCCACCAGGACGTCTCTGGCCGTCGAGTAACGCTGTGCCGGATCTTTGGCTAGCATCGTCCGAATGACGCTGGAGACCGGGGCCGGCACCTTCGCGTTCAGTTCTTCAAGCGGCGGCGGATCCTTGTGCAGCACCGAAGCCATGGTCTCGGCCAGGCTTGCGGTTTCGAATGGCTGCTGACCTCCGAGCATTTCGTAGCAGACGAGGCCAAGCGAAAAGAGGTCGGCGCGGCCGTCGTACGGCTTCTGGGTCAGAACCTCCGGCGCCATGTAGGCGGGCGTGCCGCCACCAATTCCTGCAATCGTTGCCGAGGTGAGCGTGGCGTCGTCGGTCCCCAATGAAAATCGCCGTGCCACCCCGAAGTCGAGCACCTTCACGCGTCCGTCGGGGGTGAGCATGATGTTTTCCGGCTTAATGTCGCCGTGCAGAATGCCTTTCTCGTGTGCGGCATTCAGGCCTTCGAGTCCCTGGGAGGCGATGCGGAAGAAGTCTTCGGTAGCAAAGCGCTTCCCGGTTTGCATCGAGGCGCGCAGAGGCGTTCCTTCCACGAATTCCATGATCAGAAAGATTTCGCCGCGCTCCTCGATGACGTCGTAGATTCCCGCAACGTTGGGATGATTGAGTGCGGAGGCCTGCTGGGCCTCACGCAGAAACCGGCGTCGGTCGTTTTCACTTTCCTGGAGACGGGGAGCCATGCGCTTAATGGCAACGATGCGCTTCAGCTTGGTGTCTTCGGCCTGGTAGACCTGTCCCATGCCGCCAACACCAAGCAGCTTCAGGATGGTGAACCGCGCGGCAATGGTTCCGGTTAAAACGTTCGCACGCGAAGGACCGGGAGCTTCCATAGTGGCACGAAAATTGTGCCCATTGTACCTCCGCGCGGACGCGTTCCCCAATGCGTATCCGCAACGGTGGCTGGCTTGATTCCATGGCGGACGACTCTTGAATGTGAGTAGCTTGTGTACTATTCTGCCACTACACCGGAAAGGAGGTGGTCTGATGACAAGTTCTGATAGTGGCAGTAGATGTACCCTTAGACCAGGTGAGGTGGCTGAGACTTAGGGCGGTCGCTCTAAGACCTTCGCAACTACACGGTGAGTTTGGTGTGAAATCCGCCCGGCGTCAGGTCGTGCCGGGACCCGGAGTTCGCCGAAGTGGCCACAGCATCCCGCCGGGATGCCTTACGAGTGACCACCTCTTGGTCAATCCCAAACAGTCCACCGGACGGCCCGCAGGCTCAAACTTGCGGGCCGTTCTTCTTTTAGTTCGACGCTTCGTCTTTGTAGAGGTGGAAGGCGACTTCAACTCGGACCTGAACGGCAACCGGTTTGCCGTCTTTGATGGCAGGCTCAAACTTCCACAACCGAATCGCTTCGAGTGCACTCGCATCCAGGTCCTTACGAAGCGATTGCAAAATGCTTGCGCTGGTTACCGTTCCATCAACTCCAATTGTGCAACCCACTAATACGACGCCTTGAACTTTTGCGCGCCGCGCAGCGTCGGGATAATTCGGGTCTGGAGCCACGATCAGATGAGGCGGGGTGATGCCGACCGGATTCGAAGTAAGCACGATCGCGGGACCAGGCGGACTGCTTTGGCTGCCGGCAGTTGAATCAACTTTGACCAGAGTTTGGCCCTGTGGAGGTGGCGTCGCACCTGATTGCATGCTGGGCAACGGAATCAGTGAAACCGAGCAGGAGGAGTTCGCACAGGACACTTTCGCGAGGCGAATTACTTTGATCGAAGAAACGTCCGGGAACTTCACCAGGAAATCCGTCGTTTGCAGCTTGTTTACCGCTGCCGTGCTGAGGGTGGCATCGCCATCAATGAATTGCACGCGATCGGCCGTACTGGAATTATCGAAGACGAGTACAAAACGCGCTGACGTAGTTGTCGAACTCAAGGACGGCAGAGGCAGCGTGCGCATCTTCTCCAGTTCGGCAGCAGCGCTCACTAGTAGCTTCTCTGCAGTTGCGGGATTAAGCTTGCGGACTTGTTCCTCCGATTTTTGCGCGTCTCCGCCGCCGGCCGCGGCTGCAAGTGCGTACATGTGCTGCGCACGGTCGCGCGACCCGTTTTTCTCATAGATCCGCGCCAAGCGGTTCGCCGCTGTTCCGGACAAACTCAACTGCCACGCAGCATCGAGGAACTGGGTTCCGGCGAGGCTATCGCCCTGCAGGTACCGCGCCCATCCCATTCGCGCCCAGGAAAGGGCCACGATGTCCATGATGGAATGCGAGTTTGCATCCAGACGGTCGAATTCGCCCGAGTCGAATTGGTCGCCGATGTTGCTGAGATTTTGCTGCGCATCGTGTGCGGACTGCGCCGGATCAATGTCGTCGCGCAACGCTGAAGCGAAGAAATCATTCGCGGCTACAGCCGACGTCCCGCCGGTCAGGCTGGTCATCATCACTTCAGATTTCTTTGCATCACCCGTGCGTGAATACAGTTGAGCGAGTGCCATTTTGAGCTCGCTATCTTCCGGAGGAATGGCGGCGGCAGCCTCGAGTTCGGATTGCGCCTCTTGGTCGCGCTTCAGTTGCACCAGCAGCATGCCCAATCGCTTGTGCGCCAATTTCTCTGAGGGAGCCATCTCTATCTGCTTTCGATAGGCAGCAATGGCCTCATCAAAGCGCCCGAGTTGCTGTAATTCCGCAGCGAGTTCGCCGTTCGCATGAGCGTCATCTGGCTCCTTCTCGAGTTGCTTGCGAAACGCGCCCACGGCCTTGTCGTGCTGGTTCAGCGCGGAGTACGCCTGGCCCAGGCCGTCCCAGCCTTCCTTCGAATCTGGATCCTGATCAACGGCACGCTGCAATAGAGTTGCCGCAGTGCTGAAGTCCTGGCGCTTGAGAGCGGCATTGCCGGCATCTCTCAACTCAGTCGGACTGCCTTTCATCTCGGCTGCGGCTGCCAACGATGCCTCCGAGGGGCGGGCAATACTGCACCAGGGGGTTTCCTCGACGGCACTGGTGGTCACATTGTGGAAGGAGGAGAAATCGGCTCGTTTGCTCGCCGGCAATTCATTGACCTTGAGAACCATTCGACGTTCAGCATCGAGAACATTTTTGGAGTACTTGTAAGTGGTCGAATATTGACCATATTCGCGCGCAATGCTCACATCCGAGGGCGGGTGCACGGTGAAGTTTGACGGAAATTCGATGTGGAGCCGGCTGACGTCTTCTCCCGCAGGGCCCACGTCGAGCGGCTCTCCGGGATGTTTCTTGCTCGCTTTCGCCACGCGCCCGACGCTGGACGGTGGCAGCAATTGGAAGTTGATCGCAGGGCTGGGAACTTTGAAGTAGTCGGCTTTATGCACGTGATAGGTGAGGTGCAATGGCTTCGACGTATTTTCCAGGGGATCGATGTGAATGTCGGAGACGTCGCCGGGAAGACGCCAGGCTGTGGAAAGCACTCCCAGAGCATCTTTCCAGTTCGCTTGCGGAACTGCTCGCAAACCCGCGCGCAGGGGCCAGTCACTATCGCCGGTGGCGCTCAGGTCGACGTCTGCATCCATCGCCCCGAGTTCACTTACTTTGGCCTTCACCACTAAAACGGTTCCGTTTTTGACCGGGGACTCGCTCGGCGTGCGTTTCAATCCGCCCGCAGGATCATTGGTCGCAACAATGGCCTGCTTGTTTCGCAACTGGTACGCGATCAGGCCGTAGGGCGCGACTTCCGCTGTGGAATCAAGCCAGGTGAGGTTCTCGCCAATTCGTGCGGCGGTGATCAGGTGGTTGAATTGCGCCGGCGAAGGGACATCGGGATCGATCTTATGGAATGCATTGATCAGCACTGGATAGCTGCGAATCCCCTGCGCAGCCAGCAAAGCCTGCAGCAGCGTGTGTTTGTCCTTGCAATCCCCGTAACCATTTTGCAGGACTTCGGACGCGGAGTGCGGCTGAAATCGACCTACTCCGAAGGAAAGGCTCACGTAGCGGATATTCTGCGCCACAAACGAATACAACCGGCGTGCCTTCTCTTCCTGGGTAGTTAGGCCGCGGGTGAGTTCCGCCGCTTTTGCCTTTATGGCTTCCCCTGGAGTGGCTCGATCGCTTTGCAGCTTGGCATACCAGTTCGCGACCTGTTGCCAATCGGTGAAGCTTGAAAGCTGCACATCGGCAAAATCGTCGGCTTCCTCGTCATCGTTGCGCTTGCTGCGATCCGGCACGAAGTTCTTGACGGTCCAGAGATAAATTCTGCGGTCGCCCTCTTTGCGCGTGCTGTACTTGCGATCGGGGCTCTTGAGTTTGACTTCCCGGGCGTCTGCCACATTGATTTCGAGAGATCCGTCGAGCACGGCGGCGTAATCGATGAAGCTGTACTCGTACCAGAACTCACCAGGAGCTAACGGCTTCACATTCGTGACCACGTGATATTCGAGCGTCACGCCGGGACGAAGGTCCACCACCGAGATATGCCGCTGGCGGAAATCGCTGTACATCGGCGCGGAACGAAGCGTCTGAGGAGCAAAATCCTGGGCCGACGAGGCAGGAGTCTCAATAACCTGTCCGTCGGAGGTGCGGATCCGCACGTAATCGATTGTGAGGTCCTCATTGGCGGTTGAATAACCAAAAACAAGTTGGCCAAAGTCGCGAACCGCGGCTTGGCTTTGAATGCGCACAACCGCCTTGATGTCGCGGACGCCGCTACCATCGTTCTCGAAACGCACAGACTCGTTCAAATGCTCGTAAACGTAGGCTTCCTGCGAAACGTCGGGAGCGGTTGAGCCTGCTTGTGATTGTGCCTTGGATAGCGCTGCCGCTAGCGTGAGTATGAGAAGAGCAGAGACTCTGTTTCGCATGTCACACATTGTAAGACGGGGATCAACGTACTGGGCTACACAGATGTTGTGCACTCATCCACGTGCACTATGATTAGGCTGTGGAGAGCTCCGAAGAGAAAAACCGCTTGACAAGCCAGTATTCGTCGATGAGCGACGAGCACTTGCTGCAACTCGCTGCCCGTTCCTGGGAGTTGAGCGACTCCGCTTGGGAAACGCTGGAGGACGAACTGGACCGCCGCGGACTGGAGCCTCCCACGCCGGAAGAGGTGCCACAAGTCGCAGCGCCGGAGAAGAGGAACCTCGTGCTGCTACGCAGCTTCCGCGACCTTCCCGAAGCCCTCCTCGCTAAGGGCATGCTGGAATCCGCCGGAATTCCCTGCTTTCTCGCCGACGACAATATGGTCCGCCTCGACTGGTTTCTCTCTAACCTGTTGGGGGGCGCCAAGCTGATGGTTGATGCTGAGGACTTCGCGGAAGCTTCCCGCGTTCTGAACGAACCGGCTCCGCAAGGATTCGAGGGCGCGGAGTAATGACAACTCCTTAGCGAACAGCTTTCGTCAGCGCGGCCCGAATCACTTCCGCCGTATCCTCTGCCAGCGGAAGCATGGCGACCTCTTCTGGCGTGAACCACTTGGCATCAGCAGCATCGGCACCGGCGTGCAGTTCTGCCGAAATCCGCTCGCAGAGGAAGTCGATCAGGACGTAGTGGTAGACAATCTTACCTTCGGCATCGGGGACTACGCGATCGAAGACGCCGAGCAGTTCCGTGGCCCGGACTACGAGGCCGGTCTCTTCCACGGCCTCGCGTTCCGCTCCCTGACGCAAGGTTTCGCCAA
>Ga0207664_10000766_pt1 | contig 21748 bp, 32 predicted proteins | sample LARL83metaG_FD_184349 | JGI IMG/M metagenome (GOLD analysis project Ga0207664, IMG submission 184349) | Corn, switchgrass and miscanthus rhizosphere microbial communities from Kellogg Biological Station, Michigan, USA - LAR L8-3 metaG... | ecosystem: Host-associated > Plants > Roots >... | reverse complement strand
TCTCCACGCTTCGGCGCTCCGGGTTCGGTCCCCGTTGAGCGCCGGGGACGGCCCGGATGCGCTGCCCGTCCATGTCAGCGTGTCCGGGCCCATCAAGACAGGGCTTTGAAAATGTCCAAGGACATGCAAGACCGCGGCAAGGACGGCAAGTTCAGCCGGGGCATAGCTGGCACCGAACGCGTCGTCGAGGACGTCGAGGCCTGGTGCGCCGCCTGGCGGTTCGTGACCGCGGTGTCCGCCGCCCGGGTCTACGGCGTCGACTTCGACCGCGACGCGATGTTCGACGGCACGAACGAAGCCGACGTCGCCGCTGTGCTGATCGAGTTCGTCGGCCGCGTCCTGGACGCGCTCGGCCCGGCGCGCGCCGCCGAGGTCGTACAGCGGTGGGGCGTGCTCGTCACCTGCGCCGAGGGGGTGGCATGACCACGGATCATGTGCGGCACGTGCCGGCGCCGGAGTTCGGGCCGATGCTGCGGGCTGCGCGGGCGCGCGCCGGACTGCAGATGCGGGATGCGGCCCGGCAGGCAGGCATCAGTGCCGGCTACTTGGCAGACCTTGAGCACGGGCGCCGCTGCCCGTCGGTGGCGGTCGCCGCCGAGCTGTACCGCGTGCTGGCGCTCACCCCAGAAGAGACGCAGTTTCTGGCCTCAACCGCAGTAGCGGGACGCGGCCGGTCGAACCCGTACCGCTCACTGCGGACGTGACACGGTGCGGTATACAAACGGCCCGGGACTCATTGACGTGATGGGGATCCGGGCCGTTTCGCAGGAGGCCTGCGCCTACGCGGCGTTTTCGAGGTGCCGGTACAGAGTGGCGCGGCTGACTCCGAGTTCTTTTGCGATTGCCGCCATGGGCTTGCCTTCGGCGCGCTTGGCGCGGGCGAGGATCAGGGTGTTTTCGTCGATGACGGTGGGCCGGCCGCCGGTGCGGCCCTGTGCCTTGGCGGCGGCGAGCCCGGCGCGGGTCCGGTCGATGATCATGTCTCGTTCGAGTTCGGCGAACGCGACCATCATGGTGAAGAAGAACTTGCCCTCGCCCCGGGGCGAGTAGGTGCCGGCGAGCGTACCGGTGAGGATGCGCAGCCCGACGCCGCGGTTGTGCAGGTCTTCGGCGATGGTGAGCACGTCTTTGGTGGACCGGCCGAGCCGGTCAAGCTTCCAGATCACGAGCGTGTCTCCGCGGCGCATGTACTTCAGCGCTTCGGCCAGTCCCTCGCGGTTGGTGTTCTTGCCGGACGCAACGTCTTCGAAGACCCGGTCGCACTTGGCTTCGGCGAGGGCGTCGCGCTGCAGTTGCGCGTCTTGGGCGCCGGTGGAGACGCGGGCGTAGCCGATGAGTTGTCCGGTGGTCTCGGTCATGACTCTATTGTCTCATAACCCTGTCTCAAAACCTATGGCCTAGGCCAGGATTCTGAGATGAGTATTGCGACAGCCTGAGAGCGGCGAACCGGACATCACGCACCCGCATCCGGACAGTCTCACAACCGGTCGTTTTTGAGGCACCCGGAAACGACGCCATAAGCCCGCTGCGATAGCGATCAGTTGCGATTTAGCGGCGCTCGGTTACGGGGCCGTCCTGTCCGCATAACCTCAGCCTGTCGCACGGGGGATGGTCCTCGACACAAGCCATCACCTAAATGGCGCCGCCCGATGCCCGGTGCGCCCTGCCAACCGGCACGATCAAGGTATGCCCACCAACGGACTCCAGGTCACGCTCCAGCCGCCCGACGGCGACCAGTTCACCCTGGAAGCCGGCTTCACTCTTGCCACCGGCGACAACGGCGGCCACCTCTACAGCGGCTTCAACGGATTCTGGATCGAGGTCGTTGACGACCCCGACGACACCCACAGGGTCGCGGACTTCGGCTGGCCAGACGGGCAACGCCAACACACCATCACCAGAGTGGTTCCGATCATCATCTCCTGACACGCCAACGCCCGGCCGCATCGCGCCCGGCCGGGCGTTGGCGTTGGCTTACTCGGCCGGCTGGTCCAGGACCGGCTCAGCGGTGAACCCGCGGCCGTTCACGCGCCATGAGATCACGCCGCCCGGCCCGAGGATCACGGCGGCGATGGTCGCCAGGACCGCGCGCAAGTCGGCGCGGCCCACAAGGATCCCCTCGGCCGGATACCCGTTGCAGCGCCGCCGGTACTTCTCGGCAGTCATGATCTGGTCCAGTGTGGCGGGGTCGTGGCCGGTCATGACGGCCCCGTGGGTGGCCGAAGGCTGTCGACGCCCGTGGCCCATTCCCTGCCGCCCTCAGGCGGCCGGAGGTAGACGCGGGTGCCATGGCTGGTGGCGATGACGTCCATCACCAGACCGACGCGGCCGGTGGTGGTGTCGTAGACGCGCGCGCGGCGGCTGAGGCCGTGGTCGAGACATAACCGCCGGTCCGACACCACGGCGTCCTTCAGCGCTATCTCGACGGTGTAGGCGCCGGTGCCCTTGCAGCGGCATAGCTCGGCTGGCGCCGTAGCGCTACCGGGCATCTTCGCGCCTTGGCTGACCTGCATGACTGCTCCACTCGCTCAACTTGAGTACCCAAGTGGGACAGTATTCCTGTGCTGCGAAGCCGGTCAAGCACCTGGATACCCATGTGACGCTATCGTGGCCACCATGAGCACCGTGACCTCTCGGCGAGAGCAGATTGCCGCCGATCTGCGCGCGGCCATCCTCGATGGCCACTACGGGCCCGGTGACGCCCTGCCGTCAGCAAGCGAACTCTGTGCGCGCTACAACACCAGCCGCGTCACCGTCCGCCGCGCCCTGGAGACCCTGCACGCCGACGGGCTTATCGACATGCGGCAGGGCGCCGTGCCTCGCGTGCGAACCGAACCGTCGGTGCGAATCGCCATCGTCGCCTCCGACTGGCGCCGCCACCGCGACGCCGGCCGCCCCGGCTTCGACGCGACAGTAGCCGAACACGGCATCCTCGGGCGGCAGGAGATCCTGGACGTCCGGGAACCCGTGGCCGCGCCTGGACACATCGCCGCCGAACTCCGGCCGGAAGACGGCGACGCCGTGGTCATGCGACTGGTCCGCATGTGGGCCGATGAGATACCGGTGCGGCTGTCGCGCATGTGGTTCCCGGCGTCGTGGGCATCGGGTACGGCACTGGCCGGACGCCGGCGTATCCGCGGCGGTGTCGCCCGCCTCGTCGAGGAGCTGCGCGGGCCGCTCGCGTTCAGCTACGTCGACCTCGAAGGCAGGAACGCCACCGACGACGAGCGGGACCTGTTGAGCCTTGCCCGCGGCGTGACCGTGGTCCACACCACAACCACGTTCCTGGACGAGCAGGAAGAGCCGGTGTTCGTTCAGGAGGAGATCGCCGATGCCAGCCGGCACCGCTGGCGCTTCCGGGTGGAACTGTGATCCGCGCCGGGGCGTGCCTGTCACTGACGGGCCGGTTCGCGCCGTTCGGGACGCAGGCGGCGAACGGGCTGCGGCTGTGGGCTGATACGGCCGGCGCCGAGCTGGCGGTGCTGGACGACGAGAGCGAGCCGGCAGTGTTGACCGAGCGCCTTGCCGGGCTGGCGCCCGAGGTCGACGTGCTGTTCGGGCCGTACTCCACGGTGCTGATGCGCGCAGCCATCCCCGTCGCCGCGGCGGCCGGGCGGCTGCTGTTTAACCACGGCGGATCCGGTGGGAACCTGTCCCGCCCTGGTGAGGTCGTGAACGTGCTGACGCCGGCACGCCGCTATGCGGAACCGTTCATTGCACACCTGATGCAGGTCTGCGGCGGCCCGCTGTTCACCACCACCGGGCGGGGCGCGTTCGGCCGGGACGTGACCGGCGGGGCGGCCGAGGCGGCGCGCGCCGTCGGGATCCGCGCCGAAGTGCTCGACGCCGACCGGCCACCCGTCGGCGAGTGGGACCTGATCTCGGCGGGCGTGTACGAGGACGACATGGCCGCAGTCCGCCAGGCCCGCGCCATGGCGAATCCGCCTCGGTACGTATGCAGCGTCGCCGCCGGCGTCGCCTCGTTCGCCGGCGACGCCAACGACGCGGAAGGCGTGTACGGCATCGGACAGTGGGCGCCGGGTGCGGTGCGGACGGTCGCCGCCGGCATGGACGAGGACGCGTTCCTCGGCGCGTGGAACGATCGCTACGGCGGCGCACCGGACTATCCGGCAGTCCAGGCCTACGCCGCCGGCGTCATCGCAGACGCGGCCGGGCCGGGCGCCACATGGGGCACGGTCGCAGAACTCGATGTGACAACCGTGTTCGGCCGGTTCCGCCTGGACGCGGCGAGCGGCGAGCAGATCGGCCACGCACCGGTACTGACCCGCTGGCAGGGCGGCGAAGCGCAGGTGCTCGATCTCGGCCGGTAGCCCGGAACTGTCGGCTCCCCGCGCCCGTAGGTGCCACCCTTCGCGACCACGACGAAGGCCCGGGCCGTGACGGTCCGGGCCTTGTGGTCTGCTCAGCGTTCGACGACGGCCTTATCAAGGTCCTGGTGGTGCAGGCTTACGGTGTAGCCGTCCAGGGCCAGCAGGTCGCACAGCTCGGCGCCGACGGTTGCGGCACGGTGTCGCCCGCCGGCGCATCCGACGGCAACCGCCAGGTCGTTCTCGTCGGCGGACGGCCCGGACATGTAGGCGCGTACCGCGGCGGCGGTGGCCTCGATCAGGGGTACGATCCCGGCCGTGTCCAGGACTGCCTCCCGGACTTCCTGATCGCGGGCCGTCAGGTGGCGCAGAGCCGGGGACACGTGCGGGTCGCGGAAGTGCCGGCGCAGGTCCAACGTGATGTGCGTGCCCTGCGGGGGGTCGTCGTGGAGGTGCCCGAAGGTGATGATGATGACCTGAGGCATGATCGTCCTTTGGCTGAAAATGGCGGGTGCGGACTGGTGAGGTGCTGCGGACCGGCGTCCGCGAAACCGGGTTTCTAAGGCCTCGCGAACCGCCGATCTCACTCGCGCCGGCGGGTTAACTGGGCTCATCCGCCCTGACCAGCGCATATGTAAAAATCTTGACCGGGTGAGGTTACGGATCTAACTCCGGTCGCCCGATCTAACTCGTGATCACTTGTCGTTTTCGGAGCGTTCGGCGAGCGCGCGGCGGACCGTGACGGGATCAAGCGGCCACGTGTTGCCGGTCGACGGCACCTTGATCCCGTGCCCGGCGAGCAGCTTCACCAGCGCCGTGCCGGTCAGCTTCGTGTAGGCCGGCCACGTCGGCGCGAGCCGCCGCAGCATGTGCGGCACGTCCGCGATCCGCGTGGCCTCGGTGCCCAACACCTCGTCCAAGTCCGCAAGCAAGTCCCGCTTCTCCAGCCGCTCCGGCTCCTGCATCACCAGCGCATTCGCGGACTTCACCGCGCGCTGCATCAGCGGCGTGATCTCGTCCCGGTCACGCGTGATCGAGATGAAGTGCACCTGGATCAGGTCCGACCGCTCGCCGGTGATGCCCTTGGCCAGGCAAACACCCCGGTCCACGCCCGGCAGCAGCTCCGTCGCGCGGTGCCCGCCCCGGTAGGCGCCCTGCCCGAGCAGCGCGTCGTTCGCCACGTGGTCGCCGACGGCGAAAGCGAGCCCGTTGGAGCAGTTGCGGGTCACATCCCGCGGGATGCTGTCCTTCGTCGGGGCCTGCGTCGACACGATCTGGTGAACGGCGCGCTTGCGCCCGAGGCGGACATTCTCGATGGTCAACGCGGCGATGTCCTTGCCGTGCTTGGCGTGGTTGAACGCGACGTGCGCCTCTTCCAGCAGCGTCATCAGCGGGCGTAGGCGCGGCTCCTTGTCGGCGAGCTTGCGCGTCACCTCCGGTTCCTCGTATTCGGTCAGCAGCCGGCCGCGTGCCTGGATCTCCTCATGCAGCAGCTCGCAGTCTTCGCGGATCAGCTCGATCAGCTCGTCCTCGGCGCCCATGACATACCGGGAGCACCGGGCCTTGAACGCCTCGAAGTCGAAGTTCGCGTCCGGCACCCAAATCCGCAGCTCACACGACGGGTCCAGGGCTGCGCCGGCCATCAGGGCACGCGCGGCCGACGACTTGCCCTGTCCCGGCATCCCGCCCACGATCGTGTTCCGTCCGTTGACCGGCGCAAGGATCAGGTCGCCGCGCAGGGTCCGGCCGAGCGGGAAGCCCTTGAAGAAGTCCGCCTTGCCGTCGGTGAGCAGCGGGTACGGCCCGGCGCCCTCCTCCAGCCGGCCCTTGTCCGCCACCCACAGATTCAGGATTCCGGCCTCGGCGCCTACGGTCGGGAACACCTCCTTCGCCGCCCGGTGCAGGCCGGTGGCCAGGTCGGTGCGGCGCTTCGCCACCTTCTCGGCGCTGACACCGGACGGCAGCCGCAGCGAGGCGTAGGTGCCGCGGCCGTCCTCCCGCGCAGGCACCAAATACTGGAGCGGCAGCCCCTTCTTGATGTATTCCGTAACACCCTGGATCCGCAGCGCCTTGATTGCCAACGTGATGGTGCGTTCGTCGATGATCAGGTCTTCACCGTCGGCGGAGGTCACGAGCCAGCCCGGCATGTCGGCACGCTTGCGGCCGGTGGACCACAGGGCGGCGACGCTGGCGAACATGCCGGCCAGGACCGCCGGCGGCCACAGGATCGATGCCATGGTGACGATGAACCTGATGATGTCGGCGGCGTCGACGAACGGCGCGATGACCTGGCGCGGGTCGCGTTCGGTCGCGGCGAGGCACACGCCGATGACCAGCAGCAGCCCGGCCGCGGTGACGGCACCGTAGGCGCCGGACTTCGCGGCGTGCACCGGCGCGTGGAGCAGCTGCATCCGCCGGGCGTGCCTGTCCGCGAGGTGCCGGTGTTTCCGCTCCTCCCAGAGCAGCGCGGTGGTGTGGTCGCCTTGCGATTCGGCGGCGTGCATCATCCTTTCGTGCCGCGCGGTTGAGCGGGCGTCACGGCGCTGACGTGCGGTGATGACGGCGCCCTGGGCGACGTAGGCGGCGTGCCGCACGACGGTGCGGGTGTGCGGGTGCGTGGCGACGGTGCGGACCCGATGGAAGTAGCGGCGCGCCTCAGGCTGGTCCTGCTCGGCGCCCTGGTGCGGAATGTCAGCATTGACATCCTGCACCGGCGCCTCGTCGAGATGCGTAGCGATGTCATCCTTAACATCACTACTCACCTGCGCCGTTGGTACCGCATCCGGCGGCGTGTCCGGCCTCAGCGGCGGGGTGACGGGGCCGAAGCCGCTCGGCTTCGTCTGGATCGGGACCTCGGCGGCCCGGTCGTGGCCGTTGATCGTGTCGGACATGGGTGGTCCTCCATGAGGTGGTGGATGGACGCCGGCTGACGCCCCCGTGCCACCCGGCCGCCGCGCTCCGGCGGTCGGGCAGCACCAGGAATCAGCCGCCGTGGCCGTTCGCGTGCTCAACCTCGGCGAACTGCTCCCGCTGGGCGGCGAGCCACGTCCGCAGCTCGGTCGCGCGCGCCTGCCCGATGCTCAGTTCGCGCTGCAGCTGCCGAAGACCCGCCGGCGTGCCGGTCTCGGCGATGGAGGCCCGGTCCAGGTCGAGAGCGTCGGCCTTCAGCCGCGCCTCGGATGCACTCGCGGGCGCTTTCCGGACGCGCCGCATCGGCGGCATGACGAGTGCGCCCTGGCCTGCGTCGGATGCACCCGCGATGCGGGGACGGGATGCGGCAGCGGACTGCATCCGGGATACATTCACCCCCTGACTTCCGGATGCACCCAGCGACGCCCGCAGAGCGACCCGCAGCACCGCGGCCGGGCCGGTCCCGTCGGCGGTGTCGTCGAGCCCTGTCGCGGCGATCAGGTCGGCCGGGGCGAGCATCCCGGTACGAATCGCCACGGCGGCCTGACGGCGTGCCCGGCGCGCCTGCCCGCGTCCGGGAACGGCGATGCGCAGCGCCCGCAGCGCGGCGGCCCGCTGCTCCCGCTGCTGCCACAAGGCGCCGTGCGCGGACTGCCGAGCAACGTGCAGCGTGATCCGGAACGACCGGACCGGCGAGACGATCCACAGCTTCAGCGGGATCCGCTCGACGCCGAGGGCGTCACGCTGGTCGCCGAGGATCTGCCGGGCCCGCAGCTCTACCAGAGCGGCGAACAGTGCCGGCGGTACGGCGTGCATGAGCGCGGCGCGCCAGTCGCCGGCGGTCGACACGTTGATCACAACGGTGGCGGTGATCAGCGCCCGTGTCAGGGTCCGGAACCCGAGCGACGGCCGGACCTTTCGGACGCTGGCCAGGTAGTACTCGGACGAGGCGAACACGCCGGCGTCGAGCAGCACCGGGAACGCCGAGCCGCCGACGGGGCCGAAGACGTGCACGGCGGCGGCGCGGACGGACGCGTAGGACAGCCAGCCTGCGATGCCGGCGAGCAGCACCAGCGCGGCCGTGGCGGCACGCTCCGAACGGGTCGCCGGTGGGGTCTGGACGGTGGTGGTCATCGAGGCTGACTCCACTTCGTAATCAGGTCGGGGAGATTCGGGAAGCGGTCGAGGATCGCGGCCCAGGCGTCGGCGTCGATGGCGGCGAGCGAGCCGACAGCGCCGGGCAGGTGGCCCCGCTCCAGCTCGATCAGGGCCACTTCGAGGTGCGCCGCGGCGGCCAGACCGATGTCCAGCCGGGCCGGCGGGTAGGCGGGCGCATTCATCAGGCGACGTCCCACCGGTACTCAACAGCCAGCGCCGCCGAGGCCTGGCAGGCCGGTCCGCCGGCCTCGGTCAGGTGGCAGATCGGGACGTGGCCGCAGCCGCCGGCGCGGGCCGCGGCGAGCCATCCGGCGCGCGGGTCGGTGTACATCGACGACCACCGACCGCGGCGGGTGACGACCGCACCGAGGGCGGCGGCGCGGGCGTCCTGCTCGCCGGTGAGCCGGTCGAGGTAGGCGGTGATGCGCTTGAGGATCATGGGTTGTCCTTCAAAGGGTTCGGGTGCGGACGGGGTGCCAAAGCGGCTCAGGGCCGCGACGCGGGCAGCCGGTACGGATCCGGGCAGCATCCGCAATCGCATCCGCAGCCGGACGCACACGCCGACGGGGCGCAGCCGCACGACAGGCAGCCGCCGGCGTTGCGGGGCGGGCAGCCGTTCGGGCAGGCCTCGGGGAACCGGCCGCCGCGGAACACCCGGCCGGTGCCGCCGCACGGGTCGTAGCCGGGCACGGCGGCCGGGACGGGACGGGTCAGGACAGCGGCGCTCACCGTGCCACCCCCGCCACGGCGTGCGTCGCCAGCTCGGCCAGCGCCTCGTCGGACAAGTCCAGGTGCCACTCGGCGCGCTGCGCGGTCACCTCGGCCCGCATCACGTACCGCCGCATCGTCTCCGCACCCCTGGTGCGGTACGTGAGCGCGGACTGGTCGCCGGCGGCCTGCGCCTCGGCGGCTTTGCGTTCCCAGTAGGACAGCGCCAACCGGTATTCGGTGTAGGTGACCGGCGAATCGTCCTCGACCGGCGGGACCGGCCGCGCCTCGGAGGCGAAGACGAAGCCGAACAGCGCCGTCATCAGGTCGACGTGGTCGGATCCGTTGCGGACCGGCGGGAAGCCGTGCGTCTCCAGCACCTTGGCGACGTCGTGGATCAGGCCGAAGGTGAACCGCGGGTCGTTGCCGGACTCCGGGTGAGGCAGCGGGTAGGCGCGCGCGGTCATCGTCCGGCCTCGCTCTCGGCGATCGTCTCGCGGACGGCGCGGCGCACGGCCGGGTCTCCCCACGCACCGCCCATTCCGCCTGTGACGGTCTGCTCGGCGGCCAGTTCCTCCTGGCCTTCGCGCTCGGCCTCAGCACGCTGCCACGCCTCCTCGGCGAAGTCGCGGCCGGTGACCGGGTCAGCGTCCGCAACCTCGTCGCGTTGGCGGCGGTACGCGGCAGCCACGGCGGGGTCGGGCTGCTCGAACAAGCCGGCCTCGACGGCGGCGGCCACGTCCTTGTCGGACTTCTCGGCGGCCAGCCGCTCCAGCAGCCCGTCGTCGACCGCGTCGCGCAGCAGCTCCAGCGCGGCCGCGCGCTCGGCGGCGATGGACTCCAGCGCGGCGGCGTAGGGCTGGCGGCTGTAGATGAGGACGCGGGTCTTCTCGGAGCGGTACAGCCCCTGCAGTAGGTCCCGGACGTAGCCGGCGGTTTCGGCGGCGTGGATGTCGCGGGCGCTCACTTCGCACCGCCCTCGGTGCTGATGCGCGGGCCGGGGATCGTGGCGGACTCGCCGCTGCGGGCCATGGCGACCAGGTCCCGCAGCATGTTCGCGAGCTTCTCGGCGTCGTCCAAGGTCATGTAGGCGCTGCCGAGGTTGGGGAACGACACCGAGACGTCGGTGCCCTCCTCCGGCGAGTAGCCCAGCGCCGCCTCGGCCCAGGCGGTCATGCCGGCGACGCGGCCGGGGCTGCGGAAGTCGAGGCTGGCGACGGCGCCGAGGCAGACGTCGCCCTCGGTGTCGTGGATGTTGCACCATGCCGGGCAGGTGCTGGCGGCGCTCGCTATCGAGGTCTTCACAGCGTCACCTCGGCCATGGCGGGCGCGAACGCCACCTTCAGGCTCGGCGCGGTGCGCTTCATCGGCACCTCACCCAGGTTGTTCGCGGCGAAGATCGCACGGATCGCTTCGAGGTCGGCGACCTCGCGGGCGTTGTCGACCCGCTCGATGACGTGCATGCCGTACCGGCCGGCGGGCAGGCGGTCCAGCAGCTTGCGGGCCGCGCGCTTGCCGCGGTCGGCGACGCGGGCCTGCTCGGAGGCGGTCACGAACTGCTCGGCAGCGGCCTCGATGTCCGCCAGCGCCGGCATCTCGTCCGGGGCGAACAGGCCAGCCGGGTCTGGGACGGTCGCCGCCACCGGGGGAACGCTCGGCGCGGGGAACGTCTGCGGGATTGGGGCGAGCAGGCCGCGCAGGACGCGGCGGGCGGTGCTGGTGCCCTTGCGCAGCCGGTTCAGCGCGGGGGCGGGGCGGTTCAGTACGGTGTTCACAGGATCCTTGCCCTTCGAGAGAGGGTGGGTGGTCTAGGCCCTGCCGGGTGGTGACACACCCTGGTGGGGCCGCTTTGCGTTCTACAGGGTGACTGAATCAATCACCCGTGACTACACTCTCACTCATGACCCTGTTCCGCAAGCCTTGTTCCTATGCCCGTATCAGCCTCGACAGATCAGGCCTCGAAGAGGGCGTGACCAGGCAAGATCAAGACACAGAGGTGCTGAGAGACCGCCGCGGACTGCCGCCGTTCGTGCGCCGGTTCGTCGACAACGACCGTAGCGCCACCCGCGGCGGACCGCGGCCGGAGTACGCCGAACTGCTCGCAGCCGTGCAGGCCGGAGAGGTCGATTGCGTCGTCGTCTACATGCTGTCGCGCCTGTGGCGTAACCGGGCCGAACGTGCCGCCGGCATGGAAATCTTCCGTAAGCACGGCGTCTCCGTGCTCTGCGTCAAAGGCCCGGAAGTCGATCTGACTACGGCGGCCGGGCGCATGATGGCGGGCGTACTCGGTGAGGTCGACACCTTCGAAGTCGAGCAGATGGCCGAGCGGGAGCAGCGCAGGATGCTGCAGAAGGTCGAGCAAGGCGTTCCGGTCGTCCACGGGCACCGCCGCTACGGGTACAAGAAGGACGCGAAGACGATCGTCGAAGACGAGGCCGAAGACGTGCGCGCCATGCACGCGGCACTGCAGGCCGGCTCGTCGCTGTCCGGGATCGCCCGCGACCTCAACGACCGCGGCCGGGTCAACCGCAACGGCAAACCGTGGGATCACAACGCGGTTCGGCAGCTGCTTTTGAACCCGTACTACGCGGGCCTGCGCGAGTACCCGAAGCGGCGCAAGAAGTCCGACCCGCCCGGCGACCTCTACCCCGGGACCTGGCCGACCATCGTGGATGAGGACGTGTGGCGCGCCAGCAAGCACCTGCTCGAAGACGACACGCGCATAACCAGCGGCGGCAACACCGGGCGCGTGTGGCTCGGCAGCGGCATCTTCCTGTGCGGGGTCTGCGACGACGGCACAACCGTCACCTCCGGAGCGCGGGGGTCGAAGAACAAGGGAACGACGGTTCAGCCGATCTACCGATGCCGCCGCACGAAGCACCTTGCAAGGTTCACCACCCCGATTGACGCACTGGTGGACAAGTACGTGATCCGGCGCCTGTCCCGTCCCGATGCTGCCGATCTGCTGGTGGACCGCGAAGCCCCGGACGCCGAGAAGCTGCGAAGGAAGTCGGTTGCGCTGCGGGGGCGGCTGGACGCGCTCGCCGCGGAGTTCGCCGAAGACGACGACGCCGACCCGCGCGAGTTCCGCGAGGCCTCCCGGCGTATCCGGGAACGACTCGCACAGGTTGAGGCGCAGATGGCGCATCCGCAGCGATCACGCGTCCTCGTCGATCTGGTGCTCGCCGAAGACGTTGCGGACGCGTGGGAGCAGACGCCGTTGGACCGGCGGCGCGCCGTGGTGTCGACGCTAGTGGAGGTGACGGTGCTGCGGGGCCGGCTGGGGCGCGCGCCGTTCGACCCGGACACAGTCCGGCTCGTGCCGGCCCCCGGTATGGAATAGAGCCGCGGGCTTACACCTGGTCGCGGGTTGCGTTGGGATTTTGAATCCCGGCCAGGTGCTCCAGGCGTCCACGCTCAAAATCGGGAAACGACCGAATGAAGCCGATAGCTGCGGACTCCAACGCCCTGGCCGCGTCCTGTGAAGCGCCGGCTTTGGTCCCTAGGTGAGTGATCCTAAGAAGCTCAACCATGAAGCGCACAAGATCGCCCGAGTCCAGCTCATCGGCCGGATCTGGCACCGCTTTCATGGGTTCGTATCGCCAGGACTCCTCGGATCTGCCTGTTGGCTCGCCACCTTCGAGTACTGAATCGACACTGCCGACCGCCCAGTCCAAGGCGCGCTCGATCGCATCAAGGGTAAAGGGGCGCCGGCCCTGGGGGACCCGCCCGCTTTCCGCCGATTGAATGCTCCGGGGCGAGACGTCCGCCTTCGCTGCGAGTTCTTCGCGACTCAGTCCCTGTCTCTGGCGCTCGGCGCGCAGGGCGGATCCAAGGCGTTTCCAACTCTCGGGATCGCGGTTCAAAGGGTGCCTCGCATCGTCTGGGTGGGGATTCGTCAGCACCAGGCTAGGTGAAACAAGCATCAAGTAGCAACGAGAGCGCACCGAGGGTGCTCGAAGTTTCGTGCAACGATCGGCAAAGAGCGCCGGATTAGCAACAAGGATTGGACTTTGTTGCCGATCGACGCCTACCCTTGCCACATGAGCGCTACTCCAGCGGAACAAGTGCTTGCGCGTGTGCGCATACACCAAGGACTTCCGACGCCAGCAGAGCGCCGGCGCCTACGCGAGGCTGCGAACCTGACGAAGACGGAGATTGCCGAGGCCGTCGGGGCAACGCGGCAGGCAGTCACTTTCTGGGAAGCGGGTACCCGAACGCCACGCGGCAAATATCTCGAGCGCTACGTCGAAGCACTGACCGCGCTCAAGGGGATCGCCTGATGGTCGCCGCGGAGGAGCGCCACCAGCGCGAACTCAGGGTCTTCGGCGGACCGACTGGTCTCGCCGCGGTCGAGGCCTACGTGAACGGGATAGCGGACGCCGCTCCCCCGCTGACGGCCGAGCAGAAGGCGCGCCTGCGCATCCTGCTCCGCCCCGCCCCGGCCACCGAGACCCCCGCGCCGCTGAAGAACGCGGCCTAGCCGCATCCCCGAACTTCCGCAGGCCCCTGGCAAGCGAGAAGCCGCCCCCTCGACAAGGACGGCTTCTCAAAGCAAATCGGGGTTACCGGCCCCGGACCTGCAACTACAACACCAGGAGCGATTCTCTCATGACCAGCAGCGCGGCGGCACCCGCCAGCGCAGACCGGACCGGCCGCCCCGCAGTCGAGGTCCCGGACGTGCCCGCGCACATCATGCATTTCGTCAGCACGAAGCACATTCCTTACGACGTGGTGGCGGCCAGGTGTCCGTGGTGCCACGCGAACCACCGCCACACCACGACCGGACTCCGCATCGCAAGTTGCGGACTCGGCACCTACAACCTCGTTGTTGCCGGCGGTGCGCGGTGAAGAACACCACCATCCGCCCCGGTATCGAGGCCTCAATAGCCACGTGGACGCTGCTCTGCGCCCTCGGCCTCGACAGCGTCCTGAGCTGGCACGTCCTTTTCTCCGACTGGGACCTGTGCGAATGCGAGCGTTGCTGCTGGAACGGGGGTGAACAGTGAGCGAGTACACCACCGTCTCCACAAACCTGCAGGAGAACCTTCGCCTCGCGCAGTCCCTCGTCCGCACCATCGCCGAGCAGAACGCGGCCGTCGAAGCCGCCTACCGGCGCGGCTGGACGGAGTGCGGGAAGTCGCTGTCCTACGTCGCCGCCGAGGCATGGGAAGCCGGCTACGACGCCGCCGGCGCCGACCGCATCGCCGAGTGGGAGCAGCTGCAGAAGCAGATCCACAAGCTCGGCGCACACAACTACCGCACCTTCGAGGAGCGGCGCGCCGAAGAACTCGAACGCCTCAAGCCCCGGCCCGGCGACTTCCGCGGCGCCGAACAAGACCCCGGATACATCGAGCGGTGCCGCGCCTCCATGGAGTCGATCGTCGGCGCACGCAGCCGCAGGCATCGAGCCGCGGCGTGACGACCCCACAGCCCCACCCCACGAACACACGCAGCGAACGGAGTAGCCGGTGAGCACGGAGCCCCAGGAGCCGGACCGGCCGGCCAGCACAGCGGCCGACGGCAAGGTCACCGACATCTCCTCTGCACGCCGCGGGAAAAGGAAGTCCGCGACCGGGCCGAAGGACGAGCCGAAGAACGATGCGGATGGGTCTGCCGATGACGGCGAGCAGGGCACTACCGAGGAGAAGAAGCGAGGCCCGTCCCAGTCGAGCCTGCTCGTCCAACTCGCTGACCATAACTTCCGCGTCCTGAAAGGCGACGACGAGAACACCTACGCGGTCGCCCGATACGGGTCACAGATCGCCCTGCCGTTCCGCGGTAGGGGCGGCCTGCGCAAGAAGCTCGCCAAGCTGTACTACACCACCCACGGCCGCACCACGCCCTCGGCGACGGCGCTCGCCGACGCGCTCACCGTCATCGAGGCCAAAGCTGAGGAGCGCGATCCCGAACCGGTCGCGCTGCGGGTCGCCCGCGATGGCCAGAACAACATCGTCATCGACCTCGGAACCGCGGACGGCAGCTGTGTCGTGGTCCGGCCGGGATGCTGGGAGATCGTCAGCAGCTCGCCCGTCCTGTTTCGGCGTACCGCCCTGGTCGGCGCAATGCCGAGGCCGCGTTCGAACGGAAGCCTGGACGGGCTGCGCAACCTCCTCAACGTCGACGAGGACGGCTGGTGGCTCGCGGTCGGATGGATGATCGCCGCGCTGATCCCGGAGATTCCGCACCCGGTTCTTGCCGTCATGGGACTGCAAGGCGCCGCCAAGACCACCGCGCTCACCATGCTCGTCAGGATGGTCGACCCGTCGCAAGCGCCGACACGGTCGGCACCGCGAGACATCAAGGGCTGGGCCAGCGCCGGTAAGAACTCGTGGGTCATCGCGCTGGAGAACATCAGCAACATCCCCGCCTGGTTTTCCGACGCACTGTGCCGCGCCGTCACCGGCGACGCCATCATCGACAGGCAGCTCTACACCGACGACGACGTAAGCGTCGTTGCGTTCCGCCGAGTCATCGCGCTCAACGGCATCGACGCCGGCGAACTCGCCGGAGACCTCGCCGACCGCATGGTCACCCTCGAACTCGCGCGCATCACTCCCGACAAGCGGCGCCCCGAAACCGAAGTCTGGGCCGACTTCCAGGAGACATACGCCTCCGCGTTCGGCGCACTCCTCGACCTGCTCGCCAAGGTCATCGAAAAGCTGCCGGACATCAAACTCGCTGAGATGCCGCGCATGGCCGACTTCGCGAGGGTCCTCGCCGCCATCGACGAGATCCAGGGATGGAATTCGACCGACGCCTACAGGCACGCGATCGCGGACACGCAGGAGACGGTCGTCGACTCCGACCCGTTTGCGATCGCGGTCAAGGATCTGGTGATGCACGAGGGCGCCTCTGGCAAGTGGACCGGCACCCCGACCGAACTCTTCGACGCGCTCATGCCGATGGTGGACGGCAAGCCGAAGCCCCCGAAGGGCTGGCCTGCCTCACTCAAGGCCATGACGGGGCGGCTCAAGCGGGTTCTGCCGTCCCTGGACGTTGTCGGCGTCGGCGTCGAGTTCAGCCGCGAGTCCGACCGGGCGCGGACTCGCAAAGTCTCGATCGTCGCGAAGGATCCCACTGATACAGAACATGGGCGCGGCGATCCGTCCGAACCGTCCAATCCGTCCGAACAGGCCCCTGACCTGCGCGAAGCTTCGGACAGTTCTTCGGACGGATCGCGGACGGATCGCGAATCTGTCCGCAATCTGTCCGACGATCCGTCCGCATCCCGCACCGTCTCTGACCAGCGACGGAACACCGCGTCGGACGGTTCGGACGGTTCGGACAGATCCGCGCAGCGAACTTCTGATCCCATGCCGTTCGCCCTTGTTCCGGACATCGAATACGACCCCGATGACGACGTCGAGGAGGACTTCTGATGCCCCCTGTCGCCGAACTAATCACCCAGGCCCACTCCGCCGGCGTTACCATCAGCCGCGCCGGCGACGGAACCCTGCGGATCCGCGCACCCCGACGCGCCGCCGACCTCGCGCGCACCCTCCGCAAACACGAAACCGAAGTCCTCGCGCTACTGCCTCCGGCCCACCGCTGCCTCTGCGGCGCCACCGCCGGAGTCCGCCTCTACATCAGCGGCTATAGGTGCGCGGAACACACCCCGGCAGCCCTGACAGGACGTCCCGAACCGGGCGAGCACGACTCGGCACCGCACCGCCCCGGCACCACGCCACCGCAGGCTACTGACGCCCGTCCGTGGCCTGCTGAAGAAACCGGCTACTGCGCCACCTGCCGCCGCCCGTGCCACCGCTACGGCGAAGGCGGCAACCCGCTGTGCACCGCTTGCCGCGCTACCACGGCAGAAGCCTGACCACCCACAACACGCAAAGGAGAACAACGTCATGACCAAGACCACAACCACCACGACCGAGACCATCGACGTGCCGCAGACCGTCATCGACACGATCGTGTCGCTGTTTGCCGTCGCGGCCCAGCAGGGTCGCGACTTCAACCCCGCCGTCGCCGATGCCCTCCGCGCCATCGTCGACCAGCGCCTGCCCGCCGGCCGCCAACCCGGCACCGTCCGCGTCAGCGCCGAAGCCGCCTGGCACCTCGCCGACTGCGGCGACGCAATCGACGTGTTCGACCTGGACGAAGACGCCGACAGCACTTGGAGCCACCCGGCCGTGCGCGCCCAGCAGCAACTCGCCGACCTCGTCGACGACCAGGCCCCCGCAACCGCCGCACGGCTCGGCGCCGAGCTTGAGGCCGGCGTCGCCGACGCACACAGCAGCAACTGACAAGGAGAACCAGCAGCCATGACCGATACCGCCCCGACACCCAACCTCGACCGCTCATACTTCACCGACCAGCGCAACCAGGCCTACGCCAACGGCGAAGACGTCACCGTCGAACTCGACGTCGCCACCCTCGACCGCATCGACCCCGGCGAGATCTGCACTCTGTGCCCCAGCCCCGCGGCGCTGCTCGTCGAGGTCTGGCAGAGCTACCGCCGCGACGGCCGCGACCTGCGCGACATGACCGAAACCTACGACACGCTGTGCGCCGACTGCGCTGCACGCCATGCGCCCGGCCTGTACAACGCGGCCCTCGCGTGGGACAAGCAGAAGCAGGACATGCGCGACAGGTACGCAGCCGGCGCAGAAACCACCTGGGAAAACGTCGACGACCAGCGCGTGGACATCGAGGTGCTGCAGGGGTTCGCACCCGCCATCCTGGCCGTCCTCGGCTTCGACAAAGCCACGACAGTCTTGGCGGTCGACGGCATCGTCACCAGGATCATCCTCGCTACCAAGATGACCGGATCTCGCATCATCGGCCCCTACATTCCCGGCGGCGAGATCGCATTCATGGCCGATGACGCCGACCCTGACGGCCCTCTCGGCGACGTCTCCCGCGGCAACACCCACTGACACGCCGGCCGGGGCGAACGCAAGCCGCCCCGGCCGGACTTCCGATCATCCACCAGCAGGCAGGAACAACACCATGGCCAACACGTCACCTCTGCGTGGCGCACTCAACGCCGAGATCGCCAGCGCCAAAGCAGCCGGCGCCCGCCTGACCCTCACCGACCTCACCGTCCTCGCGACCAAGAACGACCCGTTCCGCGTCGACACCGGCGCCCGGCACCGCGACGGCGAATGGCTCGCAACCACCGCCGCAGACCTCGGACTCGGCACACGCCGCATCCACCTGCGCGGCCTGCACTACATGGTCCTTGGCCGCCCCAAGCCCGACGGCAGCCCCTACACCAACACCGACAAAGACTGGGAATGGCTGCAAGGCAACGCAGCCAAAGCCGCCCGCTGGCTCGGCTACCTGCCGTTCGGGCAGATAGTTGACCAGCGCAACGCCGAGCCGGCCGTGTACCTGCACGAGAACGGCGACCCCGAGCCCTACGTCACCACCGACTTCCACATCGACGTGCCCGACGCCGACGAACTCCTGCCGCAAGTCGGCGTCTACGGCTTCGAAGCCCGGCAGGCGTACCGCATCATCCTCATCGGCGAGAAGTCATCCCTCGGTGATGTACTCGCACCGGTCGCCACCCGGTACAAGGCAGATCTGTACCTGCCGGCCGGTGAAGCCTCCGACACCATGCTGTACAACATGGCCCGCACGACAGCCGAAGACGGCCGGCCCGCGGTCGTCCTGTACTTCTCCGACTGCGACCCCGCCGGCTGGCAGATGCCAGTCAGCGTCGCCCGCAAACTCCAGGCATTCAAGGCCTGCGAGTTCCCTGACCTGGCCTTTGAAGTCCATCGCGTGGCGCTGGTCCCCGAGCAGGTGAACTTGTACGGCTTGCCGTCAACTCCGCTGAAGGAGAGTGAGCAACGCGCCGACAAGTGGCGCGAAGCCATGGGCGTCGATCAGACCGAAGTTGACGCGCTTGCAGCCCTGCGCCCGGAGCTGCTGCGGCAGATCGCCGACGAAGCCATCCGTCCGTTCTTCGACGGCACCCTCGACGAGCGGGTGTTCCAGGCCCGGGGCCGCTGGCTCGACGAAGCACAGCGCATGATTGACGAACAGATCGACGCCGACATCCGCGGCCGGATCCACGCCGAGGCGCGGCGAAAGCTCGACATCGTCCGCGCCCAGATGCGGGAGATCCAAGACTCGATGCGTCTCGACGCGAGCGCTTTCGACGTCCCGGTGATCGACATCCCCCAGCCCGTACTCGCCGCTCCGGCTCCAGCCCCGCTTGTCGACTCCCGGCTGCCCTTCGCCGAGCAGTGCCGGCAGCTCAGCGATTCACGGGCCTACGGACTCCGCGGCGGCCCCGAACAGGACTAAGCACATGGCCGGCCCGGACCTCACCGGGCCGGCCTCTGAGACACAAGGAACGAGACGGACCGGCACCACCGCGGCAACACCGCTGTTGCCCAACACAACGGGGCCAACAACAGCTCGGCCCGACCCATCGAACAACCGCCAACGCCCGGACCCCTCGACCACCCTTCCGATTACCGAGAAAGAACGGAGACCCGCAATGCCCACCAGCGACCCCACCCCCGCGGACATTGCCGCCGTAGCTCTCGCCGAGCTCGGCCAGACCGTCAGCGACGACCCCATACGGCAACTCAACGCCTACGCCCACCAACTCAGCGAACTTGTCCAGGACATGCGGGAGCGCATGCACATCACCAACCAGCTGCCCGCGGACGTCGACGAGTACGAGCGCACGCGCGACGCCAACCTCAAAGCCCTCGTCGCAGCTGTCGAAGTTCAGAAAGCCATCGAGGTTCAGGAACTTCGGGAGATGTTCGGCAATCCCACGCACGACCCCGAGGCGGAGTAATCCGATGCAACCTGTCTGCGGCGCCCACTGCCGCACCACCGGCGAGCCGTGCAAGAACGCGCCCGTCACCGACTCCACCCGCTGCCGCATGCACGGCGGGAAGACCCCCAAGGCCAAGGCGCGCGCCGCTCAGATCGGCATCGCGCGCCAGGCCCGGAAGGCGCTTGCGGACTTCGACCTCGAGCCCGTGTTGAACCCGTTGGAAGCGCTGCAGCAGCACGCCGCCGAGGTCATGGCGCTGCGGGACTACCTGCGCGACCAGGTGAGCCGCCTGGAACAACTCCGGTATGAAGGCGGCAGCGGCGAACAGGTCCGCGCCGAGCTGGCCGCATATCAGGGAGCGCTGCGGGACACCACCGCAGTGCTCACCGCCATGGCCCGGCTCGACCTCGACGATCGGATCGTGCGGATCAATACCCGCATCGAAGAGGCGAAGGGTGAGCTGCTGGCGAACCTGATCCGCGCGATCCTCGGCGACCTGAACCTGACCGCCGAGCAACAGAAGCTCGTGCCTACGGTCGTGCCGCGTCGACTCCGGGAGTTGACCGCGTGACCCGGTCCGGACCTATCAAAGCCGTATCGCGGCGTGCACCCATCTACTTTGCCGCCGCTCGGCCCGCCGGCGCTCGGGCCGAGCAGCAGGAAGTCGAGGGCGACGAGTGATCAAAACCGACGGGCCCACCGTCACCCTGCTGCCAACCGACTGCGTCCGGCTAGAACGGGCCTTACGTGACGCCATCAAGTTCGGGTGGCTGAAATACCGCTCCGTCCCGCCGGCGGCGCTCGTCGAGCTTTACGACTTGGTCCAGGCCACCGCCGAGCAGTACCGCCCCCCGGAGTACCGCCCAAGCCCAATGACCAGCGGTACCGGTACAGCCTCGACGCCGACCAGCAGAGCGCCGGCAACTTTTGAAGAGACGGAGGTGCTGCTGACAACGGCGCAAGCGGCTCGATACCTCGGAATCACCGAAAGCTACGTTCGAAGGCTCGCCCGCAAAAGCGCCATCAAGGCGGAGACGGGCGCAGGGGACGCAGGATGGCGGTTTCGGAAATGCGAGCTGGCGGCGTGGGACGAGCACCGAGAGGAGATCAAACGAAAGGCCGCCTGACCATGGCGCGCGTTACTAGGGCCGAGCAGGCGCTCGTGCCGAACCTGCAAGTCATCATGCCTGAGCCTCTGGTCAAGAGCCTCACGCAGGACGAACTGTCCGACCGCGCGCACTACGCCTCAACGCTGATGGCGAAGGCCCGCGCAACGGACGATCCGACGCTCAAGAAGAGCTATTCGGCGCTCGCCGGCGCCGTGCTGCGATCACCCGAGGCCCGCGAAGAGACCGAACGCCGCGTCGAAGACCTGCGTCTGAAGGCGCAGCTCACGTTCAGCAAGGTCGACGCGGCCCGACTGCGGGACCAGGCACAGAAGATCCTCGACGAGAACCCGATCGCGCCACGCAGGCAGCAGGCCATGCGCAAGGCGCTGCGCAAGGCCGCCGATGCCGGCCAAATGGCCGTCTACGACAAGGACGGCAGCCTCGTGGGAGTGTGCGACCCCGAGAAGGTGGTCCACCTCATTCAGCCGCCGCAGCCGTCCGCCGGTGACGACCAGGCCGCCGCTGCAGGACCGCGCGACATGGGTACGGCGAAGACTCCGCCGGCCGCCGAGACGCCGGCCGCCAACACCCCCGACGACGTGACGAAGCAGCGCCGGACGCTCGGCGTCATGACCCGTCGGCTCTAAAATCTCCACGCTTCGGCGCTCCGGGTTCGGTCCCCGTTGAGCGCCGGGGACGGCCCGGATGCGCTGCCCGTCCATGTCAGCGTGTCCGGGCCCATCAAGACAGGGCTTTGAAAATGTCCAAGGACATGC
>Ga0207664_10000763_pt1 | contig 21844 bp, 22 predicted proteins | sample LARL83metaG_FD_184349 | JGI IMG/M metagenome (GOLD analysis project Ga0207664, IMG submission 184349) | Corn, switchgrass and miscanthus rhizosphere microbial communities from Kellogg Biological Station, Michigan, USA - LAR L8-3 metaG... | ecosystem: Host-associated > Plants > Roots >... | reverse complement strand
CGAACTAAGGTCCAGACCCCCCACCCCACCGGCTGCACCGCACCGAAACGACCGGGAGTTGACAGCAGCCCGGATCAACCTTCGCCTGGACCAATCATCCGAAGATGCAAGGACGTCCATAACTGGACGATCTGCAAGCAACCTCTGCACGGCCGGGCACAACTCCTCGCGGCGCCGAGTCGGCGATCTCGCGCTTCCGGGTAGGTCTCCTGCCGTGACAACCCGGGCACAGGGATCAATCTAGGCAGCCGCGTGGGCCGTGCCCGCGGTCGGCCGGCAGACTGTTCTTATGCAGACGAGCTACGGCCTGGTGCCGGTCGGGTGGGTGCAGTCGGCCCTGAAGGCCCTCGATGATGCGCCGAACCAGCGCGAAGGCGCGCCCCGGGCGTGGATCCGCTTCGATGAGCAGGTCGCGGAGGGTGCCAAGGACCTGCGACCGGGCGACCAGATCGTGGTGCTGACCTGGCTCCACCTGTCGCCCCGCGACGAGCTGAGCACCCATCCTGAAGATGACATGAGCCAGCCGCTTACCGGCGTGTTCAGCACCTGTTCCCCTAACCGGCCGAACCCTGTCGGCCTGCACCGTGCCCGCATCATGGCGCGCGACGGGCTGCGGATTGAAGTCGATGCTCTGAAGGCAATCGACGGGACCCCGGTGGTGGACGTCAAGCCGGCCATCGGCCCACCCGCATGACGCGCTGCCCGCGCGGCCGGCACTTGCCCGGCGGGTTACACCGCTTCCCGCGAACCAGCCCGAGAAGCCCGCGGCCGCATCTAAAGAATGGGTTCTCGCGCCGGCGAGTACCCTGAACCAACGCGCCGATGACGCTACGCAACAACCCATCGATGCGCCTGACGCGCGCCGACCCGCCGTTAGGTGCGGCGATCTTGTCACCGACATCGCCGCCTATGCCGCGTCCGAATGATCGTTATGCTCTGGCCGACAGCATACCCAGGACTGCGGCAGGTTCGGGCGCGGCGGTCACCGCACGGTGCAGTAGCCGGCCCGGTCGCGGAAGTGCCGGGGCTGGCCTCGGCAGCTGTCGCCCGAGGGCCGCATTGCCGGAAGCGGTCGTACGGATGATCAGCTCCGAGGCCGTCCCGCCCGGCCCGGCGACCCGTGATTCTGGCGCGACACGGCCGCCGTCTGCGCCCGATCGCTGACCAGGGTGGGATCAGGGTGACGGCCAGGGAGTCACGGGCGCGAGGCGACCGCGCGGTGCGCGATCGTGAGGCGGTACCGCCTGTTGAAAGGGGATCGCCATGACCACCTCGTTCGCCGGTCTGCCGGCCCCGGAAGGCCCCGGCTCGGTCTCCGGGGCGCCGCACCTCCCAGAGGGGTTCACCGGCACGTTTACCAGCCGGTACGTCGACACCGGCGGCGTGCGCCTGCACGCGGTCACCGGCGGCGTCGGCCCGCCGGTGCTGCTGATCCACGGCTGGCCCGGGTCGTGGTACTACTGGCGCCTGGTCATGCCGGCGCTGGCCCGGGACTTCTCCGTTATCGCGGTCGACCAGCGCGGCATCGGGCTGTCCGACAAGCCGGAGCAGGGCTACGACACGGGCACCCTCGCGAACGACCTCACCGGGCTGATGGACGCGCTCGGCCACGAGCGGTTCGCCGTGGCCGGCGTCGACACCGGCATGCTGATCGGGTACGCGCTGGCCGCCGATCATCCCGACCGGGTCGCGCGCCTGGCCGTCGGCGAGGCCCCGCTGCCGGGCATCTCGCCGCCGAACCCGCTGATCCTCCCGGACCTGCTCGTTGACCGCCTCTGGCACATCCCGTTCAACCAGCTCAAGGAGACCAACGAGAAGCTCGTCCGGGGCCGCGAGGACATCTTCTTCGGCGCGGAGTTCTCCGCCTCGGCCGGGACCAACAAGCTGCCCGGGTACGCCGTGCAGTACTACGTCGACGGGCTCGCCTCGAGTCCCGAGGCGCTGCACGGCAGCTTCCAGCTCTACCGCGCGTTCGGCACTACCGCGGCGCAGAACCAGGAGCGCAACACCCGCCGGCTGCCGATGCCCGTGCTGGCGATGGGCGGAGCGGAAAGCTTGGGTGCCATGGCCGCGGACACGATGAAGCTCACCGCCGACCACGTACAGACCCTGGTCATTCCCGGCATCGGCCACTGGCTCGCCGAGCAGGCCCCCGACGAGCTGGTCGCGGCACTGACCGAGTTCCTCGCCCCCTACCGGGACGGATCGGCCGCGGCGCCGAACCCCAGGCCGCATGCCGCCGTGGACTAGGCAGATGGCCTGGAAGAGAATTGTCCAGCGCGCGAGCGGTAGGGCATCGTGCTCTCGCATCGCCCGCGGGTGGCCCTGCTGAACCTGACCCTGCCACTTACCCCGCACCTGAACGGGCCGGCGTGGCAGCGCCATGAAGGGCAAGGTCGCCGTCATCACGGGCGCCTCTGAGGGCATTGGCGCCGGCCTGGTGGCCGGGTACCGGCGGCGGGGCTGGGCGGTGGTGGCCAGCGCCCCCACGCTCAGACCGTCGAAGGACCCGGAGGTGCTCGCCGTCGAGGGCGATATCGCCGACCCGGCGAGCGCCGGCCGGGTCATCGGCGCAGCGCTGGAACGGTTCGGCCGCCTCGACACCGTGGTCAATAACGCGGACGTGGTCATTGACAAGCCGTTCACCGACTACACGGCCGCCGACTACGCCCGCGTGGTGGGGATCAACCTCACCGGGTTCTTCTGGGTGACCCAACGCGCCATCGCCGAGATGGCCCGCCGGTACGGCGGCCACGTGGTCACTGTCACCGCCACCTTGGCCGGGGCCGCGGACTCTGGCACGCCCGCGGTGCTGGCCGCGCTGACCAAGGGCGGGCTGGCCGCGGCCACCCGGTCGCTGGCCTTCGAGTACGCCTCCTACGGCATCCGGGTCAACGCCGTCTCCCCGGGCATCATCCAGACCCCGGCGCACCCGCCAGAAAGCTACGAGCACCACGGCGACCGGCTGCCCTCGCTGGGCCGCGTGGGCCAGGTCAGCGATGTCGTGGACGGCGTCTTGTTCCTGGAGTTCTCGCCCTACATCACCGGCGAGATCCTGCACATCGACGGCGGCCAGATCGCCGGCCACTGAGGCCCTCGGCTAGGCTGGCTGGCCGCCTTGCCCACGCTGCGCCAGCGCCGCCTTCAGTTCGTAGCGGGAACCGATGCCAAGCTTCGTGTAAACCTTGCGCAGATGCCATTCGACCGTGCGCGCCGACAGGAACAGCTGCGCGCCGATCCCCGGGTTGGACAGCCCGTCACGGGCCATCCGGGCGATCTGCTCCTCCTGCGGGGTGAGCTCATCGCGCGTCTCGGCGCTGCGCTTGCGCACCTTTTCGCCCGTCGCCCTCAACTCGCGCCCGGCGCGCTCGGCGAACGCCTCCATCCCAATCGACGTGAACTGGCTGTGGGCGGTGCGCAGCTGCTCGCGCGCGTCGGCGCGCCGGCCCTGGCGGCGCAGCCACTCCCCGTACAGCAGATGCGCGCGGGCGAGCTCGGGACGCAGCCGGGTCCGGCTCAGCCGGTCGATCGCCTCCCGATACAGGCCGTCGGCGGCCGCGCTATCGCTCAACAGCGCCCGGCAGCGCGCCTCGATGCCAAGCGCCCAGTCAGTGGCACAGGGCCGCGTCGTCACCGCCAGCCGCTCCACCGCATCGCGTGCGAGCTCGGTGTCTCCCCCGCGCGCGGCCGCCTCGACCAGCTCGGGCAGTGCCCACATCGAGATCCACGGCTCGAAGGTGTTCGAGGTGGCTTGCCGGGCCGCCGCCGCCGCCTCAGGGTAGTGGGCCAGGCCGTTGTACAGGACCGCGGCCGCCCAGTACGCACTGGTCGCCGCCAGCCCTTGCCCTCCGGCCGCGGCCTGCTCGATCATGCTCGCGATCAGCGCGGAGGCCTCGGCTTCCCTCCCTTGCAGTGCCAGGAGCCTCAGCGTGGTGTACGGCGCGATGCCACTCCCGGTCGCCGCCGCGACGCTGTCGGCCTCGGCAATGAGCGCGGCGGCACCCGCGAAGTCGCCGCTCCAGATGGTGGCCACGCCCAACGCGACGAGGGGCATTGGCAGCTGCGCGAGCGCGCCGGCGTCACGGACAACCTGGACCTGCCTGGCGGAGATCGCGCGCGTGCTGTCGTCGTCCCACACGGCGTTGCTCGCCGCCGTGGTCATCCAGCCCCACCGCAGGACGTCCTCCACGGGGATACCGGCGAGCGCTCTCGCTGCTCGCTGCAACATTGGCGTCGCGGCGGCGCGGCCGTCGGTCATCAGCACAGCAAGGCCGCCGAGCAGCAGGTCGAGCGGACGGGGAGTGCCCGGCGGCGGAGGGAGGGCCCGCACGGCGCGGCAGATCTCCAGCAGCTGGTCCCCCCCGGCGAAGACGGCCGCGCCCCAGGCGGTCAGGTAGGTCTCGCGCGCGAGCTCCAGGTCGAACAGTTCGAGCCGCATTGCGGCCTTCAGCAGCAGCGGGGGAGCATCTCTGCCAAGATCCGAGGCGAAGGCGACGAAGCCGCGCAGCAGATCCACCCTGACGCGCTGAAACTCGTCCAGCGGCCCGGCCTCCGCCGTAGCCAGTAGCCCGAGAGCCGCGTCAAACGCGCCGGCCTGGAAGCTCGCCTGCGCCGCCGCAAGCGCGCGCTCCGCACGCCGCGCCGGCTCGACTGTCAGCACGACGGCGCGCTGCAGGAACGCGGCTGCGGCGGCGAGCCCGCCGCGGGCCTGCGCCCGCCCGGCCGACCGCTCCAGCTCGGCGGCGACGTCCTCGTCCGCCCCGGCCGCGGCCTGGGCCCGGTGCCAGGCCCGGCGATCCGGATCAGCCTGCGGGTCGGTCACCTCCGCCAGCGCCGCGTGCAGCTGCTGCCGGTCCGGCAACGATGCCGACCGGTAGACCGCCGAGCGGACCAGCGGATGCCGGAACCGCACCCGGGCGCCGAACTCGGCCAGCCCCGCCTCGGTCGCCAGCGCCGCCGCGTCGGCCGGGATGCCCAGCCGCCTTGCCGCGCGCCAGACCAGCGACCGGTCGCCGGACGGATCGGCCGCCGCCAACTGCACCAGCCGCCGCGTCTGCGCCGGCAAAGCCTCCATCTGGCGCAAGAAGCTCTCCTCGATCCGGCCCGTCAGCGGCACCGCCCCGGGCAGGCCGAACCCGCCCGCCAGCTCCGCCAGGGTCAGCCCGCGCGGCAGCTCCAGCAGCGCCAGCGGATTCCCCCGGGTCTCCGCCACGATCAGGTCGGCGACCCGCGCGTCCAGAGGCCCGGGCAGCGCCGCCTCCAGCAGCGCCCGCGCGTCATCGTCGGCCAGCCCGTCAACGACGAGTTCCGGCAGCCCGGCCAGCTCCGCGCCCAGAGTCCGGGCCGCGAACACCAGCCCCACCGGGTCGGCCCCCAGTCGGCGCGCCGTGAACCCCAGTGCCTGCGCCGAGGACTGATCCAGCCACTGCTCGTCATCGATCACACAGATCAGCGGGCGTTCCCCGGCCACCTCCGACAGCAAGCCCAGCACCGCCAGCCCCACCAGGAACCGGTCCGGCGGCGGCCCCGCGGCAATGCCGAGCGCGGTCCGCAGCGCATCCCGCTGCGGCGCCGGCAGCCGCTCCGCGCCACCCAGCATCGGCGCGCACAGCTGGTGCAGCCCCGCGAACGCCAGCTCCATCTCCGACTGCACGCCCACCGCCCGCGCCACCTGGCACCCCGAACCCGACGCCCGCCCCGCCGCATGCTCCAGCAGCACGGACTTGCCCACCCCCGGGTCACCGCGCACCACCAGCGCCCGGCCCTCACCGCCCCGGACGGCCTCGATCAGCCGGTCCAGCGCGTCGCACTCGGCACGCCTGTCCGCCAGCCGCGTCGCGCGGCCCCGCCGACACAGATCTACAGTCGGCCCGACATACGCCGCGTCCTGGTCGCCTGACTGGGCATGACCGCTCACCCGGCCTCCCGGCTGGTCCAGATCCGCCCGGGTGAAGCCGAGACCGGCGGTCACGAGCACCTGAGTGCCAGCCACGGCGGCTGCCGCCTACGACCACGCCCGGGCAGTGCGGGGGTCATATCCGCCAGCCCCGGCCCGCCGGGGCCGCGCCATCCCCTTGACCGCAGCCTAATCTCCCAGACGAGACCAGAAAACCCCCAAACACCCCGCAAGTGGAAGCTTCCCCGCGATCTCCGGCCTGGGCGGAATGTGTGATGGCGGTCTCTACGGAGAGTTTGGCGCACGGTCATTCGCTACGCACTCCGGGTAATCGGGCCGGAAGTGAGCAAACGAGCACCCGGTACGGGTCAAGCACGATCGCAATGGTCACTGGCCCAGTCGGCGCCGATTGAATGACGCGCCGGGCCGGGGCCGCCCAGGCGAGCGCGGCGAACAGGCTCAGCGTGGCGCCGCACGTGCCGTTGGACGGCGCGCACGGTAGGTGAGCGCCGCACAGCTCCTGTCCGCTAGCGCAGCGGCCGGAATGCCGCCCGGATCTCGGTCGCGAACAGTTCGGGCTCTTCCCAGGCGGCGAAGTGGCCGCCCCTGGCGGCCTCGTGGAAGTAGGTAAGGGTGGGATAGCCCTTCTCGACCCAGCTGCGCGGGGCCCGGAAGATCTCGCCGGGAAAGGTGGTGTAACCGACCGGGATCGAGACCTGCGGAGGAGGCTGGCCGGCCGCAAGCGCTTGGGCTCGTCCGGCCTCCCAGTATGAGCGGGCGGCCGAGGCCCCGGTGCCGGTCAGCCAGTACAGCGTGATGTTGTCGAGGACGTGGTCCCGGGTGAGACCCCCGGACGGCTGCCGGTCGACGAAGGCGCGAGAGATCTTGTAGTAGGCGTCGGTGTCGTGGTCGAGCATCCAGCCCGCCAGGGCGACGGGTGAATCGAGCAGCGCGTAGCCGATCGTCTGCGGCCGCGTGGCCTGCTCCAGGAAGTAGCCGAAGCCGCTCTGCCTGAACACAGCGAGCGCGCCGGCCGCCGCGTGTTCCTCCGCGGTGTCGGCCGGCTCGGGGCCGGCCAGCGCCGTCACGAGCAAGTTCGTGTGGATGCCGATCAGCCCCTCGGGTGCCTGGCGGCCCATGGCGTCGGTGACGGCGGCGCCCTGGTCGCCACCCTGGGCGACGTAGCGGGTGTAGCCGAGACGGTGCATCAGCTCCGCCCAGGCCTGCGCGACGCGGCCGGAGTACCAGCCGGTCTCGGCCGGCTCGGCGGAGAAGCCGTACCCGGGGATGGACGGCAGGACGAGGTGGAACGCGTCCTCGGCGGAGCCGCCGTGCGCGGCCGGGTCGGTCAGCGGGCCGACGGTCTCGAGCAGCTCGATGACCGAGCCGGGCCAGCCGTGGGTCATGATCAGCGGCAACGCGTCCTCGTGCCGCGACGTGACGTGGATGAAGTGGATGCTGAGCCCGTCGATCTCGGTGGTGAACTGCGGCAGCGCGTTCAGTCTCGCCTCGCACGTGCGCCAGTCGTACTCGGCCGCCCAGTAGCGCGCCAGTTCCTGCAACGTTGCCAGCTGTACGCCCTGCGACCGGTCGGCGACGAGCTCCTTGCTGGGCCAGCGCGTAGCCGCGAGGCGCCGCCGAAGGTCGTCCAGGGCCTCCTCGGGCACGTGGACCTCAAAAGGGGCGATGGTGAGGTCGGTCATGGTCATGCTTCTCTCCTTGTCGATTCCTCGCCCTGCTGCTGGGCGGGGCGGGTAAGGGACGGTCGTACAGGACGGGCTGGCGTCACTCGGCCAGCGCGAGGAGCGGCTTTCCTTTTTCGACGACATAGGTGACGAGTTCGGCGGCGTTGCCGCGGCCGACGTTCCTCACCGCGTAGACCGCCCCGGCCGGGAAGGCCAGGGCGTCACCAGCATGGAACGTCTTCGGCGGCTTACCTTCGATCTGATACCCCAGCGACCCTTCGAGGATGAAGATGATCTCTTCGCCCGGGTGGGTGTGCTTGACCAATGGCGCTTCCGGGCCGAGTCGACACGCGATTGGATGACCTCGCGCCCGAGGACGCGGAGATCGTGCCGCTGCAGGTCAGTACGCCAAAGTCCCGGAGCCTGCTGCTCCGCCATACCTGTCCTTCTTCAAATGTGTGCAAGTGCTTGATCTAGTGATCACGACTCGGTGTTAAGTTGCGCGCCGCGGCCGGTCCGTCCTTCTACGCGGTCAGGAACGGAATCAGCGCGGCCAGCATCTCCTGGGGAGCCTCCTCGGCGACGAAGTGGCCGCAGTCGGGAAGGACCACGGTCTGCACGTTGTCCGCGGCGAGCATCATCGCGTCCCCGGGCCCTGTACCGCCGCTTTCCGCTCCGCCGACTGCCAGCACGGGCAGGGTCAGCTTCTCCTTCGCGCGCTGCTGGTTCTGCGCGGTGGTGGCGTCGAGCGCGCGGTAGAACCCGAAGCTGCCGCTCAGCGACGCGAGGCTGTCGGCAAGGTTGTCGATGTAGACCCTGACGGCCTCGCCGGGCAGCTTCTTGAACGCCTCGACATCGAAGATAAAGCCGAAGAATACGTCTTCCCGCCCGTGGACGAGCTCGGCGTTCATCGTGGGCAGCCGGTTGAACATGAGGTGGAACAGGTGCTCGTTGAGCGCCGAAGGCAGGAACAGGGGCGGTGAGGGTTGCACGCCCGGCAGGACGGCCTCGGCGACAGCCAGGCGGCCGACCCGGTCCCGGTGATCGGCGGCCAGGGCGTAAGCGATATCCATCCCGGTGTCGCAGCCGACCACGGTGAACCGCCGGTGGCCGAGTGCGTCCATCAGCGCGGCCAGGTCGCCGGCGAGGGTGCCAGTGTCGTACCCGGACCCGCCTTCTCCGGGCGCGGGCTTGTCGGTCAGCCCGCGGCCACGCTGGTCGGGCGCGATGACCTCGAAGTGCCGGGCCAGCGGCGGCATGATCAGGCGGAACTGGTACCAGAACTGGGGCCAGCCGTGCACCAGCAGCAGCGGCGGCCCGTCGCCTCCGATGACCACGTGCTGACGCAGTCCATTGGCGTGGATGAACCGGCTGGTGAACCCTTTCGGGGGGGTCGGCGCTTGCGAGAAGGAGCCGGGGCCTTTCCGGGCGGCCGCGCTGGCCGTCTGCGCCGCGGCGGCGGTGGCGCCGCCCAGGCCGAGCGCCAGTGCACCCGCGCCAGCCGCGCGGACCACGCCGCGCCGGGTTATCCCCGCGTTGGCCGCGTCTTCGGAGTGCTGGTCGGCCGGTTCGCTTGGTACCTCGGATGTCATGACGATCCCCTTCACGGGACTTGACGGGACCTGGCAGTAGGGTCGCCCCTGGGGCGGGCGTGTCGCGCCCGTGACTCCCTGGCCGTTACCCCGGCCGTTACCCTGGTCTGTGACTCCCGCGCCGATACGCGCCAGTGGCTTGGGCCTCGGGGCGTCCGGGCCGATAGTTGCTGGCGGTGCATTATCGTGCCGCCGTTAAGGCTTGACCGGTCATTTATCGGACGGCAGCAGAAAGTGCAGTGAGATCACGCCGGAGGCTGGCGCCGACTGGCGGCCAGCCGCCGCCGAATAGATAATCTGCGCGCCTCCACGACCGGCCAGCATCGGCCAGCTGGAAATGAATAATCGGCGTTCGGGACGCTGCGACAGTGCGTTCAATGGCGAATTCATCAACACCCTGTGACGGCCACGGCTCCTCCGTCGAGGCCGCCAGCGAGGCAAACCCGGACCGTCGCAGGACGAGCAGCGCAGCTACCCGCTATCCTCCGGGGTCCTGTCGCTGTTTGGTGCGAGCTTCGATGTAAGCGGTCCAGTCTCGCTGGGCTAGGCGTCCCCAGCGTAGGGCGGTCGTGATGTCCACGCCGAGCAGGCTGGCCACGACCGAGGCGGGCATGTCGGCTGCCAGGGCCGCTAGTGCTGCGTTGTGGGTGTCGCTGGTGCGGATGCCGTGGTCGCGGAGGTGCTTGCCGATCGTGCCCGCGCTGGCCGGGCGGCCTGGGCTGGCGCCGGGGAACAGCCACTGCCGGCCGGGAGCGGTCCGGCCGAGCGCCGACCGGATCTGGCTGCCGGCGCTTTCTTCCAGGAGGCTGGCCACGGAGGGCGGGATGATGACGGCCGTCTGGTCGATGGCAAGGTGAGCGTCGCCGCCGGTGCGGGTGAGCCGTTCGGCTGTCAGGTGCGCAAGCCGGGTCAGCGGGATCGCGTACAGGGTGACCAGCGCGCCCGCCGCCCGCACGCCGGCGGGCAGTGCCGTGTCGGTGAGGCAGCGTCGCAGCTGCTCGCACAGCTCGGCGTCGGTCATGACCGGGCTGGTCTGCGCCCGGGCCGGCCGCGCGGGGACTTCGATGCCTGCGGTGAGCCCGCGTTCGTCGGCCCAGCGCAGGAAGGGGCGGATCTCGTGGCGCTGCGGCCCTTCGGCGAGCCAGTCATCGACATCGGGCTGGCGCAGTGTCCGCAGGGTCTGGCCACGCTGGTCGAGCCAGGTGAGGAAGGTCATGGCGGCCGTGATTGTCGCGCGTGCGCTTGCCCCTGCGCCGACCGCGGTGAAGGGGCGGCGGTCAACGCGGCGTCGGGCTCGGCGGAGCACCTGCCACTGGGCGAACGGGCGTACCACGCTGGCGTGGTGGGGCGGTGCGGCGGACAGGGCCTGGTCCAGCCAGGGGCCGAACCGTTCGAGGGGCTCGGTGCGCTCGTCGAGGATTCCGGTGTGGACCAGGGTTTGGCGCAGGTGGTTGAGGCTGGCGCCCGGCGGCATCTCGTCGAGCATCCGGTGGGTTAGCGGAGCGTTCTGCGCGGCGAGCTGGGCTAGCAGCCGCGCTGAGGGCGCCTGGCCGAGCCAGCGCAGCATGGTGACGGGGTGCTCGACGGCGATGAGCGCGTCGCGGAGCGGCTTGAGCTGCGCGGCGACGACAGGGGCGCTGTCCGGCTGGAGGAGGTCGTCGACGCGTTCGGTGAGCACGCACCGGGCGCAGGTCCCGGCGGCGTAGATCTGCCCGGGGTATCCGCACCGGCGGCAGCTGTAGTCGGTGTCGGCGCCTGCGCAGGGTCCGCAGATGCCCTGCCCGCCGGGGCCGACGCCGATGAGGGGCCGGAGCTGGCCGCATTGCGCGCAGGTGGCGGGGTGGTTGCGGACGTGCTCGTAGCAGGCGGTGCAGACCGGGCCGATCGGCCATTCGGCGTTGACCGGCCGGGTCCTGCCGCACCGGCAGCACGGCCGCTTTTGCCTGGGCCGGCAGCTCTGGCAGACCAGCTTGCCGCTTCGCGCGCCGCTGCACGGGCGGCCCCTGCCGCACACCGTGCAGGTGCCGGTGACGCCCTGGCAGCAGCTGTCGCACAGATCCGCTGTGTCTGCCGTGGCTCGCTGTGCGATCAGGCGTGTGCGCCCGCACCGGCCGCACATTCGGCGGGGACGCTGGTGGCGCGTGTAGCACTGCTGGCACAGCGGCCCGTCGTCTCTGCGGGCCTTGACCCTGGCCAGGGTGCCGCACTTGCTGCACACCTGTTCCGGGCGCTGGTAGCACGCCTCGCACAGCGCCTGGCCGTCAGGCTGGCGGGCGGCCGGGACGCGGACCCGACCGCAGGCCGCGCAGGGCTCCGTGACCAGCGGATCGCGGGCGTAGCAGGAGTAGCAGATCACGCCCTCGGGCCGCCGGGCGGCGACCCGCCCGCTGGAACCGCACCGGGCGCACAGCACGGTACCGCGCCTCGCGTAACAGCGATGGCAGTACCGGACGCCGTCCTTGGACCGCAGAGAGGTGTCCTGTTTGCCGCAGTCGGCGCAGGCCGGGACGGCGACGTCATGGCCCTCCGCGAGCAGTACCTGGACCAGCCGCAGGTACGCCGCCGGGCACTCGGTCACCGCCACGGTGAAAGCGTCGGGCGTGGCCGCGAGGTAGGCATCCAGCGTCCGCATCGCGGTGCCCGCTCCCGCGCCAGCCTGGTCCAGCACCTTCTCGGCCGACGCAGCCCGCAGTCCGGGCAGCCGCCCGGTGAGCATCGTGACCAGGCGGACTCGGACCGCGCCGGGCGTCTCGCGAGGGCCGGTCATGCGCCCGGAGGTCGGCGGATGGTGGTCCTGCGCGGCTGCGGGAGGTCACCGGTGCCTGCGGCGCTGCCGCCGGCGGCGGTCCTGGGGACCTGCTGATTGACGACCTCGATGTGGATCAGGTCGTTGGGGGTGCAGCCGAGGATGTCGCACAAGGCCGCCAGCACGTCCATCGACAGCCGCTGCGGGGGCTGGGTGACGAGGCGGAACACCTGCTCGCGGGACAAGGTCACGCCGCGTTCGGCCAGCAGCGGCACCAGGTCCGTGGTTTGGTACATTTCCTGCTCGGCCATCAGCTTGCGCAGGTTCCACCGGTAGCCCATCTTCTTGATCACTTCGGGTCCTCCCACAGGCCGCCGTGCCGTTCCCGCAGCGACCGTTCCAGCAGCCGGTTGCGGTAGTCGTCGGACACGCCGGTGTAGATCGCGGTCGTGCTGGCGTAAGCGTGGCCGGCCTGTTCCTGCACGAACCGCTCCGGGTAGTCGAACTCCACCAGGTGCGTCACGTAGCTGTGCCGCAGCGAGTGCAAGTCCAGCTCTGGCGGCAGCCCGGCCTGGTCGCGGGCCGCGCCGAACGCCTCGTTCGCTGACCGGGCCGAGATCCGCTGCCCGCGTTCGGTCAGCCATAGCGCGGGGTGCTGGCCCGGCGCGAACAACGGCCGCACCTGCTCCAGGTAGTCGCCGAGGACATCGGCTATCCAGTCCATCTCCGGGACCGTCAGGACCGTGCGCCGCTTGGGTGCCCCGCCCCGGCTGGACTTGCCGTACCGGACGAACAGCGCGCCGAACCGGCCCGCCGACGCATGCCGCGGGTTGTGCCGCAGGTCCGCCACATCCAGCCGGCACACCTCGCGGCGCCGAAGGCCGAACGCGTACACCGTCTTCAGCAGCGCCGCGTCGCGCAGCGCGGCGAGCGCGCCCTTGACCCCGCGTTCCCTGATGCTCTCCACCTGCGCGTCGGCCGCGTCGAACAGGGCCTGCACCTCGTCGTACGTCAGCGGCCGGCGACCGGGCTGGCCCTCGTACTCCGTGACGTGCGCCACCGAGTTCCACTCGTGGAAGATCTGCTGCGGGCTGCACCCGAACCGCTGCTGGCATTCCGCAGGCCAGTCGTACCTGTCGTCGGTGAGGTACTGCATGAACAGCCGCAGCGAGGTCTCGTATCCCCGGCACGTCGACACCGCCATCGCCCGCCCGTCGCGGCCCGGCGACCGCAGGTGCGTAATGAACGCTTCCGCCTCGGTCGGCGCCCACTCCCACGGGTACTGGTTCGTGAACGCGGCCAGCCGCCGCACCAGCGCCAGGCGCGGCTCGATCGTCTCCCGCTCCTTCAGGAACCGCGTCCGCTGCTGCCGCGCCCACCCGGCCAGCATCGCCTCGAACACCGCCTGGGCAGGATCGAGGTGCACAACACCGTCCGCCAGTTCCAGCCGCGCCGCACCAGGCAGAACCGATCCAGCTGCCACCCGACCTCCATTGCATCAGATGCAACATTGTTGGGGTGAACTCCGGCGAGCGCAACCACTTCGGCAAAATCGGCGCAAGACGCTGGAGCCGCGATTGCCTAGCTGGCAGTATGTGCTTGCCCGGTCAGGGCGAATGATGCATCCGATGCAATTCCGCTCAGTTGACTGGCGCAGTACCCGTATTCGGCCCAGCCGGCCAGTTCGGAGCGGCGCACGGTCTCCTTCGACCGGCCGCACTCCACGGGAGTGGAATCCACCACCCACACGTCGTCGTCCCACTGGCTGGTGTCGCTGGCGAGCATGCGGATCAGCCAGCACATCGTAACGGTGAGCTTGCGCAGCCGCTTGTTGTACCCAGGCTGGCCGGGCAGGTATGGGAACAGGCCCCTCAGGCACTTGCGGGCGAACCGCAGCCAGCGGGCCTCGCTGACGAACCCGAGCAGGGCCTGCAGCACCGCCAGGGTGATCAGCTCGGCGTCGGAGATCTGCGGGAAGATCCCGATCGCGGGCCGCCACGGTACCCGCTCCGGGCAGGTCTTCAGCAGGTCATCGATACGGGCATAGAGTGCGGTGGCGAGGGTGTCCAGGTCGGCGTCCACGTGAGCCTCCAGGTTCGGCGTTGGATCGGCAACGTCGATCCTGGGCACCCATCGCCCCAGACGGGGCGTAAATGCTAGGCTCGCCGCGCCTGGACCAGCCAGGCGCCAGAGTCGTAGACAACGCCGTCGGCGGTGGCGTGGGCGGCGACCGTGGCCCGCAGCGCGCCGAGCGCTTTACCGCGCTGGTTATCGTCGAGGCCCTCGAGCATCCAGCCCAGGAGCCCGAGCACGAACGCGTACGCGTCGCCGGCATCGGCGCCGAACCACATCGGCGCCTGCACCGGGGCGAGTTCAATGCCGGTGAAACCGGTGGCCGCCAGTAGCTGGCGCACCCGGCCGGGGTCGGCTAGCGCGAACGGCCCGGGCACGTCTGGCGGCGGCGCGGGCAGGTCCCTGCCGGCCGCGAGTGCCGCACTGAACTCGGTGATCCATTCGTTGGCCGGCGGGGGCTGCCAGCTGAGCAGCGCCAGCCGGCCGCCGCGGCGAAGGGCGCGGGCAATGTTGCCGAACGCCGCGCGGGGGTCGCCGAAGAACATCGCCCCGGTGCGCGAGATCGCGACGTCGAACGACCCTTCACCGAAGGGGTAGATCTGCGCGTCGGCCTGTTCGAACCGGGCGTTGCCCAGGCCTTCGGCCGCGGCCAGCCGCCGCGCGAGGGCGATCATCTCCGCTGACAGGTCAACCCCGAGCGCGCCGCCCGAGGATGCCCGCCGGGCGGCGTCGCGCGTGGTCTGGCCGGTGCCGCAGCCGATGTCGAGCACATGCTCGGCGGTCCTGATCGCGGCCGCGTCGAGGAACCTCTCGCGGTAGGCGGCGACCGCGCGGTCGAAGTGCCCGGCATGCGCCGCCCAGTAGGCGCCTTCGCCGCCGTCCCACGCCTTCGCCACCTCGGCGTTGGACGGGTCTACCCGCAGGCCGCTCGTGAGGTATGTCATCTCGCGCACCTCCCTGTATACTCCCCTTGGTAGTAACTAGATACTCCCTAAGGGAGCAGCATGTCAACTCCGCCGCTGACCACCACGTCGTACGCGGTGCTCGGCTTGCTGGCGATCAAGCCGTGGAGCAGCTACGAGCTGACCCAGCAGATGGACCGCTCGCTCGGGCGCATCTGGCCCCGCGCGGTGAGCAAGCTGTACGAGGAGCCGAAAAAGCTCGTCGCCCATGGGCTGGCCCGCTCCTCCACCGAGCGAAACGGGCGGCGCACCCGCACCGTTTACGCGATCACGGCCAAAGGCCGGCGCGCACTGCGGGACTGGCTGGCTGAGCCCGGCGATGGCCCAGCGCTGGAATCCGAGCAGCTGCTCAAGGTGTTCTTCGCCGGCAACGGCACCAAGACCGACGTCCTCGCCACCCTGGCCGCCACCCGGGAGTGGGCGCGAGCCCGCTGCCAGGAAAGCCTGGCGATCGGCGGGCAGTACGCCGAAGGGCACGGCCCGTTCCCCGAGCGGCTGGCCGAGCTCCAGCTCACCAGCCGGTTCCTCACCGACTTCTATCTCCTGGTCAGCGACTGGGCGACCTGGGCCACTGAGATCGTGGCCAGCTGGCCCGAGGACCCCCGGCAAGCCAGCCATGATCCCGCCGTGATCGCCGAAACGGTTCGGCGAGCCGCCACCGGAAGTGAACGCGAACCACGCTGACGCCGGGCACAGCAGACCTGATCCCTTGGAATTGATCGTCTAGGGGCGTTGGTGACGGGAGCTGGCCCGGCGTCTTCCTGACTCGACGGGCCGGGGTGTGCGACTCTTCGCTTGGGTCGCATGGCCTATAGGATCCGGGTCCAGGCACCGCGGGTCGCCTCGTCTGGCGAACAGGATCCGGCTCAGGTTCATGGAGCGGTCCTTGCTATTGACGATCCAGCAGACCACGACGATCCCCAGGACGATGAAGAACCCCAGGCCGGCCAGCACAGGTATCCCGAACCGGCCAACGAGTGCAGCAGACAGCACGCCCGCTCCCGCGCGGCTCAAGTGCAGTAGCGCGCTCTTCACGGTGCCGCGCCTCTTCGGCGCGGAGACCGCAGCGTCAAGCCCATCGGGAGGCTACAGCAGAGCTGGCAGAGCGCATACCGCAGCTGGGCTATGCGGCCAGCACCGGCTTTGGCAAGGTCCCACAGTTCCGACTGGTATTCCTCGACGTACCGGGCCTGATAGGCAGCTGGCAGCAGACGAGCGGCAGTAGTCACCAGATACCCTGCCGGAGACACGGCCCTTGTGGGCCAGCGTCGTGCCCGTCGGCCGACTATCTGGGCACGACGCGCGGCGTTGTTGGCGCGGATGTTATCGGCCCAGGCGGCACTGTTACGGACGAATTCGAGAGCGGTGGCGAACTCAGAGGAGAGGACGCCGACGGTGTCGCCGTCGACGGTCGCAGCACCACTAGCGACATTCTTGGCGAGGTCGCGAGCGCGTTCCAGAGCGCAGGAAAGTACGGCGTTGAGCTCGTAGTCGACGGCAAAGTGCATGCCGCGGTCGTGCAGCTCTTCGAGGTCATTAGCAAGGCCGCCGACGCCAGTGACATCACGGGCGAGCCAGTCGAGCTCGGACATGAGGGTGAGATCATCGATAAGGGCGTGGGCTCTGGCGCTCTCGAGGTCGAGGTAGGCGGCGCTCTCCTCAAGTTCTTGAAGCTCTTTATAACGGCGTCGACCGAGGGTGCTCATGTCAGGCTGCCGACAGCTCGGGGATGCAGGCCGATAGTGGGTGACGGAGCTGGCGACACAGCGGACCACCGTGACCGCAAGTTGTTCTTCATAGAACTGCGCTCCTTCGCCGTGGAGACCGAAGCGCACGACGCGTCAGAATGCCGCTGGCAAGCTGGCGGAGCACATGTCGTAGCTGCCTGATGCGACCTGCCCCAGCCTGGGCAAGGTCCCACAGTTCCGACTGGTACTCCTCGGCGTACCGGGCCCGGTCAGCCGCAGGGAGCAGCTGGGCTGCTGCCACCGCCAGGCGCCCCGCCACAGGCGTCCCCCACGCCGCGCCGTGCTGTCTCCTAACAGTGCGCTCTAGGAAGCGGACGAGGGCGCAGGCAAGGTCGACGTCCGCTGTCCTAATGAAGCCACTGTTGTTGAGGGCGCTGGTCAGAACGCGTGACCTGTAGAGGGCAATGTCGAGGCCAAGGTCGAAGTTGAGGTCACTGACGAGTGTGTGAGCATAAGCCAACGCGGGGTCACGGTCGCGGGCGTGGCCGAGTGCGGAAGTGAGTTCGGATACGACGTCGCTGGCTTCGTTCAGGTCCTTGATGCGGGTGCGACCGATATGCCGCAGACTGGCCCTCATGCCATGCCGCCTGCGGGGCGGGGGCGCAGGCCAAGGGTAGTGAGGGACGTGCTGGCTTGAGCCAAGGCAATACGTGCACGCTCGGCGCCATCCTCGGTCAGCTGGTAGTAGCGCCTCCTGGGCCGACCTGCTTCCTCAGGTTTGACATCCTCCCAGCGGGAGGTGAGCCAGCCGTACTCGTTCTCTAGCCGGGCGAGTATCGGATGGATCGTTCCCGTGGGCAGCCCGGCCTCAGCGCAGATCTGGAGGCCGTACATCTCGTGCGTGGGGTTCGCCAGCAGGGCGCGGAGCACTAGCTGGGTCGGGATGGTCATCCGGGGTTTCGCAGAGTCCTCGCCGGGCATGCTCTAACTCTACCTAGCCCTAGGTAGAGAACGCAACAGGGGTGCGGGAGGCGGCAGATCATGATCAGCGTGCTGGCCGCCGTCGGGTCGGCCGGACTTTATCTTCGCCTTTAATTCCTAGTCCCGTTAGCAGCCACGCTCGGCGCGAGCACCAGGCGGCCGAGCTCGGCGGACTGGACATAGGGCTCCAGGCCGGGAAAAACCCCGGTCAGGACCTGCCGGCTGGCGGGCACGGACAGGACGGCGACCCCGGCCAGCTGAGGCCCGCCTGGCCCGGCGAGATCCAGCAGGCCGTACCTGCGTAGCGCTGCCGGGTAGCTGCCCGAGTAGTGACGGCCGCAGACCCAGCTCTTTGCTGCCGGGTCCGCGATCTCAGTGACGGCGTACCGGCGGGCGTCGAAGCCGCCGTCGCGGCGGTGACGCCAGGATTGCTGACCGCCCGGCCCCCACCGCTGGCAGCGGACAGCAGGCGATTCTCGCAGCTGAAGGTCGGCAACCATACCGTGCCCCCGTCCCGACAGCCCGTCCCAAGTGCCAGGCTCCACGTACTAAATACGTTTAATAAACCTATTATGCACTATATGCGGCACTGCCGGAAGCAGAGCTCGACCCTGCGAGCGGGATCCAATAACGGCGGGAACGGGCCTCCAGTCGCCCAGTCGGAGGACCGGTCAAACGGCCAGCCGGGCAGCTCACCCGGCTGGACACCGGGCCGCACGAGCGTCAGGGGCCAGGAGCCCCACCGGCCAGCCACGCAGTCGCTGCGGGCCGTCAAGCAGGCCAGACCGCGGCGGCGGACGAGATCGAGGCAGCCGGTTCTGTGGCGCAGGGGCACGCGTCTTGCCGATCGCGCAGCTCGCCGAACATCCCCGCCTCTGCCTGGCCCGTTAGCCAGCCTCACCCCCAGCACTGCCCGCCGGCGGGATGTGACTGTCCCGCTCGACTTCGGCCATACGGATGGCTTTCCACGCGTCTTGCCATTCAGAGACTGGAGCTCCGCAGGCCATGGCCAGTGCGGTAGTTAGCTCGAGTGAGGGCAACCGCGTCCGGGAACGGCCGATCGCGTCATATAGCGTGCTCGAGGGGATCCTTAGCCCGCTCCGCTTAGAGATCTCCTTCGCGCCCGGCTGGCCTGCCCATGCCCGCAGCCGGCGCAGCTGGTGCACGAACTCGGCGGCCGTGCCGTTCCATGGAGGCCGCGGCGCATCCCGCAGCGGCATAGCCACGACGTCAGCCTCAACCGCGCGGTACTCGACCTCGGCCAGCCTTTCGGTGGCCGGCCGGAGCTCTGCGGACAGGCGCCGGTGACGCAAGGCGAGCACGCCCGACGCTCGAGCGGCCTTGGCAGCCTTGTCGGCCCTTCCCCAAAGCGGCCGGAGCTCCGCCGGGTCGGCGCCGCATGCGCGGGCGTACGCTTCGGTCACGTCCCACGTCGGCCGGATCCGGCCGGCGGCGGCCGCGGCGAGGGTAGCCGTGGAGTAATGCGTCTTTGCCGCGAGCGCCCGGTAGTCCGGCTTGCCGGCCTCGTCGCGGAGCCTGCGCAGGGCGCGGGCGAGGTCGGCAACCGGGCCGGCGCCGGTGATCGGGATTTCAGGCCGAGCCATAAACGGTTCCCAGCGCGAGAGGCCGGAGCCTGCCGGGCCCGGGTCAGGCCTGCAAGGCGGCGCGGGCCGCCTGGGGCTCGCCGACGAGCGCCGCGGCGGCGGCGACTACGCCCAGCGCCACCGCGGGCGTGTAGCCGAACCCCGCCATAACGGCGATGAAGGCCAGGATGATCACCAGGATCACCACTCTCGGGGCTGGCCAGGGGGTGCCGTGGGGCGGCCGGGGTAGGGGGGTAAACATCATCAGCTCCGTATGTGATCGCTGGTCCGGTTCACGGTCGGTTCTTGCCAGCGTTCGCGGCGACGGCCCCGGCGGTTTGCCCTCCGCGCGGGCGCCACAAGCGCTTACCACGAATGATGCCCCAGTTACATCGGAATGGCCTAAAGCGCGCATTTCGACAGCCGAGCAACCAGACAACCCGGCCCTGGCGGGGCCAGCTAGCGTGTTATGTCCCTGGCAGGCGCCCTGCGCAGTCGGCTCCGCGCGGCTACCGGGAGTCTCCGGGAAAGTCCGGCAGACTCCGGATCAGCCCGTAAGTAGCGATGAGAATCGGCGAAATTCTCACGACAAACCATAATGAAGGTACCCAGCAAAGGTTTGTGCTGCATCAAAGCAGTCAGCCCAGATGGGAACCAGCCCGTGACATCGTGGTTCGTTTGGTCCGGACAGCGGTCGGGCATTCAATGGCCCTCTGGTTGCCCCCAGAGGGCCATTACCAACAGCGGTTATCACGACGGTCGTCGTTGTCAGGTGACGCAGGCGAACTCCTGACAATCGCGCTGGACAACCTCCCGGGCGCCAGCCCGCACCAGCGCGTCCTTGATCTTCATCGAGGGACAGCTCGGCGCGCCCGGGCTCGCTGCCCGCGGATCGTCTGCACCGGCCTGCCGCCCCCGCCGGCCCGGGGCGGCCAGGAGGGCTGCTACTGCTGAGATCCGGTGACCCGGCCGACCCCTTCCGGCCGTTCACCGCCCGGCACTCGCAGGCTGCCCCCGCGCGGCCACAGCACAGAAGATTCCCTTCTGTGGCCGAATGCGAAGGGGGCCATCCTGAGCACCGCCAACAGCGCCGGCACCGCCATAGGCACGGTTTTCAAGACCACGGCTGCCACATGCCCCGGCCCAAAGAGACCTGCCATGACGGTGATGACCACCACAGGGACCATGATCATGATGAGGTACCAGGCCTTGGTCAGCTCCCGGCCGGAACGCTGGGGCGTCCCCGGCCCGCCTGCCGTCATGATCTTCTTCAGCTCGCGGTCGACGTCCTCACGATCGGGATCATCGGCTAGGTAGGAGGCGGCCTGGATCGACATGTGCAGCCGGAACCTGATCTCGTCCCGGCTGCCCTCCCGCTTACGCGTTAGCCGCTTCATGGTGCTGACCTCTCCTCTAGTCCCCCGGCGCCCTGGAGCCGTTCCCTGCGTTCCTCGAGGTAGCCCTCGGGCAGGAGCTCGCGGAGCCGGGCATAGGCCCGCCTCAGCCTCATATGCGCTGTCACCCTGCCGATGCCCAGGATCTTCGCGATCTCGATGACCGATCGTTCGCCGGGGTGGCACTCGGTGTCGAGCACCACGACCTCGCGCAGCTTGTCGCTGAGCGCGGCGAGCGCCGCCGCCAGCGGAGGATCCCAGGACTGCCAGGCGCTCCACGACTCGGCGGCCGCGGCCGGGCGGCGCGATGGCGCCAAGCCGCGCCCCCCATCGGCGGCCAGCTGGACGAGCCTTTCGGTGAAGTCGCCCGCGTGCAGAATGACCGGCGGGCTGCCAAGAGCGCGCAGTTCGTCCCTGACAGCGCTCGTGACGCACGTCCGCACGTAGGCTGGCGGGTAGTCGCAGTCCACCCAGTGCGGGTAGAACCGGCACCAGCCGTCCTGCGCCGTCTGCTCGGGGTCCTGGAGCTTGCTTCCGCCCAAGGCAGTGGCCAACGCGATCATGTTGCCGCGCTCGTGCCAGTAGAACGCCCTGAAGCTGTCGTCACCGCGCGGCGGCGGGGGAATTTCCACCGCCTCACCGGCCTTTCTCGGCCCCGCGGCGGGCCGCCGTCAGTACGTACGATCCGGCCCTCCGGCTGCACTGCCAGCCGGCCCCGGCGCCCGGGCGGAACACCTCAGCCGCCTGCGCGGCCGTCACCAGCTCCACCATCTGCCGTGCTCCTCAGACATTTAATCCCTCGCCGGAGCGAGGGAATACGGTATCTCAAAAGAACGCAATCGCAGGATCCGAGGCGCTTGCGGCTCCTCACCCCCCTAGACGGAGCCGCGTAACATTCTCCCGGCCCACCGCCGGGGCCGGGAGAATGCCGCGGCCCGCTAGAAGGGAACGCCGCCACCGCGGCGGAGAAGATCCCAGACCACCTCGGCGGCCACTCTGGCGAACTCCAAGACGATCCGCATCTTCCAGTAGCGCTCCTCATCCCTCGGTGAGCGACGCCGCCTTCCCATCAGACCGATCCCCTTCCCGCCGCCTGCCGCGGCACCTTCCGGCCGGACCACCCGGCCGTCCTGGTCAGCAGGACCGGACGCGCCCGCGGGATGGCTCCCGGCACCGTCCGGCCCTGACAACCACTACGACGGAGCCCCGTAACAAGCCGGGGCCTGGCGCCGGAGAGCCGCCAG
>Ga0207664_10000762_pt1 | contig 21869 bp, 25 predicted proteins | sample LARL83metaG_FD_184349 | JGI IMG/M metagenome (GOLD analysis project Ga0207664, IMG submission 184349) | Corn, switchgrass and miscanthus rhizosphere microbial communities from Kellogg Biological Station, Michigan, USA - LAR L8-3 metaG... | ecosystem: Host-associated > Plants > Roots >... | reverse complement strand
TTTTACTAGTTGATAACCCCCCCCTCCCCCCTGGTCTATTGGAATCATAGGTTTAGCGGGAAAATGGTGTTTTGATCTATGGGGCTCAACGACTTACGGGCAAAATCTTGAGCGGTAAGGAGTTAGGTGAGATTGGCGGCTGGGGCTCACTGTGGGGCTGGACTTTTTCTTGAGGAGTGGTCGGTGCTTTGGCTTTTCGTGCCTGTCCCCGAAAAGGATTGTGTGGAGTTTGCGGTTTTAGGGCTCACGCGAAAGCCCAAGCGTTACAAGTCCGTGGAATCCCACCCTTGCCGCAAAATTGCTTCCAAACAAATTGTCGACCGTGCAGTTTTCTTGAATGACCACGATGACGTGCTGGACTTCTCCCTGGGGATTCGTCGGATCTTGAGCGTTAGCGGCGATTGTTGTGGTTGCGGCGAGTACAAGTAAGATTTTGGCGGCGAGTCTCATGGCGTCTCCTCTGGGTGAAGTCTGGATTTTCCCAACAGCGAGGTAGGTGGCCCAACGGCGGATCAGGGAGTCTGGGAGTCTGATCCGTAGTTCGAGAGAGAATCGTGTGATGGTGCCGAAGTGTCAACAGACGGAAAGACTTCTGACAGAACTTGCAACGGGTAGGGGGCCTTCGACTCCACCTCAGGGTAGGGATCCTTCGACTGCGCGCGACGGTTCGCTTCGCTCACCGTCGTGCTTCGCTCAGGACGACAGAGGCGAGGAGGGGACAAAGTTCGTGATGCGGGACGGGAAAAGCAGGTTCCTCCGCCCTCGCTTCGCTCGGGGTCGGAATGACAAACGTTAGAGACTCCGCTTCGCCCGGGGTCGGAATGACAACGCCCAAGTAATCTGCAGGGAAGTGCAGAGGTCCTTCAGTCGTGCAAAGAGCGCGCTCCTTCAGGATGACAAGGCTGGCGCCCCGACCTGCAGGGGCGAGGACGCTCTACCCTTGTCCCGCGGTGGCGGCGCAGCGCATGGGGTCGACGTCCCAGAGCTGAACGTCTTTCGTGAGATTTTCTACTCCCACCTCGCCTTGCATTTCGGTGCCGGACTTGCCGAGCCAGACTACGCGGAACTGGGCTTTGGTGCCCTGGTATTGGAGATCGACGACATCGCCTGGCTTGAGTTGGGCCTTGACGCCATGCAGCGTGGCTCCGCGGCCGCTGATGGTGCGCAGGCTGGCGGGCTGGGTGAACGGATGGGCGTGCGTGTCCACACCCCAGATTTTTACGGGAAGCTCGACGAAAACGCGCTGCTGGCGGCGGCGGTCCATGGGTGCGGATATACCTCGCTCGTTGCTGTGCAGATGGTAGAGGCGCGAGCCGTGGATGCACAGGTCACTGGGGTCACTGCCCTGACGTGCCGGAAGTACGGAGGTTGTGCGGATTGCCGGTTGGCTTACGCGTTGAGTTGGATGAGCACGAGATCCTTCACTTCGCCTGAAGAACGGCTCCGTTCAGGATGACAAAGGTTCAGCATGACAACGCCAGGATGACAATGCTTCCTGAAATCTGATTCTTGTTACTTTCGATTTTCCCGGTTACGGAAGTTTGGCTGACCTTCAGAATCGCGTCCATACCATTGCTTTTATGTCACAAGCAACGGATGGGAAGTTGCAAGCGCAACATCGCCGAGCGGCGGCGAGTTACGGACGGGTTTGGTTTTGTACGGTTTCGGTTCTCGTTCTGTTCGCGGCCTGCTCACTGTTTTTTCACAATTCATCAGCCTATTCTGCGTCTCCAACGTTAGCGACCGCTAACCAGATCACGCATGACGGGCTCGCAAAATCGGGAGTGTTCTCCGACGGCTCCAATCTTTATGTCACCGAGTGGACCTCAGGCCGCGAGATCATTTCCAAAATCATTCCCGCGACCGGGGAGCGCTCCATCGTGGCGACCCCGTTTGCCGAGACCAAGGCGCTCGACGTGTCTCCCGATCACGCGCGATTGTTAGCGGTTCCGGTGCACGCGGGCGCACGCAACCAGGAACTGTGGGACATTCCGTTAGGTTCGGCGGCTCCGCAACGCGTGGGAGAGATCGCCGGCGATGACGGGGCGTGGTCTCCGGATGGAGAGATACTGGTCTACGCGAAGAAGACCGATCTTTACGTGGCGTCACGCGTGGGAAAGAAAGTTTCAAAACTGGCCACAGTCGCAGGGCGAGCCTACAATCCGCGATTCTCGCCGGATGGCAAACGCATTCGATTCACGGTAAGCGACGTGGAGACGAACACTTCCGCGCTGTGGGAGATGGGCAAGGATGGGTCGAATCTCCACGAACTCCTGCCGGGTTGGAGCAAGCCGCAGCGCCAATGCTGTGGTGTCTGGACGGCCGATGGCCGCTATTACATTTTTCAGGCGAGCCAGAGCAGTCCGACGATGATCACGACTCTGTGGGCCTTGGACGAAGCGGCCGCTCAGGATGGGAAGACTCCCGCGCCGATTCGGCTGACCGACGGGCCAATGTCGTTTGGCAATCCGTGGCCTTCGACCGAGAGCGGCAAAATCTGGGCACTCGGAGTTCAGCCGGATGCCGAAGTAGTGAAGTACGACGCCGCGAAGAAAAGTTTTTCGAAGCTGCTCGAGGGGGTCTCCGCTACGGACCTGGATTTCTCGCCCGACGGCAAGTGGGTAAGTTACGTGACGATTCCCGATGCCATTTTGTGGAGAAGCCGGACCGATGGAAGCGATCGTCTGCAACTGACCTCCGCTCCGGATCGCGCGGCGCTGCCACGCTGGTCGCCCGATAGCAAGCAGATCGCGTATGTGGGCGAACGGGCGGGCAAGTCCACACAGATCATGCTGGTTAGGGCAGGCGGCGGTAAGCCGAAGCCGGCTTTCCCGGAGAACCGCGGACAGATTGACGCGAACTGGTCCGCCGACGGAACCAAGATGATGCTTGGGGATTTCTGGTCCGCGCCTCAGATGCAGATCAGGGTGCTGGATTTGAAAACTCACAAGGTATCGGAGATCGCGGGTTCAGAGGGATTATTTAGTCCGCGGTGGTCGCCGGATGGCCGCTACATTGCTGCGCTGTCGCCGGATTTCACGAAGGTGATGCTGTTCGATTTTCAAACCCAGAAGTGGACGAATTGGCTAACGGAGGCGGCAGGTGCGGTGAGCTATCCGAGTTGGTCGTCCGACAGCAAGTATTTGTATTTTGATGATCTCGTCACCGGGGAAGAATCGATTCGCCGTGTGAAGCTTGGCGAGACGCAAGCGGAGTCTGTTTTCGTGCTCGGGGCGATTGATCGGTATCAGGGTGAGTTTGGTCTGTGGGCCGGGCCCGCACCGGATGGATCGTGGATGTTCGTCCGCGACCGGAGCACGCAGGAAGTCTACAGTCTGAATACGGGGCTACCCAAATGACAAACACGATTGCGGTTGTGTTCAAGCGCAGCATCGCAAGATCGTGCAGGAGGGCGCGAACGGCCCTGCTGCTGGCGCTGGCAATGGTTTGTCTAGGGGTGACACCGAGGTCGCAGGGGCAAGATGCCCCTGCTCGAAAGGTGATCACGCGGGTTGAGCCCAAGTATCCAGCAACGCTCGAGCGGCTCTACATTGGCGGAGTCGTGAAACTGGAAGTCGTAGTTGCGGCGAACGGATCAGTCGAGAGCGCTGCATTAATTGGCGGCAATCCGATTCTGGGCCAGGCGGCGATAGCGGCGGTCAAGCAATGGAAGTACGCGGCAAGTTCCGCTAAGACGACGGTCACGGAGCGGCTGGAGTTCGATCCGCACCATTGAGTCTTGGGCGCGCGCGGAAGCAAACCACCATCAAGTGCGAACGCGTGCAGCAAATATGTTTCCACTCTTCTTCCCCTGCCGATCCCGGCATCACTTTCAACATTCCGCCGGGATCGACGACGGGGATTCCATCAACGCAAACTTCCACTTCCCACTGCCTGCGGCGAGTCTTGAGCCACGGCTTCGTGGACGGCAGGGTGCGCTCCAATCGCCAATTCAGGCGAGGCGTTGAACAATTCCGGATGCAGGTAGTGTCCCTGTTCCTGCATCGGCTTCTCCACTTCGACCGGGATGCGGTGGGCGTTGGCGAAGGCGTCCTGCCGAATGCCTGTCACCTGCCATGAAACTCTGATTCCCCGCTTGTTGGTCTTGATGGTGAAGTGATTGCCGTTGATTTCGCTCGCGACCATGGCTTGGGCGAATTGGCCGATCACTGTGAGCTGGTAACGGAAGTCGCGGTTGAGGGCCCGGAAATACTCCGGCAGCGTAATCGTGGCCAGGCCGTGCTGGTCGGTGGTGACGTTGCCGTTGTAGACGTCCATCATGTCGGGCGACTCGACGAACGAGTGGTAGAGATATTTATTCGCAGGGTCGAGCGGATGATCGATTTTGAATGAGCCCCCGCCTTTGCTCAGGTTGCCGGTGACGTTGACATCTCCCTCCAGCGTGATCGCGCTGGATACCAGGCTCATAAGACCTCCGGTTTTTAAGAGCAGGTTGCCGCTGGATTCCAGGTTGACCGAATTTTGGCCTTTGATGGTCACGTCCTGCCCAAGGGTGGTGGACTGTTTGGCGGCGTTAAGAGACAGGTTGCCACCAACCTTGATGGTGGCGTCGGTACCAACGGTTTCCACGAAGTTGCTTCCGACGTTGGTTGTCAGCGACGAGCCGAAGGTCTCACTTCCGACAGAACCGGCGCTTAATTGGTAAGCGCCAGAGTCTGTGATGGTCGTGTTTTGCGCAGTGAGGGCCAGCCCACTAGCCGATTGAAGAACGGTCGATCCACTTACGCCAATACTCAAGTCCGTGCCGGAGACAACAGTAAAGCTGTTGCTGGCGCTAAAGGTGAAATCACGCGCGCGAAATTCGGCCACGTTACCAGCGGCAACGCTCCAATCATGCCCAATGGCATGGTTGAAGTCGTGGCCCGTGTTCACATCCGTGTCGGCGGGGGACTGCATTAGGAGATTCTTCGTAGGCGACACCAGCAGATCGTTCACCGAGCTTACCGAACTCAGGTTGAGTGTGCCGTTTGGAACGAAGGAAACTCCGGTCTCAACGAAGGGCGATCCATTTCTGGAAAACAGCAGGTTAAGAGTCGCGCGGTCTAACAGGTCTCCCGTTGGATTAGGCTCGGCGAGCCAGCGGAAGGTTTGGGGCTGACCTTTCGATCCGTCGAAGAAAGAGGCTTGCAGATCGAAGGGGTTGGAGCCGAAATTTTGCGTCGCAGTGGCGGTTCCCGTCGTGCCCATCATCAGGCTGCCTTGCAGAGTCTGGTTCTGCAGAAAGGTGTTGTTCTGATCGGTATAGACCAGGTCGGGCAGCACGGGTCCGGGAGGGCCCTGCGCACCCGGTAGTCCGGGATCTCCTTGCAGGCCTTGCGCACCTGCGATTCCTTGTGGCCCCTGTAATCCCTGTGGGCCTTGCTGCCCCTGAGGTCCGGCCGGTCCGTCCAGGACGATTTCGAGCTCGGGACCATTGCCCGTGAGCAGGCTCTCTTTAGAATCGAAGGAGAAGATTCCTTTGCCGTCGCCGGTGACCGCGATCGCAACTCCGTTGTTCGTGAGCGTTCCTCCCACCCACGCTTGAACCGTAGACGTGATGTCGATCAGAAGAAACTGGTTCATGGCGGAGCTTCCAACAGAAATCGGACTGCCGCCGGTCGCTGAAGGGCCAAGCGCCGGAGGCGGCGTGTTGTAAGTCAGAGTGTTCTCGCTCCAGGAGTTATTGAGCTGGTAGACGTCGAAGCTGCCAGGCTTCAGCACGCCGTCAACGTACATCCGTAGCATCGCTTTGCTGACGTGGGCGCCAGTCGGCAGAGTCGAGAGGTTGAACTGAAGGTAGGATGTCGTTCCTTGCTGCACGATCAGGATGATGCTGGGACCGTAATTGGTCTTCGGCGTGACGCTGCTGACGAAGGTGTCGGCGCTGGGAGGCGTTGCCTGCGAGAGCAATGACGGAGGAGCCAGAACGAGCAGGCTTGTGAGGCAAGCAACGAGAGATAAAATGTGCAGAATTCTGCGGAGCATGGCGGTTCTCCTGGGTGAGAAGCGATTCGGCGCACCGGGGGATTCGCGCCCTACCTAAGCATGCGCAAAGCAGGAGAGAACTGGCTCACGGGAAAAGGAGAATTTTGGGGCGGGAGATAGCCAATAGCGTGGGTTGGCGCGCTACGAGTCTGACCAAAGCTAGTTCATGTTGCGGGAGCAGGCGCCGGGGCCGCGCGGATCGCCGCAGGATCCGCAGGCGCCGATTGGGGCTGCCGACGAGGATGAGCCTTTGGCGGAGACGGCGAATGTTGAGAGTTGAGTCTCCAGCTTTTTGGCGTGGCACTTCGGGCACTCGGCTTTCTCTTTGCCATAGACGAGGGCTTCGAACTGGTGATGACATTCCTGGCAGATGTACTCGAAGATGGGCATGGCGACTCCTGATACCTATTAGAATCGTTTTGTGGGGAGTTCGCAAATCTCAAAATCTTCTGGCGCCGAAGCGTGGGCGGACCGTGTCCCGTTTCGGACGCGGCGCTGGCTGGCGGGTGGGCACGTGCAGACCATTGCCAGCTTTCTGCTGCCGCGCCGGATTCATTTGCCGGAGCCGGAAGAGCGGATGATCGAGGTTGCTCCCGGGATCAAAGTGCGTTGCCTTTGCTACTGGCAGGGTGAGCAAAAACAAAAAGAGGATCGCACGAAGCCCTTGACCGTGATCGCGGTGCACGGGCTCGAGGGTTCGAGCGATTCGCAGTACATGCACGGGATCGCGCGCAACGGGCTCGCGGCCGGAATGAATGTTGTGCTGATGAACCAGCGCAACTGCGGCGGGATGGATCATCTGGCGCCGACTCTCTACAACTCAAGCCTGTCAGGCGATGTGGCCGCAGTGGCGCGCAACGTCGTGGAGAACGACGGCGTGTCGCGCTTCGCGTTTATCGGATTCTCAATGGGCGGAAACCTGGTTTTGAAGCTGGCCGGAGAGTGGGGGAGCGAAGGGCCGCCGCAGTTTCGAGCGGTCGCTGCGGTGTGTCCGGCAATGGATTTGGCGGCGTCAGCGGATGCGCTGCACGAGCCCGCCAACCGGATCTACGAATATTACTTTCTGATGCAGCTGTTCCGGCGGTTCCGGGCCAAGGTGCGGCTATTTCCCAAGGAATTTGATATCGCGCGGCTGCGCGGGATTTCTACCTTGCGCCAGTTCGACGACCGCGTCACAGCATACTATTGCGGTTTTACGGGCGCCGAAGATTATTATGCGCGCGCCGCGGCGTCGAACGTGGTTGATCGGATCGCGGTGCCGGCTCTGATTATTCATGCGGCAAACGATCCTTTCATTCGGATGCGACCCGAGACATTGGAGCGCATTGCCGCGAATCCCAACATCACCTACGTCGAGACCGCCGACGGCGGACACTGCGCCTTTATCGGCGAATGCAACGGCGATCCCTCGAGCGACGGGCGATGGGCTGAGCATGAGGTCGTGGAGTTTGTGCGTTGCGAATCGACGTGATTATGCTTGCCTCAAGAACGGGGAGATCAATGCTCAAACTTGTCCAGCTGTTTCTGATTTCTTCTGTAGCCCTGGCTCAAACCCCATCGCAACCGGCCCAGCCCGGCGCTGCTCCGCAGAAGTACACTCTCAAAGCGACTCCCACGACCGTGGCTTGGGGATACTATGACGCCGCTGCTCCGCCAGTGCTGCACATTCATTCCGGCGACACAGTTGAGTTCGAGACCCTGATCACCAACAGTCCTGCAGGTCTGGAAAGAGCCGGCGTCCCGCCGGAACAAGTGCAGCAAAGCCTGCGTGACATCTACAACAACGTCACCAACAAGGGACCGGGTGGGCACATCCTCAACGGCCCGGTGTATGCGGAAGAAGCCGAGGCCGGCGACACGCTTGAAGTCCGGATCCAGAAGATTGATCTGGCCATTCCATACGCCTACAACGCTTTTGGGCCCACCCGTGGCTTCCTGCCCGAGGATTTTCCTTACCGCAAGATGAAGATCATTCCCCTGGATCGCGATCGCATGATTGCGAAGTTCGCGCCAGGCATTGAGATTCCGCTGCACCCGTTTTTCGGAAGCATGGGAGTGGCGCCCCCAGAAGCCTACGGCCGCATTGATAGCGCTCCGCCGGGTGTGCATGCGGGCAATATGGACAATCGGGAGTTAATCGCGGGAACCACGCTCTATTTACCGGTACACACTCGTGGCGCGTTGTTTGAAATAGGCGATGGTCATGCCGGTCAGGGCAATGGAGAAGTAGACATCACAGCGCTGGAAACATCGCTGGTGGGAACGCTGCAGTTCATTGTGCACAAAAAGACGAACCAGAAGTATCCTCGCGCGGAAACTCCAACTCACTACATCAGCATGGGTTTTCACCAGGAACTGTATGAAGCAACCCGCATCGCGGTACGCGAAATGATCGACTTCCTGGTGAGCGAAAAACACCTCAGCCGGGATGACGCCTACATGTTGATCAGCGTGGCCGGTGACGTGGATATTACGGAACTGGTGGACGGAAACAAGGGAGTCCACGTGCTGGTGCCGAAGGCTATCTTCGACCGCTAGCGATTGGCCTTCCCCGAAGTCGATTTCTCTTCGACTCTCACAATCATTGCGAAGAGCCTGCCCTGAGGCGACTCGAGCGACCGCAACGGCACGAGCCTCGTTGCTGGCGGGGTGAATAGACGGCGCAAACTTGCGCTATGGCCTTGATTTCGTCAGTCATCTCGTAATCTCAGGCTCGCGTAGATAAACTCTGTCCATGACCGATTCGTGGAATGTTCCCATTTCGCTAGGTCGATGGGACCCGTATCGGCGAACTCCCCGTGAGAGAAACAACGATCTACGTCTACTTATGTCGCTTACGTTGGAATACAGTCAATATTGACAGGGCTGTTGGTTAATCGGCATTCGCGTGTCGACCAAGGGACCTAATATCCTCATCTCACTCATCATCCGGTCAAAACGTGTCATGGCCTTTTGCATCAGTTCACGTCGGAGTAACAGCCGAGTTGAGTCGATGATCCGCGAAGCCGCCCACTCCGTTCGGAGGAGTGCGTTATGGCGATCGAATCTCTATTGAAAGTTCGATGGCCAATGTGAAGCGGCCCTCACGAAAAGGCAGGCCGCACTACTGAATTGAACTCGCTACGCTAGAGAAAGCGTTGTTCGCATTCGAGCCAACGAGCCGAACCGTGCCCACTACCAACACCAGGATCACAGCCAACATCACCGCATATTCGGCAATGTCTTGTCCTGCATCCTCACTCCACAACCTGCATAGTAGCGTTGTCATAAGTGCCCCCTGTCAATTTGCTTACGCAACTTTCCTCGCTCTTTCGTAGTCTTGTTTTTGCTCGGGACGAAGCGTCTTTTTGAGGAAACTATTAATCTTGCTCAGCACCCAGAAGATTAGAACAAGCAGAATTGCGATTACGAACAGCAAGAATTGGACGTTCATTTTTTAACCTCATGGACCGAGAATTTGGAAACGCTCAGAAGGCCAGCTCTGAGCACCGTCTCCTGCTTACAACAGACTGCTACCTTGCCATTACCAGTTCCCCGGTTTGCCCACCGTTCCCTCCAATTGCTGCCCCCAGCACTGGCGGCGCCCTGTTGGACCGTCTGATGTATTCAACCTAGTTCCGGTATCCCCCGGAAAAGTTCCAGTCTGTTACTCATCGGACGGCATTCAAGGCAACAGTGGCTAAGCCTGCGACCGAAACGGCAATCAAGACGTACGGCCACAGTTGGAGCGCGTGTTTCAGAGCTGATATGGATGATGGGATTTGCGTGATTGGCCTTGGCATGACACCCCCCCCAGGATCGGTCAAAGCATGTGCCCACGGTCAGCAGAGAACGAAGGGCAGGCGAGGCAGCGCGTCGAGCAAGAACCGTGGCGAGGCGAAGTGGTTGCAACCAGCATACGCAAAGCTATGCTCCTGCAACAGATTCCACTCAGTTTGTTCGGAATTCGTAAACCGGCGGGTGACGTCCCCCAGCATACAGCCCCTTCTCACTATGGAAGCTATACCTTAAGCACAAGCGAAAATAGTCGTTCTGATTCCCATCACCAACCACGAATGGAGCGCCCGGTCGCTACGGGCCCCAGCCAGGGCCGATAGATGGAGCACGTTTCTTCACACGTAGCGCCTTTGGAGTAGCGGTTCGGGTCAGCTTTTTCCGTTCGGGTCTGAACGGCGGTCTTGGGGAGAGAATTTCCAGTTTGGCAGATGGGCAATAGAGTATGTGATTAGGCCCGGCCTTTGTCGTCTCCGCTCGCGGAGAGTGAACATGATAGCAAGGAGAAATCCTGTCAAAGCTCCGAGTAATCCTTCCGTAATTGAGAGCCTGTTGAATGTGCGCAGGCCCTGGCCCGTCAGGATGAATCCTGTGTACGCCATCATCCCCGTCCATAAAACCGCACGAACCTTCATGGCCGCTCATCCTGCTGCATGGGTAATAGTGTCACAAACTGCCTTGTGCCTGGCAAGATCATTGCTACTCACGAGTGCCGGTCCGGTCCCACGCGAACTGAGCACTCAGAATTTCTGTAAATCTCCGTATCACTCAAATTCTTCAGCGAGCGCTATGGCGCGTTGAGCCTTTTTGGGGGTGGCATAGTTCACCCGCATCTATTTATCGACCGACCATTTGCCCGCACCGTGGGCCGCGATCATCAGCAGTCCGCCCATTATGCCGAGATTCTTCAGGAACTGTGTTTGCATGCCGCCAGTCGCCATTCCCTGCGCGGCCCAGAAGTTGTGTAGCAATACGCTCACCGCCCCCAGGTAAAGGAACATGACGAACGCTGCTACACGAGCTTGCCATCCCACAATCAGGCACAGCACTCCTCCGCATTCGATCAACAATGCGATCCCCAGCATCGCGGGTATCAATTGCGCCGGCAACCCGTGTGATTGCATATAAGAGGCCTGGCCGCTCCATCCCATGATCTTGCCGAGCGCTCCTTGCACGAAGATGGCAATGATCGCTAGGCGTGCGATCAACGGAAATGCTGCCTCGGACAAAACAGGACCAAACAACGTCTTGTTGGACATGCACTTTAGACGCTTTCCTCATTCGTCGGTAAGCGGGAATCGGCGTCGCCCAACCTCAGGGGGCAGTAGGGCGGGGGCGCACTTTTGCGGGCACCTCTGTCTCGAACCGGAAAATAACAAGGACGGCTTCGCAGCCGCACTTAAACTTGATCCTAGGCAGAGCGCCTAGGTTCGCACCTTACAGAATCAGTCTCCCGCTACACCGTCTCGAAGTCAACTGGCGCGCGCCGGGTTCGGCCGCAGCCACGCAACAGCCTCAGCCCCGCGGCCCTTCATCTTCGTGCGATAGTACGCGAGCGCCAGCATCGCCAGCGATATCACTAGTAGTCCCAGCGAAGCCATGCGAACTCCGACGCCGCGTTTCGGCAGGATCGATACCCGCCCGTACACGAACTCAATGTGCACCCAATACACCAGTAGAGAAGCCTGTCCGAGCACGATGAGCGGGCTGAATCCCCACCACGCGTGACTCGGACGAGCCAGTCCCCACCGGCACCAGGCGTAGCTCGCCGTCAGAATCCCCATCAGCATGCCGACGCGGATCAGAAAAAAGCTGGGGCTCGTGTGCCAGTAATCGTAGACCGCATAAAGCTGGCGCGGCTGCCGATCAAGCCAGCGCGCGAACTCGATCAGCACCCCGCCCGCGACTCCGACAGAAAGAAACACGCGCGTTTCGCGGGCCCGCGCCCAAGCGCTTTGTAGGATGAATCCCACGGCGAGTCCGGCACAGGCAAACGCCGTCCACGGAAAAACAGGGAAGATTCCTTGCTGCGGGACGCCGAGGTTGTGCACGCCATCGACGTAAGACTCGATCGGCCATGGCAGCCAGGTAGGCCGCCACGTGGTCCAGAGGGGCGGCGTCAGTAAAGAGATGAGGAGTGCTGTGGAGATTGCTGCAAGGACCATCAGTGTACGCGGCATCGATTCCCACCCTTGCCGCAAAGAGCGCGGCAAGGATGGGGCACCCTCATGATGTCTCGCGATCAACGAAAACACGCCAACCATCCAGCACATCACCCCCAGCAGCATCATCGAGAGCCCAATCGTGTTGAGCACGTCCACGCGCAGCAGGTCGGTCTTCGGAGCCCAGCCCCAGGAGACGACATACTCCTGCACTCGAAAAAGCAGGCCATAAGCGAAGATCTCCGCGCCGCGCCAGATCGTGGTGCGGGCAATCTGCGTTGGCGGCAGATTCTTCTGCCAGAGTTTTTCGGTGACCAGCGCGAACGAAATGCCCGCCAGGAACAGAAATAGCGGCGCGGGAAACGTCCCCCCCAGCTGCGAATACATGAAGAAGTCGCCTTGCCGCGCGGCGCCGCCCAGCCACGAGTCGTAGCAATGCGTCTGAAACATCAGCACGCAGGCCAGCCCGCGCATCCAGTCGATGTAGGCGAGGCGGTTCGCGGGCCGGGATTTCGTCACGTCGGGCAAAGGCATGTGCGGCTGAGTTTGGCAGGTGCAGTATACGGCAGCCGGGAACCGGATTCCGTGATTCGCCGGATCTGATGCCGATTCCACCGAGAGTTATACCGGTTTCACCCGCTGATTTCCGGCGCGCAGCAAGGAAAGGCCCGTCTTTCGCGGGCTGGAACTGTTAAGTTTATGTCTTCGATACAACCTTCTGCACTCTGGCTTGATCGAAGACAGGATAAGCGTATAACTTTATTGCATCACTAGGTATTCCGTTCTGCCCGGAGTCTCCATGCGAATCGCGAAGTTGGGCCTGCCCGCCCTGATTGTGTGTCTTCTCTCCACCCTGAGTTATTCCGCAGTAGACCGGATCGCGGGGGTCATTAAGAGCAACCAGGTGGTTCCAATTAAAGGAAACGTACACGGCTTGGCCAAGCCCCAGTTTGATCAGGGTCGCGCGGACGGCAGCAGGCTGATCGAAGGCGTCACTCTGTCATTTCGGCCTTCGCCCGCGCAGCAGAACGATCTCGACCAGTTCCTGGCGACCCTGCAGGACCCATCCTCCCCGAATTACCACCAATTTCTGACACCCGCCCAGTTTGGCGCCCGCTTTGGCATGAGCCAGAACGACATCAAAAAAATAGTCGCATGGCTGCACGCGCAGGGTTTCAAGAACATCTCGATCGCCAATAGCCGCAATGAGATCTCCTTTGACGGCACGGTGGCGCAAATCGAATTGAACTTCCATACCGAGATGCACACCTATCTTGTCAAGGGAGAGGTTCACATGGCCAACGCCATCGAACCCTCCCTGCCATCCGTCCTCGCCGGAGCAATCGTGGGAATGCGGCACCTCAACGACTTCTCTCCCAAGCCCAGAGCGCAAGTGCGGCCGCACTTAACTTCTTTTGTCAGTGGCAATCATTTCTTAAGCCCAGGCGATTTCGCCACCATTTACAACCTCTCGCCACTTTATTCGGAAGGCAGCAATGGTACGGGACAGAAGATCGCGGTGGTTGGGCAGACCACCGTCGCCACGTCCGATCTTAATAATTTTCGGAGCGCTGCCGGGCTTCCGGCCAGTACCGTGACCATGACGCTCATGGAAGGTACGGCGACCCGGTGTTCGGGAGACGAAGGTGAGTCGGATTTGGATTTGGAGTGGTCCGGTGGTGTCGCTAAAAATGCCAGCATCACGTTTGTTTTCGCGGGGCTAGGGTCCGGTGATTCGTGTTCGAATCGATTCGACAACGTTTGGGACGCCCTCGATTACGCGGTGCAACACAACATCGCGCCTTTCATTAGCACCAGCTACGGTTTTTGCGAGACCCAGCTGCCTTCTGGATTCCCGCAGCAAGTCCAGGGCTGGGCGCAGCAGGGTCAGGCTCAAGGGCAGACGATTATTTCCGCATCGGGGGATGCTGGCGCCGCGGACTGCGATGGTGGCTCGCAATCCGGAACGTTTGGCTTGACGGTCGATGCTCCCTCTTCGATTCCCGAGGTGACGAGCGCAGGCGGCACTACGTTCACGGGCGATGTTGCCGGCGCCGTAACCGGCACGCCTCCGAACACTACCGCAGGCTCCGACGCCCCTTACTGGAGCGGCTCAGGTACCGGCACCGATACCATCTCATCCGCCCTGACTTATATTCCAGAGGATGGGTGGAACGATACCGCCTTGTCCATCACAAACAACGGTCCGCTTTCTGCTTCAGGTGGCGGCGCGAGCGCCCTGTTTGCAAAGCCCTCTTGGCAGACCGGCACGGGTGTCCCCTCGGATGGCAAGCGCGACGTCCCCGATATTTCGATGAGCGCCTCGCCGAATCACGACGGGTATCTGTTTTGTTCGGAAGATGGTCCGAACAACACGATTATCGCCACTTGCACCGCTGCGTTCCGAGACAGCGCCGGCAACTTTGCAGTTGTGGGCGGCACCTCGGCAGCTGCGCCGACCTTCTCTGGCATCTTGGCTCTGATCAACGCGCACGTTGGGAATACACCTCCTGCAGGGTTAGCTCCGGTCAATCCGACCCTTTACACATTAGCTGCAACTCACCCGACCGCCTTCCATGATGTTACGAGCGGAAACAACATCGTTCCGTGTACTGCAGGCTCAACCGGTTGCCCTACCTCCCATCAGTACGGTTTTAGCGCTGGGGTCGGCTACGATCAAGTTACCGGCTTGGGATCAGTGAACGCATTCACGTTGGCGCAGGCCTGGCCGGCCAGCCTTCCCGCCACCACCACCACTCTCGTCGCCGCTCCTACCAGCATCAATCAAGGCCAGAGCGTCACCCTCACCGCGACCGTGACTCCTTCCACCGCGACCGGAAACGTCAACTTCTTCGTCGGTGGCACGACCGCGCTGGGCACAATCGCTCTGAACGGCAGCGGCGTTGCGGTTTTGGCCACGACTGCTCTCCCACCCGGCTCCGACAGCGTGACCGCGACCTACGTTGGAGATTCGGCAAACGCTGGTTCCACCTCGACTGCACAGACGGTGACCGTGACCGGACCGGACTTCACCATTGCTACGAATCCAACCAGCAGCACAGTGGTCGCCGGACATGCTACGACAAGCATCACCGTGACCGTCACGCCCAACAGCCTCGGCTTTAGCTCGCAAATTACGTTTAGCTGCACGGGCCTGCCAACTGGAGCCACCTGCGCCTTTAATCCGGCCACAGTCACGCCCGGCTCGGCGCCCGCAACCACTGCCCTGACGATTTCAACCGTGGCCAGCACGGCCACTGGACTCGCGAACGTGAGCGTCACTGGCACTGGTACGGGTGCGAACCACGCCGCGACCGTCGCGCTCACGGTCAACACTACCGACCAGAGCTTCTCACTCGCGCCAACCGCTGCCAGCTATCCTGTATCGGCCGGGCAGCAAATTACAGCGACCGTCAACCTGACGGCGACCAACGGTTTCAACTCTCCCGTGACCTACACCTGCACAGACCCAGCGTCGGAATCCACGTGCACCGGGCCCGTGGGAGCGACAACTTCCACTTCGCTCAGCTTCGTGATCACGACCACTGCTCCTACGGCCAAGCTGGATCGCCCATTCGACCGCGGGACGAAGATCTTCTACGCGGTGATGTTGCCGGGCCTGCTCGGCATCCTGTTCACCGCGGGATCGCGCAAGCGCTCGCTTCGTGGCATGCGCATGCTGGGACTGATCGTGGTCCTGGGATTCTCGACGATGTGGCTCGGATCGTGCGGCGGCAGCTCCAGCAGCACGAAGAACCCGGGCACTCCGCCGGGCCCCTACAGCGTGGTCGTGAACGCCACCACCGGCGGAGCGAACGCCGTGACGGCAACCACAACGATTAACCTGGTCGTGCAGTAGGCTGGTCGTCCACTAGATTCAGTAGAAAATTCGACGGCGCTCCAGTCATACGGGAGCGCCGTTTTGCTTTTTGCGTTGCCTGTGGAACAGCGGGCGCCTTCGCCCGCCCGCTTTTGACTTGCTCTTGTGTTGCTTTTTTACGACTCTGCTTCCGGACGGCCCTTCAACAATGCAGGGAATCCCCCTCAAAATGCAGCAGACGGTCTTCCGCTCCCCTAATCCAGGGCAGATACTCCAAGCTGGCAATGGAGGTCTTCGTGAAACTGTTCCTCACTGCTGTCCTGATGGTTACGGGTTGTCTTTCGTTGCTCGCCACCGCTCCCGAAGAAAAAGGTCCCAAGCCGCAGTATGACGAAAAAGGCCAGCTCGTGCGCCCGGCCGACTACCGCGAATGGATGTTTCTCTCCGCAGGATTCGGCATGAACTACAGCCCGGAGCCTGGCGGCCACGAGTTGTTCACTAACGTCTTCGTGCAGCGCTGGGCCTACAACGACTTTGTGAACTCCGGCAAGTGGCCCGAGCAGACCATGTTTGTGATTGATGAGCGTGACACGGCCAGCCGCAGTTCCATCAACCAGAAAGGCCATTACCAGACCGACCTCATGGGCCTGGCGGTTGAGGTCAAAGACTCGGCGCACAATCCCGACAAGTGGGCCTATTACGGGTTCAATGCTGACGGCAAATCTGCCGGGGCCATGCCCCACGGCAACGGATGCTGGTCCTGCCACGACGCGCACGCAGCCGTCGAACACACGTTCGTCCAGTTCTATCCCACGCTCAAGCCCATCGCGAAAAAATTCGGCACCTACAACGAATCCCGCGAACAAGTGACCGACGCGAAGTGAAGAGGGTGTAGGACATCCAGTGTGGAGCGGGCCCCTCGCCCGCCTGTTGCTGTGGGTGTTGCTTGTGTGGTGGCGGACGCATTCGTCCGCCCGATTTTGACTTTGCTCTTGGTGTTGCTATGCAGTCACTGTTTCAAGTAACGAAGCGCAACACATCCTGATTTAAAAATCTTTGACTCAACGAGTCTTAACTGCAACTTCTCCTGCAGGCTAGTAGCTTCCAACAACCGTCTTCCTTCTCCTGCCACGATTGGCTGAACGACCAAATGATATTCATCAACCAGACCCAGCTTGATAAGTTGTGACGGGATATCTACACCACCGACTAGAATGTTTTTGCCTGGTTCTTGTTTTAATTTAAGTATTTCGTCTTTAAGCTTCGTGCGAACAATCCTCGTATTTCCTTCAGCGCTCTGCAATGATTGTGAAAAAACAAGCTTGTTGATGGAGTCAAATCTGTCAGCAAAGTCGTTCTCTGCTTTTGTCATGGAATGGCTTTTTGCGACATCCGGCCAAAGAGGCACCATCAATTGATAGGTTTTACGCCCAAAGACGAGTAGGTCCACATCGCGCATGAGATGCGTAAAATATTCATGTATTTCTTCATCGGCAGTCATTTTGGTGTGGTCGCAGCAGCCATCCAGGGTGATATTGATTGCGAAGATTACATTTCTCATCTAATTGTCCTGCCCCCTTTTGTGTAACCAGTGTTTATGAGAGTTTGAGGGGTGGTGATGCATCTTCGGCGCCGCCTTCATCGCGCGGCGCTCTTTCGCCGCCGCCGCTCACTTGCCTTCTTGATTTCGTTCATGTCCACCGCTGGCCGAATCTCGAAAATGCTACCGTACTTCAGCGCCGGATGCTGTGCGATGAGCTGAATGGCATGATTCATATCCCGCGCCTCCAGCATGAGAATGCCGCCAAGCTGTTCCTTGGTTTCCGCATACGGACCGTCGGTCGTCTTGACCTTGCCGTTCTTCCAATACAAGGTCAGCGCAGTTTCCGGAAGCTGAAGCGCTTCTCCACCACCCCAATGCCCGTTGGCGCGCAAGTAGTCGTCATACTCAAAGCATTCGTCGAACATTGCGTTTTGCTCGTTCTCGGTCATGGCCGCGTGTTTTGCCGGCTGGTAATATCCCAAACAAATGTATTTCATGCGCCTCTCCTCGAGTTGGCGACCAGTAGTAGGCGACCAGCGAAGCGATCTTTCGCGCTGGGTCGTCTACCTTATAGTCGTCGGGCGTAGGAAGATTCGACAGCAGCGCCAGGTTTTTTATTTCAATTCCCAAAGCCCCCACGAGGAAACGGCGCCCCGGTTCCTGCCGCGGCAGTTAACCCGAATTGTGGATTGGGTTGTGGATTCGGAATGGCCAGCCCGTGGAATGCTGACCGCCGCATAATGCCAATCGGGCGTATTATTTACGACGCAATGTCAACAGAATCCGTGGTAGTCGCAAAGACCCAGGCCGACGGCGAATATGCCCAAAGAATTGATCGGGTCATCGACTATCTTCGCGGGAATCTGCATCGCCCCGTAAAGCTGGCCGAGCTTGCTGATGTCGCTTGCTTCTCGGAATTCCACTTCCACCGGATTTTTACCGCAGTTTCTGGCGAAACCCTGAATAGTTTTACGAACCGGCTTCGTCTAGAAAAGGCCGCTCGCCTTCTTCGCTATTCCGAACAAAGCCTGACCGATATCGCCTTAGATTGTGGTTTTTCGTCGTCGGCAACGTTTTCCCGTGCCTTCCGATCCGGCTACGATACTTCGCCAAGTCAGTTTCGAAAAAGCGGCGAGATCAAAAAGAGCAAGATTTGCAAAGAACTCTTCCCGAAAGATGAATATGGTCTCCCCATGAGTGCGGAGGAAAAAAGAGCCGCGTTCCCGGTGAGATTGATCGACATTCCCGAAAGGCAAGTCGCCTATATTCGGGTGACGAATGCCTTTGAAATGGACAGAGTACTTGCCGCCCTCAAGACCGTCATCGATTGGGCCAAGTCCCAGGATATTTTTTCGCAAGGAATTCTTTTCGGAATGACGGTAGACGATCCACACGTGACCCCAAAGCATCTTTATCGCTATGAGGTCTGTCTGTCGTCATCTCTTCCATTCGAGTGCATGAAAGGAATGTCGAAATTGAAAATGCCGGCCATGCGATACGCCATCATCAAGGTCTCGGGCGATCTCCATAAGGTAGCTACGGCTTGGGACTACCTCTACAGAGATTGGCTGATCCACAGCCCCTATGAGCCCGAGCATGCGCCGGCACTTGAAGTTTTTCTGGACAAAGAAAGCGCAACGGATTGGTCGCACTTTGAATTGGATTTATGCCTGCCGGTTCGGAAACCGGCAGAGAGATTGACGAGGAGCGGGAGGAACCAATGATCGACGGAATTGGCGGCGTTTTTCTTTTTTCTAACGATACAAAGAGATTGGCAGCCTGGTATCGCGATTGCCTCGGGATAGCTGCCGAAGGCCAAGACGCTGAGTGCAATTCAGTCTATGCAACGTTTGACTCGCGTGATCTTGAGAATCCGGAAATCAAGAGAACCTTAGCGTGGGCGATTATGCCCACCGATCACGACATCAAGGATAAGCCTCGAACCGGTCAGATTAATTATCGTGTGAAAAGCATGAAGGAGGTTCTGGATCACCTGAAGAGTAAAGGCGTGACCATCGAAAAGACCCAGGAGTATCCCGGCTACGGGAACTTTGCGTGGCTCAAAGATCCAGACGGCAACAAGATCGAGCTCTGGGAGCCGTCCGAGAGTACATAGCAATCACACATCAGAATAAGTACGGCACCAGCGCCGCGGTCCGATGGAGATAGGCGGCATACGTCTCCCCAAATTGGGAGCGCATCCACTCCTCCTCCGTGCGGAGCTTGGCCCAGAGTACGGCGAATATTAGGACGAGTTCGAGGAATTAAAAAAATAATCCGCCTCGAGTGTCGATTTTTCCCACGCGCGACGACTATAGAATGAACGCTCGAAAACAATGAACGAGCGAGCGCGCAAGGGCTAATTGCGCCACTAAACTATTAGAGGAGAAGATATGCCGCATTATTTGGTTGCAGGTTACCTCCCCGACGATTTTGACCCTTCCACGGTGGACGAAAAGATGGGCCAGAAAATCCACGCGCTCAACAAAGAGATGATTGCTGCCGGCGTCAGGATTTTCGCTTGTGGCGTATCGCCGGCAAGCAACGCGAAGACGCTGCGGTCGAAGCCCGATGGTGGCGTCCTCATCACCGACGGGCCGTACCTTGAGACCAAGGAACACATCGGTGGTTTTTGGATATTGGAAACGGCTGACATGGACCAGGTGTTGGCGTGGGCGCGCAAGGGCGTCGTCAGCACCCGGGGGCAGGTCGAGGTGCGGGAGTTATTCTTCCAGCCAGCGCCAACCGACTAGCAACAGAGCGGACTTGAACGAACTGATGAAGGCAAGCGTGCAGCGGCGGACAAAACGCTGCACGCTGAAGGACGGCCTCGCGAAAAAAGGTTCATTCTGAGGAGGAGAAATAATGCGTAAAAAGAAGATTGGCGCAACCGCGATCAAGAGCTTTGCACTACTTGTTGCGCTCGGTATGGCGCACCTGGCGGTGTCACAGCAAGCGATGCCACAGGATGCCGCGACGCCTTATCCGAAAACTGACGTTCCATCCGTCCCCATTTCTCCTCGCCAGTAAGATGCTCCTGAAAGGATGGGCCAGCCCCCAATTTCTCCAGTGAGTACTCTGGACCCATCCACCTCGGTACGGGCTTCTTCCCCTACGGATTACTGGACTGTCAGAGCGACCGAAGTCGAGTGCGCCACCGTTCCCGATGTAGCTGTAACTGTCACCGTGTAGCTTCTCGGTGTCGGCGTCGTCTTGGGGCTGCTCCCTCCACAACCTAAGAGCGCACCAGCCGATACCAGCGTTAGGGCGAGCAGGCACGTAAGAATGCTGCGCTGCGACGCCTTTTGGCGACGTAAGTGTAAGGCTGGCTGTCGCCAAGGCAGCCAGCGCCGCGACCGACACGACGCGATTATTGCCAGCATCGGCAACATAAATATTCCCCGCTGCATCGACAGCTACTCCGCTGGGGCCACTTAACGCTGTCACCAGGCCGGAGAGATCCACCACCGATCCCGCTCCCCCTGAAGTCACTTTCACAATTCGATTGTTCGTTGAATCGGCGATGTACAGATTTCCTGCGACATCCTCAGCCAAGCCCTTGGGGCCGGCGAGCGCGGTGCCCAGACCGGTGATGCTGTAAACCGAAGCGACACCGCCAGCAGCCACTTCTACGATCTGGCTGTTTCCCGTGTCCGCGATGAAGAGATTTCCCGACGCGTCCAGGGCCACGCCATGCGGCGAACTCAGCGTAACGGCCCCGGTGCTTACGACCGAACCCGCGCCCGAAGAACTGGCGAGGACAATGCGGGAATTCCCCTTGTCTGCAATGTAGAGATTTCCTGCGTCGTCGACGGCGACGCCCGACGGGGAACTCAGCGCAGTGCTCAGCCCGGTAATGGCCAGGACAGATGCGTTCCCACTGGAATCGATCTTGACGATCTGGTTGTTGCCGGTATCCGCGATGAAGACGTTTCCCGCGCGATCGACCGCTACGCCCGCCGGACCGCTCAGCGAGACACTGCCCGTACTGAGCGCACTCACGACACCATCAAATGTCACTGAAGGCGCGATCCCGAACATTTGCGCCGTGCAAATGAGCAGAAGATAACCAACGCCAATGATTGCTGACAGGAAACGCGTGGGCAGCAGAGAGCAGGCACGACCCTGTGAACGCAACATTGTGCTCCTGAGGTTCAAGGGGATGTTTCCCCAATAAACCTATCGACGACAATCTCAAAACCTCAGCGTTTTCCCACACGGATAAACGCCATTTCACGTTACGAAAGGACGACCCGGCGAGACCGGTCGGCACTGCTGGGGAAATGTAGGGACAGGAGGCTGTGAAGAAATAGGGTTTTTATTCTACGGGCGGGTGGCCTGCTCAACCTCGATTTTGGCTTGAGTAGGGGAGCTCCGCAGACCTCGCCTTTCACCGCTTTATTTTCTTTGGTTTCACTGTTATGACGTTGTGGTATATCCCTGACTGTCAGCACGTTATGTTCCGGCAGGAACACTACGACAGTAGCGGCGAACCATTTTTTATTTCAATTCCTCCAACCGCCTCGCGAGGAAACGGCGCTCCGGCTCCTGCCGCGCCAGGGCCAGCGCATTCTCATACGAAGCA
>Ga0207664_10000761_pt1 | contig 21889 bp, 17 predicted proteins | sample LARL83metaG_FD_184349 | JGI IMG/M metagenome (GOLD analysis project Ga0207664, IMG submission 184349) | Corn, switchgrass and miscanthus rhizosphere microbial communities from Kellogg Biological Station, Michigan, USA - LAR L8-3 metaG... | ecosystem: Host-associated > Plants > Roots >... | reverse complement strand
AAGCAAACACGGCCAAGCCGCGCGGGGAAAACACCACGTGCCCAGCGTAGCGACCCCCGGGCGGGCCCGTCAACCGGGCCGCGGCCGGCGAGCTCGCGCGTCCTACATGCCGAGCAGACCTCGCGCGGCGCCTTCCTCGGTAATCAGCACGCCGGCGCCGGTGGCCTTCAACGCGGCGCGGATCGCCGCGACCTTGCGGCGCCCGCCTGCCGCCACGACGACCCTGGGTACGCGCCGCAGATCCTCGAGGTCGACCGACACGACGCGGCGGTTCACCGGGTGGTTGACGACGTTGCCTTCGGCGTCGATGAAGTGACACAGGACATCGCCAACGGCCCCGGCAGCCTGCAGGCTCGCCAACGCCGAGAGCGGCAGTATGCCCTCGCGGAACAAGGTCGCCTCCTCGCTGACGTCGCCGACGCTGACCAAGGCCAGGTCGACGCGGCGCGCCCGTTCGAGCAGTTCGCGCAGGCCAGGTTCGGACCACAGGGCCGCACGAACCGTTTCGTCGGCGACCATGACGGGCGCCGTCAGCTGGTAGCAATCGGCGCCGAACGCGTCGGCGATGCGCCGCGCGACCGCCGACGGATTGACGGCGCGCGAGTGCGTCATTCCTCCCAGCAGCGAAACCACCGACAGGCGCTCGCAAGGCTGCCCACCCAGCGCCTTGAGGCTCATATGCAGCGTCGCGCCCCAGCCGACGCCAAGCGACATGCCGTCCTTCATCTGGTCGGTCAAATACGTGCCGGCGGCATGTCCGACGACGGTGGTGATCGCGGTCGCGGCGGCCGGCGCCGGCACGACGATGGCGTCGGCGAGGCCGAAGGCGGCGACCAGATTGCGTTCCAGCGCGATCTGCTCGCTGGCGCGGTCCTCGATGCGAATCCGCACGATGCCGTTGTCACGAGCCGAGGCGAGCAAGCGGATAACCTTGGCGCGGCTGATGTTCATGAACCGCGCGATCTGCTCCTGGGTCATATCTTCGACGTAATACAGCCACGCCGCCCTGACCCGGAGATCGGGCGAGGCTACCGTCTCGCGGGCGGTGGGTCGCTCGTTCTCGGGCATCGGCTGGCTTCCTTCGTTCCTCGGGGGTGCGCAGCGTGGCATCGATGCCCGCGAGTGGCAAGCCTCGGCGGCCCGCGCGGGCGCGCCGGGGGCTGCTATCGAGGCGAGCCTAGGGTTGGAGATATGTTCGGCTTATAATACAAAAGTCCGGATGCCGTCGGTATCCGACCCAGCTGCGAGGAGCCATGCCCGACCCGTCGATGCCAAGACTGGGCGATTCGATCGCCGAGGCACTGAAGTTTCGCCAGATCGAGGGCCGGCCGGTCCGCGTCGGCCTGATCGGCGCCGGCCAGATGGGCACCGACATCATCGTCCAGACCGCGCTGATGGCCGGCATCGATGTCGTTGCCGCGGCCGACGCGATTCCCGACAACGTATTCGCCGCGCGGGCAATTGCCGGAACACAGGCGCTGGAACCGCTGCTGGTCGAAGGCAGCGCCGCGGTCTCCCGCGCCATTGCGCGCCGCCAGCTTGCCGTCGTGCGCTCGCACCGCGACGTGTGCACGGCGGAGGGTGTCGACGTCGTCATCGATGCGACCGGCAATCCGAACGTCGGCGCTGAGGTGGCGCTGGCGACGATCGCCGCCGGCAAGCACATCGTGATGATGAACGTGGAGGCCGACGTCACTATCGGCGCCTATCTCGCCGCCAAGGCGGCGGCCGCCGGCGTCGTCTATACGCTGGGCGCAGGCGACGAGCCCTCGGCGACGATGGAGCTGATCAATTTCGTGCGCGGTCTCGGCTATCCTATCGTCGCTGCCGGCAAGGGCAAGAACAACGCATTTCGCATCGACGCCACGCCCGACGCGTACGTCGAAGAAGCGAAGCGGCGCAACATGAATCCGCGCATGCTGGTCGAATTCGTCGACGGCTCGAAGACAATGGTCGAAATGGTGGCGATCGCCAACGCCACCGGGCTCGTCCCCGACATCCCGGGCATGCACGGGCCCGACGCGCCGCTCGCCTCGCTGCACAAGGTGCTGTGTCCGCGCGAGGAAGGCGGCTTGCTGTCGCGCAAAGGTGTTGTCGATTTCACCGTGTCTCCCGGGGTCGCGCCGGGCGTGTTCGTCGTCGCGGAAATGCGCCATCCGCGGCTGCGCGAGCGGATGAACGATCTGCACCTGGGCGAAGGGCCCTACTACACGTTCTTCCGCCCTTACCATCTGACCAGCCTGGAAGTGCCGCTGTCGGCGGCCGCCGCCGTGCTGTTCGGGCAAAGCCATATGCGACCGCTGCCGGTCCCCTCGGCCGAAGTCGGCGCGCGCGCCAAGCGCGATCTCGCCGTCGGCGAAAAGCTCGACGCCATCGGCGAATACTGCTACCGCGGGTTCGCGCTGTCGCGCGCCGACGCGCTCGCGCGCGACGCATTGCCGCTGGGACTCGCGCAGGGCGCCGTCACCCGGATGCCGATCGCCAAGGGGGAACTCCTGACCTACGCCAACTGCGCGCCGGACGAAGCGCTCAAGATCGTCCAGGTGCGCCGCGCGCAGGATGCATTGATCCGCGCCGCGAGCGACGAGCCCGCCGTCGCCGTCGCATCATGACGGCTCTCCGGCGCGTTCGCGCGGCGGCCTCCGTCGCGGCGGTCTGATCATGGCTATCGCTCCCGGCAGCCGCACCTCGGCGGCGCAGGCGCCCGAGCGTCCCGAGCTTGCCGCGCTGGGCGACGATGCGCTTCGCGTCGCCTTGTCGCGGATGCAGCTGATCCGCAAGTTCGAAGAGGCCGCGGAGGCGAGCTACATGCGCGGTCTGATCCACGGCACCATGCATTTGTCGATCGGACAGGAAGCGAGCGCGGTCGGGGCGACGCTCGAGCTCGCCCGCGACGACTACATTCTTTCCACGCATCGCGGCCACGGCCATTGCATCGCCAAAGGCGCCGATCCGGCCCGGATGTTCGCCGAGTTCTTCGGCAAGGAAAACGGCTATTGCCGCGGCCGCGGCGGCTCGATGCACATCGCCGACGTCGAGGGCGGCAATCTGGGCGCCAATGGGATCGTCGCCGGCGGATTGCCGATCGCCGTCGGTGTCGGGATGAGCATCAAGGCGCAAAAGCAGCATCGCGTCTGCATGGTGTTTTTCGGCGATGGCGCCGCCAACGAGGGCGCGTTCCACGAGTCGCTGAACATGGCATCGATCTGGCGGCTGCCCATCGTGTTCGTCTGCGAAAACAACAAGTACGGCATGTCGATGGACATCGCTCGCGCGATGGCGGTGGCCAATGTCGCCGACCGCGCGCCGGCGTACGCGATGCCGGGCGTCGCCGTCGACGGCAACGACCTGCCCGCAGTCGTCGCCGCAGCACGGCCGGCAATCGCGCGCGCCCGACAGGGCGGCGGGCCGACCTTGCTCGAATGCAAGACCTACCGGCTGCGCGGGCACTCGAAGAGCGATCGCAACCTCTATCGCAGCAAGGAGGAAATCGAGGCCTGGCGCGACAAGGATGCTATCCGCCGACTCGAGCGCGAGCTCGTCTCTCACGGCCGGCTTACGGAAGACGAATTGCTCGCGATCGAACAGGCGGCGCAGAAGACGATCGACGACGCGGTGGAATTCGCCAAGACGAGTCCCGACCCCGATCCCGCTCAGCTGGCGCGCGACGTGTATGCCGACTGAGCTTGTCGTCCCCAAGGCGGGCACGCGGGAACTGTCGTACGCCGAGGCGATCCGCGAAGGCCTGGCGCAGGCGATGCAGGCCGACGAGCGCGTCTTCCTCTTCGGCGAAGACGTCGGCGTTTACGGCGGCGCGTTCGGCGTCTCGGGCGACCTGTTCCACAAGTTCGGCCCCGAGCGCGTGATCGATACGCCGATCAGCGAACTGGGGATTGCCGGCGCCGCGGTTGGCGCTGCGATTACCGGCATGAAGCCGGTGCTCGAGCTGCAATTCTCCGACTTCGTGACGCTGGCGATGGAGCAGATCGTCAACCAGGCGGCGAAGATCCACTTCATGTTCGGCGGCAAGGCGACGGTGCCGATGGTGGTGCGCCTGCCCGGCGGCTCGGGCACCGGCGCGGCGGCGCAGCACAGCCAGAGCCTCGAAGCCTGGTTCGCCCATGTGCCCGGCTTGAAGGTCGTGCAGCCGTCGACGCCGCACGACGCCAAGGGTCTGCTGCTGGCGGCGATCGACGATCCCAACCCGGTGCTGATTTTCGAGCACAAGCTGCTGTACAAGACACGAGGACCGGTGCCGGAGGCTGCGTATCGCGTGCCGATCGGCAAGGCGGCGGTGCGCCGCCCCGGGCGCGATCTGACGATCGTCGGCAGCTCGATCATGGCGATCCGCGCCGCGTCGGCTGCGGCGCGCCTCGCCACCGAGGACATCGACGCCGAAGTGATCGACCTGCGGTCGCTCCGCCCGATCGATCTCGCGACGATCGCCGCCAGCGTGCGCAAGACGCACCGGCTGCTGATCGTCTACGAAGGCGTCAAGATCATGGGCATAGGCGCCGAGATTTCGGCGATGATCGCCGAGAGCGATGCATTCGATTTTCTCGACGCGCCGATCGCGCGGCTCGGCGGCGCCGACGTGCCGCTGCCGTACAATCCGGTGCTCGAAAAGGCGGCGGTCCCGCAGGAGGACGATATCGTCGCGGCGGCGCGCCGCCTGGTGCGCGAGGGACGGGCCTGATGCCGATCGAAGTCATTCTGCCCAAGGTCGACATGGACATGGACGACGGCATCATCACCGAATGGAAGGTGGCGCCCGGCGATCGCGTGCGGCAGGGCCAGGTCCTGTTCGATATTGAGACCAACAAGTCGGTGATGGAAGTCGAATCTCCAGGCACCGGCGTCATTCGCGACCTGGCGCCGATCACCGGCGAGCCCATCGCCGTCGGGACCGTCGTCGCCTGGATCGATGCCGACGCCGAGGTGGGCGCGTCGCCACCCGCCGCCGCGGAGCGCGCCAAGACGCCGTCGTCATCCGCAACGAAGGAGGACGCTGTCGGCCACGCAGCGGCCTCAGCGATGCCGGCGGCGTCGGTGGAGGCTGCGACCGTCCCGCGGTCGGACTCGATTCGCGCCACGCCACTCGCTCGCCGCGCGGCGCGCATGCTCGACGTGAACCTCGCCAGCGTCACCGGATCCGGGCCAGCCGGCCGCATCGTCGAAAAGGACGTTGCCGCCCACGCGGGCCAGAAGCCGAAGCGCGCCGTCGCGAGCGCCGATCGCCTGGTCCCGTTCAATCCCGTCCGCCGCATTGTCGCGCAGCGCCTTGCCGAAAGCGCACGAAACGCGCCGCATTTCTTCGTCTCCGCTCAGATCGATATGGGCGCACTGCAGACCGCGTTGCGGCATCCCGGTGGAGCGCAGTCGCCGGAGCGCCCGCGCCCGAGCATCACCGTCGCGCTCGCCTATCTCGCCGGCCGCGTGCTGGCGCTGCACCCGCTGCTCAACGCCAGCATCGAAGGCGATGCCGTGCGCCTGCATGCCCGGGTCAACATCGGGGTCGCGATCGACGACCAGGGCGACTTGTTCGTGCCGGTGCTGCGCGACGTTCCGGCGCACACGCTGGACGATCTGGCGCGCGAATTCGCGCGGCTGCGCGCCGCGGTTCGAGCGCGCGAGATCGTGCCGGACGACATGCGCGGCGGCACGTTCACGATCTCGAATCTGGGGATGTATGGCGTGGATGCCTTCACGGCGATCATCAACCCGCCCGAAAGCGCGATTCTCGCTATCGGGCGCACGGCCGACACGCCGGTCGGCCGCGACGGCCAGGTCGTGCTGCGGCCGATGGCGACATTCACGCTGTCGTCGGACCATCGCATCGTCGACGGCGTGACCGCGGCGCGCTTCGTCGCCGACTTGCGCGAGGCCATCGAACATCCCGAAGGCCTGTCGTAATCTTGGCGCTCATTGAATCGTCGCTGCACGGACGAAGCGGTCGTTGCCGTAGCGGACGGCGGAAGGTATAAGAACGAGCGGCGGCGCGGATTTGGCGTCGAACGGCATTTTCATTGCGGAGGAGTGACATGAATTACCTATTGCGCGGCGTCTGGCTTGCTGCGGCGCTGGTCTCGATGCTGGCGCCGCTGTCGGCCCAGGCCCAGGCCCCGAAGGGCAAGCTCGTGCTGTACACATCGCAACCGGAGCGCGATGCGACGCAGACGACCACGGCGTTCAAGCAGGCGTATCCGGGCATCGAGGTCGAAGTGTTCCGCTCGGGCACGACCGAGGTGATGGGCAAGCTCGCCGCAGAATTCGCCGCCGGCGCGCCGAAGGCCGATGTGCTGCTGATCGCAGACGCGGCCAGCATGGAAGCGCTGAAAAAGGATGGCCGGTTGCTCGCGTACCCGGAAGCGAAAGTCGCCGGGCTGGCCGCCGGAACTTACGACGCCGACCGCACTTATTTCGGCTCCAAGCTGATTACGACGGGCATCGCGGTCAACACCGCGGCCAAGAGCCGGCCCGCTTCCTGGGCCGATCTTGCGAAGCCGGAAAACAAGGGTCAGATCGCGATGCCGAGTCCACTGTATTCGGGGGCGGCCGCGATCATGCTGGGGACGATGACCGCCCGCTCGGATCTCGGCTGGGCTTTTTTCGAAAAGCTCAAGGCCGACGAGGCCGTCGCGGTTCGCGGCAACGGCGCGGTGCTCACCGCCGTTGCCAGCGGTGAAAAGCCGTACGGCGTGCTGGTCGACTTCATGGCCTTCAACGCCAAGGCGAAAGGTTCGCCGATCGACTTCATCTTCCCCGCCGAAGGCGTGCCCGCGGTGACCGAGCCGGTGGCCATGCTGAAGACGACGCAGAACCCCGCCGCCGCGCGCGCCTTCATCGACTTCATCCTGTCGGACGAAGGGCAGAAGCTCGCGCTGTCGATGGGCTACATCCCGGCCAGGGCGAGCGTCGGCACGCCGTCGTGGCTGCCGCCCGGAACGGTCATCAAGCTGATGCCGACCGACATCGGCAACGTGGTGCAAAACAACAGCGCCAATCTGAAGCGTTTCTCCGAGCTGTTCGGTAACTGAGCCCGATCCGCCGGCGCGCGACGATGGCGGACACCGCAGGCTGGCGCGAGCGCGCCGAGGAGACGGCGCTGTTGTGGGCGCTGGTCGCGATCGTCGCGATCCTTTCGCTGTTGCCGCTCGCCCGATTGCTGTTCGAAGGCGTAGCCCCGGGCGGTCGGTTCTCGACCGCCGCGCTGACCAGCGTGCTTTCGAGCGCCACGACGTGGACGGCGGCCCGGCACAGCATCGCGACGGCATGCGGCGGCACGGTGCTGGCCGTGCTGATCGGCGCGACGGTCGCGGTGCTGGTCGGGCTGACCGATATCCGCGGCCGCAACGCTTTCGTCTTCTGCTTCGTGCTGCCGCTGATGATCGCGCCGCAGGTGGTGGCGCTGGCGTGGCTGCAGCTATTCGGGCCGTCGAGCACACTGCTGAAGATGATCGGATTGGCGCCGGCGATGGGCAGCCGCAATCCGCTCTACTCGGCCGAGGGCATCATCCTGTTGCTGGGCGTGCAGTACGCGCCGCTGGTGTTCCTGACCTTGCGCGCGGGACTGCGCACCTTGCCGCAGGAACTGCTCGAAGCGGGCCTCGCCGCCGGGGCGAAGCCGCTGACGATCCTGCGCACGATCGTGCTGCCGCTGATGACGCCGCCGCTGGTCGCCGGAATCGCGCTCTGCTTCGTCTCGTGCCTGGGCAATTTCGGCATTCCGGCGTTTCTGGGCATTCCGGGCAATTACCTGGTCCTGCCGACGCTGATCTACCAGCGGCTCGCGGGCCTTGGGCCGAGCGTGCTGTCCGAGGTCGCGGTGCTGTCGTGCCTGATCGGCTTTATCGCCGTGCTGGGCATCTTTCTGCAGGACCTGATGCTGCGGCGGCGCGATTTCCGCATCACGACGACGTCGAACGCGATGCGCCCGTTCGAGCTCGCACGCTGGCGTCCGGCGGTCGAGATCGCACTGTGGATCCTGACGATCATCGTGCTCGTGCTGCCGCTGATCGCGCTGCTCTTGAGCTCGCTGGTGCCCGCGGTCGGCGTGCCGCTAACGATGCAGTCGGCGACCTGGTCGAACTACGATTACGTGCTGTTCGATCATGCCGCCGCGAAGCGCGCTTTCGTCAACAGCTTCAGCCTGTCGGCGACCGCGGCCGTCGCCATCGTCCTGGTCGCCGTTCCGCTCGCGTATTTTCTGGTCTGGCGCCGCTCGCGCCTTTTGCGCCTGCTCAACCTCGTCACCGAGATGCCGTACGCGCTGCCCGGCGTCGTGCTCGCGATCGCCGCCATTCTGCTGTTCCTGAAACCGCTGCCGGTGCTTGGCCTCACGCTGTACAACACCGTCTGGATCATCCTGTTCGGCTATCTGGCGCGGTTCCTGGTGCTCGGCCTGCGTCCGGTGATCGGCGGCTATTACCAGCTCGACCGCACGCTCGAGGAAGCCGCGCAGATCGCCGGTGCGCGTCTGCTGCGGCGCCTCACGACGATCATTCTGCCGCTGGTCGCTCCAATGGCGATCGCGGGCGCGCTGCTGGTGTTTCTCACCGCGTTCAATGAGCTGACGGTGTCGGCGCTGCTGTGGTCGTCGGGCGCCGAGACGCTGGGCGTGGTCGTATTTTCGTTCCAGCAGGGCGGCGACTCGACCTACGCCGCGGCGCTGGCGATGCTGACCGTCGCCGTGACGATCGCGCTGATGCTCTCGACCTTGCTCACCGGGAAGCCGGCAAGAGGCGTGCTGCCATGGCGCGGCTGATCGTCGACCGCGTCACCAAGACGTTCGGCGCGTTTCGCGCGCTCGACGAAGTCTCTCTCGACGTCAGCGACGGCGAGTTCATGGCGATCCTCGGCGCCTCGGGCTGCGGCAAGACCACGTTGCTGCGACAGATCGCCGGCTTCGACAAGCTCGACGGCGGCCGCATCGTCATCGGCGACTCGGTCGTCTCGACGGTCGCGCGACACGTGCCGCCCGAGCGGCGCCGCATCGGCATCGTCTTCCAGTCGTACGCGCTGTGGCCGCACATGACCGTCGCCGAGAACGTCGCCTACGGCCTGACCGTCGCCGGTGTGCGCGATCCGGAACGGGCGCGGCGCGTCGAGGCCGCGCTCGCGCTGGTCGAGCTTAAAGGCTATGCCGCGCGCCGGCCGTCGCAACTGTCAGGCGGCCAGCGCCAGCGCGTGGCGCTCGCACGCTGCCTCGTCACCGAGCCCTCGCTGGTGCTGCTCGACGAGCCGCTGGCGAATCTCGACGTGCATCTTCGCGCCTCGATGGAGGACGAATTCGCGCGTTTTCACGCCCGCACCGGTACGACGATGGTGTACATCACGCACGACCAGGCCGAAGCGATGGCGCTCGCCGACCGGATCGCGGTGATGGACAGCGGCCGGCTGCTGCAGGTCGCCACGCCATCACAGCTTTATCGCGAGCCGGCCGATGCAACCGTCGCGGCATTCATCGGCGAAGGCATCGTCGTGCCGGCGGAGGTCGTCGAGGTCGACGGGCGCGGCCGCTGCCGCGTCGACCTGTTCGGCTTGAGCGTCGGCATGCGCTGCGCACCGGCGCAGCGTCCGACGCCGGCGGCACGGGCGTGCCTCCGTGCCGGCAACCTCGCCATCGTCGGCGCGGGCGCCGCGGGAATCGGCGCGCGCGTCGTTCGCGCCGTCTACCAGGGCGGCCACTTCCGGATCGAGGCGCAGCTCGATCACGCCGACGGCGTGCTCGTGCATCTGACCGCGGCCGAGCCTTGCCGGCTCGCGCCCGGCGACGCGATCCGGCTCGCCATCGACGACGGCTGGGTGCTGCCCGCGAGCGATGAAAGCGTCGCTGTCGCCGCAACGCCGCCCGGCGTGCGTCGTCGCCCGGACGATGACGCCGCTGCGACCGGCGCGGACCGCTGAACTTCATGCGGCTGCATCTTTACGGCGGCTTCGGCGAAAAGGGCCGCACCTGCCTGGGTGTCGAGGTCGACGGCTACCGCCTGCTGCTCGACGCCGGCGTGAAGACGAGCGCGCGCGGCGCCGATTACTATCCGGCTATCTCGGCCGATGAGCTCGCCGCGACCGACGCCATGGTCGTCACGCACGCGCACGAAGACCATGTCGCAGCCCTGGGCTGGTGCATCGCCAACGGTTTTCGCGGCCGCCTGCTGATGACCGCCGAGACCGCGCGCGAAGTCGACCTCTTCCTCGCAGCTTATGCCGATGCCTCGCATCGCCGCGCCGCGCGCGAGTTCGCGCGCGAGGATCTGGCGGTCGGTGCGCCGATCGCGCTCGGCCCGCTGCGACTGGTCGCGGGCCGCTCGGGCCACGTTTCCGGAGGGGTGTGGTGCGTCGTTGCCGGCGGCCGTCACACGCTCGGCTATTGCGGCGACGTCGTTCCGGCGAGCGAAGTGTTCACGATGGATCCGCTGCCGCAATGCGACGCTGTCATACTCGACGCCTCGTACGGCGACGACGACGTGACCGCGCAGCAGCGCGCCAAAGAAGTGCACGATTGGGTGCTCGCGCACGGCCAGGGCTGCGTGCTGCCGACACCGCTCAGCGGGCGCTCGGCGGAGCTCCTGGCGATCGTGCCGGGCGCGGTCGCGCTGTCCGAAGGCATGCGTCAGGCATTGCAGGTGCAGCTCGCCGATCCGGCATGGCTCGTCGGCGGGACGGCCGAACGGCTCGCGCAGCGGTTGGTCCTTGCGGGGGACTGGCGGACAGGCTCGCCGCTGCCGCGCGCAGCCCTGCTCTGCCACGACGGCATGGGCATCGCCGGTCCGTCGCGCCAAGCCCTCGAGCAGGCCGCCGCCGCGGGTCACCCGGTGCTGTTCACCGGCCATCTGCCGGCCGACAGCCCGGGAGAGCGGATGCTCGCCGGAGGTCAGGCGAGGTGGCTGCGGCTGCCGACGCATCCGACCTTGTCCGAGAACATCGCCATCGCCGCGTCCACCGCAGCCAGGATCGTGCTCGGTCACTCCTGCGAGCGCGAGGCGCTCGAGCAGCTCGAGTGCCACATTCCGCGCCTGCGCGCCGATCTTGCCACCGGCGACCGGCTCGATCTCTGACCGGCGGGTATCGTGCGCATCCTGGCCGCCAACGATGACGGTATCGCCGCACCGGGGCTTACCGAATTGACCAGCGCCGCGGCGGCTGCGCTCGATGCTGAAATCTGGGTCGTCGCGCCCGAACGCAAGTGGACGGCGGCAAGCCATCAGCTGTCGTTCGATCAGGACCTCACCCTCTCGCGCGTCGGCGAGCGCGCCTACGCCTGCTCCGGATCGCCGGCCGACTGTGTCGTCGCCGCGATGACGGTGCTGTTCGCCGGCGAGCCGAAGCCCGATCTCGTGCTCGCCGGGATCAACGACGGGCGCAACGTCGGTGAGGACATCGCCTATTCCGGCACGATGGCGATCGGGCGCGAGGCGGCTTTCTGGAGTGTTCCGGCGATCTCGATCTCGCGCGTGAAGGGCGCGTTCCGCGGAACGGGCGACGATGCGGCGCTGCGCGCGCTGCTGCGCGTGCTGGCGGATACGCGCGACGAATGGGCGAGCGGGAGCCACTGGCTGGGCGTCAATCTGCCTGCGGCATTGCCGGCGCCGATCGTGCAGGCGGTGATCGGTCGCGACAAGATCGCTACCGCCAGCGATGTCGTAGCGCGCACTCCGGACCGCATACGCTACCGCTTGCGCCGCGGGCGCGCCCACGCTTCCGCCGCCGGCGACGAAAATGCCGGGATCGACACCGGCAACATCGTCATCGTGCGGCACGGCTGGATGAAAACCGACGCGCTGCCGGAGGATTTCATCGCGTCGTGCAATCGCGCGCTGCGCTGACGGTCGGCCTGCCGGTTCGACTCAAAGTCGGCGCTCAATCCAGCGGCTGCAGTGGCGCGTGCAGCGCCGGGTCGCGCCAGTAGCGCCGTTCGCGCTCGCGTTCGAGCGTCGGGACCAGCGGCGCGGCGGGGCCAAAGTCGAACGTCAACGCTCCGTCGTAGTCGGTGCGGTAGGCGCGAATGCCGGCGGCCGCGTAACGCGCGACGATTTCTGGCCGCGGGTGCCCGAAACGATTGCGATATCCGGGCGTGTACACGGCGACCGTCGGGCTTACGGCGGCGATGAACGCGGGTGTCGACGACGTCCGGCTGCCGTGATGCGGCACGATCAGCAGGTCGGCGCGCACCGCCGCGGCACCGCGCGCGAGCAGCATCGACTCCGCGCGGGCCTCGATGTCGCCGGTCAGCAGCACGCTGCCGCCGGCGCCGCTGACGCGGATCACGCACGACAGGTCGTTGGTCTTGATGCCTGGCTCGAGGTAGGTCGAGTCGAACGGATAGAGCGTGTCGAACGCCACGCCGTCCCAGTTCCAGCGCATCCCTGCGACGCAGCGCCGCGCCGGTGCGCCGCGTATGCGCTGTGCGCCGACGATCGCGTTCTGCTCCGGCAGCGAAGAGTCGAGCCGGCCGACGGGCACCGTTTGCAGCAACGACAGTGCGCCGCCGCTGTGGTCGCTGTCCTGGTGGCTGACCACCAGCGCATCGAGCGCGCGTATCCCGGTGGCGCGCAGCATCGGCGCGATGATGCGATTGCCTGCATCGGCGCTGTCGTTGAAGCGCGGGCCGGTGTCGTACAGCAGCGCGTGCCTGTGCGTCTGCACCAGCACGGCGAGACCCTGCCCGACGTCGAGCACCGTGACGCGGAACGCTGCCGGCGCCGGCGGCGAGGGAACGACGAGGAACAGCGGCGCCAGCCACGCCAGCCCGAGGATGCGACCCGGAACGCCGCGGGGTGCCAACAGCCACAGGACACCGAGCGCGCCGGCGAGCGCGGTCCAGAGCGGCGGTGCGTGCTGCTGCCAGACGGCAGCGGGCAAGGCGCTCAACCACTCGAGCAGCAGCGCGAGCCACGCGAAGACCTGGTGCGCGATCACCAGCAGGCCGTCCCAAGGCAGCGGAATCGATGCCAGCGTCAACGGAACGACGATGAAGGTGACGACGGGAATCGCGACGGCGTTGGCCAGCGGCGAGACGATCGACACCTGCTGGAACAGCACCAGCATCAGCGGAACCAGGCCGAGCGTGATCGCCGCCTGCGCGCGCACGGCGGTCCGCCACGCCGCGCTGCGGCCGATGCGCCCGACGCCGGTGTAGAGCAGCAGCCCTACCGCGCCGAACGACAGCCAGAAGCCCGGAGTCAGCCCCGCCCACGGATCGTAGGCGAGCACGACCGCGAGCGCCCACAGCCAGACGATGGCCGCCGTGCCCGGCCGCGCCAGCCAGAGTCCGACTGCCGCCACCGTCAACATGTACAACGTGCGCTGCGCCGGCACGGCGAATCCCGCCAGCAGCACGTAGCCGAACGCGGCGAGCACACCCGCGATCGCCGCGGCCTTGCGCGCCGGCAGGCGCAATGTGAGCGCATGGCTGCTTTTCCACGCCCAGAAAAACAGCGCGCCGATCAGCGTCGCGAAAAAAGTCACATGCAGTCCCGAGATGCTGATCAGATGCCCGATGCCGGTGCGGTTGAACAGCAGCCACTGCGCCGACGGAATCGCGCGCTCGTCGCCGATCGCCAGTGCGGCGATGACGCCGGCGTACGGCCGCTCGCCAAGCGCGCGCAGGATGCGATCGCGGACCATCTCGCGGGCACGCGCAACGTAGTCTTCGGCGCGGCCCGCGAATGCCTCGATCCTGCGATTGGCCTCGTCCTTGCGCACATAGCCTGTGGCGCGCAGATTGTTGACCAGCAGCCACGCTTCGACGTCGAAGCCATGCGGATTGACGGTGCCATGCGGGCGTTTCAGCCGCACCGAGAGCGACCAGCGCTCACCGGCATGCAGCTCCGGCACGTCGGACGCTGCGCCGGCGGCGAAGCCGCTGTACCAGGCGAGCGATACGCGCGACGGCACGCCGGCTTCGGCCGGGATCGCGCTTTCGACGGCGAAGGCGAACCGCGTCCCGCGATCGGTGGATTGCGGCAACTCGTCGATCACGCCGACAAGTCGAATGTCGCGCCCCTCGTACGCGGCAGGCAGTGCGTCGGCCAGCCGAAGCTCGGCGCGCCATGCCGCGTAGTAAAAACCGCCGCTGCCGGCAGCCAGCGCGAGCACGAATACCGCAAGCCGCGTGCGGCGCGCGAGCAGGATCCACAGCAGCGTGAGCAGCGGAATCCACAGCGCGAGATGAGGGTCCGGCAGCGTCGGCTGCGTTTGCAGCACGACGACGCCGAGCGCAAAGGCCAGCAGAGCGAGCTGGAGCGGCAACGAAAGAGTCCCGGCGATTCGGCGCGCCGCCGAATGCACCAGTCTAGCCAGAGTCCGACCGCTGCCGGATCGGCCGGACGGATGAAGCGCAAGTGCGGTCGTAGCGACGCAGAATCTCCAGCTACACGCGCCGAGCTAGAGCAATTCCTTTCTCGCGCGCATCCGCAGCGCAATCGCGGCCAGCGCGACGCCGCAGATCGCGAGCGGCACGAATGCCAGCGCCGGCACGCCGCTTATATCCCATGCCGCGCCGCTGATGACGGCGATCACCACCGCACCGCCGTAGCTCAGCGTGAACATCCCGGCCGAGGTGCGCGCGACGTCGTCGGGCGGGCACAGAAGCGCGGGCAAGGTCAGGCCGACGATAAGCGCTGCCGCGTCGGAAAACCCCAGCAGCGCCGCCCAGACGATCGTCGCCGGCCCGACCATCAACGTGAACCCGGCGATCGCAAGCAGCGACAGCAAGCCGGAGGCCAGATAAGGCCACGCCTTGCGCTCCAGTCGGCCGGCGAAAGCCAGCAGCAACAACGACGACGGCAGCTGGCCGAAATTGAGCGCCGTCAGCGCGCCGCTGATCAGGTCAGGCCGGCCCGCGCTGGTGAGGTAAATCGGGATGAAGGCGTTGGCGCTGAAGTAGATCGCGTTGATGCAGCAGAACAGTCCACCGAGCCGCCACACCAGCGATTTGTGCCAGTCGGGAAGCCACCGCCGCGGCATCGTCGACGGCGCGGCGCGATGGACGCCCGGGCGCGGTGCGCCGGCGTAGACGGCGATCGCGATCAGCGCGATCGGCGCCGACCAGGCGACCAGCGACATGCGCCAGTCGCCGCCGACCCACGGCAGCACGTACGGAAGGGTCAGCAGCACCGGGAAGATTTCGCCAACGAGAAGGCCGTTGGTATAGATCGCCGTGCCGAGACCGATGCGCGAGGGAGTCCACAGCCGCACGGCCGCCGGCATGATCGGCTGCATGATCGCGATGCCGGCCGACATGACGATCGTCGTCGCGAACAGGATGGCGAAATCGGTCGCGAGCCCGCGCAGCGCTGAGCCTATCGCGACCAGCAGCAAGCCGCCGACCAGCGCGGTGGTGACGCCCAGCCGGGCGACCAGCAGCGAGCCCGCCAGCGCGGCGATGGCGAACAGCGCGGGCGGAATGCTGGAGAGAAGACCGACCTCGGTCGCGCTCAAGCCGAAATCGTCGCGAATGATCGCCAGCACCGGCGGGACGGCGAGGATCGTCAAGCGCAGGCCGATGCCGGCGAGCCAGAGCAGCAGCAGCGCCAGCGGAAGGCTGTGGCGCCAGGAGTGTCGTTCGTTGGGCATCTTTTCGGTGGCGCCGCGCATTATCGCCGACGACGGCCAGGCGGCGACAGCGTCGACTTTCGCTGGCGCCGGCGCAAAAAAGGCTTCGGCCGGCGCGGGCTTCGACTGCCCGCGCCGGCCGAAGCCGGTTGCACGATAACGGTCGATCAGTTCTTGGCTGCAGCCTGCGCCAGCATCTCCTGGATCTTGGCATCGAACTGCTCGTACGGCATCGCCCCGACCAGGCGGACGCCGGTCAGCTTGCCATCTTCGATGCGGCCGAGCACGAACGACGGCGTTCCGTTGACGCCGGCCGCCATCCCTTCGGCGATATCCTTGTCGATCGCCGCCTTGTACTTGTCCGCAGCGATGCACGACTGGAACTTGGCCACGTCCATTTTGACGTTGGCCGCGTAGCTCGCGATCTTGTCCTGCTGCAGCTGGCTGGCGTTGACGATCATCGCGTGCCGCAGCTCCCAGAACTTGCCCTGCTCGGCCGCGCACCGCGCTGCGTTCGCGCCGCGCCGCGCGTTCTCGTGGAAGTCGAGCGGGAAGTCGCGGCTGATGAAGCGGACCTTGCCGGTATCGATGTAATTGGCCTTGATCTGCGCATACGCGGTGTTATGAAACTGCTGGCAGAACGGGCACTGGTAGTCGGTGTACTCGACGAGCACCAGCGGCGCGTTGGCCTTGCCTTCGCTGAAGCCGCCTGTGGGGAAGGCGAAGCTGACCTTGTCGTCGGGCGCGGGTGCGGCTTGGCCCGCAGCCTGCGCACCGCCCTGCTCGAGTGCCTTGCGGATTGCCTTGAGCTCGTCGAGGATCTGCTGCGCCTGCTCGCTGGTAATGCCATCGGCGTATGCCGGCATCGCGCCTGCCATGATTGCGGCGGCCAGCGCGAGCGCGGCGATTGCGCGCCAGGATTTGATCAACATTGCCTTCCTGCCTTCCTTTGAGTTGTCGACGATTTCGGGCTGGTACCTACGCCACCCCGCAGAGTGGCCGCCATCATAGGGCGCATGCCCAACATCGTCGCGCCGGCCCGATGTGAGGCATTTGACGAAGAATGAACGGTTGACCGCGCTGCCGCCCGCTTACGCGCAGCGTCAGTTTTGGCGGCCCGCCGTCATCTCCTTGCGCGGCCACAACACCATTTGCGTGCAGCGGAACAGCGCGATTTTCTTGGCCGTGGCGCGGTCGCGGACGACCGCGTCCCAGACCTGCGTCGCGTTGCCCAGGTGGACCGGCGTCGCGATGCAAGCCAGAGTGCCAGACCGCACGGTTCCGAGAAAGTTGCTCTTGAGCTCGATGGTGGTGAAATTCTCCGCGCCAGGCGGCAGATGCGCGAGGCAGCCATAGCCGCACGCGGTATCGGCCAGCGCAATGACCGTCGCCGCATGCAGATAGCCGTTCGGCGCCAGCAGCTCGGCGCGGATGTCGAGCTCGGCGTCGACCTGCGCTTCGGTCACGCCGGTGAACCGCACGCCGATCAGTCCCGGCAGGAAGCCCGATCCTCGCTGCGCGAGCTGTTCGAGTGTGATGCCGGTGCGCAGGCTCAAAGGCTTCCCCTTTTCCGATGCACGTCCGCGTAGCCTACAGTCGCTGCTCGACCCAGCTGCGAACGCTGGCAAGCGCCGCGGGCAGCGCGGCGGCGTCGGTGCCTCCCGCCTGCGCCATGTCAGGCCGGCCGCCGCCTTTGCCTCCGACCTGCGTGGCGACGTGGTTGACCAGATCGCCCGCCTTGATTTTCGACGTCAGGTCCGACGTGACTCCGGCAATCAGCGTCACCTTGCCGCCCTCGGTCGACCCCAGCACGATGGCGGCCGACTTGAACCGGCCTTTCAGCTGGTCGAGCGTTTCACGCAGGACCTTGGCATCGGCGCCTTCGATCGTCGCGGCGAGGACGCGGATCGACCCGCCGTGCCCGTTGACTTCGACCGCCTGCGCCGACAGGTCGCCGCCCTGGCTCGAGGCGAGCCTGCCCTTGACCCGCGCAAGCTCCTTTTCCATCGCGCGAACGTTGTCCTGCATCTGCTGGATCTTGGCGGCAACCTCGGTCGGCGATGCCTTGAGGGCGCGTGCCGCCTCGTTCAACTTCGCCTCGATCTCATGCGTGTAGGCGAGCGCGCCTTCGGCGGTCACCGCCTCGATCCGGCGTATCCCTGCTGCGACGCCGGATTCGGACACGATCTTGAAAAAGCCGATATCACCGGTGCGCGCGACGTGCGTTCCGCCGCAAAGCTCGGTCGAGAAGTCGCCCATGCTGAGCACGCGGACCTCGTCGCCGTATTTCTCGCCGAACAGCGCCATCGCGCCCGAACGGATCGCCTCGTCGTATTTCATCAGCCGCGCTTCGACCGGGTAGTTGGCGCGGATCGCGCGGTTGACCAGCGATTCGACCGTGCGGATTTCGATTTCGGTCATCGGCTGCGGATGCGAAAAGTCGAAGCGCGTGCGATCCGGGTCGACCAGCGAACCCTTTTGCTGCACATGATCGCCGAGCACTTTGCGGAGCGCCGCATGCATCAGGTGCGTTGCCGAATGATTCCAGGCGGACCGTGCGCGTGCGTGCGCGTCGACCGACGCAACGACGCTGTCGCCGACCTTGAGCTCGCCGTTCTTGAGCTCGCCGTGATGGCCGAACACGTCGGGCTGGATCTTTTGCGTGTCGTGCACCGAGAACAGCGTCAGGCACGCGCCGCTGCGCGAAAGCTCGCCGCGATCGCCGACCTGGCCGCCGGACTCGGCGTAGAACGGCGTGCGGTTGAGCACGACGACACCCTCCTGCCCGGTCGAAAGCGAATCGACCGCGCTGCCATCGCGGTAGAGCGCGACGATCCGGCTTTCCTCGGACAGGGTGTCATAGCCGTCGAACACCGTCTTGGCGCCGGTATAGTTCAAGCCTTCGGCCATCTTGAAGCTGGATGCGGCGCGCGCGCGGCCGCGCTGCTTGTCCATCGCGGCGTCGAATCCGGCGTGGTCGACCGCCATGCCGCGCTCGCGGCAGACATCGGCGGTGAGATCGAGTGGAAAGCCGTAGGTGTCGTACAGCGTGAATGCGGTTTCGCCGGGCAGCACTTTCGAGCCGGACTTGCGCGCCTCGGCGAGCGCCGCCTCGAGTATCTTCATGCCGTGCTCCAGCGTCTCGGCGAACCGCTCCTCCTCGGCCTGCAGGACCTGCGCGACATAGCCCTGCTTTTGCGGCAGCTCGGGATAGGCCTCGCCCATCAGGCGGGAGAGCTCTGGCACCAGCTTGTGGAAAAAAGGCTTCTGCTGTCCGAGCTGGTAGCCGTGGCGGATCGCGCGGCGGATGATCCGGCGCAATACGTAGCCGCGCCCCTCGTTGCCGGGAATCACGCCGTCGACGATCAGGAAAGCGCAGGCGCGGATGTGATCGGCGATGACCTTGAGCGATGGAGACTCGAGATCGACGGCGTGCGTCAATGCGGCGGCCGCCTTGATCAGGTCGCGGAAAAGGTCGATCTCGTAGTTGCTGTGCACGTGCTGCAGCACGGCGGCGAGGCGCTCGAGGCCCATGCCGGTGTCGACGCAGGGTTTGGGCAGCGGCGTAAGCTTCCCTTGCGCGTCGCGATCGAATTGCATGAACACCAGGTTCCAGATCTCGATGTAACGGTCGCCCTCGGCGTCCGCCGAGCCCGGCGGCCCGCCGGCGATTTCCGGCCCGTGATCGAAGAAGATCTCGCTGCACGGTCCGCAAGGTCCCGTCTCGGCCATCTGCCAGAAGTTGTCGGATGCGTACGGCGCGCCCTTGTTGTCGCCGATCCGCACGATGCGCTCGCGCGGTATGCGAATCTCGTCCGCCCAGACGTCGTACGCCTCGTCATCGGTCTGATAGACGGTGACCCAAAGCTTGTCCGGCGACAGCCCGTAGACGTTCGTCAGCAGATCCCACGCATACTTGATCGCCTCGCGCTTGAAGTAATCGCCGAACGACCAGTTGCCGAGCATCTCGAAGAAGGTGTGATGCCGGGCCGTATAGCCGACGTTCTCGAGGTCGTTGTGCTTGCCGCCGGCGCGAAGGCAGCGCTGGACGTCGGCGGCGCGCACGTAGCTGCGCGTCTCGGTGCCGAGAAAAACGTCCTTGAACTGCACCATGCCGCTGTTGGTGAACAACAGGGTCGGATCGTTGGCCGGCACGAGCGGTGCCGACGGAACGATCGTGTGTCCGTTCGCGGCAAAATAATCGAGAAACTTGCGGCGGATGTCGTTGGCTTTCATCGCGGCAATGGTTGCGGCACGGCACGGCAGTCGAAGCCCGATCCGCCGACCTGCTGGAAATTCAATATGTTAGCACAGAAACGCCGGTGCCCGCGACGTCAGGGGGCGAAGCTCCTGAGCAGCTTGAAAATGGCCGTGAGCGCGAAGCCGCGAGACTGCAAAAAGCGGATTTGCCTGGCCTTTTCGCGATCGTTCGCGGGGGGTGTCCCGAAGCGCCGCTGCCACAACGCGAGCATCGCCGCGTCGTCCTCGATCGGCGCATCGCCGATGGCGTTCTCGATCGCGTCGCCGCTTACGCCCTTGCGCTTGAGCTCGCCCCGAATACTGCGACGGCTGTAGCTTCCGGACTTCTGCGCGACCAGCGCGTGCGCAAAGCGCTCGTTCGACAGCAAGCCCTGAGACGTGAGCTCGTCGAGCACGGCGGCGACTTCATCGCGCGACGCGCCCTTGGCGATCAGGCGCTGCTCCAACTCGTCGCGCGCATATTCGCGCCGCGCCAGCAGGCGAACCGCCTGCGCCTTGAGCGAGACCGGCTTGCCCGCCCTCAATGCTCCGGGCCCTGGCCCTACGCGTCGGCGACCAGCGCCGGGCGCGGCGAGCCTGCGACCGGCACGCCGACGACCGTGCGGATCTTGGCCTCGATCTCTGCCGCGACGTCCTGGTGCTCGCGCAGCCATTCGCGCGTGTTGTCCTTGCCCTGGCCTATCTTGTCGCCGTTGTAGGCATACCACGCGCCGGACTTCTCGATGACGTTGTGCGTGACGCCGAGCTCGATGATCTCGCCTTCGCGCGAAATGCCCTCGCCGTACAGGATGTCGAACAAGGCTTCGCGAAACGGCGGCGCGATCTTGTTCTTGACGACCTTGACCCGCGTCTCGTTGCCGACGACTTCCTCGCCGCGCTTGATCGATCCGATGCGGCGGATGTCGAGCCGCACCGAGGCATAGAACTTGAGCGCGTTGCCACCTGTCGTGGTTTCCGGGTTGCCGAACATGACGCCGATCTTCATGCGGATCTGGTTGATGAAGATCACCAGCGTGTTGGCGCGCTTGATGTTGCCGGCGAGCTTGCGCAGCGCCTGGCTCATCAGCCTTGCCTGCAACCCGGGCAACTGGTCGCCCATTTCGCCCTCGATCTCCGCCTTGGGCACCAGCGCCGCCACCGAGTCGATGACGATCACGTCGACGCCGCCCGAGCGCACCAGCATGTCGGCGATTTCCAGCCCCTGCTCGCCGGTGTCGGGCTGCGAAATCAGCATCTCCGCGACATTGACGCCGAGCTTTCCCGCATAGACCGGGTCGAGCGCGTTTTCCGCGTCGATATACGCGGCAGTGCCGCCAGCCTTCTGCACCTGTGCGACCACCTGCAGGCACAAGGTCGTCTTGCCCGACGACTCGGGCCCGTAGATCTCGACCACCCGTCCGCGCGGCAAGCCGCCGACGCCCAGCGCGATGTCGAGAACCAGCGACCCGGTCGACACGACCGAAAGGTCGTTTTGCACCTGGGCCTCGCCCATTTTCATGATCGAGCCCTTGCCGAACTGCTTTTCGATCTGGGCCAGGGCAGCGGTGAGCGCCTTGCTCTTGTTATCGTCCATCGCATTCATTCCATTGGATTTAATCAGGCTAACGTTGCTCATCGCGGTCTCTCTCGGTGGCGCTCCGCCCCAGGGCGAAGGATGAGACCATTATGGCATAGAACGATCGTTCGATAAAGCTTTCTTATGGCCTAAACCAGGCGGTCGACCAGCCCTTGCAAGGCGATGGCCACCGAGGCCGTTCGCACTGCCGCCCGATCCCCTTCCAGTCGCCGGTGCAGCGCCTCGACGCCCCGCGGGCCGGCCCAGGCGAACCAGACGGTGCCCACAGGCTTGTCGGGACTGCCCCCCGCCGGACCGGCGATGCCCGTCACCGCCACTGCCCATTGGGCGCCGCTGGCTGCGCGCGCGCCCTGCGCCATCGCCTTCGCCGTTTCTGCGCTGACCGCACCGTGCCGGCCGATGATGTCCGGATCGACGCCCAGCTCTTCCATCTTGGCACGGTTCGAATACGTGACAAAGCCCCGCTCGAACCAGGCCGAGCTGCCGGCGATATCGGTG
>Ga0207664_10000760_pt1 | contig 21890 bp, 16 predicted proteins | sample LARL83metaG_FD_184349 | JGI IMG/M metagenome (GOLD analysis project Ga0207664, IMG submission 184349) | Corn, switchgrass and miscanthus rhizosphere microbial communities from Kellogg Biological Station, Michigan, USA - LAR L8-3 metaG... | ecosystem: Host-associated > Plants > Roots >... | reverse complement strand
AACCATTTCCACGGCTGCGTCGGCGGTGAAGACAATCTGTCCGACCGCCGCACCTGGAGAAGCTGGCAATCCAGTCGCCAGCACTTCCACCTTCGTGCTCTTCTCATCCAGGCGCGGCACAAGGAAGTCATACAACTGGTTCGGTTCAACGCGGAAGATTGCTTCCTCCTTCGTGATCAGCCCTTCCTCGACCATCTGAATCGCAATCCGCACTGCGGCCAGGCCCGTACGCTTGCCGTTACGCGTCTGCAGCATGTAGAGCTTGCCGTCCTGCACGGTGAACTCGAAGTCCTGCACATCCTTGTAGTGCTTCTCCAGCCGCGTGGTAATTTCGCGGAGCTGGTTGTATGCCTCAGGCAGGATCTTCTGGAGTTCAAGAATCGGCACTGGCGTGCGCACGCCCGAAACCACGTCCTCGCCCTGCGCGTTCATCAAAAACTCACCGTAAAACTCTTTCGTGCCGATCGCGGGATTGCGGGTGAAGCCCACACCTGATCCGCTGGTGTCGCCAAGGTTTCCGAACACCATGGCCTGCACGTTGACGGCGGTGCCCAGCATGTCGTCGATGTTGTTCATGCGGCGATAGTGCTTGGCGCGATCGTTTTGCCACGAGCGGAACACGGCGTCCCTCGCCAGGACTAGTTGTTCCCGCGGGTCCTGCGGGAAGTCACGCTTGGCGTGCTTCTTCACGGCCTTCTTATATTCGACGATAACTTCCTGCAGATCCTTGGCGGTGAGGTCGGTATCGAGTTTCGTCTTGCGCTGCTTCTTTTTCGCGTCAAATATCTCGTCGAATACAGCCTTCTTGATATCGAGCACAACGTTGCCAAACATCTGGATCAGGCGCCGGTAGGAGTCGGCCGCAAAGCGTGGATTGTTGGTGCGCTTGGCCAGCGCTTCCACACTCTTGTCGTTCAAGCCGAGGTTCAGGATCGTGTCCATCATGCCCGGCATGGAGAACTTCGCGCCCGAACGCACGCTCACCAGCAGCGGATTCTCCCCCGTGCCCAGCTTCTGCCCCTGCAGCGCCTCAAGCTTCGCCAGCGCTTCGTCGGTCTGGCGTTCCACTTCCTTCGAGGTGGCGCCTGTCTTCATATATTCGCGGCAGGCTTCGGTCTGAATCGTGAATCCCGGAGGCACGGGCAGACCTGCGTTGGTCATTTCGGCCAGACCAGCGCCCTTGCCGCCGAGCGCGTCCTTCATCTTTCCGTTGCCGTCGGCCTTGCCGCCGCCGAACGAGTACACGTACTTCGTTCCAGTTGTTTTGGTTTCCTTCACTTCAGCTTCGGGGAGAGTCATCGTTGCCATATGAGTCCTTTGTGTTCGGGATTTCGCTTCAATTGTCCGATTCAATTTGGTAATTTGGTAATTGAGTAATTTTGTAATTGGGTAATCAAGCGGAGCAGATGCAGAGCCCTTCATTTACACAATTACCAGATTACTCAATTACGCAATCTTGCTTCACGCCTTACTTTCGGTCACGATCTCGGAAAAATCGGCGATCGTCGAAAACTCTTTCAGCAAAGCCTGCAGCAACGCTAGCCGGTTCGCCCGCACCCGTGGATCCTCGGCCATCACCATCACCTTGTCGAAGAACTTGTCTACGGGCTCGCGCGCGGTCGAGAGCAACCGTAGAGCATCGAGATATTCTTTCTTGCTGCGATGCTCTTCCACTTTGACGCCGTTTCGTTCCAGGTAGGCGATCAGGTTCTTCTCTTCATCAGCGGACTCAGGTAAGGCTTCGACCTTCGTCGCCGGCGTAATTCCCTTCTCTGCGGCCTGTCGCAGAATGTTTCGCATGCGCTTGCAAGCGGCACCGATCGCCTGGAACTCGGGTAAATGCAAAACCTGCTTTACAGCCTCGGCCCGCTGCACAGCATCCACGACATCTTCCGCATCCGAGCCCAGTACGGCCTTCACCACGTCGTAGGCGTACCCGCAAACATCGCGCAGATAAAACTCCAGGCGCTCGTGGAAGAATGCACACACCGACTCGTTGAACTGCGCATCGTCTACAAATTTCTTTTCTGCGTCTGAGCCCTGATATCCGGCCCGCGCGTCCCGCATCAAGTCGAGCAAGCGCAATGGCAGTTTCTTCTCGGCGATGACCTTCACGATTGCATTCGCTTGCCGCCGCAAGGCAAATGGATCCTTCGACCCGCTCGGCACCAGTCCGAGCGCAAACATGGCGGCGATCGTGTCGGCCTTGTCGCCGATCGAAAGCACCGAGCCCTCGAGCGAACGCGGCACGTCGTCGTCCGTCGACTCCGGCTTGTAGTGATCGTAGATTGCATCGGCGATCGCGAACCGCGTCGCCTCAGGCAGGCTCTCGTCAAGCTGCTGCACTCGCGCGTAGAGTCCACCGATAATCCCTTGCAACTCGGTGAACTCTTTCACGAGTTCGGTGGTCAGGTCGGTCTTCGACAGGCACGCCGCCTTGTGAATCACGCCTGGTCTCACCGTTACGCCGTTCTGTTTCAGAATCTCGCTCAGCCAACTGCACAAACGCTGCACGCGCCGCGTCTTGTCGTAGTAACTTCCCAGATCCTTCTGGAAAGTCACATGCTTCAGCGAGTCCAGACGCTCCAGCAATGATTTCTTTTGATCGGTCTGCCAGAAAAAACGCGCATCGTTGAAGCGCGCCCGCAGCACGCGCTCGTTACCGTGCCGAATCAGGCCCTGGGGATCACTGTCGGTATTCAGCACCGCCAGAAAATGCGGCAGCAGTTTGCCATCTGAACTCTCCAACGCAAAGTATTTCTGATGATCGCGCATCACCGTGACCAGCACTTCTTCCGGCAGCGCGAGGAATTGCGGATCGAACCCGCCCAGAATCACCGAGGGAAATTCCGTGAGGTTCACCACAGAGTCGAGCAGAGCCTTATCTTCCCGCCAGCGCGCGCCCGCGATGGTCCGCGTCGCCGCATCGAGGGCCTTGCGAATCTGATGTTCCCGCTCGCCTCGCCCTAATACCTTTGCCGCTCGCAAAGAGTCAACGTAGGCAGAGCCAGCCCGTGTAATCGTCACCGGACCATCGGTCAAAATCCGATGCCCGCGTGAACTCTTCCCTGCCCGAACGCCGTCGAACTCCAGCGGAATCGTCTCGCCGTCGAGCATCGCCACCAGCCACCGCACCGGACGCACGAACCGCTCGTTCGGCTTGCGCCAGTACATATTCTTCGGCCAGTAGATTGTCGAGAGTTCCTTCGGAAGTCCTTCGGCGAGAATTTCTGCCGCAGTGCGGCCTTTCTTCGTGACCCTGGCGGAGATGCACTCGCCCTTGGGCCCGGCGACTTTCTCGAGCAGCGAGACATCAACGCCGGCTTTCTTAGCGAAGCCCTGCGCCGCCGGAGTCGGCTGACCATCTTTATAGGCGACGCTGACCAGCGGCCCGGTGATCTGCACCACTACATCGGCTTGCGAGGCAGCGATGCCCGTTACCATTACCGCCAGCCGGCGGGGCGTGTCAAAGCCCGTAACCTCGCTTCCAGCCAACCGCTCACGGCTCAGCAGCGTCGCGACGCGCTCCCGCAGTTCTTGCGAGGCCGCATCAATCATCCGCGCCGGAATCTCTTCGCACCCAATCTCTAATAGGAAGTCTGGCATGCCTTCAAACCATCTAGTGTTTCAAACGTTGTCGCATCCGCATGTGACGGAGATCACAACTGGTCTGTGCAAACCCCAAAACAGGACGTCCACACTACCCCACCGGCGAGAGCGCTTCCTTTTTCGCCTTTTTCTCTCGGACAGGCTCAGCCTCATCGGACTTCTCAGAAGCTGCCGCATCTATCTTCTGTTCACTCTTCTGTTGATCCACCCACGCCTTCGCAATCCCCACAGCCAACGCCCGCACCCGCGCGATCACGCCCACGCGCTCGGTCACTGAAATCGCTCCGCGCGCATCGAGAATGTTGAACATGTGCGAACATTTCAGGCAAAGGTCATAAGCGCCCAGCAGGGGGAATCGAGCCTTCTCACGCGCGATCCCATCACCCTCGGCCTTATCTTTCGCCGACGCTGCGTACTTCTCGATCAACCCCTTGCACTCCGCCTCGCACAACTCGAAATGCTTCCACGCCTTCTCGACGTCGGCCGCCTCGAAGTTGTAGACCGAGAACTGCAACTCATCCGCCAGCCGGACGTCACCATACTTCACAACGGCGCCTGTGTCCGGATCGCGTGCCCACACGATGTCGTAGATCGAATCCACGTCTTGTAAGAACGCCCCGATGCGCTCGAGACCATACGTCAACTCAGCGGAAATCGGAAACAAATCCACGCCGCCGCACTGCTGGAAGTAGGTGAACTGCGTGACCTCAAGTCCATCGAGCATCACTTGCCAGCCCACGCCCCACGCGCTCAGCGTCGGAGCCTCCCAGTTATCTTCCTCAAACTTGATGTCGTGATGGCGCAAATCAATTCCGATCGCGCCCAGCGATTCCAGATACAACTCCTGCACATTTTCCGGAGGAGGCTTCAGGATCACCTGCAACTGCATGTGCTTGAACAGCCGGTTCGGATTCTCTCCATAACGTCCGTCCGCCGGACGCCGCGACGGCTGCACGTACGCGACCTTATAAGGCTTCGGACCGAGCACGCGTAGAAACGTTTCCGGCGCCATGGTCCCGGCGCCGACCTCGACGTCATAGGGTTGCTGCAGCACGCATCCACGCTCGGCCCAGAACGTTTGCAACCGCAGGATGAGTTCCTGGAACGTCAACGATTTGGAGGAAGGTGAAGTCATGAACAAAAGCTGCTGGCTCCTCGCTGCTAGCTTCAGGCCAATCTCCGAGCAGATGAGCTAGGAGCTAGTGGCCAGGAGCGACAAGCTGCCCTACAGTGTTGTGGAACACAACAGGTTAATTCATGATTGTAATGGATGCGGACCATAGCCGTCAGCCTCTTGGCCAGAAAGGCTCATCCTTTGGAACTAGCCGCAAGATTTTCGGTTGCTCCACCGCTTCTTCGGGATATACTTGCGCCGCTTAAAAACTGAATAGTAAGTGGCGTTCAATCTGGCCGTCGGGGGGCGTGCATGAGTGAGCGGAACAGGATTTCCCTGCGAATTCCTGCGTGTGTAGTTGCGCTTTTTCTCGTCTACATCTGTAACACCAATCAAAAAACATCGGTAGTGTCGGCAGCCAAGCCAGCAGGCTCCGTCCTGGAGATGGAAACCATACCGCGCACACCGGAACGACTGGCGCGGGGCAAATATCTAGTCGAGGGCGTGCTGCAATGCTGGGCATGCCATTCCGAGAATGATTTCACGAAGCGTCCTTTTCAGGTGAAACCCGGGAAGAAGGGCGGCGGCTTTGTCTTCCCCAACGTCGAATTGGATCTGCCTGAGCCGAACCGGATCGTAGCGCCGAATATCTCCCCTGATCCCGAGTACGGCGCCGGAAAATGGAAGGATGCCGATTTTGTGCGGGCTCTTCGTCAGGGGATCGGCCACGATGGACGAACGCTTTTCCCTCTGATGCCGTATCCGTTCTTCCGCAACTTGTCCGACGAGGATCTAGCGGCGGCCATCGTGTACGTGCGCTCGATTCCAGCGGTACACGTTGAGCGCCCCAAGCGAATTCTTGTGGATGAAATCGCGAAAACGCTGCAGCCGTTTCCGCCGGCGTCGCCGGTATCAGAACCCGACAAATCGGACCGTGTGGCGTATGGAAAATACCTGGTGAACGCTGGACATTGCGCCGCCTGCCACACTCCGACGGATGAAAAGGGCAACTCGCTTCCAGGGATGGATTTCGCCGGTGGCGTCACCCTGACGGGCTACTGGGGCCCGGACCCGAAAGCCACGATATCTGTGGCCTCGCTGAACCTGACGCCGTGCGCTTCGGGCATTGGATATTTCGACGAGAAGATGTTCGTCGACGCGATCCGCAGTGGAACGGTGAAGGCACGGCCCCTGGCTCTCATCATGCCGTGGTCCCTGTTCCGCAATATGAATGACGATGACCTGAAGGCCATCTTCGCCTACCTGCGAACGCTGAAGCCAGTGCAGCACCGAGTGGACAACACGGAAGAAGCGCGCCTCTGCAAAATATGCAAGCAGAAGCACGGATTTGGGGACAGAAACTGAAAGTGCTTCATTTGTACTGGCTGTAATCGCGAATTATCGCCGGTCTGAGTAGAAAAATCTGCTCATCGCAGAGACTCAGGCCGGCCTCTTTTCTTCCTGCTGCGCTTTGATCAACCCTTTGCTCCGCAATAGGATACGAACCTCCCTGCACTAAAGGCATGAAAAGTGCTCCAAGAACTTCCTTGGGTGAGTCCTGAATTACTTGTTGACTTTTCTCCGAAGCAAAACTGGGGAGGTTCTGCGATGTCCAGAAGTGCAATTTTCTGCGCAGTCACCGTCGTGCTTGTTGTGGCCGGTGTCTTCCTGCTGAGCTGTGGCGGTAGTTCGCATACCTCGAGTTCGATGCCCGCCACAGTTAACCTCACAGTCAGCGATCCCTCCACCTGTTCTGGTCCACAGGGACCATTCAGCCACATCTACGTGACCATCACCGACGTACAGATCAACTCCAGTTCCAGCGCCGGAGACAGCGATCCTGGCTGGATCGATCTCACCCCAAAGCTGCAGCAGAGTCCGCAACAAATCGACCTGCTCGGACAGGCCAACAACCAGTGCTTCCTGGCCATGCTGGACGCGACCACCGAACTTCAACCGGGCAGCTATCAGCAGATTCGAATTGTGCTGGCCGACGGAAGCGTCACCGTCAACAACAACCAATGCGGGAGCACGGCGAACTGCGTTGTGCTGAGCAGCAATCCAACTGCGCCGCAGCCGTTGCTGCTTTCGAGCGAGTCGAAAACCGGACTGAAGATTCCTCCGGGACAGATTGCCGGTGGCCAGTTCGTGATCGCCGCAGGAGAAACAAAAGATCTGAACCTGGACTTCGACGCCTGCGCCTCGATCGTGGCTCAGGGCAACGGACAGTTCCGCCTGAAGCCGGTGCTTCATGCGGGCGAAGTGAGCCTGACCTCATCATCGATTAATGGAACGATTGTCGACAGCGTGACCGGACAGCCCATCGTTGGCGGCAACGCCGTCGTGGCACTCGAGCAGAAAGACAGCTCCGGCGTCGATCGCGTGGTCATGGAAACCGTCACCGACGCAAACGGATCATTCGTATTCTGTCCGGTCGCCGCTGGCACCTATGATGTCGTCGCCGCAGCCATCAGCGGAACGCAGGTAGTCTACGGAGCCACGGTGATCATGGGCGTGCAGCCCGGCAATGCGTTAGGAACAGTTCCTCTCACGGCGCAGTCTGGAGCAACGTCCGCATCAATTACCGGACAGATCACCACGAGTACGGGCAGCGCCGCGACTGCCGCCGATCTCACACTCTCAGCGTTGCAACCGATTACTGGAAACAGTTCCACGGTCCTGGTGACGATCCCGCTTGCCGCGCAGTCGTCTGCTACCGTGAGTTTGACCACGGTCTCCGCCGCCAGTTGCCCGGCAAATACCGACTGCGTCAGTTACACGTTGTCGGTTCCGGCGGCCAACCCGAGTGTCGGGACATTCAGCACTAGCGGAACCCAATCCCCTGCTGCTCCGGCCACCGGATCCGTCGGCTACACCATGGATGCAATTGCTTTTGTTTCAGGTGGAGCAGGCACGCTCGATTGCAGTCCGTCCGAACTGCAGACCAGTTCCACCACTGCGAACACGCCACTCACCGTTACGCCGGGCGCGAGCGTGAGTGCGGCGACGCTGGCGTTCACGGGATGTCAGTAGATCGCTTCAACTAGATGACGTTTCGCATTTTTCGAGGCGGGGGCGTTGGCCCGTCGGGGCGACTATTTGTAGGACTAGAATCCGCCCTTCTCCAGCATCCCCGCTGTCACCAATTTCTTCTCAATATGCCGCTGCAGAATCTGAATAAGGAACCTCCGCAGATCGGCACCCTGTGCCTTGGGCCACGGCATTCCCACGAACGTGTCGACCGGCGAGCGGAACATTTGTGCCGCCAGTGCGCGCGACTCGCTCGAAATCTCCGATGACGCCAGCCGCTTGTCGTCCGCACACATCAGGCCATCGGCGAGGGCGTGGTAGTAGGCGCGGCTGCCGTTCAGATTACGGCCACACACGGTGCACTCCGTCAACTCTGGCAGGAAGCCCACCAGGCGCGTGAGCCACAATTCGAAATAGGTCACCGGCATCCAGATATCGGGGCCGGGTAAGACATGCAGCACCGAAAGTGTCAGGCGAAAGACGGCGTCGTTGGCTTCACGGTCAGGCAGCAGTTCGTCGAGCAGTTCGGCGATGTGTCCCAGCGCCACTGCCCTTGCATAGCTCACCTCCGAGGCCAGCGGAGACTCGAGCACCTCGCAGGCATCCAGCCGCGCCAATTCCTGACGCTCTCGCACGTCATAAAACGCACGCACATAAGTCAGCGGTTCGAGCGCCCCACCGAAGCGCCTCTTCGATTTTTTTGCCGAGCGCGCCACGCCGCGCACCTTTCCCTCTGCACGCGTGAACAGCGTGACCAGCAGATCGGCCTCGCGCAGCGGATAGGTACGCAGCACGATCGCTTCCGTCTCTTTAAGAGCCATGGGAACTCGGGGTGAAGGTCGATTCTAGTGGAAGGTGCTTTCGGGCGTCAGCTTTTCCGCAACACGCGATAGTTCAGATGTACAACGCCGTCAGGAAACTTCTTGGTCGACAGGAGTTTCAGAGAAATCAACCGGTGTCGCGGCGCGACCAGTGGAATTCCCTCCCCGATCATGACCGGGATCACGTGAATGCTGAACTCGTCGATCTGCCCCTCGTCAAGGAACGCGGCGATGATTTCGCCGCCGCCCATCATCCATATATTTTTGCCCGGTTGCGTCCGCAAGCGCTCGGCGAATGGCTTGACCGCCTCGCGCACAATCTCGAACCCCGGCAGCGCCGATTTCAGGCTGCGGGAGAAAACATAATTCTTAACCGGTCGCCCGAATCCCGGCATCCCCATCTTGACGACGATGTCGTAGGTCTTGCGCCCCCAGAGGATCGTGTCAGTCGATTTGATGAATGCGCCATATCCATAGTGGCCTTTCGGCTGCGGACGATTCAGCCAGCTGAAATCCCCATCGGGCCGCGCGATATACCCGTCAGCGCTGGTCGCGATATACACGATGATCTTTCTGCGCGCCTTCATTCGGTGGTCTCCTTCTCGGAATTTTTTATTTGGGGCAGATCAACATGAAGCGCTTCGATTTTAGTCGAACAGGCTGTTTCCGCACTCTTTCGATATACTTTTCAGACCGTGAAAAGAATTGTCCGTACTCTTTTGCTCATCATGCTAACCGTAAACCTCAGCCTGGCCGAGGAAACTTCCTTTCAGCGCGTCAAAGTTCCGACCGTTAAAGGCAAACAGATCAAGGCCGTCCTGACTTTCAGTGACACCAACAAATCGGTGGAAGTGCGTCCCGTCAAGGGAAGCGCGGTTTCCATCCCCTACACCGAAATCACGAAATGCTCGTACGAATTCACAAAAAAGCACCGCATCAACGACGTCACGATTGCCACGGCCCCGGTCGGCGTCGGTGCCGCCGTCATGCTCACAAAATACAAGAGCCACTGGCTTGAGATTGATTACCGGGAGCAGGACATACCAAAGATCTTCGTGCTTCGCATGGACAAGCACGACTACATCCGCATCCTCGAAGCACTCAAGGCGCGCACCGGCATCGATGCGGACATACTAGGAAATGCCAATAAGAGGTAAAACGCGCCTGCTGCGAATCCAAGCCAAGCAACAACAAAAAGGCGCGCATCCATAGAAAGGCGCGCGCCTTTAATCCAAGCCCAGAGCCAACGGCCAAGAACTAAAAGTTGATTTACCGTCCGTAGTAAGCGGCGTTTTTCGCGGTGAACTCGTTCCACTTTTCCGGCAGGTCGTCGAGTGCGAAGATGGCCGAAACCGGGCAAACTGGAACACACGCGCCACAGTCAATGCACTCTACCGGGTCGATATAGAGCAGTTCCGCCGTCTCGTAGGCGGGCTCATCTTTCTTGGGATGAATGCAATCCACCGGACACGCATCCACACATGCGGTGTCTTTGGTTCCGATGCACGGCTCAGCAATCACATAGGCCATAAGGGTGTCAGTCTCCTGGAAGTATCTCTGCAGTTATTTTACTACCGCGATGCTTTTGTGACCGGACATTCTAGCAAGAATGCGGGCGGCGGGTACAGCGTTTGGCGGCTGGGTCCAAAAGAAAGACAAAAAGAAAACGGCCGGCAGCGTTACGCTGCCGGCCGTTTCAACTACGAGCGGAGCTTCTTAGCGGCGTCCGCCACCGTGAAAACTTCCTCCACCGTGAAAACCACCGCCACCGTGGAAGCCTCCGCCACCGTGAAATCCGCCGTTACCGTGGAAGCTGCCTCCGCCGTGGAATTCACCGCGACTTGGCGCGCCGTGGAATCCTCGTTCACCGCCAACGAAACCGCGGCCGGCGATCACGCCATGTCCAACATACCCGGGGCGGCCATACCAGGCGCGGCCCCAGCCCGGGTGACCGTACCACGGACGACCATACCAACCATTCGCCCAGCCCCAGTTTCCCAGCCATCCGGGTCCGTGAAACCACGGGCCAGCGCCGACGAAGAAACCACCCGCAAACCAATCAGGTCCATAGTATCCGTATGGCGCACACGCATAGGGATAGTATCCGTAATATCCGTAATCACAAACCGGCGGTCCGGCAACGTAACCCGGACCAATGCCGATCCCCACTCCAACCCTGACCTGCGCCTGCGCATACGCCAGCGGCAGCATCAACACCGTCAGCAACGCAACATATTTCAGGTAACGCATAATCACCTCCTGCCCCGGATCAGCCTCAATTTTTCCTGGCGGATTCCAGAAGCCCTTTCAACTTTCCCTACGAATATGAACCCTGAAAGGCTAGGAAAAGTTGCTCAAACATGGGTGGCTGATTTCAGCCATCTTGGTTGAATTCAACCACTTACAGGATTAACCCCTGAGGCTTGCTCAAAGCCCCTTGGGGCAAAAATTTGTCGAATTTGATCCGACCGCTTTTCGCTTCCCAGCATTCCCGCTTTGGAACAACTCTTGGTAACCAAAGTGACCTAGCGTCCGGTTACGGCAAGATGCGTTAATGTCCCCAGACGTGCGGTCCGCTAGAAGTGCTACGGGGTGGGGCAATCCCATGGACAAGCTGAATGTATTGGTGTCGCTGATTACGCAAGACAACGATTTTCAACTCGAACAAGCGGCCTCCGCGCAAGCCGCGGCCATCAAACTCGGCGCAAACATCCAGATCATCTACGCCAACAACGACGCCGTTCAGCAAACCCAGCAGCTTCTGGAGTTCATCCAGGAATCGAACAAGCGCCCGGATGCCATCCTGGTCGAACCCGTCGGGACCGGCATGCTCCAGGTCGCGAAGGCGGCCGTCTCGGCGGGAATTGCATGGGTGGTGATCAACGCCGGCGTGGACTACTTGCCGGATTTGCGCCAGCACGCCCTAGTTCCCGTCTTCTCGGTCGCATCCGATCACGAAGAGATCGGGAAGATACAGGGCCAGCAAATTGGGGCGATTCTGGGCGAAAAGGGATGCGTCCTTCACATCGAAGGCCCTGGGGTTCGTGATGTCGCCAAGATGCGCACCAAGGGCATGCTGTCGTCCAAGCCGCCGGGAGTTACCGTCAAGACTCTCAAGGGAGACTGGACGCAGGCGAGCGGCTACAACGCGATCAAATCGTGGCTGTCGCTGAGTACATCGCGGGAGTTGAATGTAGGCATGGTCGCCTGTCAGAACGACGACATGGCCAACGGAGCGCGTCGTGCGTTTGAAGAACTAACCAACATGAAGGATCGCGACGCCTGGCTCAAGCTGCCGATTACTGGATGCGATGGTGTTCCAAAAGCGGGACAGAACTGGGTTCGCCAGGGACGCATGACGGCCACTATTATTTCGCCGCCACTCGTCGGAGACGCCATGCAGTTGCTGGCGACCGCGCGCAAGTCGGGCACGCAACCCGAGGCACGGACTCTGTCAACTCCAAAGTCCTTTCCCGTTCTGTCGGAACTCAAGCGAGTGCAGAGTGCTGCGGCGGGCAAGACAACCTAAGGAATACTGATTCCCTCTTAGCGAAGCTCTGATGCCCGCGAAGCTGTCACTCTCGCGCCGCTTTGATTCCCTCGCCGCTCCGACTCGCTCGCCGCTCTGATTCCGGCGCCGCTTGAAAGGGGCGGTCTTCAGACCGCCCGCGAAAAGGCCTCGAAAGGATGCGGCTTTAGCCGCTGGGGTAAGGCTGCTTAAGGCCGGCGCTACATCCGCTCGGAATTTTCGCTCCCGCCCTATTTACGGCTTATAAATCCAGGTCTCAGATGTGCAGTGATCCCCCTCAGGATAGCCACCCGCCAGTAGCACCGTCCCGTCCGCTAACTCGGTTTCGCTCAGGTAATGCCAGCTGTCATCCATTTGACCGGAAGCCACTAGAAATTTCCCGGACGCGGAATCGTAAATTTCTACGCGCTTGCTTCCACCCGCAATGAGAAGTTTTCCAGAGGCGAGCTGCACCGCCTCGTCCGGGAGTTTGAAGCGGCTGTCGTTCAACGGCGACGTTGCGGTGAACTTGCCGGTGGATGGATCGTAAATCTCCGCGCTGCTCAAGTTCCCCTTCCAGCCGCGCGAATCAGACCCGCCCGCAATCAGCACTCTTCCGTCGGGCAAGCGTCCCGCCGTATGTTTGCAGCGCGCTCCTGCAAGTGACTCGGTTTCGGTAAACGCGCCGCTTTTCGGATCGTACAATTCGGCGCTCGAAATGACGCTGTCTGCGTAGCCGCCCGCGATCAGGACGCGTCCGTCGTTGAGCAGAGTTGCAGTGTGGGAGACACGCGGATGATGCATCGAACCGGTAGACTGAAACGACGAGGTCGAAACGTGAAAAATCTCAGCGGTAGCAACAGACTCGTTCTCCCGTGCTTCGCCGCCTGCGATCAGCACGTCCCCATTCGCAAGCAAAGTGGCGCTCGGTCGGCCGCGTCGCGCGGTCATTTTCCCGATCACCGCGAACTTGCCGGTGGCTGGGTCGTACAGCTCGGCGGACTCCGTGCCACCCCCGCCCACCCAACCGCCTGCAATCAGCACCTTGCCGGAGCGCAGCAGCACCGCAATGTGGCCCACCCGCCCCATGCTCATCTCGCCCGCGCGCTGAAACTTCCCCGTGGCCGGATCGTAGAGCTCGGCCGTCTTGGAGAAATCCTGATTGCGCCGCATGCCGCCAACGATCAGCACCTTCCCGTTCGGCAGCAGCGTCGCCGTGTGTCCCGACCGCGGCTCAAGCATCGGCGCCGATGCTGTGATCGACCCAGCCGACAACGTGGAAGGAATTGAAGCGCGAAAGGCCGCAGCGGCAGCCACGAAAGTGATGACGCTGCAGGTAACAATCAGCACGCGGGAACGGTTCATGACGTCCTCCTGAAGAAGTAGGACTCCCGAAACCAGAACAGGTAAGCAAATAACTTCGAACGTCCCCAGACGTCCTAGACCTTCCCAAGGCTTGCCATCCTGAGGCCCGCGTTTTTTGCGGGCCGAAGACCTATGGAGTCGCATGAAGTTGCAAAGGACACACTGAGACACGCCTCAGCGTGCTCGCCTACGCCCCCACCAACTCCTTCTTCTCACTCGGCTCATACTCCACAATGTACCCCGCCACCGCGCTCGCCGCGACCGTCAACGGAGACGCCAGATACATCTGGCCCGGACCGCTGCGTCCCGGGAAATTGCGGTTCTGTGCGCTGATCACCACCTGATCGGGACGCGTCGAAACTCCCGGCCCCGCGTTGATGCACGCTCCACAACTTGGCTCGATCACATGCGCGCCGGCCTTCTGAAAAGTCTCGAGGTATCCGCGACGCATACAGTATTCCCGCGTCTCCTGCGATCCGAACTGAATGAAGAACTTCACCGATCCCGCCACATGCTTGCCCTGCTTCAACGCATCGGCCAGCACGAGGGCGTACATGTCCATGTCTTCGTTTTTGCCTGCAGTACACGTGCCGCCGTAGGCGATCTCAACCAGCACGGGCGTGTTCAGCTCGCGAACATATTTTCCGTTGCCCGGATCCCCCGGAGTCGCCACCATCGGCGTAATGTCTGCGGCGTCGAGTTCGATGACATGCGCGTACTGCGCTCCCGGATCGCTGTACAAGCCCTCGATCATGGCCGCGGCCTTCGCGCGATCCATGCCCCGGCGCTCCACCAAAAAGTCCACCGCTTTCTTGTCCGGCGCGACGATACCGGTAAACCCGCCAATCTCAGCCGCCATGTTCGTCATGGTGGCGCGCTCATCGACGCTCAAGTCTTCGATGGCCTCGCCCGCGTACTCCATGACCTTGGCCAGCGCTTTGCCGCTGCGCACGTAGTCGAGGCTCAGAATCTTCAGGATGAAATCCTTCGCCGTCACATTCGGATGCCTCTTGCCCCGCACCACGATCTTCACCGACTCCGGCACCTTCACCCGAACATCTTTCGTGATCCACGAATTGAACACGTCGGTCGTGCCAATGCCAAACGCCACGCACCCAATCGCACCCACATGCGGCGTGTGCGAGTCAGATCCAATATTCAGTTGCCCCGGCAGTGCATAGCTTTCGAGCACGATCGAGTGGCAGATGCCCTCCGACCCTTTGCGGTCCGTCAGCTCGCCGTGCAGCCGGACTCCCTGCTTCTTCGCGAAGTCCTGCTGCTTGAGCTTGAGCTGCGTCGCCAGATCGAGCAGTCCAAGTTTCTTCTTCTCCTCTGAAATTACCTCGTCAAGAAACGTTAGGTGATCGCGGAAGAACAAGATACTCGACGGATCGTTGACCTTCGCGTCTTTGCCCACATAGCGCTCGAAGAAAATTGCCGCCATCGGCGTAACGTACTCATGGCTAAACCGCAGATCGGCGCGCGCAAAGCCCGTATCGCCTGGCTTTACCGAAAGCACACCCACTTCGCCCTTCTCGTTGAGCATGTGCCGCGCAAAAATCTTCTCCGCGAGAGTCATCGCCTGGTTGGCGCGAGCACTCTTGCCCGCGTCTTCGATCGCAGGCAGAAACACCGTCCCCTGCATGCGCGCCACGTTGAACGGAAACAGCCCGCCGTACTCAATCACCTGCCGTGTAATCTCATCTTCGCCGGCAGTGAACTCGCTCAAGGCAATCTCTTCCCCGCCCCGAATGCGGTCAATCAACGAAAAGTTCGTCGAAGTCAGCAGCCCGAGGTTCTGGCAGTTCTGTTTGTATATGCGCTCAATGTTCTCAGCGATCACCACGCGGATCCCCGCGCACATCTCGGCATACGGAGACTGCTCGCGGCTCGATCCTTTGCCGCGCCGTTTGCCGCTCACCGCGCACACGAATCCGCCGCGTTTCACATCTCCGCGTCCGATTGGCGTCACGCTGCCGCACTTCAGCCCCAGATACGGAATCTCTCCCAGCGTCTCATCAAAATAGAAGCAGTAGTGCGCCGGAGTGATTTCATCGGTCGAAATGTCGTCGCGCAGCTTTGGATTGTTTGCCGGATTCTTCGTATCCCACGGCAGGTCTTCGCCCGCCAGTTGCCGCTTGATGAGTTCCGGATCTTCGGTGAGAAAAAGGATGCGTCCCTGCAGCCGGACTTTGTCGGGGCGCTTTTCGATCTTGCGTTCCAAAAGTGAGTTGATCACGCTGAACCTGATTGATTGAATTAAGCGACGGGCGGAGAGCCGTCGCCCCACATAATTCATTGTAGCGCGGACCAACGCGGAGAACCCTAGTGGTGGGCGTGCGCCGCCTTGTCGAATTTCTCTCCCGCCGGAATCGCCACGGCCAGCCGATTTTCCTTCGGCGCCAGCGGGCACGTCGCATAGGGAGTCACCGCGCAGGGGGGATTGTAGGCGCGATTGAAATCGAGTTCCACCGTTCCGTTGACCACGGGAGGCGTGTCAAGAAATCGTCCACCGGGATAGGTATCGCCCTTCGCAGTGAGATCGTTGAACACGATAAAGAAACCCTTCTGGGGATCACCGCCGAGCGGCGTAAGTCTCAACGCCTGGCCATTCACCTTGAACTGCAAGACGCCCGCCACTGGAGTTTTCGTGACATCACCCAGCACGTTCGGAATTTCCACGACCGTCTTGCCATCGGACGGAACCCAGGTCGCCGTCACACGGTAAGTCAAATCGAGAGGGAAAAACATCATCCCTTTGAAGTCGCGGGCCGCCTGACTGTCCACATCTTGTACGCGGATTCCCACTCTCTCTCCGCGAACGATCACGTGAAAATGCAGCGAACCCATCTCCACGCGCGTGACGCGGCCAGAAATGTCGGGATCGAGCTTCGCCGTGGTCGCCACCCTGCCAGAAATGGTGGCGTGCGCATCTGGCAACAGTTTGACTGTGACTTCCTTGCCTTCGAGATCGAACTCACCTGCGTGCCCCGGCCCCTTCGGAAAGATCATCGAATTACCCGCATCGGAGCCGAAAGTGTTCACGCCGGGCTTGAGCCAGAACAGACCCGTGAGTGGCAACCAGTTCGCCTTTAAATCTTCAGTCTGATCAGCCTTCCACTTTTCAAACGCCTGCATGTACGCAGCATCAGGCGACTCCGCAGCCGGCCGCGCTGAAGTAACAACACACGCAATCAGTACGACCGCCAAAGCAATCAGCACCGCAGAGTTTCGTTTCATATCCCTAAACCCTCCGCGTCCTCAGCGTCCTCTGTGTTGTAAGTTCTTTCCGCTACCGTTTGTACTCCCGCGCGTCCGGCAGAGGATCGAGACCGCGACCTGCAAAGATTTCCTTGAACTCCAGCAGCAGCGCTTCGTGCACGAGTCCATTCGACCCCAGCGTCTCCCGGCTGTCGATTTCAAATGGAGCTCCGTCAAACCGGCTCACCTTCCCGCCCGCTTCTTCGACGATGAGCACACCCGCCGCGGTGTCCCACGGATTCAGGTTGAACTCCCAGAAACCGTCGAAGCGCCCGCACGCGATGTTGCACAAATCGAGCGCCGCAGATCCCGCGCGCCGCACCCCGTGCGTCCGCAGCGTGATCTGGTGATAAAAGTGAATATTCGGATTCTTGTGCCGCTTGTGGCTGGGAAATCCCGTCGCCACCAGGCACTCCTTCAACTGCGTGGCCTTCGAGACGTGAATCTCCTTGCCATTGAGATGCGCGCCTCTTCCCAGTTCAGCTGCAAAAAGTTCGTCCCGCGTCGGATCGTAAACCACTCCAGCCACGCGCCGGCCTGCTTCTCCCGGCACCCGATGTTCCAGCGCCATCGAAACGCAAAACACCGGATACCCGTGCGCAAAGTTTGTTGTCCCGTCGAGCGGATCCACATACCAGCGGTAGTCGCCGCCCTGATCGTTCAATCCTTGCTCTTCGCCCAGCACATCATGCGACGGAAACTGTTTGCTGACACGCTCGCGGATCAAAACCTCGGAAGCCCGGTCCGCTGCAGTCACAAGGTCAGCATCGCCCTTGTACTCAATCTTCAGACCCTGATTGAAATAGGTGAGCAACAGTGCGCCCGCCTCGCGCGCGATGGCAGACATGGCGGGAAGAAAGCTTTCGGGTTGGGCAGCAGTGGTTGACATTGGATAATCGGCTTCAGGCTTTCGGCGCTCGGCTTCCGGACTTCAAGAACCCTCATGGAAAGCTAGTATCACGACCCCGAAAGCCGGACGCCGAGAGCCGGAAGCCGGTTTATTTCCTCTTCCCGCCATCCTCGGCGATATACATAATCTCGTGCTTGTAAATGAACAGGTTGGGCGCGCCCTCGCGCGTCAAGCGCACCATGTGCTTGTCGTAGTACTCGATCCAACCGCGAAAAATCTGGCCGTCCATCAGCTTTACGGAGACTGATTTTTGCTTCTCGCCAAGCGCCTTCAGAAAGGCCGCTTCTTCGAAAGTATCTTCCGGTGGAGGCGTCCGGCTGCGCTTGGCTGCGTTGGGATTTCCTGGGGGGGCATGGAAAGGCATGCCGACATTGTACACAAACCAACGGACGCAAAACTCCCGACCAGCGCGCAATCCAGCGTGCACGACCGCGACAATCCGCGGACGAATCGGGAGTAGAATGCCAGAAATTCGCCTGTTGGGAGGCGTGCCGTGAAAATCCTCACTTTGTTCTGCACTGTTGTAGTGTTTTGCCTGATTTCGGCAACGGCGTTGCCGCAAAGGCCAACCTATCCCAAAGTCCCGCCGCCGATGGACACCGATACCGCGAACCCAACTCCTCCAGCGAATTTTCCCAGGCATCTTGATCTGCAGCAAATGCAGAGAGACGCCGACGATCTGGCCCGTACCGCACAATCCATTCCTACCGACGTCGCCAGCGTCCGCAAGGGGATGCTGCCCAAAGACATCATTCAAAAGCTGAAGCAAATCGAAAAACTGTCGAAGCACTTGCGGACGCAACTGAATCCGTAGAGCACGCCCCCAAATTCACGCCAAAAGAAAAACCGTGGCGCTTTCGCCGCCACGGCAAAAAAATAAAATCAAAGAGTTTCTAGAATTCCACCCGTAATCCAAATTCGAATTGGCGTGGAGCCCCGAGCGCATACGTTCCCGATTGGAAGTTGGCGCGGTACGGCGTCAGCCCCGCGCCCGTAACGCCTCCAACGGCGTTCGGTGCCAGATAGCCCGTTCCCCCCGGCAGCAGAGAAGCACTTGGCAAGTTACCCGGCAAGTACGAGTTGGCAAAGTTGAATATGTTGAAGACGTTGACGCTCGGTTCAAGGGTAATGCGCTCCCGCACTTTGATCGGCCAAGCCGCTTTCAGGTCCACCGACTTCAGCCACGGGAAGCTTTGCGCTCCGGGCGCGACAGAGGCAACCTGCGGCATCACCCATTGCAAGGCCTGCATATCGCTTTGTGACATTACCGGGATTGCGGCCCCCCCGGGGCATAGACCGTCGGCCACCAGGCAATGACCAGCAGGGGTCAGCGTGCCGGCAAAGTGAGTGTTGTATTTGCTGATCACGGCCTGCAGGCCGTTGATGTCAGTGCCGCGCATAAATTGGCCCGTATGCGTACCCGGCAACGGTTCGGGTGCAGCGCCGGAGCCGAGGCCCGACCCCAGCCAGTCAGTGGCAAAAATTTCGCCGCCGTTGGTCAGTTCCGGCAGTTGCAGGTTCTGCGGCAGCGGGCTGTAGAAGTGCCCAATCAAGCTGACTCTGGTAAAGAATGGCAGCTGGAACGTTCCGCCAAACGAAATCTGGTGTTTGCGATCGAAACCATTCGGTCCAGTAAACTCGAGCGGGTTGTCGTTGTTGGTTGCGAGGTTGATGAAGTCCTGATCTTGCACTTGGCTGATGAACTTCGAATACGAGTACAAAACCTGCAGGTTCGCCGTCTTCACAAACCGCCACGGCTTCACGATGCGGTCCACCAATTTGAATTGAAATCCGCTGTATACCGATCGTCCGATGGGCTCAAGTGTGTCGAGCGTCCCCAGCGATCCCGTTCCCGCGCCAGCACCGTTGTTGTTTTGTCCATTCGGAGTGATGCCGGGGAACGCGCAAAATCCGCACGGGGATCCTCCGGTGACGGCACTGTTGGAATCCAAACCCGCGGCAGAGTAAGCGGCTTGGGCATTCGCCCGGCTTCCCAAGTTCGTCACCATGCAGGTCGCTTGACCAAGGCCGGGTAGGCAACCATTCGCCAATTGGGCGGCGTCGCGAGCGGCGATTGCATTGCCCTGGTTGTACGATCGCGCCGCGCCGCTATGGTTCTTATCAATGGCAATCAGATAATGCTCGCCAATGTTGCGGATGTAGTCGGCGCTGAACACCAACCCCGGCCGAAATTCATGCTGGAAGCCGAGATTCATCTGCCACGAACGCGGCGAGCGAAAGTTCGGATCGAAGACATCGAAGCCTGAGACGTTCGACGCATTGAGCGCGGTTCCGATGTAGTTGCCGTTGGGTTGAGACCCAACATTAGAGGCTGCCTTGAATGCACTACTGAGCGCCAGGATGTCGCTGGCAACGGTCGAAATGGTCCCTCCACAAAACGTAGGCTGAACCTGATTCGTGCCGCCAACCACCACGCCCGCGCCTCCGGCAACGGATGCGCCCACGCTCCCCGGATTGGTCGGCCAAGTGAATGCGCTCGGGTTGCCCGAAGAGCAGACCTCGGGAGTGTAAGCGAAAGTACCGTTCTTCAGACGCACGGGAGCGTCGTAAAGCGAATAGTTCCAGAGCGAATTTTCGAAGTAGAGGCCTCCGCCGCCGCGGATCACCGTTTTGCCGTTGCCTCCCGTATTCCACGCGAATCCGAGTTGCGGCGCGAAGTTCGAGTTTGGATTGCGCACTTGACCACCCAGACCCGGCGCCCACCGGTTAAAGGTCAAATCGCCGCCAAGGTTGCTGTTCACGCGCCCTGTGTCGCGCACATAATGCAGGCCGTAGTTTACCGTCAAATACTTTTTGACTTTCCAGCTGTCGCCCACGTACGCCTCGAGCCGGTTGTCCGGTCCAAGCCCGCCGCCAGGCTTGCCGAAGGCGGATTTGGCGGTCGAGAAGCCGACCCCGTTTCCTAAGAAGACGTAGTCTGCACCGTACGAAGTGGGATCGGATTGGCCCGCATTTGCGATGGTAGTACCTACTTGCGGGTTGCTATACAAAGCGGCTGTCCTTCCCGCTTCAATGCGGTTCCAGAGCGCACCGTAGCGGAAGATATGGTCTCCCATCATTCGGGTACCGTCGTACCTGAATTCGAAATTGGACTGAGTCGTGGCCTGTTGCGCTGCCGTGCTGGGGCCAGCGCAGTAAGCGCCGCCTCCGCTGAGCGCGCAATTGCCGTCGACCGGCGCCCCGATGTTAATGCCTAACCCGGGAATCGGGTTGTTGAGCCCCGCTGGAATCCCGGCCGTACTGTCCACGGTGTCATTCCGAAATCTCAAGTATCCGAAACGGACGCTGTGCGTATAAAGCCCAGTATTGAAGTCGTAGCCAAGAGTAATCGACGGAGTGTGGCTATCGCTCTTGAATGCCTGAAGAGAGCTCGCCGATCCGTAAGGGCGAACCTGGCTGTTTTCGTCGTAGATGAATCGCAAGAAGGCGTGCGCATTGTTGTGAACTTGCCAATCCAACCGCCCATCGCCCTGCGTTTCGCTGAAAGGCTGTGCCAGCATGTTGCCCAACTGACTAAACGGGGCGGCGAAAGGCTGAGCCGCCGTCAGGTCTCGCTTCAGGCGCTCCCCGTCAACGAACCAGAAAAACTTATCTTTAGTGATCGCGCCGCCTACTCGTCCTCCGAATTGCTCCTGCTGGAACGACATCCCCTTCGAACCCGGCAGTGCAGCCGCCCCTTGATCCCCTCGGTAATATCCAAACGCATCGCCGTGCAGCGCATTCCCGCCGGAACGCGTGGCGATGCTTACTGTGCCAGAGGATCCCAATCCGGTCGTGAGATCGAGCGACGACTGGGAAAGATTGAGTTCCTGGATCGCACTGGACGGAACATTCTGGGTCGTGGCTCCGATGGTCTCATCGGCGATACCAACACCATCCACTTTGACCTGAGCTGCCCTCCCAAACTGGCCCAGGAACGAAATCGAGGAGAATCCATTCTTGCCTGGGAACAAAACGCCGCCATCCTGCATCTGGACTCCAGGTTCGAGTTGAGCAAGATCGAATATGGCGCGTCCGCTGATCGGCAGGTCTTCAATCAACTTCCCCTCTAGCAGACCCTGTACCGTGCCCTGCTCGGTATTGACGGACACAGTCTCGCTCGCGACAACTTGGCTTTCCGGTCCGGCTTGCAGCTTCACGTCGGCGACAGAAGACACTCCAATTTGCACTGAAACCGGTATTTCAGCTGTTTTGAAACCTTTGGCTTCGAAGCGCACCGTGTAGCTTCCGGCCTGGAGCGGGCCTGATGAA
>Ga0207664_10000759_pt1 | contig 21925 bp, 34 predicted proteins | sample LARL83metaG_FD_184349 | JGI IMG/M metagenome (GOLD analysis project Ga0207664, IMG submission 184349) | Corn, switchgrass and miscanthus rhizosphere microbial communities from Kellogg Biological Station, Michigan, USA - LAR L8-3 metaG... | ecosystem: Host-associated > Plants > Roots >... | reverse complement strand
GGAGGACACCAGTTCCGAGAGCGTATCTACGTCAACGTCCTGTACGGGTATCTGGCCGTAGCCTTCGCTGATGATGGGCGGGTCGAAGAACTGCGGCGAGTCCAGGCGATAGTGGCCCGGCGGGCACCAGCAGTTGGTGCCGTATGGCGGAGGCCCGCCGTCGCCATCGTGGTTCCCCCACGCATCACCCTGCGCCGTGTACTCGGCGTACAGTTGCCCAAGCGAATCGTAGACCTTTAGGATGGCGTCTGGGCGGTTAAAGACTAGGTGAATCATACGGCCCCGATTTCATAGCGGAGAGTTGTCGGTATGGTTCGATCGCAACAGGCTTGCCCGTTGCCACCTGCATCGCAGCAAGGAGACACGCGCCCTGCCATACCTTGTACGGTACGCAGAAGCGCGTGAGAAGTTCGTCCCCGAACGCCATGTCGAGCAACATAATAAACTCGTACTCTGCCTTATCGGCGTGCTCGATAGCGAACATTTGCAGCCGCTCTTTCATCGGGGCCAGACTCTCCAGGACGTTAGCGTGAAACGCGAGCGGGCTGTTGAAGTCCGCGATTCCCGAGGTCACCGCTTCGGCTGCGCCGCGACGGATTTGGGCCGCCCACGCGGCGTCGGCTTTGACTTCCAGCCTCGCGAGTCGAGAGATAAGGTCGTCTGGGATTTGGCTTTCGAGCTTTTGGAACCGCGTGGCATTGCTGTAAATAACGCCACCGAGCGCGATGATGGCAATAACAAGACCGGCGAATCCGGCAATGTCCCCGGCGGATACATTCACTAGAGCCCAAGCGATGCGGCGTGGGAGCAGATGACGGTCTGCGATAGAGCCACGTTATGAACCGAGAACTTAGAGATGCGGCCCAGGAACGGGTTGAACACACCGCCTGAATCGGTTGCGGCACCTATCGCCCCCGCCGAAGTTGAAACCGGGGCAGGAGTTGAGCCCGTGCTCGTAGTCAGAAGATCACAGTTCGCATAGACCTTCACCGTTGTACCGTCAAAGGTGACATCCAGGAGTGTCGTCGCTGCTTGCGTTATCTGGTCGAACGCCCCGACGTTTGAACCCGGGACATAGTACTTGTGGGAGCAGACGTTGGTTGCCGAGGCTTCAATGTCGAAGTTGAAGTCAGTTTGGCTAGTGTTGCTGTCCTCGTCAAAGATGAAGTTCTTGACGCAGATGCCCGCCGATGCTTGAGCGGCGTGCTTGTAGAGAAGTTCGTAGGTGAACGGAGAACTTCTAAAGACGCCTTGGGGCGCTCGAAGGTAGCCGATATTCCCGCCATTAGGAAACTGCCAACTCGCCTCTCCGTCGCCGCTAAGACTTGGCTGACCGCAGACAGGGAGCGTCCCCGTGCCAGCGGTGGGGGTCGTCATTGGTTGCGGCGAGGGGAGCGCCGTAGCTCCGCCAGCGATCGCGTCTGCCGCAGTATTGCACGGAGCGGCGTCGTTCATGGGATAAAAATGCGTCGTGCTCGCCTCGGAAAGAATCAGGGCGTCGTAACTCCCTGCCGCGCCGCTCGTCCTTTGCGTACACCCGTTGCAGCCCACGACAAAGGTTCCCGAGGTCGGCGTTGCTACGTTGATGGGTCCAGGCGAGGACGTAACCAACACACCCACGCCCGCAGCCGGGAAGCTGCATCCCAGCGTATACGGATACGACCCGCTCCAAATACAAGCGGGAACTCCCGCCGTTGAAGTCGAGGTCGCGCTGGGAGAAGGGGTCGTTTGAGCGACTGTGGCCGGAAAGTTTACTGCAAGCGTGCAAGACCCCGGAGCCGTTGACCAACTCACAGACGGGGCTCCCGCCGTAGACGTTGACGTAGGCGACGGAAGCACCGCAGCAATCGATCCCGGCGCGGGAGGCGTACTGACCGCGATACAGTTTCCGCCCGTGGGTATTCCTTGCGGAGCGCCAGATGCGGCAGGAGTGACGCAGGTGATGCCCGTATTGTTGAGACTGCCGTGCTGGTCGTAGCCCGCAAAGACGCACGACGGAACCGCCGTTGCCTGTGCGAGCGCGTTATGCCACCTATAGTCGAAGCGCCCGTTGAGTACAACGAGCGCAACGGCAGCAGCTAATACCCCGGTAAAAACCTTTTTCATAGATACCTCATGGCACCGCAAATGCCAACACGGTGATGCCCGTGCTATTCGTGCTCGTCCCTACCGCCACCACCCGAACGGCGACGAAGGGAACGGGAGTGTAGAGATGCTGCCCCGATGCGGTCAGCGGGTTCGACCAGACGGCAGTATCGCCGCTAGTCTCCGTGGACTGAGAAACGATCTGAAACCAAGAGGTGGCGGGAAGAAGGGTGAGCGGGCTAGTCGTGCCCCAGCCGCCCTCAAAGTATTGCTCCCACAGTTCGTTAGCCTTGGGGTCGATCGTGCCGTAGCAGGTGACCGACCAGCCCGAAGGCGCGGCACTCTGCGTCGGAATGATTTGAAAGACCCACTTCGAGAAGGCCATCGCCTCGGACATAACGATGCCAGAATCGTAGGTGCCGTCACCCGAACAGGTGAGGACCGGTTTACCACCGTGGAAACCTACGCGATTCAGGCCAGCGCCGCTAGCCATTGGCTACCAGTCCGTTATCGGTACAGCAGAGTCGTCCGAAACCTTCAGATCCAGCGGTTCAACGAACAGCACGATGCAGCAGTTTACGATGCTGCCGGTCGAGGCGGTCGTAACGAACCGCGCCGTCAAAATCGTGCCTGCGGCGAACACGCCGTCATAGTTGGTCGTGGCGAGGACCCCTCCACCGCCGTGCGTGGTCGTACCAAGCGGGAAGTTGGTCGTGTTAAACTTTACGTCCGCGGCAAACAGCGCCGAACCAGCCGGGAAGAATACCGGACCAGACCATTGCGAGAGCGGACCCGTGACCGTCGCCTGCAATGGGTAGCCCCACTCCAGGGAGTTGTCGGCGTAGCCCACGGTCTGAGCGCCAGCGGTATAGGTTTTCCCGCCTGTTCCCGCCGTGTAGCCGTGAGTCGTACCGTCGCCGGCAGCCTCAACGAAGATGTTGAAAGTCTCGGTTCCATCGAATACGTCGATCGCACCGAAGGCGATGGCGACCTTGGGAATCTTGCAGAACTGCGGCAGTACGGTCATGCCCGAAATGGTGGAGCCCGTGAGGCCCGCGCCAATCGAAGCGTTGTCTACCAGCGTCTGCGGAGCTAGGCCGTAGATGTTCCATGAGTTATTCGGCCCGTGCGACTTCGCCGTTTTTACGTCAGCGGTCGGAACCGGAAGGCTATTGACCTGAATCGAGGCCATGAATAAGCGTCCTCTCTCTTAGCCCGCTGCGCCTTGGCTGCCGATCAAACCTCTCCAGTCGCGAGCTCCCCACGTCGAGCGGAACATATCGCTGATGTTCCAGTTGCGGGTCGGCGGGTCGTACCACACCTTCACCGAGTTCTGGAACTTGTGCGACGTGACGAGGCTCTGCCCGCTCTGCGGGTTGATGCCTTGCGGCGCGGCGATCAGATACCAGGCGTTCTGGTTGACCAGGTACTGGTTGCTGAGAACCGTTGCCGCTTGATGCTCGGTGTTGACCCGGTTATCGCTGGAGTTCGGCGCGTTCGGAGAGCCCGTTACTTCCTTGGCAACCTTGTCGAGCGACGGATGCACCATGAGGTACATCTGCAAACGGGTCTGCGGAAGGCCGCGATCCGAACGCATGAGGGCGAGCAGCAGTTCCGCCGCTCGCAGAGATTCGGGCGTCAGTTGAACCGCGCCCAAAGAGTTCGAGTACGTTTGGCCGATGGCCGAGATCGGGCCGACGCCCGAGGCAATCGCGCCCAGAAGATGGTTTTGCGAGAACAGCGGCTGTCCGTCGTAGAGCGTCACCACCGGGTTGAAACCCTGGTTGATGGTGCTCATGTAGTACACGTCCTTCGTGACGCGCTCCGAGTCGGCCATCATCGGGGCCAGCTTGCCCATGAGGTCCATCGGATCTTCGTACTGCGACTCGAGCGTGATGCTCGTCATAATGCCGAAGGTCGCGAACTCGAAGTGGGACGGAATCATCTCGAACGGCTCGTCCAGCGTCGGGACCGCACCCTCGGGCTTGGGCTGCAAGAGCCCGAGCTCGGCGTACTGCCCGATGTCAACGAACGAACGCTTGGGGTCGTTCTCGACTTCCTGGAAGATGTTGGTATACCACGGCGGCTCCTCGAGCGCGCGGTTGCTGACGATGGCCTGCTGTACGCGCGTCTGCGCGTAGAACTGGTCGCGGGTAGTGAGTAGACCTGAACCGTATGGCATTTATGCTCTCCTAACCTACCAGCAATCCAGTATTGAATCGCGCGATGACCAAGGCGTTGAGATCGCCTAGAGTACCTACCGGGTCGAAACCCGGGTTGGCGTTCGGCTGACCGAACTTGCCTGTGATCGTCAGCACCTTGTTGCTCTGCGACGTATCGGCTTGGAAGCATTGATACGTCGTGTTGTAGAGCAGGCCGGCGGTCGTGTTGATGACCGAATCGGCATACGCCTGGACCAGCGAGATGACGAGCGACACGTTGCTCAGGTCTATGTAGTAGCCCTGATATTGCTCGTAACCGACGCCGATGGGACCGCTTTGGTCCGCTCCGAACAGCGCCCGCAGGCTGGTGCCCGACTGAGCGCCGATGCCTTGCGTGTTGGCGTAGGTGACGTTGACGTTGTTAACCGCGTAACCGATGAAACTGCCCGAGGCGTTGGTTGCCGCCCGGTTCGCGCCCGTGTTGTTGGTCAGCGGCCAGGCAGGAACGGTTGCCGCCGAACCTATCGTGGTGCCCTTGACTTGCTGCCAGGGGCCGTTGCCGCCAGGGAGCGGGCCAACGTAGGTGTCAAACTTGGTTGCCGCAGCGGGATAGTTGCTATCCGCCGCGACCGTGACGCTCGCCGTGAACCCCGCCGTGACGTTGATGACGAACTCGGGTGACGGCTGCGATTGCAGGTTGCCCGTCGAGTCCGTGAGGACGTAGTAGCCATAAAGCAACTCCGCCGGGTTTGCCGAGGACGTGCTCGCCGCCGGGTTGACGGTGGGCACGGTCGAGGGCGTAAAGATCGAAAGGGTTGCGCCGCTCGGTGCGGGGTTCGTAATCGAACCCGTGGACGCCAGGACGAGAATATCGCCTCGGTTCCAAATAGCGCCCGGTTGCGGAAAAGTTGTCCGTTGCCCTAGGAACTCGCCGGAAGTCGGCAGTCCCAAAATCGAAATAGGCACCGGGGTCAAGGTTGCCATCAGCGACTCCTTACACAGACATTCATCAGAGCCACCATAAACGCGCTTGATTTACCTAAGCAACACCCCATTCTTCCAATGAAAAGAACAGAGCGCGGGTGAATGGAGCCCCACGCTCTGCCGTTGCCGCTGCCAGGAGAAGGCAGTATGCCCTATTTGATGATGGGTCTGGCGGCTTCTTGTTCCGCCGTGCGGACATCAGTTCGTTCAACGTCCACGTTTTCCACCTTTATCCCGTATCGCTCACCCGCCTCTACGATGTCCTGGCGGATGGGGTTGTCGTCGCCCTTGCTCTGGAACGCGATGAGGCGCGACAGGTCGTAGTCCTCGGGGTCGGTGTAGTTCTCTTTGACGAAGGCGGGGCCAGCCTCGAATAGCGCCATCGTGCCCGACCCGGCGTAGTAGCCCGGCTCCCCGTCTGGCTTCGGAGCACCCGCGTACTGGAAGAAGCGTTCGCTTCCCCTCACGTCGCGACGGATGCGATCGATGCTGACCGGGCGCAGTTGATGCGACTCCACCAGGCCGTAGGTGATCTCGTCGTTGCGCTGCCGCCAGACGTACCGATGCCCCGGTCGGGGGTCCTTGAGGTATTTCTCGGGCGAGTGCAGCGTCATGGTTCGGTCGGCACCCGGCGGGCGCAGACCCCGGTAATCCCGTGTGCCAAAGACTTCCTTGGGATCCACGGTGATGCCGGTCGGCAGGGTCATCGTATCCTTGCCAGCCTTCTGCAACGCCTTGGCGCGGTAGCGCGCGACTTGCCGATACGTCGCGTCGGAGATGTTGATGTCGCTCACAGTCCGTACTCGATTCTGGCGATCTCTGCCTTAGCTTTATCTTTGCCCATTGCCCGGACGAGAGCCATCTTCTCCCCGTCCGTCAACTCCACGACTCTTGGCCTGTTGTTGCGCGCACCGCTGGACGGAGCCATAGATGTTCCACGTGAAGCAGAGGTGGCAAGCGTCTGTACCGGCTTGGTGTTTTTCTCGTAGAAGTCGCCAGCCGCGGCGTTCCAGCGACGGCTGAACTCTCGGGACCGCTGCTCGTCGCTCATCTGGAGAATCGCCTGCGGGTTGAGGTCGGACATCTCCTCGTCAAACTTCTTGACGATCTGCTCGTAGAAGCGCGACTCGCCCTTTTTGTCGGCCTTGAATTCGCGAACGAACCCCTTGGCCGAGGACGCGATGACGCCCCCCGACTGCGAGATAATCCGCTGCATCGCTTCTTGCACGGTGCCTTCGCGCATCATCGCCGCGTACTGAAGCGGGTTAGTCACCTGCATCTCGCGCAGCTTGTCGTTCCACTCGTTGATCTGCTCTTGCGTGGGCTGCGGCGGAAGCTGGGGTGCCGCCTCTGCCGGAGCGGCAGCAGGTCGTGCAGGTGCCTCCTGTAGCACATCGAGCAAGCCCTTAAACTTGCCGATGACATCTTCGGTTTCTTGTGCCTTCTTGGCGGCGGCCTCGTCGCGCCGGGCTTGTTCCTCGGCGGCGCGGGCCTGTTTATCTTCTTCGGTGAGTAGCTCCTCGGGCAGGTCGCCCGGGTCGTTTGGGTCCTCGGTGAGACTTATCGACGGATCGCCCAAATCCGCCGGGTCATGAATCTCGTACATACGTTTCCTTCCCTACTCAAAGTAGGATTTGAACTCTTGGGGCAACTCGGCCCCTGCCTCACTATACACTACGGCAAGCAACGTCATGGCGGCATCGATCGCGCCACGGGCCGCCGCCGTATCCTCGGGAGCGGTATCTCGACGCAGCAGCAGCCGATGGTTCCCGCGGATGATGGCTCGAATCTGTTTGAGCGCCACGGCCTCCCAGCCGGCGCTCTGCACAAGGTCGGACGCAAGCGCCTCGGTGAGCTTCTTCTGCTCCTCCGAGACAATGTTAGGGGCCGACACCTGCTGGGACCGCTCCGTTCCCGCTCGGGCCTGCGCCACCAGGCGGTCCGCCAGGGCCTCCGCCCTGTGGCTGCTCACCCGGGACCCCTTGTCCATGTGTGAGTTGTGCAATCTTGGCCTCCTCCATTTGCTTCTGCATCTTCATCTGCTCTTGCGCCATCTGTTCTTCGCCCTGCTTCGTCTGCGCCGCCTCGTCCGGCGTGCCCAGGATCGCCTCGATATTCGGGATGCCGATACGTTCGAGCACCATTCGCTTGAGGTTGTAGCGGTGGATGGCGTTGCGCTGAATGTCCTGGTCCTTCGACAGCAGGTTGTACGCGCCCAGCGCCTCATCGACCGACGCCTGTTTGTCGAGCGGGTCGGACGTACCGCTGACATCCATCTTGTAGGGCTTCGCCAGCAGTTCGGGGGTGACGGGCATCCCGAACGGGTCGGGCTCCCACGGGTATTGCAGCTTCAGGCGACGGGTAAACTCCAGCACCGAGCGCGAGGCAATCCGTAGCAACATGGCAATCTGGTTGGCTCTGACTGAGCCCGAGGCGCTGGAAATCTTTACTTCCGTGGCCGACCTGCGGCCCGCGTTCGTACCGCCAGTCATCGGCTGATTCAGCCCCGCAATCGAGTCCGCGTCGTTCCTAACCTGCGCTTCCTGTTGGTAGGTGGCAAGTGGAATGTCGGGCATTTGCGGGTAGTAGAAGGCATCCTTGAGAGAGCCACTTGCGCCCGCAACCGACCACAACTTGCCGAGCCCCCATTGCATCCCCTTGTCCTCAATCTCGACCATCCGGTCCATGATGAGGGGAACCAGCATCCGGGTGTCGATCGCGTCGTTCCTCTGGTTCCATTGCAAGTTTGCTTCCGCGTTGAACGGTCCGAGCCGCTCCGCTAGGGAGAAGCCATAAAACTCATCAGGGCGCGGAAAAGGGCTGAAATCGAAGAACGGCCTGGTCGGGGCGATGTACTCGTCGGGCACAACACCAAGCAGGTATCCGCTTTGGTCATGCACCCACATGACGTTTTCTTCAGGGATGCCATCACCGTCGAGGTCATATTGTTTTGTATGAATCCTCCAGACTTTGAACGGGCCACGATTGCGGAAAAACTCCGAGGACATTACGCCCTGCCCCATACCGATGTCTAACTGATTGCCGATGGCCTTGTCGTAGTGGCGCTGCCTATCCGCCGCAACGTCCGTGACGCCGGCGGGATCCCAGACCAAAACCTTCTCGACCCATTCCTCGACCAGCAGCCCATCCTCAATCATTGCCCGCATATCGGCTTCGGTCAGCCACAACACCCGCCCGACGCCTAGGGCATCTCGGATGGAGGGCGACTCGTCGGGGATGAGGATGAAGTCTTTGAGTTTGACGACGTTGAGCATCACGTCGTTGTACTCGATGATTTCCTTCTCTACGTTGTGGGTTTCCTGAACGATGCTGTCGTCCTCGCCCATCACGGGCATCCCGTCCTCGCCTACCTTGGGCATCGTCACGCCGTAGCGGGCAATCTTGGACTGCTTGCGCCACATGACTTCCATGATGGCGGTGCCATCCCGCAGCGACAGGTGCAGCCACTTCATGTGCTGCTCGAACCAGGTCGGGCAGATCGTGCGCTGCTTGCGGAACTCGTTGTTCCAATACGACTGCGCGATGTAGGCCGACTCGGACGATTCGGGCGTCAGGCCCGTGACGATGTAGTATTCGGGGACGAAGGTAATGGCCGCGACCTGATCGCGCAGGGCCTCAATCTTGGAGGGGGTCAGCGGGAGGAACAGGTCGGAGGAATCGACGTAGGGGGTGTCCTTGCCCCCGCTCTGCATATCGCAGAGGTTGTACCAGAGCTCGAGGTTGTTCTCGAGCGTCCACCGAGCGTTGATGGAGGTCTGCATGACCTGCCACACGTCATTGGCAAGGATGGTCCACTTCTCGGGGGGGATGGCATTACGCCCACCGCCAACGGCAATGTCAGCCGCTGGGTAGTGCGTTACCTTGGCCTTGAGATGCTTTTTCCTGGGGATACTAGACTCCTAAACGAAGCCGGACTTAATGACTTCTCCGTGACCGAAGGGGTTTTCTTGCGGCGTTTCCTTGGTCTTGCCGCCCTTTTTGCCCTTGACCGGGATGTGCTCTTTGAAGTTCGAGGACACCTTACCGCTCAGAGCCTTCTTCATGCCGCCGGCCTTCTTCGGACCCTTGGCGTGTGCCATCACCTTCGGCAGCGCCTTCATGGGATGGGTGGCCGACTTCTTGTAGGCCGGGCGCTTCACGCTCATCTTCTTCTTCACTTCTTTTTAGAGCCTCCGATTCTCATGGTATCGTTCAGCTTCTGGGTGGGGGCCTGCTTCGACTTGCCAGGCGAGGTCCCGATCTTCATCGACGCATACAGGCTCGGGGTCGCACCCGTTTCCGAGGACTTGCTCGGGCTGGCTCCGGCCTTCATCGAGGTGAGCAACGACGGAAGCGGCGGGTCAGCGATGACCTTACCGCCCAGGTTGATTATCTTTTGAATCGCCATAAGCGCACCCTATCACACTCTGGGCCGCGCGGGAATGGGGCGAGGTTGCCTTCCCGTCCACATTCCTCTGCCCACGCCCGGGTGGCCGTTGTTCGCGAGCGGGTTGCCGTGGTACTCGTCCCACCCGACCGTCACTTCCTTGCCGAGTTTCTGGTCGAAGTACGTCACCGCGTACTGGTCCTGCTCCAGCCCATCCTCGGTCTTGCGCTTCGAGAACTCGCGCTGGTCGGGTACATACTTGAGCGCGTGGCGGCACATCGCCCAAGAGTCGATTACGTCGTCACGCACCAATGACGGGTAGAGGTCCATCTGCCGAACCAGTTCGTTGCAGTACCCGCGCCGGATCCAGACGTAGCCCTTGCTCACATACGGCTCCATCGCGTTGATGCGCTGCGGCTTGGCCCGCTTGCCGCGAACCTCATCCTGCAAGGCTGAGTACCCGGTCACCCGGGTCTGCATCTTGTTACGCTCGATGAACCCGCCGATGCGCGACATTAGCGCCGCGTCACCGCCGCTGCTCTCGATGATGAGCAGGTCGGGCTGGTAGGTCAGCAGCATCTCGAAGATCATGGCGTCGGCGTTGGAGGGGAGGTCGATGAGCTCCCGGCTCTCCAGCATGATGAAGTTGCGGTTCGCGTCAAACCCGCACACCGTCAGCCCGTAGGCGTCCGAAGTCGGGTTGGCGGTCTGCGCCGGGTCCACGATCATCACCACATACAGGTCCAACTCCTCGCCGGCATACTCCGGGTCTTTGAGCCTCACGGACTTGTATGGCTGCGGCGAATACTCCCCATCGAACCATCTCAGATCGGCCATGCGGAACGGCTTGAACTTGGGGTCCACGCCGCGGTTGAAGTAGAAGCCCTGGAAGTACCGCTCCTCAAGCGTCGGGTCGTTGCGCTCGCTCTCGATGAACTCCTGATTGAGCCGGGACGGGAACCACAGTTTTTGCTCGCCCGTCGCCTCGTCCGTATAGTAGACCGTCCTGATGTACTCTTCATACGGCTCGGGATGACCAGCCTCACGCGCGCGCTTATTGGCTGCGCGGATTCGTTCGTAGCAATCGATTGACGACCAGTACGTTCCGGTCACCAGGCTGAACCCGTGCGGCTGAAGCAGGCCGTTCGTGGACTGCATGATGCGCCACGCCTTGTCCATCAGTTGCACCGAGTCGCAGTTCTGCTCGGTCACAACGTCGTCCATGAAGATGCCGTCCGGGTGGAAGCCCGCGGTCGCACCGTCAACACCAATCGTCATCACGGACGGGTCGCGGTCGCCCGGAGCGATGGCCCGAGTCCCGATGCTGATGGCGTCCTCATCCCACTTCGCCGCCCCAAGCGACAAGTCGCCGTAGTTCTCCAGGATGAACTCGTTGACCATGAGGTGAGACTTGACTTCCCGCAACATGGCCTGGCTCGTTTCGCGGGTCGATCGGTAGAGCAGCAGTTTAATCTGCGGGAACTTCAACAGCAGAAAGATGATGCGCGCCACCACGAAGCTCGTCTTGAACGAGTTGCGCGGCGTCATAAACAACTTGCGGCGGCGACGGTGGCGCGTGAGGTCGAGTGCCGTCATCTCCATCTCGGCGCTCATCTCGTCGTGCGGCTGAGAGTCGAACGGCTCAATCAGCTTTGATTCGATGCAGAACCGGGGGAAAGACTCAAGCAGTTCGCGTCCTAAGTCGGACGTAACGTGCTCGACAACCTTCTGGCGCGCAGACCTAGCGCGCGGCATTACGCTCTAGCGGCGGTCGGGGGCCGTATCTGTTTGAGTGGAGCAGCCGAGGGTTGCGCTATGGGCACGCCGCTTACGGACTGCTCCACACTTTTGCGCTTCTCTGCCCGCTCCACTTTGCGAGCAGCAGCGCGATTCACTTCCTCCCAAAAGGCTCGCTCAGGCATCTCAATAGCCCGCGCAATAAACCCCTCGGGAGGCGTATAGTAGATCGTCACTCGACCGACGAAGGGATGGTTCTCGCGAATCGCTACGATGCCACGCTCGCGTAAGATAAATTCCGAGCCGCTCAAGCGTGAACCAGAATATCTTGCGGCACGTTCGCCAGCGGGTCAGTCGGCTCGTCGCTCTGACTGAAGAACGCCGTTAAGCATTTTGCCGCCGCAGCGCGAGCGGCTGCGGTATCTTCTGCCGGCGCGGCGGTGAGAAGCGACACGGCCAGCGTAGCCTTGTTAACGCCGACTTGCAGGTCTTGGCCGCGCATCGCCACGGCGGCCTGCTTATCTTGAGCGCGCTCCGCTAGTTCGCGCTGCATATTCTGGACGTTGAGTTGAGTAAGATCCGCGGCTCGTAAACTCATAGGCTCATTTTCTCCCAATGTTACGTTTCATCCGGTGGGCGTCTTTTTCGCTTTTCTTCTTGAAGGCCATGACGGCGGAGGCTTTTTTCTCGGGAACCTTCGCGCCTTTTTTGCGCGCCTCACTTAAGCCGATGGCGATGGCCTGCTTCGGGTTGGTGACCTTCGGGCCGGACTTGCTGCCGCTATGAAGTTTGCCTTCCTTCATCGCGGTCATCTCCGTCCGCACGGCTTGCGCCGACTTCTTCTCACCCTTGCGCTTCTTTAGCAATGGCATCCGTCTACGTCCTCGCTTTCTTCGCCGTTCTCGTTGAACGGGTCTTTTGGATTAGCACTCATCGTCTGAGTCAACCACATCGTAGTCGGCTGTTCCTACGAAGCCGCGGGTATCCTCGTCGTCATCCGACTCGAACGTGCCCTCGGGGTCGAGGAACACTAGACCGGAGTGGCCTTAACGTCGGCGGTGCCATCCACGGTTTCATCGAACTTGTAGTTCGTGCCGAAGATGTTGACGGTCTGTTCCTTGCTGTACTTGCCGCTGACGTTCAGATCGCCGCCGACGCCGCTTAGTACGCCGATGATGAAGGCGATGATCTTCTGAACGAACGGGGGAAGCGAGTTGGGATCGATCTTTTTTAGCGCGGCTGCGGCGTTTTCTGCTTCTGGGTTGGTCATGGTGTGGGAGCTCCTTGTGCGGACGGTGTTGCCCATCCGACGATAGCGGTGACGAGTACGGTCGCTGCCGATGAGACTTCCGGTGGAACCGAAACGTGCCCGAAGTTTCCGAGAGCCCAGACTCCGATAAAGACGATGGCTCCCGCTAGGGACGCGGCTCCGACTTTGGGGTTGAGGTTGAATGGCATTAGTGCGCTCCTCCTAAAGGAATAGCGAAGGCCAGTAAGACTCCGACGAGTGTGCATAACACCAGGACCATCACCCAGTTGAGCACAGTCTCGCTCATGGGGTGGCTACGCTTCCCGAGAGCCAGGTTGCTTCCCTTCACGAGGCCATCAACTCAAAGTAGTGGCGACCGTCTTTAGCCTTGAGGCACGGCTCATTCATGGCCGCGGGCGAGAAAGGTGTGTCGCAGTATTTGCAGCACGCCTCGCGCTTGGCCTTGATTCTCTGTCGCAGCGGTTGTTCCATTATCCCCTCGCCGGCAAGAATAGGCCGCTTGCCGTCTGCACCTCAGGTGCGGGCTTCGGCCACAGTTCGTCATCGATCGCGTTGACGTTGCGCTCGGCCAGCCAGGCCAGCATCTCGCCATCCGCCGTCTTTAGAGTCTCGGTCACGCCCTCATCGTACATCACGATGTCCCCCGGTTCTACCTCAAGGCAATCTCGGGTCGTCAGAACGTAGCCCATCATCTTGTTGCGCCGCGAGTCCTCGGCCACGGCAATCCCGCCCTGCCAGCCGCTGGCATCAAGTGGCGCGACCAGCATCGTGCGCGGGTGCCGTGGCCTCCAGCGAACTTCGCTCACGTCGTCTGCACGCCGATCTGGCGCATCAGCGCCTTCATCCCGCCAGGGTTATCGTTGACCGCGGTGCGCTCGCCAGGGCCTACGTCAAACAGGCCCGCCACTCTCTCGCCCGGGGTCGGCAGAACCGTCGCCAGTTCGTCCTCGTAGCCCAGGCCGTCGTAGCGCCGCAGCCCGTCTTGCAGGCATCTCACCGCGGCGTCCTCCAGCTTGCAACTCACCCGTTCGGCCAGGTCGATCACGCGGCCATACGTTTCCTCATCGAGTTTGAGGAACAGCCGGTAGGCGGGCTTCTTGCGTTTCTTCAGCGCCGCGGCCCGGTCGGCCAGGCTCATCTTATTGATGGTCGTGGCGAGTTTGACCGAACGCTCCCGCGTGCGCGGAGCACCAGGGCGGCGCTTCTCTTTAACTGGCGGAGTGGCTTCCCCGAGCGCCAGGCCGGGTGAGGGATCCAGCGATTCACTCACGGGTTGGTTCTCCAAAGCCCATTCTATAGAAGTAGTCCGGGTATGGCTCCTCGGGCATCGGCACGAACCTAATCTTTATCAGTCCGTCTACGAAGTGGCTGTCATCCCACGGCGTGAAGATGTTGACCCAGGCTTGGAGCAGGTCGCGTGTCAGGCGCGCGGGGGCCACGTTCTTCTCGGTCGCGTGAGCGATGATGGCCTGCCAGGTGTCGTCCGAAACATAGATGTAGTGCTTGCGGTGCTTGGCGTGCTCCACCTTGGTCCGCATCTCGCCGCGATAGGCGTTAGCCACTAACGTACACCCGGTTGCCAACCGTGGAGCAAAATGTACAATGAACCGGACCATGCTCTAGCGGCGAGTGGCAGCAGTAAATCACACCCTCGACATTACGGTGAACGACCAGGTGCGTCACAAGGCACCCGGGCTCCAACTCCTCCATCTCGATAATCTCGTCAAAGACGGGCAGGCCGATGTCGCTCACCGTCTGATGATCTCGCCAGCAAACTCTACGTCGTCGTCCGGGTCCACCTCACCGATTACGTCGTCCTCGTCCACCCGGATATACACATGGTCGTTGAGCCGAAACAACTGTCCCGTCCATCTGAGAAAGAGGACTCGCTGCCCCACCGCCAGGTCCAGCGGCGTGTAGGTTCCGGTTGCCGCGTGGTAGCGACCCTTGCCGACCGCGGCGATCGTGCCTTCGTTCGAGCGCCCGCGCACGGTGTCGGGCAGGTCCACCCCACCTGCGGTTTTCACCGCCAACTCGGCAGGCTCGATAATGACGCCGGAATTAAGAGGCCGGATCAACGGCAGGCTCCTTCATTAGTTCTAGCAGTATCTCAACGGCGGCGGGGTCGTTGCCGCTCTTTTGGTGGAGCGCGCCAGCCTCATCGACGGCGACCATGACAAACTCGCCCGGCGTATTAACACCAGACGCCGCGGCATCTAAGGCCACGACCTCATGCGTCCGCAAAGCCCGCCTCCCTCTCTCGGCGTTGTTCGATTAAAATCTCTCGGCTGCGCTGTTCCACTCTCGCTGCGGCCTCGCGCGCGAGCATCCCGCGCCCCACCGCTTCGATCAGAACCTCGGAACTCGGGATCGCCGGCAACTCCTCGGGCAGCGTCAGTTGCCCTTTCTTTCCGGCCACGCGCTCAAGCAGCACCTCGTACACCTCGAACCCCAGGTGCATCAGGGTTTCCCCCATCACCGCGGGCGTCCGTCTTTCCCAGACCGCCAGTTGTTCGAGCCGTGCGTACTCGCCGTGCGTGAGGGACAAACCTAAACGACGCCTGCCTTTAGCGTCTTTCGTGCGGCCCACTCGACCGAGCAAATGAACGTACCGTCTACCGCTCTGTCCCACGCACCTCTACTATAGGGGGTTGTCTCCTAATAGCGCAAGCCCTAGAACCAGGTTACGAGTGCCGCTTCGACAATGAGTAAGGCCCCGACTATGGCGACCTTTAGGACCGAGGTTGTACGTCTTTCCTCGTACCTCGGTTTCGGGTGTGCCATAATCAGGGCCACCGATACGGCCAGAGCTATTGGCACCGCCAACACCGCATCGGCCACGACTTGGTTCGGCATCTACTTGCCGCAGTCGATGATAACGTCGCGCATGGTGCCGATGAGTCCGCACACCGCCGCCGCCCAGAAGGCCCACTCAATCGGGCCGGCCAGCCCACCGATCGCTGCCCCGATGACGGCAATGATACCGATAGTCTCCGCTCCCAGAGCGAAGGCGCATTGCCCCGAGATGTCTACGTCGAGGCCGCCCTTGCCTTTCCAGGTGTTGCCCCAGTCGTAGGTCCACGGCTGATAGCCGCCCGCCGGGGTGTCGGGGTACATTTGAATCTGCGTCGTCTGGAGTTTAGGCGCGGTCAGTCCGTGCGCCACATGGGTCGAGCCGTTGTAGACATCGATCTGTGAACCGTCCTGGTTCATCTGTGCGAACCATTGTTTGAAGTAGTTGACCAGGGAGCCGCCCCCGTAAATCGCCGCCAGTTGCGAGAGGTGGAACGAACACGAGTCCGTCCCCGAGGTGAAGATGATGTTGTCCTTGAGGTACTGGCCGCCTTTCCCTATAAGGAAGTCCATGTTGATCGACCCCACCGCATTCCAGTTCCCACAGTCCGCGCGGTAGTTCGCCAGCAGCGAACCCCCCGAGCCGTCCTTCCCAGGTGGGGTCATCGGGAAGTCCCAATGCTTACACGGGTCCGGGGTTGCCTGAGCCAGCGCATTAAACGTCCGCCCCGAGCTCCCGAGCAGCGGCACCGCAGCCGCCAGGATCGGCAGCCCTTTGAGCACATCGATTCGTTTCATTTACAGTTCTCCAATACCAGTTGGCTTAGTCCGACGAAGCCGATACACACCCCGGCAAAGACAATCCACTCCGCCGGGCCGGCAATACCACCAATCAGAGTCGCCATCAGAATCACCGCGGTCGCCGCCCACGCCGCGCTTGCCGCAATGCAAATCCCCAGGTCGCCAGGCAGCACAAGCGGACCCTGGCCCCACGGCACCGTGCAACTCCCCGCGCTCCCACCGTTGACCGGAATCATGGTAAAGCTCGAGCTCTGAAACTGAGCGTCAGTCGTCCCATATCCCACGGCGACCCCACCACTCCCAGGCTGACCGTTCTGATACAGCGTCCCGCCACGCCCCGTCCCGTCAACCTGAAACCACCAGTTCTTAAATATCTGCACGAGCGAGTTCGCATGGAACGTCGCCGGCAGTTCGGTCAGTAAAAACGTCTGCGATCGATTCCCGAGATAATCCGTGAACGTCATGTTGTCACGGGTAAACCCGCCGCCCTTATTGATGATGATGTCCAGGTACACCCCGCCCACCACCGACCACGCCCCACAGTCCGGGCGATGCTGCGCCTCGGCATACCCCTGCCCACCACCCTTAGGAAGCGCAATCGAAGGGAACTGCCAATGCGCACAGGGATCCACCGTAGGCGATGGGCACGGAGTCGGCGTCTGACCCAACCCCAACCGAGGCCACAACCCTCCAGCAACACCAAGAGAGGCCGCCACCAAAGGGGGCAACCCAGCCAATACCTCAGAACGCTTCATATCCGCCCTCCTCAAAAAAGGATAGCACAACCATGCTATGGGGTGTGAATCACTTGACGTAAGTAGGCGGTAAAGCCTAGGGTATCTCGGTGACAGGGCGGCGAATCGTTACTTTGTGTGGCAAAGAATCCGGGAGGTGATCGAGCGAGCCCCCATGTATGCGCTCCTCGGTTTTTCTGTGGGGCTTCTGATCTACCAGGCCGCCGCCACGGTTTACGTCGCCTGGCTATTCGTCACGACCCCATCGTGTGGTCCCTTCTGCTAGGCCGTGATACAATTCAGGGCGTGAAGCCCAAAGAGCCGCTACGACTGATGCCTATGGACGACCTTAAGAAGGCTATAGCCGCCATCGCCCGCGTTCCTAAGAGCGCGATCGAGAAGGCCGCTAAGGACGCCCAAGCGCCGGATTATCCGGCCGGCAAGCTACAAAAAAAGGACCGGAACTAGCTAGCCCCGGTCCCCGTTTAGCGTGTATCCTTGCGGACCACAACGGTCTGTCACTGCGGCCATCGTATCACGCGGCGGGGTCCGGAGCCAACCCCTAAAAAGGGTGTGTTCCTCCTCTTAGGCTTCTCCTGGGCCTGGAATCGAACCAGAGATTACGGTGTGACAGACCGTTGTGTTACCATTACACTAACCCAGGACCGTGCTTCTGATTGTACTCCGGGTCCCATGGCTAGTCAACGGCTTTTCGGGGCTGAGATCGCGTCCTCAATGCCTAGGGCAGCGATACCGGCGGTTCCAAGGAGCGCCGGGTCTTCTCGGCCCGCTCACAAAGACGCCCATGGAGAGCGAGGTTGTCTTGGAGAGCGGCATTGGCAGCCGATTCGTCCTTACCGCGACCATTAACTTGGTGCCCATGGATTGTCACGAAGGCGACATACCCGCCTGCTATTTTATAGATTCCCTTGTCCGTGGTTTCCATTGCTTTACGCTAGCGTTCGACAGCGCCCCATAGCAAGGGAACCGCAAGGATTTCGCGGCATCCTTGCGGTGGGTTTGGGTCTGTGCTAAGCTGGGTCTTGTATGGAAACCCAAGAAAACTTCGCGCCCTATGCTCCGCTTGAGAATGTGCTTCGAGTCCTAGTAAAGGCGAGGAGCGGCTCAGGGCGGGGCGTCATTGATACCCCGTACCTAATCCAGCTTGGTGTTAATGATTCCATGGCTCCTCGGGCCGTACGAACCTTGGCGTTCCTAGGCTTCATTGGAGAGGACGGAAACCCCACGCCTTTACTAGACGAATACGTGGAGGGCAGCGAGGACGAGGCGAGGATGGTGCTGCGCCAAGCGTTGGAGAGATCATACGCTTCGATCTTCCGGGCCGTTAATCCAGAAACGGACACAAGGCAGCGAATACTTAACGCCTTTCGGACCATGAAGCCCCGTGGGCAATGGGACAGAATGACGACCCTTTTCCTTGGGCTTTGTAGAGAAGCCGGGATGGAGGTTAAAGAAGCCCCACCTGTTCGTTCAGGCAAAGATAGCCCACGGGAACCGCGCAAGCCAAGGATTCAGCCATTAAAATCACCCGCTACTCGTCCCGACAAGGCGCGCTGGACTGTTGAAGGCGAGGGGGATCGTACGTGGTTTAATGACATGCTTGGGCCGCGTCCGTCGCGGGAAACCCTCGATCCTTCGCTCTTGGCTTTCCTGGGAAAGCTCCGCGATATTGAAAGCCTTGAATCCTTAGACACGTGGTACCAGGCGTTTAAAGGTCTATTTGCTTACGTTTTGACGACAAAGCCGAAGCCGCAGCCCGCGGAACAAAAAAGCGGGAGCGTAGATAATGCTCCCGCTTCTCAGCAAGTTGACCCTTCCAGAGATTATCCCGTTGAAAGGGGGTGATGGACCCGGTGCGACTCCGTTATCACTCGGCGCTGTGCGTCGAATCCAAAACAAGCTGATCGAGGCCCCGCCCCTGAAGGCGGGGCCCTTTCTTTATGCCATGACGTTACTTTGCCGTCAATGCTTTGTAGGTCAACCGCTTCCCATCCGCGCCCTTGGTCGCCTTGGCGAAACGCGGCCCGTCCTGGTTCTCCCGCTCATTGAAGCGATAGATTTGCTCCGCTAGATAGCGGTCCAGGTGGCGCGGGTTAACGTGCGTGTAGGTCCCGCCGATCGTGCGCTTCAGTACCGCCCAAAAGGCCTCGATATTGTTGGTGTGGACGCTACCGCGAACGTACTCGTTTGCACCGTGGTTCACCGAAGCGTGATGCAAGAAGAATTCGTTAATATGCGTGTAGAGATTAGCCGAATCCGTATATACGGTCGCGTCCGCGTGGATGCTATCGCGTAGCTTCGGTAGCAGGGTCTTGGCCGAGAGATTCTTCACGGTATAGGCGCGAACACGCCCCTTGCGCTCAACCATGCCAAACACAGCCTGCTTCGAGTTGAAGCGGTTGAAGCCGCCGGCTTCTAGCTTCTTGCGGCGCTTATTGCTCATGCTATCCCACTTGCCGCCAATATAGGCTTCGTCGGCTTCGACCACGCCCGCCAGCTTTTCGTAGGTATCATCAGCCATAGCCATACGGATGCGCTGAAGCATAAACCAAGCCGTGCGCTGCGTGACCTTCAGGGCGCGACCCAGCTCATGCGAGGAGATTCCGTTTCGATTGCTGGCGAGGAGCCAAAAGGCGGGAAGCCACTTGTCGAAGCCGATCGGGGAATCCTCAAAGACCGTGCCCCACTTGGCGGTAAACTGCCCCTTGCAATCGTTGCAGTACCAGCGCCGACGCTTCGGCATATAGGCGACCGAGATCGAGCCACAGGCACGCGGGCAGGCAACCCCGTCCGGCCAGCCCGGCCAGCGCATGGCGACGAAGAAGTCATGGGCGACCTGCGGGTCCGCAAACATGCGAACCGCTTCGATCATGGTCTCAGGAACCGAGGGCTTGTTCACCCGTTAAGTATATCAGCTAGGCTCACTTACGTCAAGTGATTCACACCCATGCTATGGCTTCTCTGGCTCCCTTGGACCGCCACCCTAATCTTCCTTCTTTGCAAAAATATGGACTGACGCTCGCGCGCACACGCGAAAGTGAGATAACCTCAACTTACGCCAACATTACCTACACTTCCAACCAACAATCTCACGCTTCGCGCGACAAACCCTCACGTTATCAAACGTTTACGCTCGATATATGCGCAAGAGAGAGACTAGCGGTAAAATCGCGCTCGCCACCGTGGGGGGACCCTCCCACCACCCCCCTCAAACCCTCAGTTCGGTACCGATCGCCAGCCGTATCTCACGCTAAAGGTACGGAAAGCGACGGTTTGGGAGCACCTTTGTGAAGGGTGCTCTCACTTACCGCGTTGGTTGTGGTTAGTGATGGTAAGCCAAGCGTTAGAAGGTAAATCTAGCGTGGTTGAGGTTGGGATCGTTGCGCGATGGTTCGCGGCTTGCTGGCTACCGTTGAAGGTGTGCTACGCTGCGGGCGCCTTCGGCGGTCCGCGCCTGTGCGGGCCTCCCGCTTCGCTCTCGTCCCTTGTCGGTGCCCCTTCGGGGCGTAGAAAGACCCCAATCTCCGTAGGTTCTTTCCCCATTTGGTTAGTCGTCGCTCGAGTTCGGCTTCGCTCGAGCCGCCGCGTTGCTCCCGGGATTTCGAATGGCCGAGATGGTCGCGGTATCGTGGTTGCCGGTTAGCCTATGCGATAACGATGCGGCTCCGGTAGATTCTTGGGAGTCATTGCTGCTATCACCGCCTCGATGGGCGGGGGAGCAATGCTTTGGGCGATAACGCCCTTGGGCTGCCGGCGACCTTTGATCCCAGCCGAGCTGCGGCTCGTCGTGGCCGTTCCGCATTGGGAGCGGTGGCGCTTATACTCCGCCATCTGTTTCTTAGTCAGCCGCTTACGAAGGCGAACCGCCTTGTTGGGGAGGTCGATCGTATCGCGGGAGATGTAGGCCTTGGACCGTTTACTCAATGGATGGGAGCTCCTATCGGAAAACTTGCGCCTATTATAGGCTCGGTCGCTCCACAAAGTAAAGAGCCCCGCGGACTCTCATACGCAGGGCTCGGTCAGCGTTTTCCGACGGCTCGACCACGGCTAACGTACCATAACCCCGAAATGGCGTCAAATCCCCGAAACCAGCGACGGAATGAGGCGCTGTGAGCCGTTTTGATTCTCGCCAAGGTCATATACTATTGCCAAAAACGCCCCGTTCGGGCACTTTTCTTCCGCTCAAGTCTTGCGGTGTGTTACATAACGTGTTACAATCTAATCACCAACCGCCGCCTGAGAAGCAGGCAGAAAGTAGAGAACCTACATGAAACCAGCCGCTTACGCAATCATCCTTTACCTTGCGGTTGATGCGCTGCTGGGGCTCGCCGTGTGGCGCTACCTCGTCACCCCGCTGCTGGCCGCCCTCAATGCCGCGATAACGGGGGCGAAATGACGCACATTCATCGGATCGACCGAAACGACGCCGCGAAGGCGGTCGAACGCTACCGCGAACTCACCGGGGACAGCGAGGCGCGGCTAGACGTGGTGACGGAAGCGGGCGCGACCCTCTACGCGATCGCCAAGCCCTACCTGTCGGCTGCCGAGATGCAGCGCGGCCCCTACGCCTGGGGATGGACCGCGGGCGCGCCAAGGTTCACCGAGAGATTAACCGCCTACCTCGACGGCCTAGAGGAGGGAAAGCGCGCCAGGTTGCTAACGTAAGCAGCAGAACCATCCGGAAACATCAAGCGCAGGACGAGAGCGACCACGTTAAAAAAGCGTGGCCGCTCTTTTCTTTGCGTGTTACCTCTTGTGTTACAAGTGTCGCGCGTGTTACACTTGGCGCATGGCTACGAAGTTGCAAACCTTTACCTTCCGTCTATCGCTTGTCGAGAAGCGGGCGATCGTTCGCGCTGCGAAAGCGGAGCGAATATCGGCGGGGGAATATGTAAGGCGAGCGGCTTTGGGCAATGGTTGTGGCTCGCGGCCTAGTGACGAGCTCGGAACG
>Ga0207664_10000757_pt1 | contig 21940 bp, 18 predicted proteins | sample LARL83metaG_FD_184349 | JGI IMG/M metagenome (GOLD analysis project Ga0207664, IMG submission 184349) | Corn, switchgrass and miscanthus rhizosphere microbial communities from Kellogg Biological Station, Michigan, USA - LAR L8-3 metaG... | ecosystem: Host-associated > Plants > Roots >... | reverse complement strand
TCGCCGTCCGCTGCCTGCCAGACTGATCCATTCGCCGAGGTGACGACCACGGGGCGGCCGGTCGCCCCGGCGGCTGCCGTGCCGACCGCGGCCCAGCCCCGAGCCCCGCGTGTCACGCTGGCTAGGCGCCCAGGCCGGGCGGTCGAGCGCGGCGAAACTGACCCTCGTCCAGCGGCCCGGGCGGGCCGCCGTCCAGATGGCGGGCGCTCCATTCGCGGTACCGACCGCCACAAGCGCGCGGCGGGCCGCGGCGATGCCGTGGATGCCGAGGGCGGGACCTGTCGTCCCGGCGATGGCACCGAAGCTGACCTGCGCCGCGCGCGTACCGGCCAGAACGAGGTAGGGCTGCTGGCCGTCGGCGGTGGCCGCAGCGGCTCCGCCTGCGGCCACGGTTTCGCCGGTGGTCACTGTGGCCCCGGCCAGCGATTCTCGGGAACTGCCTAGGTTCGCCACGCGTTTCCAGGAGCGGCCGTCGGCACTGACGTATGCAGCCTTGGTGCCCCCGGCGATCTGGCCCGCGACCACGACGCCCTGGTCACTGCCGCCGACGGCCGTCACGTGGAAGTCGTCCTGCTTTGCGGCGGCGACCGCGGCTGCCTTGTTCCAGTAGGCACCGCCGGGGGAGATATACGCGACGGCTGCCGGCCCGGTCTTGCTGCCAGCAGCTGACTGGATCGCAACGAACCCGGTGCTGGTGGCGGCCACGCCGTCGAACCCGCCGGCCGCGGTGCTGCCGGCCGGCGGATGTGCGCGTTCCCAGTTGACGCCGCCGTTGACGCTGTGCCAGATCGCGTCGGAGAAGGTGGTCGTCAGGTGCTTCACCGTGCCGCGCCTGGCCCGGACAAGTCTCGTGGTGACGACGGCGCCAGTGATGACTATGTCGCCGCCCCGTGCGGCCACGTGATTGATCCGGAGCACTTGCGCGCCCCGCTGGGTGGGCAGATGCAGGCTGTATCTGTTCAGCCGCTGCCAGTGCAATCCGTTCACGGAGGTCCATGCGAGCGGGCTGATCTTGTGCCGGCCAAGCGGGGATACGTGATACCCGATAGCAAGGAAGCCGCGGGGAGTCTGGGCTAGGCCGGCGACATGGCCTCCGCCCCTCAGTGGGCCGATTCCCGGCCCTGGTACCAGCGTCCAGGCCCTGCCGTCCGGGCTTGTCCAGGTGGCACTCTTACCGAGCGCCACCCAGCCTCTCCGTCCGCTGGCTGGGTCCGGGCCGGCGACGAGCAGGGGAACATCAGCCCGGGGGGGGAAACACCCCGCCCGGTCCGCGCACTGGCGCCAGCTGCCAGTTGCGCCCGCTATCGGTTGAGACGAGGAATTCGGCTCTGGGGATCCACTGCCCTGCCTGCGACCCGGCAGCCACGACGGTCGCGTCCGATGCGGCCACCGCGTTGACCGTCTGGAAGATGCCGCGGCCCGGTTGCCTGGGGTTGGTGCCGAAAGCAGCACCCGCCAACTGGGCCGGCGGGTACTGGCTGAGCGCGGCTGCCCTGCGGGGAGCGTGGCTGCGCCCGAGGGTGAGAAGCGCCGCAGCCGCCAGAGCTGCGATTCCGATCACCGCGATCACCCGCGGCCACGTTCGGCGCCGACGGCGGCCAGATGGTTCAGCCCGGGCTGGCTCCCAATCCTCCTCAGCCGGCTGCTGCCACCCCTAGCGGCGCCAGGCCCGGGCAGAACGCTGCCAAACCGATGCGCTACCCGGATCGTGACCCACATGGTGTTGCGGGTTTACGGCGACAGGGCCGGGATCCGCCTCGAACCCGGGGTCGCCCGGGCAGCCCCACACTGCCGGAGTGACGGCATGAAGCCTTGGCGTGATGCCAGGGATTCGTCGACGTGACCTGCGCCCGGATTGGGCCTGCGGGCGGGGCCCTCCGCTCCTGTGCCGGTCGTGTTCAATACTCCCCCGGGCCGACTCGGGCCCGCATATTGCGGAGCGGAATCCTGACGTCTCAGATAGTAGTCGCCAGGAGGCTATCTGGAGTAATTCCGGCGGCTCAGGCTTCAGCCCCGGCCTGTGGCGATTCCAGCGGGACTAGATTCAGCGACCGGCGGGCAATGACATCCGGCCAGGTCGCGATCACGGGCCGATCACGATCGCTCAGCGCACTGCGTTGCAAATGACGCCCGGTTGACGCAATGTGAGTACGCCTTCAGCCCCTTGGTGTCGACGCGGCCGGTGAAGGAGTTTCGCTGTAAGTGCGCGGCTAGTTTGATCCGCATCGAACATTGTCGGCCCGGCCGCCGGGCAACGCCAAGAGTCCCTCATCGGACGGCATCAACCGGCGGCCCAGCATATCGACCGGGCACCGCAGAACGCCCGTTTCTCAAGGACATTGAGTTCCCGGACACCGGAAGGAAGGGACTGCCGAGCTACCCGCCCAGCCCGAGTTCTCGTGCAATGATCATGCGCTGGACCTCTGAGGTGCCCTCTCCGATTTCGAGCACCTTGGCGTCGCGGTAGAAGCGTGCCACGGGGAACTCGTTCATGAACCCATAGCCGCCGAAGATCTGTGTCGCGTCTCGCGCATTGGCCATGGCCGCGTTCGAGGCGGTCAGCTTGGTGATCGCCGCCTGCTTCTTGACTGGCTGGCCGGCCACCAGGCGCGCTGCAGCGTCGTACCAGGCGAGGCGCGCGGCATGCACCCGCGCCTCCATGTCCGCGATCTTGAACTGAATGGCCTGGTAGCTACCCAGATGATGGCCGAAGGCGGTCCGCTCCGCGGTGTACCGCAGGCATTCGTCCACGCAGCCCTGGGCCAGGCCGACGGCCAGCGATGCGATAGCGATTCTGCCCCCGTCCAGGATCTGCATGAACTGCGCATAGCCGCGCCCGCGCTCGCCGCCGAGCAGGTTGCCCTCGGGCACCCGGCAGGAGCTGAACGAGAGTTCACGGGTGTCGGACGCGCACCAGCCGACCTTGGAGTATTCCTGACCCACGGTGAACCCAGGGGTATCAGCCGACACGATGATCGCGGATATCTCCTTGGACCCGTTCGCATGGGTTCCGGTGATCGCCAGCGGCGTGACCACGGACGTGATGGAGGTCCCGGCGTTGGTGATGAACGCCTTGCTGCCGTCGATGACCCACTCGCCGCCGTCCAGCCGGGCGACCGTGCGCATCCCGCCGCGGATGTCCGACCCGCCGCCGGGCTCGGTCAACCCGAACGCGGCCAGTCGGGCCCCCGAGCACAGGTCAGGCAGCCACTTTGCGCGCTGCTCGTCGGTCCCGAACTCGTAGATCGGCATCGCGCCGAGACAAACCGCGGCCTCCAGCGTGATGGCCACCGAGGAGTCCACCCTGGCCAGTTCCTCGATAGCCAGGCAGAGCGCGAAGTGGTCGCCGCCCATCCCGCCGAACTCCTCAGGGAACGGCAGCCCGAACAGCCCCAGCTTGCCCATCCGGGACACGATCTCGTAGGGGAACTCGCCGCGCTCGTAGTATCCGCCGATAACCGGCGCCACCACGTCGCGGGCGAATTCCTCGACGGTGCGGCGAAGTTCTGCGTGCTCATCGTCGAGCTCGTAGCTGATCATGTTGCCCCTCGCAGCCTCGTGAGCGCCCATCGTACGCGGGTGGCTACCGTGCACTCCCCGGTGGCGTAGGGTGCCGTCAGGGCCTCTGCGCGGCCTCTGCCTCGCCGCCCGCCAGGGGACCTGAAGCTCTCGCGCGAGACCATCCGTCGTGGAGGACACATGCCGACCTTGACCTGCCCGGACTGTGGCAAGGCGGTCCAGCAGGACGATCTCATCTGCTTCACCTGCGGCGCCAACCTGCCCAGGCCCGACGCGCGGGATGAGGACCAGTCCACCCCGCCCACTCTCATGCAAGAGCAGGTCAGGCGCGACCGCATCACCCGCGCCTGCCCGAACTGCGGCACCCCGGTCGCCGATCCCGCCGATCTCGTCTGCGCGCACTGCAGGCAACCGCTGCCCCAGACGCAAGGGCATATCTCCCCCGTCGTGCTGCGCCTGACCTTCCCCACCGGCAACGTGGACGTTCCCGCGGGAACGTCGCTGCTGCTCGGCCGGGACCCGCAGGAGTCGCTGGTCGCCGCGGCCTTCGCCAGGTTCGAGAACGTCTCGCGGCGGCACGCGACAGTCTCGGTCGACGACGCCGGGCACGCCACCGTGCGGGATGAGCATTCCACCAACGGCACCTGGGTCAACGAGGACCGGGTGCTCCCTGGGGTCGATGTCAGGCTGGCCGACGGCGATAACCTCCGGCTAGCCGCCGACATCACGGCTCAGGTGTCGCTGCCCACCCAGCAGCCGGACCCGGCCACCTTCAGCCGGGACTGACCCGGCTCACCGCTTGTTCTCGCCGCCCCCGTCGGCGAACCACGGATCCGCGGTCCCCTCCGCGTTCAGCCACAGCTCGTCCTCGCCGCTGGCGGTGAACCAGGGCCGGAACGGCTCGCGCCGGGCCAGCGGGTTGGACGGCGCCGACGGGTAGGAGGGTGACGCCGTCCCCCGAGCCCGCCGACGGGCCTGCGCGGCCGCGTGCAGCGCCGCGGCCCGGGCCCACAGCGCGTCGTCCGCCCTGCGGTCCTTCGCGTCCTGCTCCGGCGTCCGAGGCTGGCCGCCGCGGATCAGCCGGGCTGCCACGGCGGCCGCTCCCCCGGCCGCCTCGCCCGGCCCTGGCGCTCGCCGGTCTTGCGCCGCCTCATCCCGGTCACCCGGCTCCCGCCGCTCACCCCGGCGACGCCCGGGCGTCCCGGCCGCGGGCTCGTCGTGGTCCCCGTCCGGCCGCCGGCCCCGGTACCGCGGCGAGGAGGGGTGGCTCGCGGGCAGGTCAGCGAGCCTGCGCCGCACTTCGTCCTGGGATCCGGGGGCGCGGCCACGAGCGTCAGCCCGAGCCCGGGCATCAGGATCGGCGCCGGGACCGTCGGTCCTTCCTGGCATCGCCATCACCTCACCAGTTCGGGGTCAGTCGCATCGTAGAGGGCGCGCCGCAGCGGCGGAACCCCACGGCGCGGCGCGCGTCGCGGGCCTGCCCGAACGGGCGCCAGCCGTGAGATGATCTTCGCGACAGCACCGGCGCGGGTAACCGGCGGGAGCCGAGATGACGACCAGACCACAGGCAGAAGCGACCACGCAGCAGGCGCCCGGACTGCGGCGGGGAGCCATCGGACTACGCGAGGTCCTGTTTCAGAGCATCACCGACATGGCGCCGGGGGCGGCGATCGCGGCCTCGATCCCGGCCGGGGTGGCCTTCGCGGGCGGGTCACTCCCGCTGTCGGTGGTGTTCGCGCTGATCGCGTGCCTGCTTTGCGCGTCCAGCATCGGGTTGCTAGCCGCGCAGATGCCGGCCGCCGGGTCGCTGGCCACGTACGCGGCCCGGGGCATCCACCCGGGGGCCGGCTTCCTCGTCGCGTGGGGGTATGTCCTGGTCGGCGCGCTGATACCGCCGCTCGTGCTGCTGCAGCTGGGCTTTACCACGGCCTCCACCATCAACTCCGAATGGCACTCCTACCCGGCGAACCTGTGGTGGCCGTGGGCGATCCTGGGCGCGCTGATCGTGCTGGCCGCCGGGTTCTACGGCATCCGCACGTCGGCCCGCCTGGGCACGGTCCTCGGGCTGTTCGAGATCGGCGTGTTCCTCGTGCTCGCCGTGTTCCTGGTCGTGCACGCCGGCAGCAGCAACACCTGGTCGGTCTTCGGCACCAAGTACACGCCGAGCGGGTTCCGCGGCATCGCCGGCGTGATCGGCGGGTCGGTCTATACCGTGCTCGCCTTTGGCGGCTTCGAGGGAGCGGCCCCGCTGGCCGAGGAAGCACGCAACCCGAGGAAGACGATCCCCCGGGCGGTGCTGCTGGCCACGCTGCTCATCGGCGCGCTGTACATCTTCACCACCTACGCGGCCGATGTCGCATTCGGCCCGGGCAAGTTCACCAGCTTCAGCGGCTCAGGCCCCAACTCGTGGGAGGGAATGGCCCGGAGCCTGTACGGCATCTTCTGGTTCTTCGTGTTCCTCGCGATCGTGAACTCCACCATCGCCAACGCCAACGCCGGGGTGAACGTGTCCAGCCGTACCGCCTACGCGATGGGCCGGATCGGCGCCTTCCCGCGCTTCCTGGCGCTGGTGCATCCCCGGCACCGCTCCCCCGCCCTGGCCATCCTGGCCGCGTTCGTGGTCACGGTCGCGGTGACGCTCGGCCTCGGGCTCGGCTACGACCCGATGACCGCGTTCTTCATGGTCGGCACCGGCATCGTGATCGTCCTGGCCGCGATCTACATCCTGATGAACGTGGCCTGCATCGGGTATTTCGCCCGGCGGCGGACCCGTTGGAATCCGCTGTTGCACCTGATCATTCCGCTGCTGGGCATCGCCGCGTTCGTTCCGGCCTGGCTGACGGCCGCGGGCATCAAGGCCTTCTCCTTCGTCGCCCCGCTCAAAGCGCCGGTGTCTTACATGGGCCCGGGCGTCGCCGGGTGGATGGTGCTCGGCGTGATCTACCTGATCTACCTGTACGCCCGCAATCCGCAGCGGGTGGTCGAGGTCGGCCTGGTCCACCTGGAAGAGCCGTAACCCGCGACGGTCACCGCGGCAGCCGCTACCGGTGCCTCAGCGCTCGCTGTCCAGGGTGCCCATGCCCCCCGCGTCGTAGCGATCGCCCGCCACCTGGCCGGCCGGGACGGCCGCCTCGATGGCCGCGATCTCGCTCGCGGCGAGCGTGAGGCCGACGCCGACGAGCGCCTCGGCCAGCCGGTCCCGCCGCTTGGTGCCGATGAGGGGGATGATGTCGTCGCCCCGGGAGCATACCCAGGCGATCGCGAGCTGAGCCGCGGTCACGCCCCGCTCGGCGGCGATTCCCTCGAGCGCGTCGAGCAGGGCCAGGTTCCGGGGCAGGTTCTCGCCGGCGAAGCGCGGGAACCGGGTGCGGGGGTCGCTCGTGGTGATGTCTCGCGCGGTGCCGCCGGACAGCAGCCCCCGCGACAGCACGCCGTATGCGGTCACCGACAGGCCAAGTTCGCGTACGGTGGGCAGGATCTCGGCCTCGATCCCCCGGCTCATCAGCGAGTATTCAATCTGCAGGGCGGCGATGGGGCGCACCGCGTGAGCGCGCCTGATCGTCTTCGGGCCCATCTCGGACAGGCCGATGTACCTGACGTATCCGGCGGTCACCATCTCGGCGATCGCCCCGACGGTGTCCTCGATGGGGACGTCGGGATCCAGCCTGGCCGGCTGGTACAGGTCGATGTAGTCCGTGCCGAGCCGCTGCAGCGAGTACGCCAGCGCGGTCTTGACCGCCGCGGGGCTGGCGTCATATCCGAGGAACGCCCCCCTAGGGTCGCGCTGCGCACCGAACTTCACCTGGATGAACGCATTGTCCCGGCGGACACCGCGCAGCGCCTCGGCCAGCAGCAGCTCGCTGTGTCCCATGCCGTAGAAGTCACCGGTGTCGAGCAGGGTAATCCCGGCGTCGAGCGCGGCGTGAATCGTCGCAATGCTCTCGGCCCGGTCCGCCGGGCCGTAGACGCCAGACATGCCCATAAGGCCAAGGCCGGCCCGGGATACTTCCGGGCCGGCCTGCCCCAGCGTTACCGCGTCCATCGCGCGCGTACCAGAGTCAGGCCGCGCACTCCCGGCAGACGAGCTTTCCCTTCCTGTCCTCAGCGAGCTGGCTCCGGTGATGCACCAGGAAGCAGCGCGAACAAGTGAACTCGTCCGCCTGCCGCGGGATTACCCGGAACGAAAGCTCCTCGTTGGACAGGTCGGCCCCGGGGAGCTCAAGTGACTCCGCCACGTCATCGGGGTCGACGTCTATCGTGCTCGATGACTTATCCATCCGGCGGGCCTGGAGTTCCTGCAGGCTGTCTTCGGTGATGTCCTCGTCAGTCTTACGTGGGCTGTCGTAGTCGGTGGCCATCCGACTCACTCCCCTTCTTCATCTTCGTCGCGCGGGTGTAACGCTCGGGAGGCCGTAGTTGTGCCCGATTCAGGCGGCGAATTCTCCCATGTTCTCTCGCCGCGTACACACAACCCGGCCAACAGGCGATTCATTTCCCTGTGCTCCCAGGTCACACACCTGATACCCGGGAGTAGGTCACTGGTTACCCGTCCCGCAGCGGATTGAGCCTCGCCAGCTGGCCGGTCAGCTCGTCGAACAGGCCGGGACCGGCCGCGACCGTCAGATCCGGGCCGGCCGGGCGGCCGAACAGCCCGCCCATGGTAGCGCCTGCCTCGCGGGCGATCAGGCCGCCGGCGGCGATGTCCCAGTAGTTCACCCCGCGCTCGTAGTACGCGTCCACCCGGCCGGCCGCGAGCGAGCACAGGTCGACCGCGGCGCTGCCGGCTCGCCTGATGTCCCGCACCAGCGGCAGCAAGGCGGCCACCACCTCACCCTGTACGCGGCGGCGCGGCGCAGCATAGCCGAACCCGGTGGCCACCAGCGCACGGGCCAGCGGGACGCCGCTGTTGCAGCGCATCGGCTCTGGCGGCCGGCCGGCCGCGCGCAGCCACGCACCGCCCCTGGTCACCGCGGTGAACACCTCGCCGCGCTCGGGCATGTGCACCACGCCGGCCACGATCTCGCCGTCGACCTCGGCGGCGATGCTGACCGCGAAGTCGGGCAGGCCGTAGAGGTAGTTGACCGTCCCATCGAGCGGATCGATGATCCACCGCACGACCAGACCGGCCTCCGAGCCCGCCGAAGCGTCGCTCTGGCCGCCCTCCTCGCCGAGGAACGCGTCGCCCGGCCGATCGGCCCGGATGCGCTCGATGATCATGGTTTCGGCGGTGCGGTCCGCCTCGGTCACCACGTCGGTCGGGCTGGACTTGGTGGCCACCACGCCTGGCCGGCCGGCCGAACGCCGGGCCGCGAGCATGCTCGCGGCCTCCCGCGCCGCGGCCTCGGCCAGGTCGAGCAGCCGGCCCGGGTCCGGGCTGGCCTGGTTCACGTCGAGACCGGGGTCAGGGGGCGGCAGCAGTCCGCGGGGCAGGCATCGGCGGCCGGGCCGAGGCGGCCGAGCGCGACCGGCGCGGTGCCGTCCAGCCGCTCCCGCACCAGTTCGGTGATCATGGATACGAACCTGGGGTCAGTACCCGGCGTGGCCGCCCGCTGCACCGGCAGCCCGAGCCTCGCCGCCGTTTCGGCCGCCTCCACGTCCAGGTCGTGCCGGACCTCCATATGGTCGGAGACGAAGCCAACCGGGACCAGCACGGCAGCGGGCGCGCCGGCTGCGGCCAGTTCGGCCAGGTAGTCGCGCACATCCGGACCTAGCCACGGCTGGGCGGGCGGCCCGCTGCGGCTCTGATAGACCAGGCGCCACGGGTGCTCGCCGGTCCGCTCCGCGACCAGCCGCGCGGCCTCCGTGAGCTGGCTGACGTACCGCCCTGGCGGCGGGCGGTCGCCGGGCGGTCCGCTGGCCGCGGCCATCGCCTCGGGGATGCTGTGCGCGGTGAAGACAAGGTGCGCCCCGGCCCGGACCGGCTGCGGCAGCCGCTCGATCGCGGCGCGCGCGGCGTCGGCCAGCGGGCCGACGAACCCCGGATGGTTGAAGTAGTGCCGGATCTTGTCGATCCGGGGTGCGGCGGCCCCGGCCCGGGCGCAGGCCTGCTCGATGTCGTCGAGGTACTGCCGGCAACTGGAGTATGACCCGTACGCGGAGGTGACGAAAGCGAGGGCGTGCCGGACGCCGGCGGCGGTCATCGCGGCGACCGTGTCGGTGAGCATCGGATGCCAGTTCCGGTTGCCCCAGTAGACCGGCAGGTTCAGCCCGGCGGCCGCGAAGTCCTTCTCGACCGCGGCCAGCAGGTGCCGGCATTGCTGGTTGATCGGGCTCACGCCGCCGAACGCGTAGTAGTGCTCGGCCACTTCGGCCAGCCGCTCACGCGGGATCCGGCGACCGCGAGTCACGTTCTCCAGGAACGGCATCACATCGGCGGGACCCTCCGGGCCGCCGAACGAGACCAGCAGGAACGCGTCGTAGGCCGACATGCGCTAGGCCATGTAGGCCATGAGACGAAAGGGAATCAGCCGTACTCCTGCGCGTACTCGTGAGCGAGCGCGAGCACCTCGGCCACGTACCACGCCGCGTGATTGTAGCCATAGACAGCGCGGGACAACGCGGCCCCACCCTGTGCGGCTCCGTAGGAACACAGGTAGCGGGCGGCGGAGGGCACCGCGTCGTAGGGATTGTTGATGTCGGGCGGCCCGGTCTGGCCAAACGCGGTGGCGGTGATCCCCCAGCGGGCCCAGGTGGACGGCAGGAACTGCATCGGCCCGAGCGCGCCCGCTGACGACGGGCCTGTGTTCTGTCCATCGGCGCTCTCGATCTGGCCGATGGCGGCCAGCACCGTCCAGGACAGCCCTGGGCAGTAGAGCTTGGCGGACTGCTGGAAGAGCTCCAGGTAGTTACTGGGCCGGCTGGTGGTCAGCTGGGTATCGACCGGCCGCGGCACGTGGAAGGCCTGCTTGGGCGGGCGCAGGTCGACGGTCGGCGCACGCAGGTCGACGAACTTGACCCCCCGGCCAAGCACGGCACGTACATGGGCTTCCAGCTTGACCAGGTTCGCTCCGGGCGCGCTGAGCAGGACGCCGATCCGGGGCAGGAGCCCCAGGCTGCGGGAATTCCGGCTGTTGACGACCGCGTCCACGCCCGGGATGCCGAAAGCTGCGGTCCCGCCTGACGTGATGTCGGCTTGGGTGGCCCCCGCGACCCGGTAACTCTTCCCGCGGCGCAGGCCCAGCTTCTTGCCCGACTCTGCGGTGGTCATCAGCTCGCCCCGGACCAGCGCGGTCCAGACGCGCTGGTCGCTGGCCGTTTCCGGTGGCGTCCAGGACCGGAAGACCCCGGTGTTCACGCCGATCGTGCTGACGATGTGACCCTTGATCTTCACCCCTCCGCCATCGACGGCGGTGAGGTCGCGGACATAGCGCAGCTTGCTGAGCTTGCCGAACTGGGCGGCAGAGACGCCGTGGGGGGCGACCGCGAACAGGTCGGGCAGCACCACCTGATGCAGCGGATCCGAGAGCTGGGCGGATGACTTGGCGGCCGGCGCGGCCGGTGCGGAATTACCCGGAGGCGGCGGCAGCCAGGCACTGGTGAGGTGCGCGGCCACCGGTCCGGTGCGCGCGGCCGCGGGCCGGACGGCCGCCTGCGCGGTGCCGGCCAGGACCATACCCCCCGCGCTGCCGAGCGCCGTGGCGGCAGCAACAAGCACAGCGGAGGCTCTGGGCGGAACGAATCGACTCACAGCACAACCACCATAGGCCACACAATATCCGGCCCGGGCCGGATGGCGGAGGCCCTATCTGAACCTGCCGAAGCCGCCAGCGGGCCCATCCGGCCCAGCCGGGGACGCCAGCGCGACGCGGCCCGGCCCGAAATATTTGATTGACGTGCCCCGTTAGGGTGTGGCTGGAGGTTGGCTCACGTGACGGAGGTTCGTACCGAGCGCGCCCGGCCGCGGGCGGGGGTTGCGGACCGTATCCGGGCCAGCCGGTACCTGGAAATCTTCCGCATCCCCGGCGCCCGCCGTTTCTCTGCCGCGTGCTTCCTGGGGCGCATGCCGATGGCCATGGTCGGCCTCGGCGTGATCCTGGTCGTGTCGGCCGGGACCGGCAAGTACGCGATCGCGGGCGCCGTCTCGGCCACCGGTTCGCTCTGCTACGCGTTCGTCGCGCCGCAGGTCGGCAGGCTTATGGACCGTTTCGGCCAGGGCCGGGTGCTGCGTCCGCTCATCGTCGCGTTCGCGGCCAGCTCGGTCGCGTTCATCCTCTGCGCCCAGCTGAGCGCGCCGCTGTGGACGCTGTTCGTGACCGCCGCGATGTTCATGTCCACGCTGCCGTCCCTGGGTTCGGTGGTGCGCTCGAGGTGGAGCGCCCTGCTCGGCGACTCACCGCTGCTGCACACCGCATTCTCGTTCGAGTCGGTGGCCGACGAGCTGATCTTCGTCACCGGGCCGGCCCTGGTGACGATCCTGGCCACGCAGGTGGTACCGGTGGCCGGGATCGCCGTCGCCGCGGTGCTGGCCGTGACCGGGACCCTGCTGCTGATCGTGCAGCGCGGCACCGAGCCGCCGGCCATGCCGCGGCAGCACCGGGGCGGCCGGGCGCTCACCACCGCGGGCGTGCCCGTGCTCATGGTGGTCTTCATCGGCCTGGGCGCGATGTTCGGCACGATGGACGTCAGCACGGTCGCGTTCGCCAGCGAGCATCACGAGAAGGCGCTGGCCGGCCTGATCCTCGGCACCTACGCCCTGGGCAGCGCCACCGGCGGGCTGTGGTACGGCGCCCGGCGGTGGCAGGCGCCGCTGCACCGCCGCTTCCTCATCACGCTGGCCGGCATGGTGCTCGGCGTGGCCCCGCTGTGGGCGCTGCCCAGCGTGCCTGTCCTGTTCGGCGTGATCTTCTTCTCCGGGCTGTCCATCGCGCCCACGCTGATCGGGGGGTTCAGCCTGATCGAGCGTAAGGTGCCGCGCCGCCTGCTGACCGAGGGGATGACGCTGCTGTCCACGGCGATCGGCGTCGGCCTCGCTGTCGGTCCCCCGGTCGCCGGGCGGATCATCGACGCGCACGGCGCGCACTGGGGTTACGTGTTCGCCCTGGCCTGCGGGACCGCGGCGCTGACCGCGGGGCTGATCGGAGCCAGGCGGCTGCGGTGACATCACGGGTCACTGCGGGCGACGCGAGCCCCACGAGAAGGGGATATGGCCCTGCGCCGTCGCCGGACAAGCTACCCTCGCGGTTATGAATTCCGACTCCAGGCGCGGGCCCGCGGCGCAGGACGCCAGCCAGGAGCGGCTGTCGCACCGAGGCGGCATCCCGGCGCAGGAACGCGAGCTCGGCGCGCAGGGTAGGCAGACCATGCGCAGGCTGCTCGACGCCGGCATGGCGGAGTTCGACCAGAACGGGTTGCAGGCGGTCCGGGTAGACGACGTCGTCCGGCGGGCCAGGACCTCGCACGGCACGTTCTACTTGTACTTCAAGAACAAGGAAGACCTGTTCCGCGTGCTGCTGCGAGACGTGCTGGACGAAATGGGAGCGATCACGGACGAGTTTCCGGTGGTCACCCCCAACGACGCCGGCCGGACCGCGCTGCGCGCCTGGGTGGAGAGGTTCTGCGACACCTACGCCGCGCACGCGCCGGTGCTGCGGGTGCTCACCCAGGCCGAGGTGATCGGCGACGACATGTGGAGCGACGGGCTCCAGCTGATGTTCCGCCTCGCCGAAGCGATGACCACCGGCATGACCGCCGCGCCGCGCGACGCCGAGCGCGCCGAGCACGCCGAGCTGACCGCGGTCGCCTGCCTGCTGATGCTGGAGCGGGTGAACTCCCTGTTCAGCGTCGGGGTCAAGCTGCCCAGGGAGGAGATGATCGACCGGATCTCGGCGATCATCTTCGCCGCCTTCAGGAACTAGCCGGACCGCACCGGGCCGTCCCGGACCAGGGCGACAGCCTCCAGGGCCTGCCGGGCCGCGGGCACGTCATGCACCCGGAACACCCGGCCGCCCTGCCACGCGCAGATCGCCAGCGCCGCGATCGTTCCCTCCGCCCGCTCGGTCAGCGGCAGGCCGAGCGTCTCCCCGACGAAGTCCTTGTTGGACACCGCGACCAGGACCGGCCAGCCGGTAGCCACGAGCACGTCGAGCCGGCGGGTCAGCTGCAGCGAGTGCCGGGTGTCCTTGCCGAAGTCGTGCGCCGGGTCGATGAGGATGGCGTCCGGCCGCACCCCGGCCGCCACCGCGCGCTCCGCCTGCCGGGTGACGTACCCGGTCACCTCGGCCACCACGTCGCCGTAACGGGGGCGCCGCGACCGGGTGCGCGGGGCCAGGCCGCCGGCGTGCGAGCAGACCAGGCCCAGCCCGCGGTCCGCGGCCACCATAGCCAGCCGCGGATCTACGCCGCCCCAGGCGTCATTGAGCAGATCCGCGCCCGCGTCGGCCACGACCCGGCCGACCTCGGCCCGCCAGGTGTCAACGCTGATCGCCACGCCGGGGTGGCGCTCGCGCACCGCGGCCACCAGCCCGGCCACCCGGCGGATCTCCTCCGTCACGCTGACCTCGTCGCCCTCACCCGCCTTCACCCCGCCGATGTCGATGATGTCGGTACCGTCGGCCACCGCCTGGCTCGCGGCGTCCAGGGCCGCGCCGAACTCGTAGGTGGCGCCGCGGTCGAAAAAGGAGTCGGGCGTCCGGTTGACCACGGCCATGACCGCGAACGACCCGGGGGGTACCGTCAGCCGGCCCAGGCGCAGTGTGCGCTGCGGGCCGCTCGCAGCCGGCCGCGGATCGCTCACGGGGAGCAGCATAGGCCGGCCCGGGCGCGGCCTGGCCGGTGCGGCCGGGAAGGCACAATCGATACGTGCGATTCCTTCACGGTGAGGTCCCGGCTCACGACCTGACCTACAGCGACGTGTTCATGGTGCCGGGCCGGTCGGCGGTGGCCTCCCGGCTCGACGCCGACCTGGCCACCCACGACGGCAGCGGCTGCACGATCCCGATCGTGGTGGCCAACATGACCGCCGTCTCCGGTCGCCGGATGGCCGAGACCGTGGCCCGCCGCGGCGGCCTGGCGGTGCTGCCCCAGGACATCCCGGTGGATGTGGTGGCCGACGTCGTGTCCTGGGTGAAGAGCCGCGATCTCGTCTATGACACGCCGATCACGCTCGGCCCGGCCGACACCGCCGGCGACGCGCTGGCGCTGCTGCCCAAGCGGGCCCACGGCGCGGTCATCGTGACCGACGAGGGGCGCCCGGCCGGCGTGGTGACCGAAGCGGACTGCCAGGGCGTGGACCGGTTCACCCAGCTGCGCCAGATCATGTCCACCGAGCCGCTCACGCTGCCCGCCGGCACCGACCCGGAGCGCGCCTTCGGCCTGCTGCAGGGCGGCAGGCACCGGCTGGCGCCGGTGGTGGACGGCGCGGGCCGCTGTGTCGGCATCCTGACCAGGACCGGCGCGCTGCGCGCCACGCTGTACCAGCCGGCCACCGACGCCGCGGGGCGGCTGCGGGTCGCGGCCGCGCTCGGCATCAACGGCGACGTCGCGGCGAAGGCCAAGCTGCTCATCGACGCCGGGGCCGACCTGCTGGTGGTGGACACCGCGCACGGCCACCAGGAGAAGATGCTCAGCGCGCTGCGCTCGGTGCGGGACACCGGCCCGGCGGTCCCGGTGGTCGCCGGGAACGTGGTGACCGCCGAGGGTGTCGGGGATCTGGTCTCGGCCGGCGCGGACATCGTCAAGGTCGGGGTGGGGCCCGGGGCGATGTGCACCACGCGGATGATGACCGGCGTCGGCCGGCCGCAGTTCAGCGCGGTGCTCGAGTGTGCCGCCGAGGCGCGGCGGCTGGGCGCACAGGCGTGGGCCGACGGCGGCGTCCGGCACCCGCGCGACGTCGCGCTCGCGCTCGCGGCCGGGGCGTCGGCGGTCATGATCGGGTCGTGGTTCGCCGGCACGTTCGAGTCGCCGGGGGACGCGTTCCGCGACCCGGACGGCCAGCTGTACAAGGAAAGCTTCGGCATGGCCTCGGCCCGGGCGGTCCGGCTGCGGTCGGCCAGCGACTCGCCGTTCGAACGGGCCCGCAAGGAGCTGTTCGAGGAGGGCATCTCGGCGGCCCGGATGTACCTCGACCCGGCCCGGCCCGGGGTCGAGGACCTGATCGACGTGATCACTGCCGGGCTGCGCAGCGCCTGCACCTACGCCGGGGCCCGCAATCTCGAGGAACTGCATCAGCGTGCAGTGGTCGGGGTGCAGAGCGCGGCCGGCTACACCGAAGGGATGCCGCAGCCCGCCAGCTGGTGACCGGGGCAACCGGGGCCGCGCCGGGCTTAGCTGACCGCGTCCGGCGCGGCGTCGGCTTCGGCCGCGCCCGGCGCGGCAGCTGCTTCGGCCGCGTCCGGCTCTGGCCACGCAGCCCGCCCAGCTGCGGCCGCGTGCCCGTCCCGTGCCGCCCGCCCGTCCGGCGCGGGGCCGGTCCACCCGTCGGCCGCAGCCCGCCCGTCGGCCACGACTCGCCCGTCGGCCACGACTCGCCCGGCGGGCACGGTATCGGCTTGCGGTGCGGTACCGGTTCCCGCGGCCTCGGCGGCCTGCACCACCCACCGCCCGATGCGGTCCACCAGCGCGTCGTCCGCGTGCCGCTCGGCGTGCCCGAAGCCGGGCACGATCCACAGATCCTTCGGCTCCCGCGCCGCGTCGTACAGCTGCCGCGCGTGATAGACGGGAAAGTAGTCATCCCGGTCGCCGTGCACGATCAGCAGCGGCGTCGGGGCGATCAGCGCGGCCGCCTCGGCGGGGGGCACCGGCGCCGGGTCCCAACGGACCGAAGTCACCCTGGTCTCTAGCAGCTTCTTGGTCACCATCCGGCCGATGCGCCGTTCCACGGCCCAGTGCACCCGGCGCATCCGTTCAGTGCCCCGGAAGTACCAGTGCGCCGGGCCGCTGACCGAGACCGCGGCGTCCAGCCCGCCGACCAGACCGGCGTACCGCAGCACGATCGAAGCGCCCATGGAGAATCCGACCGCCGCGATCCTGCGGTAGCCGAGTTCCCTGGCGTAGCGGACCGCCACGTCCAGGTCCCTGGTCTCTCGGTCGCCGAGCGTGGACAGGCCGCCGGACCGCCCGTGCCCGCGGAAGTCGAAGCTAACCACCCCGCCGAGCTGGTTCAGCCTGGTCGCGACCCGCCATATCGCCGGCTTGCTCCACGATTGCGTGAACCCGTGCGCGACGATGACGCAAAGGCCTTTGTCGCCGGGCACGTGAACCGCTTCGATCGGCACGCCGTCGTCGGTCACCAGCGTCCTGGCGTACGGAATGGGCCTATCCATGCCCCCATTCTGCGCGAGGTCCGGGGTGGCCGGGACGCAGGTGCGCCCACCGGCGCGCCAGACCGGGTGACGGCCCGACACCGGACTTGCCGACCCGGGCTTCCGGGGCAGCGACGGGTGCGGCAGGCTTGGCTCTCGCGGGCAGGTCGCCCGCCTGACTTGGGAGGCGCCATGTCCGTGCTCAGCGCACTCGTCGAGGCCATCGGTGACCAGACCGTCGAGGTGATCGACCTCACCGCGCCGCTGAACGCGGCTACGCCCGTGATCCGGCTGCCGGAACCGTTCGGGAATACCAGGACGTTCGCGCTGCACGAGATCAGCCGCTACGACGACCGGGGCCCGGCCTGGTACTGGAACGACATCAGCACCGGCGAGCACACCGGCACCCACTTCGACGCCCCGGTGCACTGGGTCACCGGCGCGGACCTGGAAGACGTGGCCCAGGTGCCGGCGGCCCGGCTGCTGGCCCCGGCGGCGGTGCTGGACTTCGCCGCGGAGGCGGCCGACCCGGACTTCCTGCTCGAGGTGGACCACATCAAGCAGTGGGAGAGCGAGCACGGCCCGCTGCCCGAGGACGGCTGGCTGCTGTACCGCACCGGCTGGGACGTCCGCGCGGACAGCCAGGAGGCGTTCCTCAACGCGAACGAGACCGGGCCGCACACGCCCGGGGTCTCGGTGGAGTGCGCCCGCTGGCTGGCCACCGACGCGCCGGTGCGCGGGATCGGGGTGGAGACCGTGGGCACCGACGCCGGAACCGCGCACTCCTTCGACCCGCCGTTCCCCTGTCACTCGTCGCTGCTCGGGGCGGGCAAGTACGGCCTCACCCAGTTGCGCAACCTGGCCCGGCTGCCCGCGCAGGGCTCGGTGGTGATCGCCGGACCGCTGCCGATCACCGGCGGCTCCGGCAGCCCGTGCCGGGCGCTGGCCCTGGTCGAATCCTGATGCTGGTCGCCGACGCGGTCGCTGACGCCCTGGCCGGCCTCGGTGCCGACACGGTGTTCGGCCTGGTCGGCAGCGGCAACTTCCACGTCACCAACGGCCTGACCGCGCGGGGCGCCCGGTTCGTCGCCGCCCGGCACGAGTGCGGCGCGGCCAGCATGGCCGACGGCTGGGCCCGGCTGGCTGGCCGGCCCGGACTGCTGTCGGTGCACCAGGGGCCGGGGCTGACCAACGCGCTGACCGGCATCACCGAGGCGGCCAAGAGCCGGACGCCGCTGGTGGTGCTGGCCGCGGACGTCGCGGGCGCGGCGGTGCGGTCCAACTTCCGCATCGACGCAGCCGCGATCGCCGCCGCGGTCGGCGCGGTGCCAGAGCGGCTGTACTCACCCCAGTCCGCGGTGGCCGACGCGGTACGCGCCTACCGGACGGCCGCCCGCCAGCGCCGGACCGTGGTGCTGGCCATGCCGCTGGACGTACAGGCCGCGCAGTGCGATCCGGCCGTGGTCCCGGACGATCCGGCGCCGTCGCCGCCTGCCCCTGCCCCGGAGGCCGCGGCCGAACTGGCCGCCGCGCTGGCCGCTGCCCGCCGGCCGGTGTTCGTGGCCGGCCGGGGCGCGCGCACCGCGGCCGCGGGCCAGGACCTGGAGGAACTGGCCGCGGCCTGCGGCGCGCTGCTGGCCACCTCGGCGGCGGCCAAGGGCCTGTTCCGCGGCAGCCCGTGGGATCTCGACGTGAGCGGCGGGTTCGCCTCGCCGCTGGGCGCCGAGCTAATCGGCGGCGCGGACCTGCTGGTGGGCTGGGGCTGCTCGCTCAACATGTGGACGATGCGGCACGGAACGCTGATCGCCCCGGGCTGCCGGGTCGTCCAGGTGGACGACGATGCCGCGGCCATCGGCGCGCACCGGCCGGTCCAGATCGGCATCCTCGGCGACGTCGCGGTGACGGCCCGCGCGGTCACCGCGGCGCTGCGCGACCTCCGGCCAGGCTCGGGCGCCGGCTACCGGTCGCCGCAGATTCAGCAGCGGATCGCCGGCGAGGTCCGCTGGCGCGACGTTCCCTACGCGGACGAGAGCGACGGGGACCGGATCGACCCGAGGACGCTGTCCATCGCGCTGGACGACCTGCTGCCCGCGAACCGGGTGGTCGCGGTGGATTCCGGCAACTTCATGGGCTACCCGAGCATGTTCTTGTCCGTACCGGACGAGCAGGGCTTCTGCTTTACCCAGGCCTACCAGTCGGTCGGCCTGGGGCTGAGCTCGGCCATCGGGGCCGCGCTGGCGCGCCCGGACCGGCTGACCGTGGCCGCGCTCGGCGACGGCGGGGCGCTGATGGGGGTCAGCGAACTGGAGACCGTGGTCCGGCTGGGCCTGCCCATGGTGATCGTGGTCTATGACGACGAGGCTTACGGCGCCGAGGTGCACCATTTCCGCCCGAACGGGCACCGGCTGGACACCGTCACGTTCCCGCCGGCCGACATCGCGCAGATCGGGCGCGGGTTCGGCTGCGACGGCGTCACGGTCCGCGGCCCGGGCGACCTCGCGCAGGTGAGCCGCTGGCTGGACGGGCCGAGGGACCGCCCGCTCGTGGTGGACGCGAAGGTCACCTCCCGGCGCGGTTCCTGGTGGCTGGAGGAGGCGTTTCGAGGCCACTGACCCGGCCGCCCGCCACTCTCCGCCCGCCGCTCCGGCCGGCCCGCGCCCCAACCCCGCCGACGCGCCATCGACCGCCATGTGAGGTCGGCGGGGAGTTTTCAGGTGCTGTCGTCGGAGGGGAAGGGCGGGAGGCCGAGGCAGTCCCGGAGCGTGTTCTCCAGCGCGTCCAGCCGGTCGTGGTTCCCGACGCTGCCGGTGACGAAGGCGATCGTGTAACCGCCGGCCGTGCTGGTCCCGGCGTAGTTCCCGCCCAGTCCTGCCATGCCGTAGCCGTCGTCGCCATCGATCGCGAAGCCGAGCCCCCAGCTGGCCTCGGGCCCGAACACCAGGTCCGGCCCGGTCCGCTGCGGGGTGACCGCCTCGGCGAGCATCCCCGGGCTGAGCAGGCGGCCCGCGGCCAGGGCGTGGTAGAAGCCTGCCAGCGCCCCGGCGGTTCCGTGGCCGTTGAGGGCGGGGATCTCCGCGGCCCGCCAGGCGGCGCTGTTGACCACCGCGGCGTCCTGCGCGCCGGGCGGATTAGCGATGGCTCGCCGGTACAGGCCGGGGCGCCCGGACGCGTTGTTCGCCCGGAAGGCGTCGTCGAGACCGGTAAGGTCCACCGCCCGGGGCTGCTGGGCCGGGCTCAGCCCGAATGTGAAGTCCAGCCCATTCGGCCCGCAGATCTCCTCGCGCAGGAACCGGCCGATGCTGCGCCCGTCGACCCTCCGTACCAGTTCGCCGACCAGGTGCCCGTAGAACAGCGCCGACTCGCCGTGCGCGGTGCCCGGCGGCCACGACGGCTCCTGCGCTGCCAGCAGGCCGCACAGGTAGTCCCAGTCGTAGAACGCCGCGGTGGGCGCCGGCCGGTCCAGTGCCACCACTCCCGCCTGATGCGACAGCAGGTGCCGCACCGTGGCCGGGGCGCGGAACTGCGGCCAGTACCGCTGCACGGGCGCCTCCAGGTCGAGCCGCCCGGCCTCGGCCAGGCGCAGCGCGCACACCGCAGCGAACGGCTTGCTGACCGAGTAGGGCTGGGCCAGGCTGCGGGCGTCCCAGGGCCGGCGCCGGTCCCGGTCCGCGTGGCCGCCCCACAGGTTCACCACCTGGCGGCCCTCGCACCATGCCGCGAGGGCCGCGCCGGTGCCCGGCTGCGCGCCGGTCACCGCGGCGAAACGCTCCCGTACCGGGCCGAAGCGCGCATCGACCTGCCCCTGGGCGTCCATGTTGCCATCATGGCCGGGACGGCGCGGTCTCGCAGCCCCGCGCCACGGCCGGGCCCGGAGGTGGATTACCGGGACTTTGGCGTAGCTATCCGCAATCATTCCTTCCCCGTAACCCGAACATGCAGGCATCGCTGGCACGATCATGAATGGTTCCGGTACGGGGCAGGACCGGCCAAAGTCGTGGCGAAGGAAGATGTGCAGGCCGTTACGTCGTTGAGGGAGGCCAGCGGGGGCAGGCTGACCGGGCTGCGCCGGGGCGGGCGGGCGGCGGCGGGGAGCCCGGCGCTCCGGCAGCTGGGGCTGCTGGCCGGCTACCTGGCGGCGGGGGTCGCGGTGACCTGGCCGCGGGTGACCTGGCTGGCCGAGGGCAGGCTGCCGGCCACCCGGGACGGCGGCTCCTACGTGTGGGGCTTTTGGTGGATGGCGCACCAGGTCACCCACCTGGGCGACCCGTGGTTCACCCGGTCGATCGCCGCGCCGGCCGGGACCGAGCTGGGCTATCACGCGCTGATGCCGCTGGAGGGCGTGCTGCTGGCGCCGGTCACGGTCGCGTTCGGCCCCGCGGTGTCCTACAACGTGCTGTCGGTGCTGCTGCCCGGGCTGTGCTGCTACGCGATGTACCGGGCGGCCCGGCTGTGGCTGCGCACCCCGGCCGGGGCGGTGGCGGCGGGCGGGCTGTTCGGCCTGTCCTCCATGGTGACCTGGCTGGCCTGGTATCAGCTCAACCTGGCCGCGGGGGTGCTGTTCTTGCCGCTGGCCCTGGAGGCCGCGGTGCGGCTGCGTCGCCGCCCGGGCCTCCGGCAGGCGGTGCTGTTGGGCCTGGTACTGGCCGGCAGCCTGCTCACCGACCAGGAAACGGCCGTCCTGGCCGGGATCCTGGTCCTGCTGGTCCTGGCGCCCTGGCTCGCGGGCCGGCCGCGCCGCGATGCGGTGTCCGGCGACCCGGCGGGCGGCGGCGCGCCGACCCGGACCAGGAAGCTGGCGGTGACGGCGGCTGCCGCGGCGGTCGCGCTGGCCGCGGCCAGCCCGCAGATCGTGGCCATGGTGGTGCAGTCCCGCTCCGGCGGCGCTGCTTACCCTCCGCACGCGGTGGCCGCGGCCTACGGGAGGTACAGCGCCAACCTGCGCTGGATGTTCGGCGTCTCACCGCGCGCGGTCGGCCTGGGACTGACCGCGCTGAAACCGGTCAGCTACCCCTCCGTCGTGAACGGCGGCCAGGCGCTCAACGACGGGATTCCGGCTTTCGGCCTGGTGCTGTCCGTGCTGGCGGTGGCCGGGCTGATCGTGTCGCGGCGGCGGCGCAGCGCCTGGCTGCTGGCGCTGCTGTGGGCCGGCGCCGCCGCGCTGGCGCTGGGATCGACGCTGAAGA